>ERZ842401.5740-NODE-5740-length-13578-cov-15.759077_pt1 | contig 13578 bp, 2 predicted proteins | sample MGYA00521270_ERZ842401 | MGnify/ENA primary metagenome ERZ842401 (study PRJEB31892, sample SAMEA3878208) | bioreactor metagenome | biome: Moose rumen | place: Sweden | collected 2011-10 | study: EMG produced TPA metagenomics assembly of the PRJEB12797 data set... | reverse complement strand
TCGGTATCTACAAGCTGGCTACTGCTGAGGATGCCGAGACGGCAGCACGCCGACGTGCCAACGAGGAAATGAAAACCTTCCAGAATCAGCTGGACGAACAGAAGAACAAGATACAGGGGTACATCCAGACCATTCAAGACGAGACGGCCACTGAATACCAGAAAGCCGAGGCATGGGAAATGCTGAATAAGATGGCTCCCACACTGACGGAGAAATACGACAAGGCGGCAATGGCCACTCTTGACCTCGCGGAAGCTACCAAAGAACTTAATGAGCAGGCAGATAAAGCCAACTATGAGCATATTAGGGACGAAGTTCAAAAGTGGAAAGAAACAATCGACCGCATCAACCAAAATATGCTCGATGACGCGAGGTACACTGGTGGTAAGAATGCCCTCTTCAACCTCCAGCAGCTCAAAGGCGCAGAGGCACAGCTTGACACATATTTGAAGAAGTTGGCTGAGATTGACCGAATCCGTGCTAAGATGGCCGAGGATGCAAAGCCTCTGGAAATTCGCATCAAGGAAGCCAATGAGAATGTTCATGCCAAGCAATCCATCTATGATTTCTACAAACGTGCTGCCGACCTTGCAGGGGAATTGAAGAACGCCCACGATGAAGCTGCTGGTGTCATTGCCAATAGTGGCATTCCTTACAATTATGAGGCCATTGCCGACCAGACAAAGGAAAAGTATGATGCCCTCATTGCCGAACTGGAAGCTGACGTTGAAGACCTCAGAACAAGGATTGCAGAGAGTCCGGCATCGTTGGAGCTTGAACAAGAATTGAAGGGCAAGGAAAAGGCCCTCGATGACCTTATTTCCATGAAACAGCAGTGGGCATGGTCTGGAGCTACCACCATACCCCTTAACTTCGTCATGAACTTCTCCCAAGTAGAGACAGCCCTGCAGAATGCTAAGAGCGGGCAGGGTATCAACACCCAGGGCATGAGATTCAATGGCCCTACCGGAACTTGGGTAAAGGATGAAGCGACTGCACCAGCCACCATGACGGCCTCTCAATGGCGCAAGGATGCCTACAACAACTGGAAACAGGCGCAAGCCGCTGTAGATGCTTTCTGGAACAAGAAGGAGGAAATGGATAAGGCAACCTTCGACAAAGAATATAAGTCTTTGAAGGATGCAGCAGACCAGGCTAAAAAAGACTACGACAAGCTAAAAGGCAGCACCAATGGCAATTCCTCTGCTGCAAGGAAGGCTGCTGAGACGGCCAGAAAGCATCAGGCATACCTCGACCTTATCGAAAAGCAGCGTGTAGAACAGGAACGTGCTGTAACAGATATGGAGTTCTCCACCGAACAGGCTACCATCGACGCTATGCAGGATGGTGCAGAAAAGACATTGCGCCAACTGAAACTTGACCATGAGAAAAGGAAGGAGGAAATAGAACGTGAGTATGCCGATCTGAAACAGGCAAAGATTGATGCTGCCAAACAGCTATTCGAGGCCAATCCTGCCAATAACGGCAAGGTATTCGATGCAAGCTCTGTTGACACATCTTACTCTGAAAAAGAACAGGCCAACTATAGGGCATTGATGGAGGCCAACAATGCTACATATCGTCGTGCCCTTGAAGACAGACAGCGGATGGAGGCACAGTCCATGCGCGACTTCCTCAAGGAGTACGGCAACTACCAGCAGCAGCGACAGGCCATAGCACAGGAGTATGCGAGGAAGATACAGGAGGCGGAGACTATCGGGGAGAAGATGTCCCTACAGGCAAGGATGGAGAAGGAACTGGATGCCATCGACGGGAAAGACCTCGCCGAAAGGCTCAACTTCGAGGATGTATTCAACAATCTTGAGGTGCTTACCGTCGAGAGAATGAAGTCCATCCGTGATGAACTCCGCAGCCAGTTGTCGAGCAGCGACCTCGGCTTTGACGAGTACAAGGTGCTGGCAGAGCAGATTGACAAGATTAACACCTCCATTCTTGACAAGGAGGAGCGCGAGAGCGAGTTCCTCGGATTCCGCATCCCCGGCGAGCGCACCGTCAAGCGGCTGAAGGAGGAGCAGGCGGAGGCCATGAGGAATGCGCTTGCCGTACAGACGGCCTTAACGGACGCCACCCTCGAAATGGAGGAGAAACGCGGAGTCGTGGCAGACCTGTTGTCAGGGAACGGCATAGACTACAAGGGCGAGATAACAGCCGCCAACTCGCAGGAGATACTCAACTCGCTCGGCCTTAACCCCGCATTGCGGAAGAAGGTCGAGAGTGCACTGCTGGAACTGAACGCGGCGGAGAACAAGGTCACTGAGACCACCAAGAAGAAGGAGAAGGCTGACAACAAGGTCGTGACATCAACACAGGAAGTTGAGGAGGCTCAGAAGAATCTTCGGGAAAGGGTTGCTGAGTTTGCGAAGAGTTTCGAGCAGATAAACGCTAACCTGCAATCGCTGCCCGACCTTGCCAACGTCCTCGGCTTCGGTGTTTCCAAGGAGATGCAGCAGGGACTCGACGGCATCAACGATGTCATGGGGGGAATGGCAGACTTCGCAAGCGGCAACTACGTCGGTGCTGCCTTCAAGGCCGCGTCAGCCGTCAAGAACCTCGGACAGGCTTTCGGAATCATCGGCGGTGCGAGCAACCACGAGGAGATGCTTGCTCGTCAGGAGGAGTATAACAAGGCACTCGACGCGTCATCAGCCGCCATAGACCACTTCACGCAGGAGGTGGAGAAGAGTTACGGAGCACTGGCCATACAGAACGCAGGCAGGGCGGAGGACATCATCAAGCAGTCCATGCAGACCATCGTCAACGGTATAGACTCCGTGCTGTCGGATAACTACGGGGGAGGGCATATCGATTACTGGCACGCCAACAAGGCCCTGAACCGCACTGACAGTGCACTGTATGGCGCGGGGATATTCGACTGGCTTCGTGAATTCGGCATCAACGCATACGAGGCGGGCGAGGGGAAGAACACCTGGCAGCAGATATTCAGGAACGACCCGGAGAAACTGGCATCCATGTTCAGGAAGATGCGTGACGAGGGTTCCGATGCTTGGCGTGTCATCACCACGCAGATGGGCTACAACGGAGGTGCGCTGGAGGAGTGGATAGAGAAACTTATATCCGCCTATGACCAGTTGGATGAAACAGCCGACCTCGCGAAGGAGCGCCTTACCACCACCACGTCGGAGAACGTTTTCGACGACTTCCTCTCATCCCTCTACGACCTTGCGGACGGCTCTGAGGACGTGACGGAAAATATCGCTGAGAACTGGCAGAAGATGGTGAACCGCATGGTCATCAACAACCTTGTCATCGAGGACTTCCGCGAGGACTTGAAAGGGTGGTATGATGACCTGGCAGACCTGAACAGGGAACTGGCCGACGGACTTATAGACAACGACACATACAGCGAGAGGCTTGAAGGGCTCAGCAAACGCTATGACGACATGCTGGGCGACGCGCAGGACAAGATGGAGGACTTCAGGAAGAGCGGCATCATCAAGCCCGTATCAGAGGCTACGGAAGAGGTAGGGGCGTACTTCGACAACCTCCGTGACAGATGGCTCTCCACGCTGACGGACATGACGCAGAGCGGTGAGGACTGGAGGAAGAGCCTCATGGAAACGATGTTCTCCGACCTTGTGGAGGCTACCGTCCTCAACGTCCCGCTGACGGTCACCTTAGACGGCGAGGAAAAGGCATTCGACGATTTCCAGGCGTACCTCGACAACTGGACGGAACGCTACAAGGCAGTCCTGGAAAACCAGACCCTTACCGACGAGGAGCGCAACAGACAACTCAGGGCACTGCTGGACGAGCAGACTGACATCCGCGAGAAGCAGGCGGAGAAGTCAAGGCAGATAGCGGAGGGGATAGGAATCGAGATAAAGGACGAGTTCTCCAACTCCCTAGACAACCTCGGCGGCACGATGCTTGACGCTCTCCTCGGCTCTGAGGAGGATGCCGCAGCGACGGGGCGGAAGGTGGCAATGTCGCTCATACAGGAGATGATGAAGACGATGCTCGCCTCAGACAGATACGCCCGGCAGATGGAGGACATCAGGGAGAGGTGGCAGCAGGTACTCACGGGCAGGAACCTCGACGAAGCGGGAAACGAACTGTTCACGATGGCAGACGTCCTGCGCGACATATCGGCACTGAACGACGAGATTGCCAATGACGGTGCAATAGCGGCACTCGCTGAACAGTACAAGGCTCTGGAGGATGCCTCGAAGAAGGTGGAGTCCTCCTTCGGCGACTTGCACGGCACGTTCATGGATGCCATAACGGATATGGAGAGCGGTGCTGAGAACCTTGGGAAGAAACTGCGTGACACTCTTACCAAGGACCTGATAGAGAAGAAGGTCTTTGAGATACCTGTCACCATGACGATAGACGGTGAGGAGAGGGTGTTCGACAACTTCGACGCATATCAGGAGAACTGGACGGAACGCTACCTTGACGCATTGGATAGCGGCGACGAGGCATTGCTTGACGCGCTGACCCGAGAGTTGGGAGAGCGTGAGGATGCGATGGCGAAGAGCGCAGAGAAATATGTAAGGAGGCTTCAGGAAACGGTCAAGGACACAACCTTCACGGACATGGAGGGTGACTTCGTGAGCGCACTGATGGATATGGATGGTGACATCGATGACTTCGCCAACGGCATGAAGAGGACCATCGTACAGAGGCTTGTGGAGTCGTTCATGGTGTCGGAGAAGATAAAGCCGCTGCTGGAAGACCTGCAGGCTACCTTTGATGCCGTGATGGGCATGGAGAGCCTTACCCTCGAGGAGCGTGCGAGGATGCTGTCGGAAGGCTTCGAGAGGGACGGGAAGATGTTCAGGGGCATAAGCGACGTTACGGACGCTGATGGGATGAAGGCGTGGAAGGACACAGTGGCGGCCGCTCTTGACGCTGCGGGCTTCAAGGCAGAGGAGGCGGCGACGGCCTTCGATGACCTCTCCGACCGCATAGCCAGTGCGCTCACGGGCTACGACACGTCCGACAACTTCGTGAAAGGCCTCACGGAAACTGTCATCAGCGAGTTCACGGCGGCATTTATGGCTACCGACGAGTTCAAGGAGAGGCTGAAGGAGGTGAAGGACGGGCTTGCCGCTGCTGCGGAGAGCGGTGACACACAGATGATAAGGGATGCGGAGAACGCGGCACGCGCCCTCTTCGACGAGGTGGAGGAGGGAACGCGGTCGATACGTGAACTCGGAAGGGAGTCCGACACCACGTTCAGCGGCATGGCCGACGACTGGATTTCCACCCTTATGGACTTAGAGGCAACAGCCGAGGATTGGGCTGAGGACATTGGCCGTACCATGGCACGCAAGATTATCGAGCAGATGGTGGCAGCTAATATGATTCAGCCGCTTCTCGACAACCTGCAAGATGCCTTCAATGAGGCCATGAGTGCCGAGGGTGCCACATGGCAGACCGTTCTTCCCCAGCTTGCACCCTATATCGACGAACTGAAAGGAGCCTTTGGCGACCTACAGCCCATCGTGGAACAGATACTGAATGCATTTGGTATCTTCCGCGAGGAAGTGGAGGAAGAAGCCAAGGAAGGATTTGGCGACCTCAGAGGAACGTTTGTTTCCTCTCTCATGGATATGGAAGCAGATGCTGAGAAGTTCGGTCGTGACATTGCCAGGGCCATGACTGAGCAGATGGTAAGTAGCATCATTGAAAAGCAGTTCGGTGAACAGCTTGCGGCCATCAACGAGGCATGGTTCAACGCTCTGGAGGCAGGCGACACAGAGGCTATGGAGCGCATACGCCAGCAGCTCATTGAGCTACAGAAACTATGCGGTGAAGCCGTTCAGCCCTTGCTTGACTCCTTGGCACAGATTGAGTATGTGCCGGAAGAGGTGGAGGAGGAAATCGACGAGACTATTACCTCAATGCGCGATGATTTTCTTAATGCCTTGATGGACATGAAGGCCGGTACGGCATACTTTGTGAACGACATAAAGAAACTGCTGACCCGGAAGCTGGTGGAGAAGTTCGTGCTGAACAGTGCCTTTGACTCTTGGATCGAGGGTATTCAAAGCCAGTATGATGCCATCTTCAACGGCAGCATGAGTGAGGAGCAGGCCGCAGCGGCCATGAACAAGCTGGCCGTGGAATGGGAGGCCAAGGCCAAGGAGATGCAGGAGCAGACGCAGGCTATCTTTGACCTGACAGGGTGGAGTGCCATTGTAGAACAGATGAACTCGCCTCTGGGCGACCTTCGGAGCAGTTTCCGCTCGGCCCTGATGGACATGGAGAATGACACGGAGGATTTCGCCAACGAAATATCGAAGCTGCTGACGGAGGCATTCATTGACAAGTTCGTGCTTGGTGACGAGTTCGACAAGCGGCTGGCCGAGTGGCAGGAGCAATACGCGGCCATCATGAAGGGAAACTACAGCGAGGAGGAAAGAGCCTCACTGCTGAAACAGCTGCAACAGGCCATTGCGGCAGCGAAGGAAGGCTATGCCGAGGAGGCCCAGGCCATCCACGACCTGATGGGAACCGGTAACGCCAGCGACCAGACAGCCACGATGAACATGGCCGACAAGGCCACCTACGACCAGTTTGAGACCTATCTGGGCATTGCGGTGGCCCAGCAGATGGCAACGCTGCAGGGCAACGACGTGAGAGAGCAGATCCTGGCAACGCTCCGTGGCATGACAGGAATCACCAGCCCCGGTGGTGACACTGTGAAGGAGATACGCTCGCTGCTGAACACGAGCAACGAATACCTCTTAGACATCAAGCGCACGAACCGTGCCATCCTGGAGCAGTTCGGGATGAAGATAGACAACATTATCAGCAAACTGACAAAATTAGTATAACGATGCAAGGAGAACTGTATTTCAAGAGAGGCGACGATTGGGTGGATGCCTTTGCAGCCTACGGCGTGTCGCTGGAGAGCGAGGGTATGAGCAAGCTGATGACCCCCGCCCCCCACAAGGAGCCGGTACAGAACAAGAACCTGGCCATGAACGGCACGGCCATCGTGGGTGCCGTTGGCTATAAGGACGTGCGGACACTGAGCGTGCCGATGCACATCGTAGCGCGGACAAAGGAGGACTTCCTGGCATACTACGCAGCCTTTTGCTCTGACATACTGGATGCAGGCTGGATTCACATCAGGACGAAATACCAGCGCGGAGTGGTGTACCACTTCCGCTATGTGGACTGCCAGCCCTTTTCGGAGTATAATATGAAGATGGCGAAGTTCACCCTCTCACTTGAAGAACCCAACCCTAACAACAGGACATAAGGCTATGGCATTTCCAGACACATACGAAAGCATCATCAAGGAAGCGAACCTGAGCGACGGCGGCTACGTCCAGATGGAATGGAACGACACGGAGGGAGCACCGATAGCGACAGGCACGGCATGTCCCATTGACGGTGACTACCTGCTCTTCACGACCTACTGGCCAAGCCAGCAGTCGGCCTACAGTTTCCGCTACGCCCCGAAGTTCCTGCACCGTCTGGCGCAGTTGGACTACCTGCCCTTCTATTTCAAGACCAAGGCGGTGTCCGGGAGTGACGGAGCAGGAAACGTGACCTATGAGGACGTAGTGCTCTCCACCTACCCCTATACGGGCAACATACAGACAATAGCAGCAGCCCTGGCCGAATGTCTGAGCGACCACGGCGACCTCGGAGCGTGGACGGCAGACACGAGCGGCCTGAGCAGCACCGTAATCCAGAGCATCCGCTTTGACGGTGCTACGGTCAAGAGTGCAGCCAGTACAATAGCCGACGCATTCGGCGTGGACTGTCAATTCATCTGGTCGAGCCACACTGTCAAGTTCGGTGCCTTTGACATGGAGGGCAGCACTCCCGGCTACGGTACGGCCCAGCCGAGCGCGAACGGCACGGAGAATGCCGGTGTGCTGGTGTCGGCAACGGACGGGGGCATCCAATACAACACATTCCGCATCCTTGGCGGCACAAAGAACATGTCGAAGAAGACCATCAAGGGTCAGAACGTACAGGTGACTCAGCGTCTGATGCTTGACGGTGACAGCATCCTGGGCGGCGGCAGCCCCCGGATAATGAAAGACCTGGTGTTTGATGACATCTACCCGAAGATGGAGCTTTGGATGTACGACGTGCATGAACGCCGGTGCTGGCTGACGGACGAGAACGGTAAGAAGATTGTGGACTCGCAAATGACGAACCCCGAGACGGGTGCCGTTGAAACGACCTACAAACAGTATTCGAAGTGGTATTTCAAGCTGGCCTACTGGAACGGCACGGAACTGGTGCCCTACATCTTCGACAAGAGCCTTGTCATAGCCGGTCTGCCCCTGTCGCTGGAGTTCCAGCCCAACTATACCGACGATGCGCTGCCCCAGCCGCTGGTAGGCAGGGAGTTCGAGCTGACCTATTTTGACGCGGCCAGTCCTGCCAGGGAGAAGGAGGCCGATGACACAGGCGACGGCTACCAGCCCGTGCACGGCGAATACCGTATCATCTACAAGGTAGAGGGCGGCATGATACTGCCCTCGACGAGTGCGGAGAAAGTCTGCCCTTATGGCGGCGGCATGGACTTGAGAAACAACAAGGTGACACTGACCAACGTCGCGATGGACGATGTTTACAAGGCAGCGGCCAAGGCAGAGCTGCTTCGTGCCGGTCAGGATGCCGTGGCCGCATACACAAGGGACAAGAGCAGCTTTACATACGTTACCTACGGCGAGGCCCCTTCACTTGGCGGCGGCATTACGAGCGTGCGTCAAGACCTGATAACAGGGGAGGTGCAGTACACCGTCGGAAACTACCAGAACAGCAAGGGCCTGATAGGGAGGCTGAGCGACAAGATAGACACCATACAAGCCGGTGGCGGCAGTGCCACGACGGGCGATGAGAGCGGTGGCGGTCATGGCGGTGTGAGCGAGAGCAGCATTCCCCTGCTTGCCCGGCTGATGGGCAGCGGCAGCGTAGTGAAGGACTCGCTTACCATCCTGAAGGAACTGATACTTGGCACGACCGGCCACGGCATATTCATAGACCAGAACGGCGATGCAAGCATGACCATCGGCTCACTGACCGTACTCGGCACAACCCACCTGAATGAGATAGACGTGAACCATATCAAGCACACCGGCGGCTTGATGGTTGTCACGAAGGCCAATATCATCGTCGACCATGTGGAACACCAGGTCGGCGGTCTGGATAAGCTCTATTTCCGCAGGGTGGACGGCAACGGGCAGAGGATATACAACCAGTTTGAGGTTGGCGACCTTGCGCTGATGATGGTTTACAACGAGGCCCTGGACGGAAGCATCAACCGCTATTTCTGGCGTGAGGTGTCGGCCATTGATGACGGTACTGATGAATTCGGCTTCATAACCTTGCTGCCATCAAGTGCCAGCCATTCGGAGCCAAGGGAAGGAGACGTGGTGGTTCAGCTGGGCAACACATCGAAGGCCGAGCGTCAGGGTGCGACGGTTCTTGGCGGCAGCGGCCCCAACGGCGGTTTCTTTGCCGTATATGACGGATTCAACACATGGCGCGACGCTGCCCCCCAATTAGATGACTATGCCAACGCCCTGACCTATATATCGCCAAGGAAGAACAAGATAACGGGCGACTTCATGAGCATAGCCGGTGACGACCTGAAGGAGCAGCTTGACGCGCTGCGTGCCTCCATCCTGTCCGTCAGCCAGCAGAGCGACAAACAGCTGGTCATCTGGTATGGTGACGATGACGTGCCTCTTCCCAACTCCGGCGACCTTGATCATTGGAATGACCCGGCAAAGGACTGGCACGACGCTGACGAGGCGGCAGGGAACACAGTCCAACAGGAGCTGCATCTTGAAGATGTGTACTACCTTCGCCGGAACAATACCACCCGCAAGGGAGGCCGTGCATGGCAATGGACGTATGACCACGCCCTGGGGAAGTTCTTATGGGTGGAGATTACCGATGCCGACACCATCGCGGCCCTGGAGGCTGCCGACGATGCCGTAGAGACGGCCAACGAGGCAAGGCAGAAGGTGGAGAACCTGGGCGATGACGGCATCCTCAGTGCAGGAACCGAGAAAAGCGAACTGCTGATTATGTGGCAGGACACCGTGGCAGAATACCTGAAACTCATCGAGCAGGCCCAGGACTATGACCTCGACGATGCACAGAACGGCGTCGAGGGCGGCACTGTCATCTACACACCCTATAATGCGTATGTGAACAGATACCATGTCCTGGCACTCATGCTCAACGGAAACGACCAGACGAACATCAACAGCATAGAGTCCGGGAATGCCGTCCCTGCGTGGCTGGAATCCCTGAACGCAGACGTGAAGCTGGCAGACTACAGCCTGACAGCCGCCAACTACCGTGACACGTGGAAGAACTACTTCGACAGCCGTGCGAACCTGCTGAAAGCCATTGAGGTGGCGGCACGTGAAATGACTGAACACGCACAGACCGATGCCACAAACGCCCTGAACAAGATTGGCGACATGGGCAGTGACAAGAAGCTCGATCCGTCCGAGAAACTGACGGTCAAGCGTGAGTTCCTGGCAGCATGGCGTGAGCGTGACTCCGAAGGAGGCATCCTTGACCGCTGCACAGATGCCAACGGTCAATACATCAACGACACCATCGAGGCAGGCTTTGTGAATCCCTACAAAACGGCTTTCCTTTCGGTGGCCACCTATCTGAATGGAAGCAACGGCACATGGACTGATAGGCCTTACCCTATAGCCAAACAGGATGATTTCATTCCGTTATGGCTGCATAGTGAACGCATGGCTACTACAGAGACCATCGACGGCGACACATGGCGCAATCTGTGGTCAGCGTTCTACGCTGCACGTACTGCCCTGCTAACTGCCCTCTCTGATGACGCAAAGGACAGAGCCGACAATGCCCAGGACACCGCAAACAAGAAGAAGCGTGTGTTCTCCACCACTGCCAATGAACTTCCCCCGGCTCCCTACGATGTAGGCGACCTGTGGGTAAATGCCGTCTGGTACACAGAGAAGGACGGTGTGCGCACGTTCAAATGGACTGGTGACGTTCTCTATTGCATACAAGGAATAAGCACCAATGCCAACAGGAGCATCAACGACTGGAGCGACGCTGCCAGCGGAACAACGGCCAAGATAGCCAATCTCGGCACTCAGATTGAGGCAGAGGTGAGAGACCGTAAAAACGGCACGAGCAGCCTGCTGAAGCTCGACCCGACAAGCGGAAGCCTCACTGTGAATGTCTATGATGCAGGAACTGATACATGGTCAAGCATCGGATATATCGAACTGGCTCTTGCGAGAGGTGCAAACGGCATATTCAGCAAGCTCAACCTAACAGCTGACAACGTGGAGGTCAATGCAAGCCTTGTCAATGTCGTAGCCAACACCATTCAGGCAAAGGCCGCATTGCTGGACTTCCAAGGCGGCACGGTGAAGATTGATGCCTCCAATATCGGATTCAAGGTCGGCGACACGATGTTTGACGTGGAGAGCGGACTGGCGAAGCTGCTGATAAATACGATGGTAGGTATCAGCGGAAAGGATGCGCCTACAGGCTGCAAGAACAGCAGTTGGTCGGAATCGCCGATTAACGCCACGTCATCATACCCCTATATGTGGATGCGCACTCAGACATTTGACGGGGAGAATATCGCATCTACGACATACATTCGCCTAAAGACTGGTTCCGATACTGGAAAGGGTGTCCGTGCGCAGTTCACGGCTTCTATTGCTACAACGCCGAGCGGTGCAGCGATACATGACAGCTGGCAGTCGGGCGACATATATATGCGCATAAAGGGCGATGACGATAGCGATTGGGGCGACTGGTTCTTGGTGACTGGAGAAAGGGGCGATGAGACCACTATTTGCTACGGAATCAGCCAGTATGATTCATCTGCCAACGCAAATACAGCACCGAGTGATATTTCATCATGGTCTGACATACCTGTTGCCCCCACGTCATCGAAGCCGTACCTTTGGAAAAGGGTACAACAGAAGACATGGAACTCAAGCGGCCAGTCCTATACCATTAATAATACACGTTATTTAATGGTGACTGGAAGCAATGCGGTAGAACTGATTGCCCAGTATTCTGCCATAAGCAACCCGTCTGAATCCGACATCCACAACATCAGGCAGTCGGGTGACACTTATATGCGCACAAGGCTGTCAAATGATAGTAACAGTTGGTCAAGCTGGCATAAGATTGGTGGCGAAAAGCGGTATTCGTTCAATATCAGCACGTCGGCAACGCTGGCAAGCGGCGATACGAGTACACAGGTATTCCAGCAGCAAATCGGAATGGTCATCAGGAAAGAGACGAACGAGGCGGCTGGCGAGTTCTCCTTCGGCACTTATGTAGGCGGCGTGTTCAAGCAGGGATTGAAGTTCGAGACCGACAACGGAAACACCAAACTTGTGCTTGCTGCCGATACTACCGTGGTCAAGAGCGATTTCAAGGTGGATGCTCAGAACAACATCGACTTCAACGGTAAGACCATCAGCCTCAATGCAAGCAGTACGCTGTCTATCAGCGGCGGCACGGTAAACCTCAAGGGAACAACCGTACAGATGGATGCCGACAATATGCAGATAGAATCAGGTACTCTTACGCTGACTGGAAAGACCATCGGAATAACGGGCGGTACGATTAACCTGTCTGCGGCTTCGACGCTGAACCTGACTTCGGCAAACCTTTCCATCAATGCCGACCAGCTGACTTACAGCGGAAGGTCGATAGACCTCACGGCGGCAAATCTCACCTTGAATGCTGATCAGTTGACATATACAGGTCAGACGATTGATTTAACTGCCGCTACGGTGTCGCTTGGTGCAGACCAAATCACTTTCACTGGTAAGACGATTGCGCTTGGAACTTCCAAAAGCAAAGTAACCATCAACGGAGGCGATATACAGGTTGCGTCCAATAAGACTTTGAGTTTCAGCAGCGGAAGCATAGATTTCACAGGTGCAACCGTCAGCATGAGCGGTGATAACATATCATTCTCTGCAACCAACAGCTTCAAGGCGGCAGTTGGAAACAGCGGCGTGGTTCTATCTGAAAACCTCATAAGTGCTTTCATTGAAGATGTTGTAAGTACAGACGGTCAGGCTTTATCGAATAAGATGGGGCTTGTAATATCAAGAGGATATGCTTCAAATGCTTTCGGATTCGGCTATTACACCTATAACAGCAGCACGCAGCAATATGATTGGACTGGCGGTTTGAACTTTGAGATTACTACCGAAAATAATGTCAGGAAAGTAAGACTTTCCCTCTCGGCAGATACTGCAAAAATCAATGCAGATGCTTTGCTGTTGGATGGAAAGACCGTTAATATCAGTGCAAACAAGGCATTTACGGTATCATCGGCTGGTGAACTTTCGTTAAGCGGCGGAAACATAGAAATCAAAGGCAGTGCCGTCGTAACGATAAAGTCTGGTTCCACAATGACCCTCGAAGCAGGTTCTTCGATAACTATTAGCGGAGCCTCTCTGACCATCAATGCCAACACGACAATTTCTATATCTGCAAACAAAACGTTGAGTTTTACAGGGGCAGGGGGAAATACCTGTGTTTAGCCAAATATCATAGATAGCCTGTAGAGGA
>ERZ842401.5739-NODE-5739-length-13580-cov-3.303734_pt1 | contig 13580 bp, 9 predicted proteins | sample MGYA00521270_ERZ842401 | MGnify/ENA primary metagenome ERZ842401 (study PRJEB31892, sample SAMEA3878208) | bioreactor metagenome | biome: Moose rumen | place: Sweden | collected 2011-10 | study: EMG produced TPA metagenomics assembly of the PRJEB12797 data set... | reverse complement strand
TATGATGAAAAAGATCTTATGCTTACTGACTCTTGCTATCCTGAGTGTGCTTACTTTTTTTTCGTGTGCAGGTCAGGTAGGTAATTCTAATGGAATTAATAACTTTAATATCAAGCGTGGAACCAACCTAAGTCACTGGCTATCTCAGTCGAGGGTCGTGGGTGAAGAACGTCGTAACCACATTCAGGAAGACGACTTCGAGCGTCTGGAGCAGTTGGGCTTCGACTTTGTGCGCATCCCTATTGATGAGGTACAGTTCTGGGATGAGAATGGTCAAAAGTTGCCCGAGGCATGGAATTTGTTGACCAACGCTATTAACTTAGCAGAAAAACACCATTTACGTGTGGTTGTTGACCTTCATATCATTCGTTCCCATCGCTTTTTAGATAATGATTCTTCCAATACGCTGTTTACTTCGGAAAAGTCACAGCAAGACCTGATCAACCTATGGTATCAGTTATCTGATGTATTGAAAGGATACAGCAACGATTCTGTAGCATACGAATTCATGAATGAACCCGTAGCACCAGAACACGAACAATGGAATGTGGTGGTGGAAAAAGTGCATAAGGCACTACGTAAGGTAGAGCCTCAACGCACATTGGTGATTGGTTCCAACCGTTGGCAAGACTATGAAACCATCAAATATCTACGTGTACCTGAAGGCGACAAGAATATCATTCTCTCTTTCCATTATTATCATCCAATGATTATAACTCACCGTGGCGCTTTCTGGACTCCTCTAGGCAGATATAAGGGGAATGTGAACTATCCAGGTGTGCTCATCACTCAAGAAGATTACGATGCTGCACCAGATGAAATTAAAGAAGAACTGAAACCTTTCCTAACGCAAGTATGGGATAAAAACAAAATCCGCGAAGACTTTAAGGATGCCATAGAGGCTGCTAAAAAATATGGCTTGCAGTTGTTCTGTGGCGAGTGGGGTGTGTATGAACCTGTTGAACGTGAACTGGCTTATGCCTGGTACAAGGATATGCTTGATGTATTCGACGAGTTCGACATCGCTTGGACAACTTGGTGCTATGATGGCGACTTCGGTTTCTACGATCAGCGCACTGAATCATATAAAGACAAGCCTCTGGTTGACTTGTTGATGTCAGGTAAGGCTTTAGGACAATAAACTCAAGACTAGACCATAAAGAAGATTATTCTCTTAGCAGCTGTTATCATCCTACCGATGCTTTCAGTGCAGGCAGATCAGGTGTCCGATAAAGTTTCATATGTTAATCCCATGATTGGCACTGAGGGCATGGGGCACACATTCCCAGGAGCATGTGCTCCATTCGGTATTGTACAACTCAGTCCTGACACTGACACTATTCCCCATAATATCGACGGAGTATATCAAGGCAAAGTATATGAATATTGTGCTGGCTATCAGCATACAGACAACACCATCGTGGGATTCAGCCATACCCACCTAAGTGGTACAGGACATTCCGATTTGGGCGACTTACTCATTATGCCACAGACAGGTGTCTTGCAACTCAATCCTGGCACAAAGGATGACCCTGACAGTGGCTATCGTCAGCGTTTCTCTCATGACACCGAGCAAGCTTCCCCTGGCTATTACGCCGTTACCTTGAATGATGCAGGCATAAAGGCAGAGCTTACAGCTACCCAGCGTGTTGGTGTGCACAAATACACCTATCCTGAAGGCTCTGACCAACGCATTATACTTGACCTATTGCATGGACTATACAACTACGACGGCAAAGTGCTTTGGTCCACTCTGCGAGTAGAGAATGACACTCTTCTTACAGGTATGCGTTTAACTGACGGCTGGGCTCGGACAAATTACACCTTTTTTGCCATATCTTTTTCCAAGCCCATCAGCAGTTATGGCTATCAAGACAGGAAGCCAGAGAAATATGTAGGTTTTTGGCGCAAGTTCGACCGCTATCACAACTTTCCCGATATGGCTGGACGAAGCATGGTTGCATATTTTAACTTTGACAAGGACCAGTCACATGAATTAGTGGTCAAAGTGGCTCTCGCTGCTGTTTCAACCGAAGGAGCGAAAAAGAACCTCCAAGCCGAAGCAGCAGGTAAGTCATTTGAGGCAATTTGTCAGGAGACACGTGAGGCATGGAATCGTGAACTATCGGTCATTGATTGTAACGGCACAAACGACCAAAAAGCTATGCTTTACACCTCGCTCTATCATACCATGATTAATCCTTCCATCTATATGGATGTAGATCGCCAGTACCGTGGGGTGGATGGCAATATCCATACTGCAGATGATTTTGACAACTATACCGTTTTTTCTGTATGGGACACCTATAGGGCTGAACATCCCCTGCTGGGTTTGTTAAAGCCTTCACGCAACACCAATATGGTGAAGTCGATGATACACCACCAGCAACAGCAAGCTTTGGGCATGTTGCCCGTTTGGAGCCTGATGGGTAATGAAGGTTGGTGCATGACAGGCTATCATTCTGTAACTGTGTTGGCTGATGCCATTGTTAAAGGCGCCGACATTGATAAAGAGGAAGCCCTGAATGCAATGGTACAAACCGCTACTAATCCCTATTTCCCAAGTGTGACAGATTATATGCGTTTGGGCTATGCTCCTTTTGATACAGATAACACAGCAGCCTCCAATACTTTGGAATATAGTTTTGACGACTGGACCATCTATGCAGCAGCTAAAGCTACTGGGAATGAGCAAATAGCCGCAACATTCATGAAGCGAGCGCTCAACTATCGCAACACCTATGACCCTTCCATAGGTTTTGCCTCACCTCGCTACCTGAATGGCGAATTCAAGAAAGACCTTGACCCTTACCAGACTTATGGCGAAGGGTTCATCGAGGGAAATTCGTGGAATTTTTCCTTCCATGTTCCCCACGATGTTAATGGTCTCATACAGATTATGGGAGGCGAGCAGGCCTTCCTCGACAAGCTAAACCGTCTGTTTGTAATGGATCTGCCCGAAAAATACTATGCTGACAACGAAGACATCACAGCTGAGTGTCTGGTTGGTGGTTATGTTCACGGCAACGAACCATCGCACCATGTCCCCTATCTGTATGCCTGGACAGCAACCCCGTGGGAAACCCAAGAATGGTTACGAACCATCTTAAACAAAATGTATCGTAATCATATCCGCGGATTGGGTGGCAATGACGATTGTGGACAAATGTCGGCTTGGTACATATTTTCATCTATGGGCTTCTACCCTGTTGCGCCTGGCACTGACCAATATGTATTGGGTGCGCCTTATCTACCTTACATGAAGGTGACACTTGAGAATGGACATACGGTTGAGATTAAAGCGCCCAAGGTAAGTGACAAGAACCGCTATGTGCAACGTGTGCGCATTAATGGCCAGCCCTACTCCAAGTTGTATATCACCCATAGTCAACTCACCGAGGGATGCACCATCGAGTTTGATATGGGACCAAAGCCTAACAAGAAGCGTGGTCTTGCTACCTCCGACAAGCCATATTCGCTTTCAAAAGCCATGAACTAATAGGACAAGCACTTTTTCTGCTATACACACAATGATTATACTTCAGTTAAGATTTGCCTTTGTCAATCAAAACAATTATCTTTGCGAGATAGCAGATTATAATTATTAAGGGATATGGATATAAAACTGATATTCGATTTTCTCAGGCAGTTAGCTGCACACAATGAGCGTGAATGGTTTCACGAGCACAAGTCACTATATCAGACAGCTTCACAGGAATTTGACAAGCTACTGACAATTCTCATTGCTCGCATTGGCGAGTTTGATCCGTCAGTAAGGCATCTTCAGCCCAAGGACTGCACTTGGCGTATCTATCGTGACACACGTTTCTCATTAGATAAGAGTCCATATAAGACCCACATGGGTGGTTTTATCTCTGCTAAAGGCAAGAAGTCGCTACATTTAGGCTATTATTTCCACTTGGAGCCTGGAGGCAGCCTCTATGCTGGTGGCACCTACGGCCTTACTCCCAAACAAATACAAGAGGTACGCTATTCCATTTATGATGAAATTGATACCTATCGCAAAATTATAGAAAACAAGAAGTTCAAGAAATTCTTCCCTACCGTTGGCGATGAAATGCTGAAAGTGAATCCCAAGGGGTTCCCCAAGGACTTCCCCTATATGGAACTACTAAAGCCCAAGGATTTCACCGTCTGGCATCATTTCGACGACAGTTTCTTCGACCAGCCAGATTTCATCGATACATGGGTGGAGTTGGCAAAGGTTTCAAAGCCCTTCTTGGACTTTATCAATTATACAGTAGATGATTTTGAAAGAGTAGAACGTTAAAAATATGCACCATGTTGAACTTGATTAAGAACGATCCGTGGCTAGAGCCCTACAGTGATGCCATCAACGGACGACATGAGTATTTCCTGTATAAGGAGAAACAGCTGACTAAAAATGGAAGAAAAGCCTTGGCAGATTTTGCCGATGGTCATCTCTATTTTGGTTTGCACAAGACTGAAAAGAACTGGGTGCTGCGCGAATGGGCACCTAACGCTACCGAGATTTTCGTCATAGGCACCTTCAACGGCTGGCAAGAGAATCCTAAATTTGCTATGCAGCCTAAAAAAGATGGTAACTGGGAAATCAAACTACCCTTAAATGCTCTTCATCATGAAGACCTTTTCAAGCTGAAAGTGAAATGGAACGGTGGCGAAGGCGAGCGCATCCCGGCATGGGCCACTCGTGTGGTGCAAGATGACGTCACCAAGATATTCAGTGCACAAGTATGGGACCCTGCAGAGCCCTATCAGGTAAAGGTGAAGAAGTTCAAGCCAGATACCAACCCATTGCTCATCTACGAATGTCATGTGGGCATGAGCCAGCAAGAAGAGAAGGTGGGTACCTATCGCGAGTTCAAAGACAACGTACTGCCTCGCGTGGCAAAAGACGGTTACAACTGCATACAAATCATGGCTATCCAAGAGCACCCCTACTATGGCAGCTTTGGTTATCACGTATCCAGTTTCTTCGCTCCTTCATCACGCTTTGGCACGCCGGATGAGCTGAAAGAGTTAATTGACACAGCGCACCAGATGGGCATAGCTGTCATCATGGATATCGTCCATTCTCATGCGGTGAAGAATGAAGTGGAAGGTTTGGGCAACTTTGCCGGTGACCCTAACCAGTATTTCTATCCGGGCGACCGCCATGAACATCCCGCATGGGACTCGCTGTGCTTCGATTATGGCAAGGACAACGTGCTGCACTTCCTGCTCTCCAATTGCAAATATTGGTTAGAGGAATTCAAGTTCGACGGTTTCCGCTTCGACGGCGTAACCTCCATGCTCTATTATAGTCACGGACTTGGCGAAGCCTTCATGGGTTATGGCGACTATTTCAACGGACACGAAGATGACAATGCCATCTGCTACCTCACATTGGCCAACCGATTGATACACCAAGTGAACCCACATGCCATCACCATCGCCGAAGAGGTATCAGGTATGCCAGGCTTGGCTGCACCTATTGATGATGGCGGCTATGGATTCGATTACCGTATGGCGATGAATATTCCTGACTACTGGATTAAGACCATCAAGGAAAAGATTGACGAGGATTGGAAACCCAGCAGTATGTTCTGGGAGGTGACCAACCGTCGTGCCGATGAAAAGACCATCAGCTATGCAGAGAGCCACGACCAAGCATTGGTGGGCGACAAGACCATTATCTTCCGCCTGATAGATGCCGACATGTACTGGCATTTCCAGAAGGGTGATGAGAATTACACCGTAAACCGAGGCATCGCCCTGCATAAGATGATTCGCCTGCTCACGGCATCCACCATCAATGGTGGCTACCTGAACTTTATGGGCAATGAGTTTGGCCATCCTGAATGGATAGACTTCCCTCGTGAGGGCAATGGATGGAGCCATAAGTATGCGCGTCGCCAGTGGGATTTGGTGGACAATAAGAACCTGTGCTATCATTATCTGGGTGACTTCGATCAGGCCATGCTCAGCGTCATTAAGAGCGTGAAGCGTTTTCAGAAGACCAAGGTGCAAGAAATCTGGCACAGCGATTCCGACCAAATATTGGCATTCAAACGTGATGATTTGGTATTTGTATTCAACTTCAACCCAGTAAAGTCTTTCACCGATTATGGTTTCTTGGTACCTGAGGGCAGTTATGAAGTGGTACTGAATACAGACAATAAGGCATTTGGCGGCAATGGACTGAACGATGACAGCATTCAGCACTTTACAATGCCTGATAAGGTTTACAAGAAACAACGCAAGGGTTGGTTGTTATTGTATGTACCAGCACGTTCTGCTATGGTATTGAGAAGGATTAGATAGGAAATTATCTATATATAAGCGTTAAAGAAATCTCTGCCGATTTGCAGAGATTTCTTTTTTTGTTGTTAACTATATTGACGTGTGGTTACGACATCATCTTTTAGACCATCAAATGTCCATTGGTTTTACAGCTAAGCCCCATAACATCAACATGAATTGGTACTAAAATTCACGTATTTGCATTTTACCTACATAAAATAACACTTATTGATTGATACACACTAATTTAATCATTTTGCAAACTACATAATAACTACATATAAACTACATTTTACCTACACTAAAACTACATAATAACTACATAATATAGGGTTATAAATACCCAAAAGGGGCTTCTACTAAGCATCTTCTAAGCCATCCTGGAGTGCTTTGATACTCATCTAATACTAGCTCTCGATACTTTTGGCTATTGCAAACATAGTGTTTAGTTCCTGTAAGCCGTAAAATTCTCATGAGAATTTTGCGGTTTAGTCGTAGCTGAAAGGCAGTTTGCAAGTAGCAAACGATGAAATTCTCATGAGAATTTGAATGAAAGATTACTCAATGCATCATGAAAGAAAGGACAGGATTTTGCCTCTACCCGTACCTCAATACCCATTGCAAAGATGAAAAGCAAACAGCTCAATACAGTTAACATATGGGTTAGACGTAATTAATATATGGTTTAGATGCAGTTAATATATGGATAAGACGCAACTAACCTATGCTTAATATGTAGTTTAAATGTAGTTTATATGTAGGTAAAATGTAGTTTTAGTGTAGTTATAATGTAGGTAATACAACATGATAAATAGCTAAGAGACAACTACATATCACCTATTTATGTAGTTATGTATATGAAATATCAAAAATTAAACAAAAAAAATACTATTTTATTATTTCACTGAGTCACAAAAACTCTCCAACTGCCATCCTTCTCACCACGTTCAACGTATTTTTTCTGAATCAACTGGTCGAGTAGTTTTTGAATAGCAGAAATACTGATGCCTGTCAATTCTTTCATATCTGCCAGAGTCAGAGTTGGCTCAGTTCGCATGGCATTCAATATCTTCGTGTAGTTAGGGGTTCGGAAAGAAATCCGCTCGCCATCATACCACCACACATTTTCATCATGCTCACTCACAAAAAGTACGTCATTGTAGACCTCGGTAGCAACCAGTTCATTAAAATACTTCAAGAATGGTTTGATATCCTTGATATCTGCATGGGCTCCGTCGCTTGGTACAGGACCGACTTCTACATCAGCTTGATGCAGGGCTTCTAAATACTCATTCTTATTTCGGCTACGTACAACAATCATTGGATAGTCATGTCGTGTTAGTATGAAGTTGACCATCAGTCTTGCTATACGCCCATTCCCATCCTCAAATGGGTGAATACGAATATATCTATAATGAAATAGGGCTGCCAACTCAACTGGAGAAAGATTACCTTCCTGTTCTGCCTTGTTATACCAATCCACCAAATCTGACATCAAACTGGGCGTTTCTTCTGGTGAGGCATATTCGAATCTGTCGCCATAGCGAGTGATGACGCTGTTCGGATGAGTCTTATACTGTCCAGCATGGATAACATAGCTTGTTTTTACGCCTCCAGGAAGTTCTCGATAGACTGTATAGTCTTCACGTAGCAAAGTTTTGTGTAACGTACGGATAAAGTTTTGTGTTAGCGGAACCTCCTTCACTGATGCCTCTTCAAACATCATGCGGAGTCCCACATTACTTGCTGTCATCTCCTGAACATCACGCACATCAGCCTCTCCAATTACCTTACCAAATAACAACAGGATTTCTGTCTGACCATAAGTCAGCGTATTACCTTCAATATGATTACTATTATAGTTGAAGTCCACTGTGAAACGACGGCTAAGTCTATCCCTTTCCTTTTCCGACAATGGTTGCAAATCTTGCCATGCTGTCAAAGCCTTCTTAATATTCAGATACTTCATTTGGTCACAAGAAATAATAATTAACGCTACGAAGATACAAAAATATTATTAAAAGGTTGTAACAATACAACCTTTTTAATACAATTCGCTTGATTTTGTTGAAAAGCTAAGGGTAATTATAAGCCATGATTTACACCACGACTCTCTGTCGCAATATTTACTTTGCCATCAGTTCCTTGGCGTATGCAACAGCTTCGTCATTGGTCTCAAACACCTTCAACTCTGTATTAAATGGTGAATTGAGAGATACACGCTTGTAGTTGATGTGCATATGGTAATATTTAGTAACACCGTCGTAATCACTCAACAATGGGTTGTCAAGCATAAGATGCAGGGTAATCACCTTATCTTCCATGTTGTTGCCATTCAACCCCATACGATAGACAAGGTTTTGCTTCTCAGCAGGCATGATTTGAGCATTGGTTTTCAAGCTTCCGTCAGCTTCATTGTATTGGAAAGAAGAGTGAACATATAGCTCCACTTTGTGCGACTTGGTATATCCCTGCCATTGCTCGTATGTAGCATAATCCATCTTGGCACTGCAATACAATTCGTTGTCCTTAATCCAGAAAGAAGTAGGGCAATAGTCCAGCCATTTGCCCTCTGTGTCCTGGTAAATCATTGGAGGTAATACTGCCCTTGTATCTGCTGCAATTTCGATGTTAGACAATGAATAACTGTCAAACTGGAAGATGTTATTGGCGACGAATCCGCTGAAATCCTGCTGAGATAAAAGATCCAATTCCATAGTCCCTTCAGTCTTGAATCCATTGCCACCAATAGGATCATCGTCACTATCATTACCGCAGGCACAAAAGCATAATGCCGTTAATAAACCAAATACAAATATCGACTTTTTCATAATAGTAAATTTATATATCATTTAAATGTTTAACTTATGGGAGTAAAGGTAATGATAAGAACAAGTATTCGTGTGATTTTATATTTGACAAATGAGTGTCAAAAAATTGACAAATGCTTTGACAAGGGGTTATAACGAACGGATTAGCTCGTCAAAAGTGATATTTGGGTCTGTGATTCCCATATCTTGGATTAAACGGGTCTTCAAGCGTGTGATGGCAGATGGAGTCCTGCCTACTAAGGTAGCAATGTCAATGTTACGCTGATGAAGCTTAGTGAGAAGGCAGACTTTATGCTTTATATCAGTCATGCCGCTGATTGTATTCAGCTTCTTTATAAAATCGGGATGGATGCTATTGATGGTTTGCTCTAATTTGGTCCAATCTTCACTTCTCAGCACATTGCCAAGAACGACTTGGGTGCTGAGTAAATCTTGAACATCAGAGTTCATTATTTCTATCTCACGCTGCCGTTGCAGCTCTTGCTCAGCCTTTACACGTTCCATTTCCAAACGCAAAGACTTCCTACGATGCTCCTGATGGCTGCGCTCCAACTCGTTATCAAAGCTCAAGTCACCCAATATACGCTCCACGTCCTCCAATTCCAACTTCTTTTCTGCTATATAGGCACATCGGTCTTACTATAAACTTCTGCGAGGATGCGATTTAGCGCTTCATGATATTTACGTTGCCTTAGTCTATACCAAAGTACCAAATAGGAACCTATGGCTAGCAGGAGAACAACTATGAGCGAAGCGCCTAAAAACAAGATATAATAACGTTGCCACTGGATTTGAAGCTGGGCATTTTCACGCTCCCTGAGTTGATAATTATATAAAGAATTCATCTGAGCAATAGACTCTGTAGCGGTGATGCGATTGATAGAATCTTGCAAAACGAGATACTGATCTGTATATGCCAATGCTTTAGAGGAATCTTGCCATTTATTTAAAGCAATATGTGCTAAGCGTTCATAAGCAGTACAACGCGAATAGATAGTGCCCTTTTCTAAAAGTTGAGTGTAGTAATATGCTGCCGAATCGAATTGATTTGTATGATAATAAATATTGGCTGCAATGGTATAGGCGCTGCTAAGAACTGTATAGTCTATCTGTTGTAATAATAAAGGTTGGATATAATCTTTAGCCTTATCAAAGTCACCTAATCTAATGTATAGACTTGATAATTGGGACGATGCCATATTAACCATCTTTGAGTTATCAATGATTTTAGCCAAACGAAGAGCATGGTCAAGTAGGATTAGTGTACTATCCGGCATATCTAATCCTCTATACATATAGCCCATGTCCAAAAGATTGTGAACCATGCTTACTGTATCGTGGAGTATCTTGTCACATTCTAGAGAATTCATATATTGTTTTAATGCTTCCCTATAAAGATTCTGATAATGGAATAAAGATCCCATCTGAGCATACACCTTGCTCTTTACCTTCAAGTTCTCATCGCTAGGCATGGCGTCAAGGGCTTTCTGGTAATAGTCCAAGGCACGGGGTGCATCACCCAAGTCACGGTAGGTACTACCTGCATAGTAATATGCCTCGCCCAAATAAACAGGGTCGCCACCATGTTCGTAATAATCAACAAGCGAGAGAATAAGGCTATCAGAAGTATGAGTGATATATGCCTTGTCATTTGCCTTGATGGTAAGTAGCTGATAGCGCTTTTGCACATACTCTGGTGCTTGCAGCATTTCGGCATTGATAGATTGCAATAACGTTATAGCACTATCTGGCTGGGCAACGCACAAACTATCTGCCTCCTGCAAAACAAGGGGATACTGGTAGTGATGCTGGCAAGCAACAACCATTAATAGTACAAAAAGGCATAAATACTTCTTCATGGCTCTCATCATAGATATCGCTGCAAATATAAGCCGTTATTTACAATTCTGCAATAAAAAAGAAAAGGATTATGAATGAAGGGAACCTATAATAGATTATTTCCACTGTGGATGCTGTCGTGCAGGACGAGACATTAGTAAAGTGTAGGCTTAAACATTAGTATCGTGATGGTGCAGACATTACTAATGTGCGAGGCTACACTTTAGTAATGTGTTTGGGCGGCATTCTTATAAAAAAAGGCAAGCGAATAAAACAGGCGAGGCATCTGCCCCGCCTATTGCAACATTCACATAGAAGTATTACTAACTTAAAACCAGAATATAAGTGTCAGTTGCCGTAGTAGCCAATGAATAGCGGTGTGTTGGTGCTATTCTCTATGATGCCATAGAGGAAAGGATGGTCCATGTGGAAATCAATGACAGACTCTGGCCTGGCATCCATCTCATGACCGATAATAGCTGTTACTGCAGCAGCTACTGCCCCCTTCTCATCTACCTCCATATAAGTCTTCTGGATGATTTCCAAAGCTTCTTCCTCGTGGTACGCCTCACCCGTGGCTTTGACAACCAGCATGTTGAAATCCTCTCCATTAACCTTGACATTAACCATCAGATTGGTATATTTTTCCTTTGTAAATGTCTCTCCGGCTTCGTCAACAAGCTTGAAATAAAGGGAACTGGGGCGAGTATCAGCCTTGAAATTTTCATCTTTGAGGTCAAAGTCCTTTTGCAATGTCAGTTCACCTTTTTGTGGTTTCTTGTAGTTAGTGAGGTTAAGTGTGTTAAAAGTTTCTTCGTTCTCTTTGCCTGTGCCAATATTCCTGAATTCCGTATCACTGAACGGTGCAACAGCGTTTTGCACGTTGCCGACCAAGTAGGAATTTGGGTCATTTGTGATTGTGTGGCTAATTGTAATGGATGACTGACCTGCTGGCTGGGTGATTAGTTCATATCCATCTGGTATTTCGATTTCGTTAATTTTGTACGTCAATCCGTCAACTGGTGTTATGCCATTGAAGTAATATCTTGCAAGAGCGGCTTCCGTAGTCCAGCCGTTTTCATTTTCATTTTCTTCTTTTTTCAAGGTGCGGGTAAATTCGATTACATTCCCTTGAGAAACTTGTTCATAGATGGTAGCAGTCAGCTCAGTGGGGCGCAGACCATCCTCGTTGTTATTATCCAGCCAATACTTATTGATTGCGATTTTTTTCGCTTCAAATACATTCTGGATATATGCCGACTTTGTTTTTCCATTATCAGTTTTTTCCACTGTGATTTTGATAGGATTATCTGATACAGGGATATTTTTATTTTCTATGCTGACAGTTTCAGCCGTTTCTTCTCTGGTTACTCCAAAAGCATTATCATTACTATAGTAGGTTGATACGTGTTTGTTTTCGGAATCTGTCTGTGCTTGGTCAATTTCTTCCACCCAATAGGTATAGTAATTTCCGTTAACGTCCGTCAGTGGCAAATTATCGAAGACATAGTAATAAGAATCGCTGGTGTTGTCGAAATTATCATTGGTTCGCTCCCATGTATTGGGTTCACCTTCGACTTTATGGTTAATCTTATTACCACGGATTGTTCTATAAAGAGTCTCCGTTGTCTCTGCGCTGGATTTTCGGTAGAGGTTGAACGTCAATTGATTGAAATACTCATCATTAAAGAACTGTGCAAAATCATTTTCGGGTATCTGCTCAATTTTAACATTGTCGTTGCCGTCTTGATTAACATTGTTGTCGTTGTCCTGATACTCACGACCGAAAGATTTATAAACTTTCAAATTGAAAACGTCAAGAACATTATCAAGATTCAATTCTTCTGCGGTTTGAGCATTTGTATCAAGCTGTGTTTGCATATCCTCATCTTCTGAGTTACACGTGTAACCGGCTTTTGGAACTTCGGTTACTTTGTAGGTATACTTCAAAGCATCCTGACCATAAACAGCAAGATTTCGAATGTAAACATTATTATTATTTTCTGAATTGGTAGCATCCACCACAACCATAATGGGGTTAATGGAAGAGGTATCCGTTTTCTTTTTAATTTTTGCAATGTAATATTGGAGGGGCTTCTCTTGTGTGGGAGTTACGACTTCTGCAGCAGAAGATGATGCCTGAAAGTTATGTACTAATTCATATCCCTTAGCCGGTTCAAGGGTTGGGGTTTGTACGGTTGAATCAGTTGTATTGACTGTAAACAGTGGTTCATTTTGAATTTGTTTGGTTTCACGGCTCAATATGAAACTATATGCCGCTACCTCGTGATGTTCTTTATCATTTTTTTTGTCCCATGATTTGATGACATCAATCATTCCATGAAAATTGGAATCATCCGGTTTATAGGAATTCTGAACTGTCTCATCAAGAGAGAGAGCCTCTGCGCTTTCGTTGCTTAATTCTTTGTTGGTCTGTGCTGTAATCTCTTCTGCCGTCGGGGTATAACCCACTTCACCAGCATGAGCAGCATTCAGACTTTCAATTGCAGCATTTCTTGCCAATGCTTCTGTATTGTCAAGCGATTCTGTCACAGAACAAGTAAAGCCTAATGCTTGCCCTTGGTTATTTGCCAATTGAATTTTAGTATATTTTTGATTATTGTT
>ERZ842401.5737-NODE-5737-length-13582-cov-8.661344_pt1 | contig 13582 bp, 1 predicted proteins | sample MGYA00521270_ERZ842401 | MGnify/ENA primary metagenome ERZ842401 (study PRJEB31892, sample SAMEA3878208) | bioreactor metagenome | biome: Moose rumen | place: Sweden | collected 2011-10 | study: EMG produced TPA metagenomics assembly of the PRJEB12797 data set... | reverse complement strand
CCCCAATCCCCATTTAAATTTTATTATAAATTTATTATATAATTTAATTTGATTTCGTTAAATTTATGACTATTTAATTTTAATTAAGTTTTAAATCTGATTAAATTAGTTTATCATTATTTAATAATTTTATTCTTCATCATCCAGAATTTCTCCAGCGACAGTATCAGTATCAATAGCTTGACAATGAGTAATAGCATATTTCAATTTATTTTTAAGTACTTCATAACTTGAATATCTAGGCAAATCAATCGAAAAGAAGCATGTATGAGAAGTAGGCAAAGCTAAATCCGGATTACTATGACTCTTAATACCTATTCTATGTTGCATATGGAAATCTTTACTAGTTAAAGGCAATCTACTTCTGCCCCAAACGAATCTCAAATAACTAGCTCTTTCTTCCGCACTAAATTCTTCTAAGCATTTCCAGAAATTTTGGATTAAAATATCATTTGCAGAACAGCCGTTATATTGAGTATTTTCTTTTAGTAATTCTATATCTAAAATAGGTTTACCACAAACTAACATTTCTAATTCGTTCCAGGATAAAAGTTTCAAAAGACCGAAAGGTATTACTTGCTCAAGACCATTTCTTATTGATTGAATTTGGAGATTGCCTTCATCTAAACGCGCTTTTAATAATAATTCGATAAATTCTTTCTTGTTTTCAAATGATAAATTCTTGTTATTACCATTTTCGCAAAGTTCGACTTCAGTGCCATTGGTAAGATTAGTAGTAAATTTATAATCAGTGAAAGGCATAAAAGATTGTTCATCATTAGTATGTTCAATATTATCTAAAAATTGCAAGCAATATTTATCAAATTTTTCCAAGTCTTTTTTATCTTTATCAATATTAAGTATACTTTTCCAGAAAATCGAACATAAATCCATATTGAAAAATTCCCCAGTTCTTATAGCATATCCCATCATACCTCCAAAAACTTTATACATTTCTAATTCAGAATGAGAAGAAGCACCCGGATTAACAGTCCATTTTTCTCTGAAACTACCAGTGTCATTTTTCTGATTCGCAGTTGGTATAAATAAAGACAAAGCATTACTTTGCAATTCAGAACATATTGTACCTAAACATTCTCGATAAGGTCCTCCTGCATCAATTGAACCTTCACCTGAAAATGAAACATTAAATAATTTATTGCTTCTATCTGAGTTCATATTTTTTTTATCGATTTTTTTTTTCCTGAAAATTTTTGCGGGGTATAGTCACAAAAATTGGAACGTCTGTCCCCATACGGTATGTTCACCTAAAACATCAGGTTTTCCTTTATCGATAAATTTCCTAGCTTTAAATCGATTTATTCTTAATTGTTTCGGCATACTTGTATAACTTGTTTTTTCTAAATAATAATTTATAAGTTCATTTTTAACTTCCCAAAATATAAGAGGCGATATTGAATTAAATAAAGAACTTAATCTTTCTGAATTTGTTGAGGATTTACTAAAATCAATTAAGGGTAAAAGAGTTTTAACTTTGGTATTTAATATTTTTAATAAAACGAACATTTTTTTTAATACTTCATTAGAACAATTAACTAATTCATTTCTTACGGAGATATTTTCTTTTTTAAATGTTAAATCTTTTGCATTATAAGTAAACAAAGATTTTTCCGCTTTTTGACTCATGTCATTTAAATAATCGACGAATTGTTCATATACTTCGAATTTATTTACGTTTTTTAATTCTTTAGTGAATGATTCGAGCTCTTTTTGATTCTTCTCAATAATTTGTTCACATCCTTCATCATTTAAAGTTAATGACACGGTAAATTTATATCCATATGCGATTGATAAATTATAATATGAATCTTCGTTTAATAAAAGCTCTAAGGATTTTTCTGAGATTAATTCAGCTGTTGATTTTTGCTTGAAAAATACTTTTGCATTTGTTAAACAAGGAGGGAAGTGGTCTATACAATAAGAACAAAGATATTTTCGTATAGTTTTTTTATTGTTATCTTTTTCTTCTATGATATGATATGAATAAAAATATTTATTTTCTTGAGAGAGTTTAATTTCTTCTAAACATCCTTCACATATTATTTTTTCTTCGTTTTTTATTTTTTCGATTTTTGTCTCTTTGAAAATTTGATTTATTTTATCATGAATTAATTTCGAATTTTTTTCGGGCAATTTTGCTTTGAATATTATTATATCATTATTTTTATATTCATCTTTTTCTTCACATTGTTCACATAATATTTTTTTCTCGGTTAAATCATATCCTAATTTTTTTTTGATATTTATTCCACATAATTCACAATTGCAATTAAAATTATCTCTTTCTGCAATAATATTTTCCGCCTTGCATTTAATTATAACCCCTCTAGAACCGCCGAAAATTTTTTCGGGATATTTTCCTTCGAAAAATGGATTTTTAAATGGTATAGGCAAAGTATCTTTTACTTCGAAATTAGTTTGCTGATTAATACTTAGTCTATTTTCTGAATTATCTCCCATACAAAACAAAGAAATATTTCCACTTTTTAAATTTTTAGCAATGACAATAGTAGCTAAAGGTATGCATTTAACATCGAGTACAAAATAATCTTTATCGAAATATTTGACTAAAGTTGGAACTTTTATTATTTCATAATTTCCATGACCACATTCGCCTTTACTATTCGATCCCCAGGTATATAATTTCCCATCTTTGGAAATAGCAGCACCAGTCGTATCAGTAGTAGATACATAAATAAATTCTCTATCTGGATTCTCTTCGTCTTCGAACATATGTGCTGTATGGAATTCCCCTTTTTCATCTATACCACTACGGCCGTCTTTGGACCATCCTGCTGTATATAAATTTTTTTTTCCTGTTGTTTTATTTTTGATAATAAAAGCCGAGAAAAATTCGCCTGCTGATGCCATTACGAAAAAATCGGTTTTTTTAAATGATATTTCGGCGGGGGTATTTGAAGATATTGGAACAATATTTTTACCCGATTGATATTTTTCGTTGTTTCCTATGAAATAAAGTTTACCGTCTGATGTTGTGAATATTGTATGAGTCGCATTATCTGATAAGGATGTTATTATTGTGTTTGATTTTAATTTGATTGATTTAATGTTATCTTTGTCTCCTGAATTTGCAAATAAACTCATTGAAGGACTGACAAAGAATAAATTTCCGTTTTTTGTATATAAAATCACATTATTTTTATTCCCTATTTCAATATAATTAACTTTCTCATTATGAATTAAATCTTGGCTTTTATATTTTTGTGGTATTTTAAATACTTCAGTGGCTTTAATAATTCCAACAGTAGAGCCATATCCTGCAGTATAGACGTCTCCTTTTTTATCTAATAATATACAACAAGTTTCTCCTATTTTTATATCAACAATATCCATATGGGCTAATTGGGCTATTAATTTAGGTGTTGATATTTCTTTGAAATTTGATGGAATTCCTAATTTACCAAAATTATTTATTCCAAAAGCATATAATTTAGAAACATAAGGACAAGGGAATGTTACGTAAACAAATGGGGATTTAATTGAAATTTTATTTTCTTCACCGTTTAAACAACATTTTAATATATTTTTGCAATTTTTATCAGATGAGAATATTATCATATCACCTTCATCAAAATAACTTATAGGATCAATTTTGATTTCATAACTGCTTACATTAGGACTTTCTAACAAATAAGTTGTAGGTGCTTTTGAATATAAATGTTTGGATTCATACGTAATTACTTTATCTAAAGTTTTTTCGGGATTCATTTCTTTCCACGCTAAGTATCTTAAATAATCCATTTTGAAGAAGTTTCTCATCATATTTGTTGTTAATAGTAATTCATAAATATAATTTTGTAATTCACCTTTCTTTTTATCTCCATAGATTTCTTTATATTTCAAACTATTTTTATCTAATTTTTGTAATATTAATTTATTATCCTCATATTTTTTATCATTTATATTTTCTTTATTTGTTTTAATTTCTTCTTCTCTTAATTGCTTAACTTTTTTATCTATTGAAGCAATTAAAATTAAAATTTCATTGGTCATTTGGAACCTTTTACTTGGATTTAATCCTTCAGTATACATAAGTTCTTTTAATATTAATTCTAATTTAAGTATATTTGGAATTAATTCAAATTTAATTACATTTTCTTCTTTCATTTGTTCTAAAATTATGTTTTTATTATTACTGTTCAATGTTGATAAAACACTTTGACAATAAAATATTATTGTATCTAATACAAACCATCTCAATTCTTTATTGTTTTTTATTTTTGTTATTAATCCTCCTAATGAATTGAATATATTTATACAATTTTTATGAAGATTTTCAATACAAGAATTTTCTTGTGTATCACTTAATATCATTAAGAACCATATATTGAAAAATATATAAGGCTTTTCTGATATATCTGATTCATTTGAGCAATTTGTCTTAAATGAAAACGAAGTTGATTCATTTACATATTTAATTTCTTCTAAGCATTTGTGAATAAAATATGTTATTATTTCTTGATTTTTTGGATTTTTTGATGAATTTAGATTTAATATTAATTTCTTTATAGATAATAATAAATCAGAACCTAATTCTAAGGAATTTATGAAAAAGCCTTCGTGAACTAATAATTTAATTATATTATAAAGATCTTCTTTTGAAGCTGATTCAACAAACATTTCTAAATTCTTTTCTTCATTATTATTTAAACTTATTTTTAATAATGTTAAAATAAGTCTTCGACTATATAATATACTTATTCTTTTATTCAAATTTTTATATATCATGAATAAATTAGGTTTATCTAAATTTGAATTTATGAACAATTCTTTTTCTAAATCAGTATAATTTTCATTATTTTTTTCATTTTCAAATCCAAAACAGTCATTTTTCTCTTCAGGTTCTATTATTTCAATCTCATTTTTTTTCTCATCTTCTTCGTCACTATTATTTTCAATTTCATCTTTTTCTTCTTTTTCTTTTTTATCTAAATTATTTTCTATTATTATTTTTTTATTTTCCTTTTCTTCTTCTTTATCTTCTTCTATTTCTTCTTCTTTATTTTTTTCTTCTTTTTCATCTTCTTCTTCTTCGCAAGTATTAATTTCATTTTTTTTCTTCTTTTTTGGCTTTTTCTTTTTACCACTAATTTTATCTTCTTCATCTTTTATTTTTTTATTTATTAAATCTTCTTCGGTTTCTTCGTTTTCTTTTTTACTTTTTTTATTTTTTTTCTTTTTATTTTGTTCATTATTATTATTATTATTCATAAAAATTTGATTTTGTCTTTCATTTGGTAAATTTATACCCGTATTTTGATTAGGATTATAAATCTGAGAATTAATAGGAATATTACTAAATATACTATTTCCAAATAAGCCTGAAGAATTATTATTATTGTTCATTTGAGCATTATTATTTCCGAATAATGTAAAAGTAGGCATAAATAAATTAGTAGTCTGTATATTATTCATTCCAATGTTAGTATTTATTTCATCCGTATTTATATCTTGTTGTACATTTTCTTCTTTTTTATCATTAACTAATAAATTAGTAATAATGTCATTTAAATCTAAATCAGGAGAATCTTTGATTAATTTATCTACACTTTCTTTATCAAAGCCAAAATCTTTAATTAATTCATCCAATAATTCTTCTTTCTCATTTTTACTTTTATTATTTTTATCACTTTTAAATACCATATTTAATACTTCATTTTTATATTGACCATTTTTTTCTCCCTCATTTAATTCAGTTATTATATCAATAATTTCTTTCAATTCATCATCTATAATTTGAACATAACAAATATTTTCTTCTTTTTTCATCGTTTTTGTATATATTTGATCACTGATAACAATGAAGTTTGATATATAATAATTATTTTTGCTTTCTTTAATGGTTTGGAATATTTCTTGTATATTAACCCCAGTATTTTTACCTACGATTAAAATAAAATTAGGTTTAATTGCTTTCTTTATATCATTTAATAAATTATCTTTGTTTGAATATATATAAAAATCTTGATATCCAGTATCAACTATTTGAGAATATATTAAAGCATTTTCTATATTAATTATAGTATTACTTAATGATACATTTTTATTATTGATTCCATTATATATTCTAAATAAATACTTTGTATTAGAAATAAAACTAAAAGATAATTTTGGTATTTCTTCTAAACTTTCTTTATTTTCATTAACATAATTAAGCACGCGATATAATTTTTCTTCGTTGAATTCTAAATTTAAAAATTGATTTCCATAATATATTGGACTTATAGAATTTTTCATGAATAATTTAATTAATTTAGGAGATAATTGTAATTGCATTTTTCCATCGTTATTATTTGAATAATATTCAAAATATGAATATAAAAATCTTATTATATTTGTGCATATATTTATTATACTATTATCATTATTTTTCATAATTGTCTTTTCATCAATGACATCATTATTATTTTTATTTATTAATAATTTTTCATCAAGGAAATCGATTAAATTATCGATAACTTTTTGTTCAATATTTATATTTTTATAATCAACTGTATTTATTAAAGGCATAGTTCGACATTGACTAAAAATTTTAGGAAATAATTCTTGCACATTTAATTCCGATTTATTTATATAAATATTATCTAATAAAATTCCTACTTTATTTTCAGGGTCATTATTCGGTGTTATATTTATTTCAGCTTTTATATTTGTTTTCGACATTGCTTCGTATATATCATTATTTATATTATTCATATTAGTAAAAAATCCTCCTCTATTGTTATCTTGTTCTTCTAATTTTTTACTATTGCTTTCAGTGATACTAAATAATTCATTCATATTAGTTGAAAATCCTATTATTGTTCCTTTTATAGGTTTAATATCTTTACTATTTTTACTAAAATCAAACGGGGAAGAAAAATTAGATAAAGGATTAGGTATTAAAACTCTGGAATCTATTGCTTGTCCAAAAAAGTCTGAACCTAATATACTAAATATTATTTCTTTTTTGATAAAATCTTCTTTGGATTTACATTTGGATAAATTTATATTATTTATAAGATTGTTTAATTCAGATATATACATGTTATTATATATAAGATCTCGAATTATTCGGGTAAGATAATTTGATAAAACATAATTTCCTGTTGAATTCGATTCGTCTCTGTTCCAACATTTATTACGAATGAGATAAATATTATCTAATAATAATTCTAAAAAGTTTTTGTAACTTTTTCCATAGTCATTTTTATATAAATCTAAAATTTCTTCAAGATCGTCTTTTTCTGTTTTTATACAAAGATTTCCTAATATTTTAGCCGAAAGTAATTTTTCGGGAGTTGAGCAATATTTCATTAATTTAATTAAGGAATAAATATATTCAGCTTTATTTACACAATCAATTAAAATTTTGGTATTTTGAATAGATATTTTATACAATATTTGTAATAATCGATGCAAAAATTTAGGATTATATATTGTCCCCCATTGAGCTGATATCATTCCTAAAATTTCTTCTCCTGCGACATAAATTTTTTTTTCTTTTTTATTGCAAGATAAAGCCGCACTTTCATAAACATTATCTAAATCAGATTCATAAAAATAATATTTTTTTTCTGCTGTTTTTATATTTGATTCTTTGGCTAATTTTTTTCTTTCAATATCAGATACTTTTCTTTCTATTTCGAGGCGGTCGATGCCCACCTCGTCATATCCATAGTCCATTTCGTCCAAATACGCCTCATCTTCGTCTTCGGGGATAAAAGCCATACGTTCATTCATTTGTTCTCTTCTTTGTTGACGAATATTATCAATCATTTCTTCGACTTTTTTTTCTTTTTCTTTCTTTTTTAAAATTTCTTTGTTGTTTCCTTCTTCGATAAATAAACGATATTGATTGACTAAACGTTTTGATATACCTCGATATTTTATGTAATTATTTGATGCTTCATCTATTTCACCAAATATTATATTTATTATATTCTTAATCAAAGCTGATGTTGAACCTATATCTATAATATTTTCTTTATTATTTATGACACTATCTAAACATATGCTACTTAAAATTTCAAAAACTTCTAATATTTCATTAGTTAAATTTTTACTAACTGTAAAAAGAGGAACAATTGATTTTGCTGTGTCTAATTTTCTCATTGATAAATCACTGTTAATCATTCTACCTGTTAATTCATTCTCAATATAAAGCAAACCAAATCCACTAGCAATACGAGGATCTATGTTTCCTAAGGATTCTTCTCTCATATCTCTATTTGCTTTATTGTTATTATTTTCTTTAGAAAAAGCATTTTCAGATAAATAACTTTTTCCCCAAGCGACTTTGATGGTGTCATTTTCCATTCCTTTTAATATATTAAAGACGTTTTTATCCATTAAAAATTGGTGATCTTCGATATTATATTTCCAAATCAATGTATCAAGGAAAGAATTTAATTCTTTTTCATCTGAATTATGCAAGAATTTATTAATTAATAAATCCATGAAATTATGAAAACTATTTTTAATATTAGTTTTAATAGTCTCCCCACAGCCTAAAATATTATCTAAATAAGAACTAAATTTTGTATTAGTATTATTCGTATTACTTTCTAATATATTTATATTATATTTTAATGACACATTAAACCAACATAATAAATCTTGTAATAAAACACCGTTTGATACATTATTAAATATTTCTAAAATCATTTTTAAACCGATTTGACGTCCTATGGCTCTTAAAGTATAAATTTTTAAATTTCGTTGGAGTCGTTTATATGAGATATTTTCTTTAAAATAATTAATCACAGAAGAACATAATATATTCATATCTTTTTCTTCTTCGATATTTTCATTCCTGTTTATTTTTAATAATAATTTCGATTTATTCAAAGCTTGATTAATAACTTTTTTTATATAATTTTCGACCTTGATTTCGCTATTTTTTGCTTCTTCTTCATGATTCGTTTCATTTTCTTTATTTTGTTTATCTATAGATTCAGCAATGTTTTTCTTTTTTTCCATAAGCCAACTTCGCATTTGAGAAGCCATTGTGAATTTTTTAAATAAGGATTCAAACATTTCTGATTTTAATATGTCTTCTTCTGTTTTGGGCATTATTTCCTCAATGAAAGATTTCATTTCCCCGGAATGATGTATCATTGCTAAGAAACATATTTTGACTAATTTAAATCCAGTTTCACCTCCGACATTAAATGCTAAATTTTTTGATATTAATTTTTTTTGGAAAATTTTTAAAACATTGTCACATGATTCGTTATTAAATAAATTCAATTCTTTTTCTAAAAATTTAGTATCTTCACTATCGAAATTTAAATTTAAGTTAATATCATTTTCTATGTTTGGATATGATGTAAAAATATCGGCTATATTTTGAAGAATTCTTTCTTTGTCGTTGAAAACTTCGGATAAATTAATACCTTCTTTAAATAGAATTCCTTTTAATAAGTCATCGTATTTTTCGTTTCCTTCTGATGATTGTGGTAATTTCATGAATATACCTTTGATAATAACTGCAGCGCATTTGCATCCGACCCAATTTACAATTCGAATCAAATTAAATAAATTGTCAGATACTTCCTTTTTAACATTTATATCTTTACCATTATGTAGCTTTATTTTGAATCCATAACAATTATTACGATTTTGATTATATGCATTGAATATCATATAACAAGGAAGTGTTTTTAACTCTAGAGTTTTTTTCGGGAATTCCTGATTAATTCTAGGTAAATTCGGAAAATAATTTTCTCTTTTTATCCGATCCTTATAAAAATATAAGCAATTAGCTCTCGAAGTATCATCAGGGGAACACAATTGACATTTTTGATCAAATTCTAAATAAAGTGGTCCCTTTTGTCCAGGTATATCTAAAACATATTCTTTATATGTCCCGGATAAATAAGGATGTTCAGATTCGAATATTCTTTCTTTATATTCTTCATTTTTGACATAAACTTCTTTTACTCTTAAAGGACAATATGAAGTTATTTTGGAATATATATCGTTCATTTCTTTGATTAAAGGGATGAAATCCTGAAGTAAATAAGCTGATAGAATATAATCGGATGAAAGTATACTTAAAGAATTTATATGAAATAATAGTATTTGAATATGGAATAAATTGTTCATTATTTCCTCGAGAATAAATTTATTATATATAATACTAACTTGAGAAGTTTTATATTCTTCAAACGAGGGAATTTTTTTAATTTCATTACTATCTTTATTATCTTGAATTAATGTTGAAGAAGTAATTATATTATTTTTTATTTGAGTTTTCTTCGTATTTGATGTAGTGGTACAAATTATTTCTTCTTCTTCCTCTTCTTCTTCTTCGAAGGCATTTGTATTTATATTACTTGCATTATTTTGTGAAGGTAAATATTTTTTTTTATAGTTTTGTTCTATGATTTTAACAGAGTCAGTGAAAAATTGTTTTATTGAAGAAAAAATTTGGGTCAAATTATTAAATAATATTTGAGTAAATAAATGCACTAATTTTTCGTAATAGGAATCTTCATATTGATCATTAATTAATTTTTTGGAAATGAATTTCATTAATTCGATTTGCAAACTCGAAATAAATTTGAACGAAACTTTTTCGAATTCATTTTTACTAAAAACACTTTTATCAATGTTTTCCAAATTTTTTATATTTTGTTTCAAATAATCATCTACTGATAAAACTTCTAATTTCGATATATATTTAAATATATCAAAAATTTTATGCATTGTTTTTTCATCTGCATTTTTCAAAATTTTCGTGATATTATCCGGCACTGACATCCAATGCAATATACACGAAGCGATATCTTTTGAATAATCACTTTTGTTTAAATTATCGCATAAGATTTGCACAATGTCACTATTATTTTGATATAAGGTATTAAATGATACTTTTAATATTATTTTACATTCTTCATATACTGATTTGAATAAATCATTTTTTTCGATTTTATCATCGTGATATATTTTTATTATATTAAAAATGAATTCTTTCATTTGTATAAAAGGATTCGTATTATCTTTACTACTTTTATCCAAAAAGAAATCAACACCTAAATTAGATATAGATAAACATTTTAAATTAGTACTTATTATTTTCACTATCGCCAAAAGACAAAAAGCTTCTATATCAGTATAATTCCCTTTTATGAAATTTTGACTATATTGAATCATTAATTTAATTAACTCTTTGAAAGTTCTAGGTTCTAATTTGACACAATATGGCCTTCGCATGGCTTGAGATAATATTTTACCTCTTTCGACATCATTTGAGGCGATTTTCAAATCAGGTACTTGCCCATAATATTCAGACACTTTTGCTATAATGTTTAAAATGAAGCATTGTAAATTTAATTTATATTGTTCAAAATTGTTTTCTATTTTATCATTTATTATTTTAACATCTTTATAATTTTTACTTTGGTCGTCTTCTAATCCTAATAAGTTCAAAGTCTCTTGATGTTTATATATTGTATTTGTCACTTGTTCTTTTAAATTCGGTATATTTATATTCTTTTCACAGAATTCAATTATTTTTTCGATATTACCAGGGGAATATTTGGGATGGTTTTTCGGATATTCATAATTTATTTTCGCACTTTCATTATAATAAGAATTTATTGTTATTTTATCATCGAAATAATAATCTTGAAACGCACACCAGATTAAATTATTATTAAAATCGTAACAATATGAATGTGTTTTATAGGAATATAAATCACAAAAACCTAATAATTCTCCCGTGACTAAAGAAAATTTATATTGATTAATATATAAAATTGCTCCATTTGTATATAATTTATTTTGACCTTCGAGGAAATCTTTTTCAAAAGTTATTTGTGAATTATCTTGTGCTTTATTATTATCGCTATTTTGATTTCTATCTTCATTTTCATCTTCGAATTCTTCCCTATCACCAAATAATCCTTGAACTCTTCTTCCTCTTCCTCGTCCTCGTCCTCTTTCTCTTCGTCTTCTTCTTCCGTCTACATCTCCAAATAAACTTCTATTTTCGTCTCTTTTTGAATTTTTTTCTTTGTTTTGATTTTCTAAATTTTCTTCTTTCTCTGATAAAACTGGAATTAATTGTAAACATCTTACATGACACATATTATTCAAAGGATCATAAATATTAACTCCATATATATTTTTACCTTTAAAATCTTTATTGTCAGTATTTTCCATAGCTTCAACATCATCTTCTTCTTCTTTTTTTTCATTATCATTTCCTTCATCGAACCATTTTGATATAATATAAATAAATCTTCCATCGGATATCATCGGACTTGAATTCGATGGACGAAGATTCGATTTATCTTCTAAACCTGCGTTTTTTTTCCTTTCGATAATTTCAGTCATATCTTTATTTGATGTATGAGGAAATTCAAATTCGGTTCTTTTCTCTTCGACAAATATATGATTTATCTCGGAATAATCCACACTGAATTGATTTGGCATTTCTTCCAATGTTTCTGGATTTATACTTATTATTGGATCTGGGTCTAAATTATTACTTCTATAATATAAAATACCTTCGACAAAAGCAATGGTGGCTTTTTCTCCTACACGATAATTTTCTTTTTTATTATAAACTTTGCCTAACATAGTATTATTAAATCCAGTTCCGATTTTTAATAAAACACCTTTAGAACAAAAATAATATAAATATACTCCATCACTTGTTATAGAATAATAATCCCCTTTATCTTTAGATTTATCATTGTTCGTTTTTTCTTCCGAGTCTTTTTTGATAGTGTAATTCCACACTTGGCTTTCCATGCTTTTATTACTTGACTTAGGTTCACCGAGGCCGAATTTTTTAAATTCATTTTTGAATAGATTTAATTCGTAATTTAAATCTATATTTTTTTGTGGTAATTTATCCAAAGAAGAAATAACATCTAATAGATTTTTTAAACTGCCTTTAGCTAAGGCCAAATTAAAAATAATTTTCAACGATTTCATTTTATTAATGTCGGTTTCTTTTTGGTCTTCGATTATTTCTTTTAAATAATCAATTATTTTATCTAAAGTTTTATCCAGAACGAAATGATCTTTGGTTTCCCCGTAGAAACTTAACGGTCGAATGAATTTAATATTATCCAACATAAAATCAAGATTTTTTTCTTTGATATGTACATCACCTTTTGAAATATCCGAAACTAATTTTATAAAAAGATTAATCCCTATAGAATTCGTATCAATTTTATCTTTGTTTAAAATAATCGAATCGAAATATTTACTTATGCATTCTATAGTACTATTCTCGTTAAATTCTTCTAAGATTTTTTTCACATAAGCAAATAAAATCACATTCATTCTTTTCATTTGATATTTAGTAAATTTACTTGTGTTTTCGGGAATGTATGTATTTCTATATTCTGCTAAACATTCGATATTAAAAGCCTTTTCTGGATTTTGATATGTGGATTGAATTTCTGGAAAAATTAATTCTTCTTTTAAATTGAATTTTTCTTTGTCTCGTTCATTTACTGAAGGCTTTGTTGATATATTTGTTATGCCTAAATGCTCCGTGGATTTTTCTTTCCAGTAAAAATTAATAAATTCGTCTAAT
>ERZ842401.5736-NODE-5736-length-13584-cov-4.814842_pt1 | contig 13584 bp, 13 predicted proteins | sample MGYA00521270_ERZ842401 | MGnify/ENA primary metagenome ERZ842401 (study PRJEB31892, sample SAMEA3878208) | bioreactor metagenome | biome: Moose rumen | place: Sweden | collected 2011-10 | study: EMG produced TPA metagenomics assembly of the PRJEB12797 data set... | reverse complement strand
CGTCGGCGCGATAGCGTTTCTTCGAATCGCGGTTGTCAATGAGGGGATCGTTGAATGCATCCACATGGCCGGAGGCCTTCCAGATGGTGGGGTGCATGAAGATGGCCGAATCGATGCCCACGATGTTCTCGTGCAGCATGGTCATGGCCTTCCACCAATACTGTTTGATGTTGTTCTTCAGTTCCACACCCATCTGGCCGTAGTCGTAGACTGCGCCCAGACCATCGTAAATCTCACTTGAGGGGAACACGTATCCATACTCTTTGCAATGCGATACGATCTTCTTAAAAACGTCTTCTTGTGCCATATTATTAATAATGTATTTGCATTTTGGCTGCAAAGGTACAATTTTTCACGCACATACGGGCACAGCAAGCGATAAAAAATGTTTAGTTTCCCATTTTTTTTGTACCTTTGCACACCAAAACTGATATTTGATCATACAGAAAACATGATTGTTTGTATAGCAGAGAAGCCCAGCGTGGCGGCCGACATTGCCCGCATCATCGGTGCAACGGCCCGGCGCGACGGCTATTATGAAGGAAACGGCTATCAGGTGACGTGGACGTTCGGCCACCTGTGCGAGCTGAAGATGCCCGAAGACTACAAGCCAATGTGGAAGCCCTGGGCCCTCTCGCTACTGCCCATGATTCCAGAGCGCTTTGGCATACGCCTGAAAGAAGACCAGGGCATCAAGAAGCAGTTTTCCACCATCGAGCAGCTCTTCCGGCAAGCCGACACCATCATCAACTGTGGCGACGCCGGCCAGGAGGGCGAACTTATACAGCGCTGGGTGATGCAAAAAGCCCAGGTGAAGTGCCCTGTCAGGCGACTGTGGATCTCGTCGATGACCGACGAGGCCATCCGCGAGGGCTTTGCCACGCTGAAAGACCAGTCGGAGTATCAGTCGCTCTACCTGGCCGGCCTGAGCCGCGCCGTGGGCGACTGGCTGCTGGGCATCAACTGCACACGGCTCTACACCATCAAATACGGCCAGAACCGCCAGGTGCTGAGCATCGGACGTGTGCAGACCCCCACCCTGGCCCTCATTGTGAACCGACAGAAAGAGATTGACAACTTCAAGCCCGAGCCTTACTGGGTGCTGGCCACCGTCTACCGCGACACCACCTTCACGGCCACAAAGGGCAAGTTCACCAGTAAGGAAGAAGGCGAGCAGGCCTTTGCCACCATTGCCGACAAGCCCTTCGAAGTGACCGACGTACAGAAGAAGAACGGCAAGGAGACACCGCCGTCGCTCTACGACCTGACATCGCTGCAAGTGGACTGCAACCGCAAGTTCGGCTTCTCCGCAGAGACGACGCTGAACCTCATCCAGCAGCTCTACGAGATGAAACTGACCACCTACCCTCGCGTTGACACGACCTTTCTGCCCGACGATGTCTACGCCAAGTGCCCGCAAACCATGAACGGCCTCTTCCAGACGAAGTTTGCCGGACAGGCGCCATATACAGAGCTGGTGCGCATCCTGGGCGGCAAGCCGCTGACGAAGTCGAAGAAGGTGTTCGACTCGTCGAAAGTCACCGATCACCACGCCATCATTCCCACAGGCATGGTTCCCGGCGGACTGACCGACATGCAGCAGCGGGTGTTCGACCTGGTGGCCCGCCGCTTCATTGCCGTGTTCTACCCCGACTGCAAGTTTGCTACCACCACCGTACTGGGAAAGGTGGAGGATGTGGAATTCAAGGTGACCGGCCGCACCATTCTCGATGCCGGCTGGCGTGCCGTCTATGCCAAGGAACCGCAACAGAACGACGATGAGAAGAAACCTGAAGAGGAAGAACGTACACTGCCCGTCTTCACGAAGGGCGAAAGTGGCCCCCACGTGCCCACACTGACAGAGAAGTGGACCGTGCCACCCAAATACTATACTGAAGCCACCCTGCTGCGGGCTATGGAGACAGCTGGCAAGCTGGTGGACAATGAAGAACTGCGGGCTGCCATGAAGGAGAACGGCATCGGACGCCCCTCCACCCGTGCTGCCATCATCGAGACCCTGTTCAAGCGCCACTACATACGCAAAGAGAAAAAGAATCTGCTGGCCACGCCCACCGGCATGGAGCTTATCGACCTGATTCACGAGGAATTGCTGAAGAGTGCCGAGCTGACGGGCATCTGGGAAAAGAAGCTGCGCGACATCGAGGCCAAGAAGTACGACCCCAAGCAGTTCATCGACGAGCTGAAGGTACAGGTGTCCGACATCGTGCGACAGGTCATCGGCGACCAGTCAAACCGCCGAGTAGCCGTCACTACCGACGAGGATCTGAAGAAGAAAAGGAAATCAGCCACCAAGTCCACCACCCCACCTGCTGCTCCGGCCGCTCCAGCCGACCCACTCGTCGGACAGCCCTGCCCCCTCTGCGGTCAAGGGACTATTATTCGCGGCAAAACAGCCTATGGATGCTCCCGTTGGAAAGAAGGATGCACGTGGCGGCAACCCTTCACATCGTAACACCTCTATCGTTCATCTCAGCACAAGGCACCGTTTTCCTTAAAAAAACTTGGCCTCCCACGAAGAAATCTCCGTCCCACACGAACAGCTGCCCCAAAAAAGTGGCAGAAGGGCAATAAAACCGTAGGATGCTACGTTATCAAAATATGCGATGTGTCAACACCATAATTTGCATAGCCGCAGCGATGCTCCTGGCATCATGCGGAGCCGACACTGCCATGAAGAAGGGCGACAAGTTCTTCGCACTTGGCGAGTATTACGACGCCGCCACGATGTACAAGAAAGCTTATTCCCAGACAGCATCCAAGGAGCGCCCCTTGCGCGGTCAGCGCGCTCTGAAGATGGCCGACTGCTACCGCCGTATCAACCAGACGCAACGCGCCATGGCTGCCTACAACAATGCCCTCCGCTACAAGCAGGCCGACACCACGGCCATCCTCAACCTGGCTCAGCTGCAACTGAAGAACGGCAACTACAAGGAGGCTGAACGAACCTTTCTGCAACTACTCGACAGCCTGCACACCAGCGAGGCCAAGCTGAAGACCCTCAATACCCGCCAGGCGGCACTCATCCGCGTCGGACTGGAATCGGCACGCATGGCACCGCAGTGGAAAGCCGAGGCCGAATATTCAGGCTACACCGTGAAGAAACAGGAGTTCTTCAACTCGCGCCGCGCCGAATACTCCCCCGCTCTGGCTGGCGACGACTACGACCAGCTCTACTTCAGCAGCACCCGCAACCAAGCCAAAGGCGACGAGGTGAGTGGCATCACCGGCACGAAGAACGCCGACATTTTTTTCTCACAGAAGGACGACAAGGGCAAGTGGTCGAAGCCCGAACCCATCGACAGCGAGCTGAACACCGAGGAAGACGAGGGTGCCTGCACCTTCTCGTCCGACTTCAAGACGATGTACCTCACCGTCTGTAAGACCGACCCCAGCTATCCTCGCTATGCACAGATAGCCACGGCCCAGCGCAGCGATGCTTCGTGGGGCAAGGCCACCGTGCTCGACATCTCGAAAGACACCCTTTCCACTTTTGCCCACCCCTGCGTATCGCCCGACGGCCAGTGGCTCTACTTCGTCAGCGACATGCGCGGCGGTTTGGGCGGCTACGACCTGTGGCGGGCAGAGCTCTCCACCCACGGCATTCTGAGCATCGAGAACGTCGGTGCACCCATCAACACCCCAGGCGACGAGCTTTTCCCCACATTCCGTCCCAACGGCGACCTCTACTTCAGCAGTAACGGCCATCCCGGCTTCGGCGGACTGGACATTTACATTGCCAAAGCCCCCCCTTCTGCCCCCGAGGGGGCTACAATAGTTAGCGAGACCGCCAGCAAAGGTAATGGAGCCCCCTCGGGGGCCGTAGAGGGGGCTTATACTATTGAGCATCCCGGCTGGCCGCTCAACTCAGCAGGCGACGACTTCGGCATGACCTTTGAGGGCCTGCACAACCGTGGATACTTCAGCTCCAACCGTGGTGACGCCCGCGGATGGGATCACATTTTCTCGTTTGAGAAGTCTGAGGTGGTGCAGACCGTGAAAGGCTGGGTCTACGAACAGGACGGCTACGAGCTGCCTCAGGGACTGGTCTACATGGTGGGCAACGACGGCACCAACAAGAAAATCAGCGTACGTGGCGACGGCTCCTTCGTCGAGGAGATAAAGCCCGGTGTAGACTACGTCTTCCTGGGCACCTGCAAGGGATTCCTCAACCACAAGGAAGAGCTGCGTGTGGAGCCCGTGCTGGAGTCGGAGGAGTACGTGCTACAATTCCCGCTGGCCAGCATCACCGCCCCCGTGCTCATCGACAACATTTTCTACGACTTCGACAAGGCCACCCTACGCCCCGAGTCGGAGGAAGCCCTCGACCGCCTCATCACCTTGCTCAACGAGAATCCCAACGTCACCATTGAGCTCTCGGCCCACACCGACAACCGCGGCTCCGACGCCTACAACCAGCGTCTGTCCCAGCGCCGTGCCGAGAGCGTGGTCAACTACCTCATAGCCCACGGAATAGCACAAGACCGCCTCTCACCCGTAGGCTACGGCGAGGGCAAGCCGAAGACCATCAAGCGCAAGCTGACCGAGAAATACGACTGGCTGAAGGAAGACGACGTGCTCACCGAAGAATTCATCAACGCCCTGGACGACGAGGAGAAGCAAGAGACGTGCCACCAGCTGAACCGCCGCACGGAATTCATCGTGCTACGCACTACCTACGGCATGTTCGACGCCGAAGGCAAACCGAAAGAACAGCTTTCCAAGCCGAAGAATCAAGAACAGCAACAGGAGCAGGAAGAGTTATGGTAGAGCTGCCCAAGGAATTCATAGACTACACCCGTAAGCTGATGGGAGAAGAGCGCTTCGCCCGCTTTCTGGCCGCCTTCGACGAGGAGGCACCCGTCAGCATCCGCCTGAACCCATCCAAAGACCAGAGTTCCATATCCGCAGGCCAACTCCAAGCCCATAACTCCAAACTCATCACTAAAGAAGTTCCCTGGTGCCCTTTGGGATTCTACCTATCCTCCCGTCCCAACTTCACCTTCGACCCAATCCTCCATGCCGGCTGCTACTATGTGCAGGAAGCCGCCTCGATGTTCATTCACCACATCCTTACCCAACAAGCCATTCTCTCACCAATCGTCACTGTTCACTCGCCTCTAAAAGTCCTCGACCTCTGCGCCGCTCCCGGCGGCAAGTCCACCTGTGCCATCAGTGCCCTGCCTGAGGGCACGGAGCTGTGGAGCAACGAGCCTGTGCGCCAGCGGGCCAGCATCCTCAGCGAGAACATCCAGAAGTGGGGCTATCCCAACTGCCACGTCACCAACTGCTATCCGCGCGACTACGTCCGCAGCGGCATGACGTTCGACGTCATTCTCTGCGACGTTCCCTGCTCGGGTGAAGGCATGTTCCGACGCGACCCGCTGACCATCGGTGAGTGGAGCCCGCAGAACGTAGAGAAATGCTGGCGCCTGCAACGCGAGATTGTGGCCGATGCCTGGCAGTGCCTCCGACCTGGCGGCATCATCATCTACAGCACATGCACCTTCAACATCAAAGAGAACGAAGAGAATGTGCGTTGGATGCAGGAAGAGCTAGACGCCGAACTGCTACCCGTAGAGATCCGGCCCGAATGGAACATTACTGGTTCGCTGCTGTCAGGCTTCCGTAGCCCCGTCTACCGCTTCATTCCCGGCATCACCCGCAGCGAGGGACTCTTCGTGGCCGTGATGTGCAAAGCCGACGGGCCTACACCCAAGAACAAGAAACCCCAGCCGCCCAAAACCATCTTCGACAGCACGCAACCCAAGGAGCAGTCTGTAGGTTATGCGGACGTGGACTACCCCACCGCCATCGCCTACCTCCGCGGCGAAGCCCTCACCCTGCCCTCCGACACGCCACGTGGCCTCATCACCATCACCTTCCAAGGCCATGTCCTCGGTCAGGCGAAGAACATCGGCACCCGCGCCAACAACCTCTATCCCAAGGAATGGCGCATCAAATCGACACATATACCTCAAGAATATGAAACAATATTTAGACCTGCTTGACCGCATTCTGCACGAAGGCGTACAGAAAGGCGACCGCACTGGCACGGGGACGCTGAGCGTCTTCGGCCACCAGATGCGCTTTAATCTAGAAGAAGGATTCCCCCTGCTGACAACGAAGAAACTGCATCTGAAGAGTATCATCTACGAACTGCTGTGGTTCCTGCAAGGAAACACCAATGCGCACTGGCTGCAAGAGCGCGGTGTTCGCATCTGGAACGAGTGGGCCGACGAGAACGGCGAGCTAGGGCCCATCTACGGACACCAGTGGCGCTCCTGGCCTGATTATGACGGAGGAACCATCGACCAAATTGCCTACGTGCTGGACCAGATTAAGAACAACCCCAACTCGCGTCGCATGATTGTCTCCGCCTGGAATGTGGCCGAGGTGAACAAGATGGCACTCCCGCCCTGCCACACGATGTTCCAGTTCTACGTAGCCGACGGAAAGCTCTCTCTGCAACTCTACCAGCGCTCGGCCGACACATTCCTTGGCGTACCATTCAACATTGCCAGCTATGCGCTGCTCTGCATGATGATGGCACAGGTGTGCGGTCTTAAACCTGGTGAGTTCGTACACACGACGGGTGACACCCACCTCTACCTGAACCATCTGGAGCAGGCCAGGCTACAACTCAGCCGCGAGCCCCGTCCACTACCCCACATGCGTATCAATCCCTACGTCAAGGATCTTTTCTCCTTCCAGTACGAAGACTTCCAGCTGGAGGACTATAATCCCTGGCCCCACATCAAAGCAGAAGTGAGCGTATGATTAGCATGATTGCCGCCGTGGCGCGCAATCGTGCCATCGGCTATGAAAACAAATTGATTTACTGGTTGCCCAACGACCTGAAAAGGTTCAAACAGCTCACGACGGGTCACACCATCGTGATGGGCAGGCGCACGTTTGAGAGTCTACCAAAAGGAGCGTTGCCTAATCGTCGAAACTGTGTGCTTACACGTTCTTCGCGCGAACTCCCCGGCTGCGAATGCTTCAAGACTTGGGAAGAATTTATTGCCACCTGCCAGCCCAACGAGGACGTATTCATCATCGGTGGGGCCAGTATATACAAGCAACTCATCAACAAGGCAGACCGGCTTTGCCTGACGGAAATTGACGACACGCCGCAGGAGGCTGACACCTTCTTCCCCGACTATGGTGAGGGATGGGTAGAGGCATGGCGTGAAGACCATCCTGCGGACGAACGCCACGCCCATGCCTACTCTTTCGTTGACTACTACTCTTCAGAAGGAAATTCCAAGATAGGCAGCTGACGGTCGATGGCCGAGTGGAACGAGATGATGCTCTCGCTACGGGCCAGCCCCAGTGGCTGTAGCTTGTCGTGGATAATCGTGAGAAGATGGTGATTGTTGTGGGCGTAAATCTTGATGAAGAGGTCGTAGTTACCCGTGGGGAAGTGACATTCCACCACTTCGGGAATAGCTTTCAGCTTCTCCACCACCTCATCAAAGGTCTCGGGGTTCTTTAGGTTCAGGCCCACGAAGGCACAAGTTTCGTATCCGATCTTCTCTGGTTCGATAATGAACTGCGATCCTTTCAGTATGCCCGCGTTCGTCAATTTCTGAATGCGTTGGTGAATGGCAGCTCCACTCACATCGCAAGCTCGTGCCACCTCCAAGAAAGGAACACGGGCGTCTTCGGCTATCATTTTCAGTATCTGCTTGTCTAGCCTGTCAAGTTTTAAGTTTGCCATAATATTTACTTTTTGTTAATAGAATTGTCCTTTTCCGTGGCCGAGTAGTTGATTCTCAGGGCATAGTCCCGCTGCAAGGTCTTCTTTATGTCGGAAATGATGCCCATCGGCACATCGCGGTCGGCCTTGATACTTATGGTGAGCCGTGCTTGGTCTTCTGGCGACATACGCGCCCGCTCCGATTCGAGGAAGTCACGTATATCATCGACCGTAGCCACATGGTTGTTCAATTGGATAAGATATTCGCCATCAGCCTTTTTGCCTTCTGCTATCGCCCGCCCCACGTAGATGTGAACCACACTGGCCTTATGCTCCAGTTTTTGCACTTCCGTACCCTGCGGCACCTCATAATGAACTTTCAAGTCCACATCGCGCATGTGAGTCACAATCATGAAGAAGAACAGAACGGTGAAAATGAGATCTGGCAACGATGCCATATTCAGTTCGGGCACGTCGTGCACATTGCTATTCCGGCTGAAGTAGCGGTTCCTCATTCGTCGCCTCCTTTCTCCTCCACAGGCATCGTCTCGCTGATACGTTGGGGATAGACCATCGCAATGGCATCACGCTCATCCTGCGAGCAACGGGCATAGCTGTGCCCGAAACGATTTCGAGCCAGCTCATTGCGCAGATTATTATATCCTCGAACAATGGCGTTCTGCATTTCAAAGTATGCGTTGTAGCTTGTCTGGCGGTCAGCCTTGATGGTAATGACATGGCGGTCGCTCACCCGGCAGCGCCCCAACAAGTGAACCTCCCGTTCGCTCTTTTCTGGCAGCGACGGGGCTTCCTGCCTGTTGGCCACGAATTCCATGACACGACTTGTCAGTTCTGTTGTGGAAATAGGGTCGCCATTGCATGTCAGGTGGTCGTTGGCGTCCAGTTCCAAAGCTAAGACATTGCGTTCCTTCACTTCCACCTCCAACTGTTCGGTGTCGTCTTCTGGTGGTGGAAGCTGACGGAGCAGCCCCTTGTCAGTATCCATCGACGAGGTGACAAGGAAGAAAATCAACAGCATAAAAGAAATATCGGCTGTCGACGTAGTATTCAATCCCGGCACTTCCTGTCTTTTCCTCCTGAACATAAGCTTACCCGATTATTCTTTTGATAATTGATAGGAACGAAACACAGATATTGTCCCAAGAACTACTAATACTATCAGCAGCGCCAAGGGGGTCAGTAGCAACATGTCGCTAGTACGCAGCCAGAAGGTATCGTCATAAACTTTCCCGTTGGTATTCAGTGGAGAAGAGCTTCCCAGCAGCCATGTGGTGGCCATTGTTACCAACAACAGCGCAGCCGTCATCACGGCAATGCACCTGGCAGGAATGCCATGTTCCACACCGGCATCTTTACCTTGTTTCCGCAGACTATGCACCACAGACCACGCCGTCAGCGCCACGGCCACAACCAATAAAAAATAGATGGTATAGAGGACGATGTCTACATAAATCGGTGATTCGTAGTTGATCATAAGCCTAACGCTGTTTACACTTTACGATGATGTCGAGCAAGTCAATGGCCGACTCCTCCATCTGCGACGTCAGCTGCTCAATCTTCGAGAGAATGTAATTGTAGAAGACCTGAAGCACCAGTGCCACAATGATGCCAAAGATGGTGGTGATAAGTGCCACCTTCATGCCCTCAGCCACAATCGTCGGGCTGATGTCGCCTGCCTCCTGAATCTGGTCGAAGGCCATCACCATGCCAATCACCGTGCCGAGAAACCCTAACGACGGTGCAATGGCAATCATCAGACGTATCCATGAGCACCCTTTCTCCAGATTTCCTGACTGCACGGTGCCATAGCTTACGATAGAGCGCTCCATCGTGGCCATGTCTTCCCCGCTGTGCATCAGTCCCTGATAACAGATGCTGGCCACTGGTCCACGCGTGTTACGGCAGAGCGTTTTAGCACCTTCCAAGTCACCTTTTTCCATTTTTTCCTCAATATCGCGGAGCAACTTCTTGGCATTTATCTCGGAAAGGGTTAGATAAATAATGCGCTCAATGCACAGCGCCAGCCCGATGACCAGCGCCAGTGCCACCAACGACATGAATCCTGCCGAACCCTCCACGAACTTCGTCTTCAGCTGTTCGTGCAGTCCAGTCTCGCCAGTGCCCATTGCTCTGAGCGCATCCATGTCTTCCTCGCCAATCAGCTCTTCCACGGGGAGGGCATCAGCAAGGTCAGCCGCCAACGAATCTGTCACAGCCACTACGGGAACACGTTGTATAGTAGGATCTTCCTGTGCTTCGATGGTTTGACAGAAAAGTGGCAAACCCATAATTGCTAAACTGGCAATTAGTCTTTTCATAAACATTTCCTTAATGTTGTGCGGAGAGAGCGAGATTCGAACTCGCGAACCAGTTTTGCCGGTCACACGCTTTCCAGGCGTGCCTCTTCAGCCACTCGAGCATCTCTCCTTGCGCTTAGCGGATGCAAAATTACATTTTTTATTCCGTAAAACGGCCAAACGGCCTCATTTTTTAATGTTCTTTATAATTTGGGCAGACCGAAGACACGCTCTACATTCCGATTTGTCGTCCCGGCCACCTCTTCTTCGCTCACGCCATAGGCTTCGGCCAAGCGCGAGAGCACCAGCCTGACGTAGGCACTCTCGTTGCGTTTTCCCCGGTTAGGCACGGGAGCCATATAGGGAGCGTCGGTCTCCAGCACGATACGGTCGAGGGGCACCACAGCCGACAGCGTCTCTGGCAGATGGCTTTTCTTGAAAGTGAGCACGCCGCCTATGCCCAGCACAAAGCGGTCGAACTGCAAAAGTTCCTCGGCCTCGTGCTCGTTGCCCGTGAAGCAGTGGAACACACCGCCAGGCAGCTCCCGCTCGTAGTGCCGAAGCAATCGCACCATTTCGTTCTGCGCCTTCCGGCAGTGAATCATCAATGGCAGACGGCTATCTACCGACCACTGCACCTGCTGCTCAAAGACCTCCAGTTGCTCTTTCTCAAATTCACGGCTCCAGTAGTAATCAAGGCCAACTTCACCGATGGCGATGAGGGGCGTTGAAAGGGCACTACCTCCAGTAGTGGCTGGAAGCAGCGCCTTGATGGCATTGAGCTGTTCGGGCCAGTCGGCCTTCACCTCTTCCGGATGAAGTCCTACCATAGGATAGAGGAAGTCGGGATACTGCCGGCAGAGGTTCAGAATACGCTGTGATGTGGCCAAGTCGATGGCGGGCAGGAAGATGGCGGCACAACCTGCCTGACGGGCCCGCTCCATCACCTCTTGCCGGTCTTGGTCGAACTCCTCGCCGTCCAGATGGGCGTGCGTGTCGATAAAATTCACCATTCTATCCTAGTACTGACGGTTCATCATGTCGGCGGTGTAACGGCGAAGCTGCTCCTTACGCTCCGAGGGAACGCCCACCTGCTCCAGCAGTTCCTTGCCCCGTTCGAAGTAGTAGCGAATTTTCTTTTCGCAAAGCTGGCGGATGCCAATCTCGTCGTAGAGACGGGTGACGGCTGCAATTTTCTCCTGCCGGTCGAACGTTTTGGCCTCAATCCAGTGCATCAGCTCAGCACGCTGGCCGACGTTGGCACGATTCATGGCATTGATAAGCATGTAGGTCTTTTTATTTGAAGTGATGTCGCCCCCGATGGCCTTGCCGAAGACTTTCTCGTCGCCATAGACATCGAGCAAATCGTCCTGAAGCTGGAAAGCCAGTCCAATCTGTTCGCCGAAACGATAGAGCAGGTCGGCATCCTCGTCTGAGGCGTCGCCCAGGATGGCGCCAATCTTCAGCGCACAGGCCAGGAGGACGCTGGTCTTCAGACGAATCATCTCGATATATTCGTCCTCAGTGACGTCGTTGCGTGTTTCAAAGTCCATGTCGTACTGTTGCCCCTCGCCTATTTCCAGGGCAGTCTCGGTGAAGAGGTCCATCACCCGCGGCAGGTAGGCGGCATCGCACTGCTGCATGCGCTGATAGGCCAGCACGAGCATGGAGTCGCCCGACAGGATGGCCGTGTTGGCATCCCAGCGTTTGTGCACGGTCTGATGTCCGCGGCGCAGGTCGGCGTTGTCCATCAGGTCGTCGTGCAGCAACGTGTAGTTGTGGTAGGTCTCAAGTCCCAGGGCCTGCATCATAATGTCCTGGGGATTGTCCTTGTAGAGGTTGTAGCCCAGAAGCATCAGCACGGGGCGGATGCGCTTGCCGCCAAGCGACAGCACATATTTCACAGGTTCATAGAGCGATTCGGGCTTGCGGTCGTAAGGCAGAGCATCGAGTGCCTGATTGACGTTCCTTAGTATTTCTTCTGCGTTATACATATTATTATATTGTTATATCGTTTCTCATATTCTGAACATCACCGGAATGCACACCTTGGTGCGACAAGGCTCGCCATTGAGCACGCCAGCCGTCCAGCGGGGCATCATACGCAACACACGCAGCACTTCGGCATCGCACTGCGGATTCAGCGAACCGACCACCTGCACATTGGTGACCGAACCGTCCTTGTTGACAATGAACTCGGCCACCACCTTGCCCTGCACCTTTTGAGATTCCAGAGCCTTGGGATATTTCAGGTTACGCGTGAGCCATTTCATAAACTCTACCGGCCCTCCTGGAAACTGCGGCACGTCTTCCAGCACCCGCATGCTCACCACTTCCTCGTCGGGTGGTGGCGGCGGTTCCATCTCTACGAGTTCATCCTCATCGACGGCCTCCAGGTCGCCGTCCACATCGGTCTCCACGGGTTCGTCATCGTCCTCCAGCTCGTCTGGCTCCTCTTCCTCCGCCACCACAATCTTGGTCTCTGGCTTTGGCTCGGCTTTCGGAGCCAGCATCAGCTCGTTCTCAGGCTGAAGCATGGGTGGCAGTTCTATTTCATTGTCCAGGCGGGCCAGCAGTTCCGGGTCGTCCAAAGGGTCGTCAGGCTCCACAGTGTACTCCAGCGCCACGAAGACAACAGCCAAAGCCACCACCGTTCCCAGCAGCAGGCGCTGCAAGCGGTGGCTCTCCAAATCGGCAGCCCGGCTCTTCTTTATTTCCATCTTTCTGACAGGCGCAGAGACAAAAGTCCGCCCCCTTGATTACAATAATCCTTGCTGAAAATCGTTAATATAACGAAATCCGTTTGCAAATTTAGCACAGATATTTGGAAAAAGCATTATCTTTGCATTGAAATTTAGATTATTTAGATGAAAAAAGTTGTTTTTACCGCTCTTCTCGCCTCTTCTGCGCTCTTTTCAAAGGCTCAGGACAGCCAGACTGCCTTCAATTTCCTGCGGTTGCCGGTGAGCGCTCACGTGACAGCCTTGGGCGGTGACAACATCACCATTACCGACGACGACGCCACGCTCGTCTTCCACAATCCAGCCCTTATCAACAATGCCAGCGACCGCAGTCTGACCCTGAACATGATGACCTACATGCAGGGCTCGGTCACGGCCAGCGCCTCCTACCAGCAGTATGCCGGCGAAGGCATGAAGAACTCGCTGGGCGAGGAGATGAACATGGCTGCTCCCATGGTGTTCAGTCAGGTACTCTCAGAACTCTACAACGAATCGAACCCGCTCGATGGCTATGAGTGGCAGGCATTCTGCACGGTTCATGCAAACCGTCGTAGCATACAGGGCGCCGATGCAGGTGGCTGCGACTCGGTGGTCTTCCGGTTCACCGTGCTTAACGACGGCTTGGCGGGCAGTTATACGCTCGACTACATCATCGGCAGCATCGAGGCAAACGACGACACCCATCAGCTGCTGCTGGCAGGCGGTTTGACTGTCAGCGCGGGCGCGGGCGTCGGCGCGGGCCGGGCGGTGCAGATCGTGTCCATCCACCGCTCCAAGGGTCTCGAGTACCCGGTGGTCTTCCTGT
>ERZ842401.5735-NODE-5735-length-13584-cov-10.430113_pt1 | contig 13584 bp, 12 predicted proteins | sample MGYA00521270_ERZ842401 | MGnify/ENA primary metagenome ERZ842401 (study PRJEB31892, sample SAMEA3878208) | bioreactor metagenome | biome: Moose rumen | place: Sweden | collected 2011-10 | study: EMG produced TPA metagenomics assembly of the PRJEB12797 data set... | reverse complement strand
CTGGGAGGTAACAACGAATGAAGTACGAAGCCGTCATTGGCCTGGAAATACATTGTGAATTAAAGACGAAAACTAAGATTTTCTGCGGTTGTGCCACGGAATTCGGCGCTGACCAGAATACCCATGTGTGCCCGGTATGCCTGGGTATGCCCGGTGTACTGCCCACGGTAAATCAGCGTGTGGTGGAGTTCGGTATCAAGGCTGGCCTTGCCACGAACTGCGAAATCAACAAGTACAGCAAGTTCGACCGCAAGAACTATTACTATCCTGACCTGCCGAAGAACTGGCAGACGTCCCAGTACGACCTGCCGATTGCTGAACATGGCTGGGTGGATATTGACGTGGAAGGCGAAAAGAAACGCATTCGCTTGACCCGTATCCACATGGAAGAAGATGCCGGCAAGCTCGTGCATTCCGGCACGACCATCAAGGATTCCGCGTCCAGTAACGTTGACTACAACCGTACCGGCGTGCCTCTCCTCGAAATCGTATCCGAACCGGATATGAGCTCGGCTGAAGAAGCCCGCGCCTATATGGAAAAAATCAAGGCCATCATGGAATACATTGATGTGTCCAACTGCCGCATGGAAGAAGGCAACCTGCGCGCCGATATCAACGTATCCCTGCGCCCTGTCGGCACGAAGGAACTCGGCACCCGTACCGAGATGAAGAACATCAACTCCTTCAAGAACCTCGAGGATGCCATCAATTACGAAATCGAACGTCAGACGGAAGTTCTCGAAGACGGCGGCCATATCGTGCAGGAAACCCGTACCTATGACCCGGCCCGCGGCATTACGCTGTCCATGCGCAGCAAGGAAAATGCCCATGACTACCGCTACATGCCGGAACCGGACCTGCCGCCCATCGTGACCAGTGAGGAAACCATCGAAAAGTACCGCAGTGAGCTGCCGGAACTGCCCGATGCCCGCTGTGCACGTCTGGAAAAGGACTTCGGCCTGTCCGATTACGATGCCGGTATCATCACGAGCTCCCGCGCTATGGCTGAGTATTTTGATGCCGTAGTAGCAACCGGCGCTGATGCCAAGCTGGCTGCCAACTGGATGATGGGCGATTTGGCCAAGAAACTCAACGAGGAAGGCCTTGACATCAGCAAATCACCGGTAGACGCTCAGCGTTTGGGCGAAATGATTCAGCTCATCATGAAGGACACCATTTCCGGCAAGATTGCCAAGAAGGTCTTCAAGGAAATGTGGACGAATACCGACAGCCCGGAAAAAATCGTCAAGGACAAGGGCCTTGTACAGATTACCGATACCAAAGCCATCGAAGGCATTGTGGACGAAGTAATCGCCAACAACCAGAAGGCCGTTGACGACTACAAGGGCGGCAACAAGAAAGCCATCGGCGCGCTTGTTGGTCAGGTTATGAAGGCCTCCAAGGGTAAAGCCAACCCGCAGATGGTCAACAAACTTTTAGCTGAAAAATTAGGCTGATTTTTATAGCATACAGGAAGGGGATGCCAAAGGGCATCCCTGTATTCTCTTTTTAGGAGGAAATACAATGGCAGAAGTAAAGGAAAAATTACCCGGTGAAGCCTATTGTTTTGCCTGCGGCCCAGAAAATCCCATCGGTCTGCATCTGGATTTTCATTTTGTTGATGATAAATATATTGCCGAAAAAGCTCTGCCGCATGAATACCAGAGCTATGACGGCGTGGTTCATGGTGGTATCGTGACCACGATGCTGGATGAGGCCATGGGCGGCTATTTGTATTCTGCCGGAGAAAAGGCCGTAACGGCTCGTCTGGATGTTCGTTATCGCAAGCCAACCCCTGTGGATGAACCTCTGACCATTACCGGCTGGGAAGAAAGCCGCCGTGGCAGTTTTGTCAATATGAAAGCCACGATTGCGCTGGCTGATGGCACGGTAACTGCCGAAGGTACTGCGAAAATGGCTTTGGTGGATTGATAGGAAAGGTGCGTTAGATATGCAGTATAAAGCCGCCATCTTTGATTTGGATGGTACATTGATTGACTCGTTGGCCGATTTGGCCGACAGTGCCAATGAAATGCTCACAAGCTATGGCTATCCCACGCATGATATCGACAAATATCGTTACTTTGTGGGCAATGGTTCCCGTAAGCTTATTGAACGCTGCCTGCCTGCTGACAAAGCCGCAGATTCGGCTTTTGTGGATGAGGCTTTGGCGAAATACAAAGAATGCTATGACCGCAATCTTACCCATAAGACTGCGTGCTATGATGGTATTATGGACATGTTGCAGACCTTGCAGGCCAGGAATATTCCCTTGGGCATTTGCACGAACAAGCATCAGTCGGCAGCCGACATTATAGTGGCAAAATTATTCCCCAAAGATATGTTTGTGTCCGTTATCGGTGACTGCAAGGATTTGCCGCGCAAGCCTGACCCGAAAAAGGTGTTGTTGATTGCCGATAAGATGGGCGTAAAGCCGGAAGAAGTTGTCTACTTTGGTGATACCAGCGTGGATATGGATACGGGCAATAATGCCGGAATGCTGCCTATCGGTGTAACCTGGGGGTTCCGACCTAAAGAGGAATTGGTGGAACATGGCGCCAAATTACTTTTGGATAACCCGCTGGATTTGTTCGCTAAGGTAGAGTTCTAAAAAGAATATAGATTAAATACCTCTTTGATACTGAAAAATGAGATAAATTTTAGCATCAAAGAGGTTTTTTGTATATAAAAATAAATTACACAATCAAATAGATATTGACAGATTATGATTCTCAATATATAATGATTATCGCTACTGATTAATCACAAAAGGAAGGAAATGAGAATATTGCCTTTTGCTTATTTGACTGCTGGGCTGGTCAGCATCTTTTTTACGATTTTGTTTGCCATATCCGTGGGGGTAGTGGATATTCCCTTAGCTGAGGTGATAGCGTTGCTGGGGGAACACAGCGGAATGTTGAAGGGCATGACCATATCATCAGCCCATCATGATATTCTGTGGGAATTGCGTTTGCCGCGGGTACTGCTGGCCGGTTTTGCCGGAGCGGGTTTGTCGCTATGTGGCATGGTCATGCAGGCCTTAGTACAAAATCCATTAGCTGAACCATATATTTTAGGTGTTGCCTCGGGGGCTTCCCTAGGAGCAGTGGCCGTTATTTTGCTTGGCGGAACTGCGTTTCTGGCGGGGATTGGTGTTCCGTTGGGAGCCTTTATTGGTGCTGTGACCGCCACGGGCTTTGTTCTGGCATTAGCCGGCAAGGAGCGCAGTGCTTCGGCTGTACGATTGATTTTGGCGGGGGCGGTGGTCAGCGCGTTATTTTCTGCACTGGCAAATTTGGTGGTTTATTTGGCTAATGATGCAGAAGGGATGCGCAGTGCTGCGTTTTGGATGATGGGCTCACTGGCTGGTGCGCGTTGGGATAGCCTATGGCTGCCGGGAGTAGCTGTGCTTGTGGGAGCTGTCTTCTTTGCCTTGCGGCTGCGGGAGCTCAATGCCATGTTGCTGGGAGAGGAAACGGCCGTGACTTTGGGGGTGGACCTCATTGGGGCACGGCGCAGATATTTGGCCCTTACAGCCTTGCTTACGGGCATTATCGTTTCGGTTTGTGGGATATTTGGTTTCGTCGGCTTGATTATTCCCCATGCAGTGCGGGCAGTAGTGGGCTCTGACCATCGCCGGGTACTGCCGGGCGTGCTGATTGTGGGGGCGATATTTTTGATTTTGGCGGATGTGCTCTGCCGGGTACTGTTGCCCAGTGGTGATTTGCCCATCGGAATTTTGACCGCGCTGGTTGGAGCGCCACTCTTTATGCGGCTGCTCTTTCGGACAGAGAATGGTCTGGGACGATGAAAGGGGCGTTTATGCAGGATTTAGAAGTGAAGAACCTTTCCTTTTCCTTGGGGAAAAGGGCGATATTGCAGGATATATCCCTGTCTGTAAAACGGGGAGAATTTGTGGGCATTATTGGCCCAAACGGCAGTGGCAAGTCAACGCTGCTAAAAAATGTCTATCGTGTTTTACAGCCGCAAAAGGGAGATATAGTTGTCTTGGGCAGGTACTTACAGGATATATCCCTGTCTGAATCAGCGCGTTTGCTAGCTGTGATGGGACAGTTTCATAAGGTTAATTTTGACTTTACCGTTGAGGATATGGTGATGATGGGGCGGATTCCCCATCAAGGCTCTAGCGGCAGAATTTCTGCACAGGACAGGCAAGCGGTGGAACGCGCCTTGTCGCAGGCAGGAATAGAAAAATTGGCAAAGCGGCGATTTGCTGCATTGTCCGGTGGTGAGCAGCAGCGTGTAGTGCTCGCCAGAGCTTTGGCGCAGGAACCGCGCTTGTTGCTTTTGGATGAGCCAACCAATCATCTGGATATACGCTACCAAATGCAGATTATGGAAATTGCAGCAGGTCTTGGTGTCGGTGTGCTGGCGGTATTGCATGATTTGAATTTGGCGGCGATGTACTGTCAGCGTCTCTATGTGCTCAAGGGGGGACGGCTGGCAGCTGCTGGCCGTCCTACTGAAATATTGACCCCAACGCTCATTCATGATGTTTACGGCGTACAATGCGAGGTGCTCAAAGGCCCTGAGGGGCGTCCTGTTATTGTCTACGGACGGGAGAAGATGGCCGTATGAAAATCGTACTTTGCATGATGGCCTTTACTTTTTCAATCCTGCTATCTGGTTGCTATAAACATTCAGAAAACAGCGCAGATAAGCAATTCATACAAAATTATGATGAAAATGGTCATAGCCGGCGCACCTGGATAAAGGGGATTCCTCAGCGTGTGCTGATTCTCTATCCCGGAGCCGCAGAGGCCATGTTGGAATTGGGGCTGGATGCGCATATCGGGCAGACGATTGGTGCCTATGGCAGTGAGCCGGAGCATTTGGCTAAGCGTTTTACGGCCCTGCCAAAGGTGCAGGCGGCATTTATACCCGCACAGGAAGAAGTATTTGCCTTGCAGCCTGACCTCATCATCGGCTGGGCACATAATTTTTCGCCTATGGAATTGGGAGCACCGCAAGGGTGGCAGGAACATGGTATCGGCGCGTATATCGTTCCAGCGACAATCCCCCATGAACGGCCGACATTGGAAAATTCTGTGTATCCGTTCATTGCGGATTTGGGGAAAATCTTTGCCGTGGAGGATAGGGCGGCCGATTATATTGCGGCTTGCCGTAAGCGTGAAGCTGCAATAGCTGAATGCCTAAAAGAACGGGAGTGGGAAACGGCGATTGTCTTGCAGGAGCATGGCAGAAGTTCTTATTCCCTTTATGATGCGGGTTATCTGATAAATGATGTGCTGGATAAGGCCGGGCTGGATAATCTGGTCAGCATGAAGACGGCTTTTGTGGGGCCAGAGAGAATACTCGCTTATGACCCGGATTATCTGGTGTATGTTTCCCTGCCTGGGGCAGATGGGCAGGACATTTCCGACGAGGAGGTTTTGACGCAGGTACGGCAGAATCGCGATTTGCAACCCTTGCGGGCGGTACAGCAAGGACGTATCATCAACATTCCCTTTGCCGAGGTCAACAGCGGCAATGGCCGCGCCTTGGATGCGCTATTCCGCCTGGCTGAGGGCAGGCTTAAATATAGATAAAGAAATATACAGAGAGGATTTTAGGACTTGATGAAACAGTACAATGAGCAAAAGATTTTGGCAGCACTGCTTTGTGGAGCAATGACTTTTGGTGGAGCAGAATATGCCAGCGCAGCAGAAAATGTGGCAGAGGATTTATCCGTAGAAGAATTTTCACTGGATGATTATGTGGTAACGGCCAATCGCATGAAGGTACGTTCGCAGGAAGTCGCGGCAGAGGTTACTGTGGTGACTTCTGAAGATTTGGCCAAGGGGAATTATACAACCGTAACCGATGCTTTGCGCGATAAGGGCATTAACGTCAAAACCAATACCACCGGCAGTTATGTGGAGCTTAATGGCGATAACCGCGTGCTGCTTATGGTGAATGGCCGGCGCACCAACTGGAATCATGGGCCGCTTATCAGCGGCGTTGATACTGGACTTATGGATTTGGATACCTTTCAGGTGGAAAATATTGAGCGTATCGAAGTGGTGCGCGGCCCGAATTCTTCCCTGTATGGCAATGCGGCTATGGGCGGTGTGGTCAACATCATCACCAAGCGGCCGGAAGCGGGCATGCATGTAAAAGTGCGTGGGGAAGTGGGCACGCAGCAACAGCGGCGCGGTGCCCTGCGCGTGGAAGGCGGCGATGACAGCGTAGCCTATGCGCTTACGGTAAGCCGGGAAACGTGTGGGGATATCGAATACCGTTCCCCATCGAATGGGAATTTGTCCATTGCGGATACGGGCATGCACAGAACAAGCGAGGCATTGACGCTGGACAAAAAATTCAGCAATGGTGATTTACTCAGTTTTGACTTTACCAATACAGAAGCCAATAAAAGCATGGCGGCTAATGTAAAGGACGCTAATACGGCTCAGCCCACCTATCCAAATGCCCGTGGACGGGAAACCGTACGCACTTATGCGCTGACCTATACCTGGGCGGCCAAGGCGGAAAACGGGCCGCAGGATTATTTCCGGATTTATCATAATCAGGAGAAATTGGATGGCGCCTATGATGCATCCTTCCAAGATGATATGAAAGCCATGGGAGCTGAGTATCAGAAAAACTGGCTGATCAGCGACAGGAATACACTAATCAGCGGCGTGTCCTTCCATCACGAGAATATACAGGAAGAAAATAACGGCAGTCTGGATCGTTCGGCCAATACGACCTCTTTATATTTGGAGGATAATTGGCGTATGGGACGCGGCTGGTCACTGAATTTGGGGACAAGATGGGAAGATCATAGCGATTTTGGTGCAGACTTTACTTCGCATATTGGCCTGAACAAAGAACTTTCAGCGGCAACGAATGCCTTTGTTTCCTGGGGACAGGCGGTAAACAATCCGACCTTGAAAATGCGCTATGCCAATACGCAGTGGTGGGCAGGCAATGAGAATTTGCAGCAGGAAAAGTCGCAAACGGTAACGGCGGGCGTAAAATCAAAACTCTCCGCGCATACAGATGTGGATGCAACCTTCTATTACAGCAAAGTTAAAAATGCGCTGGATTGGATATATACGGATAAAACCCGTTACTACAATGTAGCGCAGGAGACACGGCGAGGGTTGGACCTCAACCTGCGCCATCATTTCTCACCGCAGTGGGCCGTACGGTTAGGCTATTCTTATGCGCAGGTAAAGGAAAGCGACAATACCTGGCATTACCTGTACCGCAAAAACAATCAGCCCAATCGCTATATTTTTGGCGTAAGTTATAAGCAGGATAAATGGGAGGGCGATTTGACCTTGCAGCATGTGGCTGGCAGGGTAGTAGGCGATAATGCCTTCCTGAAAAGCCGCTATACCACCTTGGATATGGTGCTGAACTATCATTGCAATGATAAGACCAAGTTCTATATTAAGGGCTATAATCTGACCAATGAAAGCTACGAATCCATTGCAACCTGGTCCGGTTACTATATGGCACCGGGACGCAGCGTAATCTTTGGTATGCAGCATGAATTTTAAGGAAGAAATGTGAGGAATGAATATGGATTATATGGTTACGGGTGTAGAATTTTTTCAAAAAGGCGGCGCAGTCATGTATGTACTGTTGCTTTGCTCCATGTTTGTAGTGGCCATTGGTATCGAGCGTGCCCTGCATTTTAACCGCATGGATTCCGGGCGGGATTTTGCGCGAGTTTTTTATGAGCAGGTTACTGCCGGCCAGTATGGGGAAGCCGCAGCTTTACTGCAAAATGCCCCTGGCGTTCTGGCGAAAATCATCATCGCTGCAGTGCAGAAGGAAAATCGGGAGCAAGCCGCCCATTATATGGAACTGCAATCCGGCATAGCTCTGTCCAGAATGCGTCAGCGGCTGTATTATCTCAGCGTGATTGTCACTATGGCACCGCTTTTAGGGCTGCTTGGTACCATCAGCGGCATGATTTCGTCCTTTAGCGTGTTCAATGTCGCATCCGGACAGGCAACGGCCATCACGGGCGGTGTGGGCGAAGCCCTTATCGCTACGGCGATGGGGCTTTGCGTGGCGATTGCAGCACTCACGGTACATGCGTATTTTTCGCAGCGTCTGGAAAATATCATTACGGATATGGAGCAGTGTTTCTCGCTTGTTGAAGAGCATCTTGTTCGTCTGCATGAAGGGGCGGAACATGCAGCTGCGGGACAGCTGGTCATGGAAGGCGGTACGCTATGAGACTGCGGGACAGAAAGGCCTTTGCCCGGCCGGAAGTCATGATTATCCCCATGATTGATATCATGTTTTTCCTGTTGGTGTTCTTCATGATGAGTACGCTTTATATGGTGAATATCAAAACGGTGGATGTGAATATGCCCAAAGCGCAGACTGCTGAAACCCAGATGAATGTAAATTATCTGGTTACCTTAAAGGCAGATGGTTCTTTGTGGCTGGAAGACCAGCCCATTGCTGAAGGTGACCTCTTGGCGCGGGCCAAGCAGGAATATAAGCGCAATCCGCGCTTTGCTGTGGTCGTGAGAGCTGACCAGGGGATGGACTATGGCATGGTGATTGGCCTTCTGGACAAACTGCGCGGTGCGGGGATTGCCCACTTTGGTCTGGCCGCTGATACGGGTGCCGGTCATGATTAGAGGAAACAAGGATAAACTCTATGCCTGGGGGCTTTCGGCAGGTGTGCATGTTATATTGTTCGTGCTGGTTGCCTTGACTGGCCTGTTTGCACAGGTGTCTGCTGAACCGGAAAAGACATTGGATGTAGCCTTATACGATGTTGAACAGGCAGAAGCGGGCGGAGCATCAGCAGGAGATACAGGCGGTGCAGGAGGAGAAGCTGCTGTCGAGGAGATAACTTTTTCCAACAACACAGCGGCACCAGAGATTTCGGAAACCTATACGCGTCAGCCAGAAACACAGCAGATTTACAAGGCGTCAAAACAGCGGGAGAACGCAGAGAAGGGTGAAAATGCTGCGATACATGATAAAACAAACGGCAAAGGTCAAGGCAATGCATCTATGGGAGAAGGTGTGGCTAACAGCGGCAGCGGTGGAAAAGGCAATGGCCAAGGCGGAGAAGCAGGTGCAGGTCAAGGCAGCGGCTCCAGGGATGGCGCTGCTGCCCAGCGTCCAAAGACGCCCCCGCGCCTGCTGTCAGGGGCAAATCCGGCTTATCCGGAGGATTTGCGTCGTCAGGGCATAGAGGGGGCAGTACGTGTTCGTGTCGTTGTGGGGAAAGACGGCAGCGTGGAAACCGCAAATGTGGCGGCGTCCTCCGGTTATCCTTCTATGGATGATGCGGCAGTAGCGGCCGCTTATCGCTATCGTTTTTCTCCAGCGCTCAATGTGTATGAAGAACCGGTAAGATGCGCAGTGAGTCAGACGGTGCAATTCCGCTTACAATAACATATGGACTAAGTTGAACAGCAGGGAATAATTTCCATGCTGTTCTTGTATTTGCAGGGGAACGTATTTATGGTAGAATAGTAAATATTTGTTCTGTGTTTTATAGGTAAGGAAGGAAATAAAAGTGAGCAAAAAAGTTCCCGTCGAAAAAGGAAAAGCTTATGAAATCGTAATCAACACGCTTGGTACCAGCGGTGAGGGTGTAGGCCGCTATGATGAGTTTACGGTCTTCGTGCCCTACGCCCTGCCGGGGGAAACGGTGGAAACGGTTATTGATGAGGTCAAAAAGACCTATGCCAAGGGGCATGTCAAAAAAATCATCAAGCAAAGTGCGGACCGAGTGGAGCCGATTTGCGGCATCTACGATAAATGCGGCGGCTGTCAGCTGCAGCATTTGGACTATATGGCACAGCTGAACGCCAAACGTCAGCAGGTTATTGACGCGGTGACCCGTATTGGCAAACAGCCGGATTTGCATGTCGAACCGACTATTGGGGCTGCTACGCCTTGGAATTACCGCAATAAGATGCAGTTCCCCATTGGCCGTGACAAGGGCAAGACCATTATCGGCTGCTTTGCCCAGGGAAGCCATGCCATCATTGACACCACGGATTGCCATATCCAAAAGGAGGGCAACAACGAAGTGGTCAATGCCGTGCGGGAAATCGTCACCAAGCTGAATATTCCCGTCTATAACGAGGACAAGCATACCGGCGTACTGCGTCATGTGGTAGGACGCGTGGGCAAGAATGGTGATATCATGGTGGTTATTGTCACCGCCACCAAGACTATGCCCAAGGAAAAAGAATTTGTCAAAATGCTGCGGGCAAGACTTCCCAAGGTGGTCAGCGTCCATCAGAATATCCAGACCTACCATAACAACGTCATTATGGGTCGCGACACGAAACTCCTCTGGGGCCGTCCAACCATTCAGGACAGCATTGGCCGCCTGAACTTCCATATATCGCCGCGCTCCTTCTTCCAGGTCAACACAAGTCAGGCAGAAGTTCTCTACAACAAGGCCTTGGAATATGCGAATCTGAGCGGGCAGGAAACGGTTATTGACGCTTATTGCGGTACGGGTACGATTACCCTGTTCCTCGCACAGAAAGCCCATAGCGTTATCGGCATCGAAATCGTGAAGCCGGCGATTCTTGACGCGCAGAAAAATGCCCGCGATAACAACGTGCGCAATGCCGAATTTATCGTGGGCGACGCGACCAAGGTTATGCCGCGCCTCTATAAGCAGGGCGTTCGGGCAGATGTAGTGGTCGTAGACCCGCCAAGAGCAGGCTGCACGCCGACAGTCCTTGAAACCTTTGCCAACATGCAGCCGGAAAGAATCGTCTACGTCTCCTGCAATCCGGCAAGTCTGGCCAGAGATATTGCCATCCTTGACGAACTGGGCTACAAAGCCGTGAAGGTGCAGCCCGTGGATATGTTCCCGTGTACCTCGCATGTCGAGTGTGTGACGTTGCTACAACGGAAAGAATCGTGAAACTCTTTGAATTTACTTGCTTTTGGCCATATTTCGAGTTCAAGATAAAGCCTGATGGAAGCCGTGAAAAAGTGCATTTTTCAGGGTTCAAAGTGGAACTACGATTACATGTGGTTTGAGTAAACACAGTGAACGTACCCCCGCCTCTATAGGCGGGGGTACGTTCACTGGATGAGGAAGTTGAGCTTATTGTGGATGAGCCTGTAGAGTCCGGCGATATTCTCGTGGACGAGGACGGCGGAGTTTGGGAAGTACAGTAAGTAAAAATTACCCATCTTAATATTTTAAGTTAAGCACCCGCCAGTATTTTCTGGTGGGTGTTTTTATCGTATAATGTTAATGGAATCTTTTAATTAGTGAATTGTATAAATCGAGGTGGAAAAATGAAGGTTGATATTTGGCGATGCTTAAGAAAATCGCTTGTTCCGTGGATTATCATGGTTGCCGTTGTATTAACGGGACTGGGGGCTAATGGCTCTTATGAACGGGCTTATGCCAATCCCTATGCTTATAATTCCAGTGATAACTGGGTGGTGTATTGGTATATTTGTGGCTCTGATTTGGAGACACAGTATGGCTCGGCTACAGCTGATATAGAGGAAATGCTGGCTGTGAATCTTCCTCCGAATGTAAAGGTGGTTCTTCAGACTGGAGGAAGCAATAAATGGCAAAATGATGTTATGGGTAATAATGTAATCGGTCGTTATCTCTATGATTCCAGTGGTTTGCATGAGCTTGAGCTGGCACCTGATGCTGATATGGGCGACAAGAATACCCTTCAGAATTTTTTGCAGTTCGGCAAGGATAATTTTCCTGCTGAACACAGGGTATTTGTATTTTGGAATCATGGTGGCGGCACCACAGGCGGTGTTTGCGTGGATGAACGAACCGATAATACCCTTAATTTAAATGATATACAGAATGCGTTTACAGATGTCTATGGCACTTCTCAAGGAACTCCTCCATTTGAATTGGTGGGATTTGATGCCTGTTTGATGAGTACATACGATGTGGCCAATATGCTTCATGGTATATCAAAATATATGACTGCCTCTGAGGAAATTGAGCCTGGTAATGGTTGGAATTATACTGGTTGGGTCAAGGCTCTTGCCCAAAATCCTGCCATGGATGGTGCTACTTTGGGTAAGGAAATTTGTGACAGTTATATGATTGGCTGTGAGGAATATGGTACAGAAGAAACAGCTACTCTTTCCGTGATTGATTTGTCCAAGGTTCCGTCGTTAAAATCAGCCTATGAGGCCTTTTGTGTAGAAGCACTAAGTCAGTCCAAGAATAATCCTCGTAATTTTTTCTCTGAATTTGGACGTAATGCCCAGCGGGCAGAAAATTATGGTGGTAACACCAGGGAGCAGGGATATGCCGACATGGTAGATATCGGTGATTTGGCCTATAAATCCCAGAATATTTTGCCAAGGACAGCCAGGCAGTTAATTAACTCTATTGATAGTGCAGTAGTGTATAAGGTTCATGGTATATACCGTGGACAGGGAAGTGGGCTATCAGGCTACTATCCTTATGATGGTGATGTGGATACTTATTCCAAATATGTTGATCAGGATTCCGCTTCTTTGGCACATAAATGCTTGTATTATTATTTGCTTAGTGGTGAATGGCCGGAAGAGGCTGATAAGGTTATGGCCGGCAACAGTCTTGGAAGCATTGCATTGCCTGTCACTCAGATTACCCCCAAAAAATTTTTTAATGTATCTCAGTTGGAGGACACACCTGTTTATTTAGATAAAGAGGGTATTTCCTATGTTACTTTATCAGAGGAGCAGATGGATTTGCTTTCAGCAGTCCACTGTCAGCTGGTATACATAGATAAAAAAGAAGATATTTTGTTGGCCCTTGGCAGTGATTCCAATATAATCGGTGATTGGGACAAAGGTATTTTCAAGGACAATTTCTATGGTAAATGGCCAATGCTGGATGGGCATCCTGTGTATGTGGAAATCACCGCAGAAGAGGATAATTATAATAATTATAATATTTATTCCATTCCCATAAAGTTAAATGGTGTTGAATGTAATTTGCAGGTATCCTATACATACAACGACGAAAAATATCATATTATGGGGGCCTGGAAGGGGATAGATAATAATGGTATGGGTGATCGCCACTTTATGAAGCTAAAAGCAGGTGACACCATTACTACCATTCATTATGCTATGCCTCTTTCCTCCAATGTAAGTGAGTATATTCCAGTGGAGGCTGACACCTTCACTATTGGCAGCAGCCCTGTATTTGATGATGCTGAAACAGGGGATGGACTGTATGGCTTTTTCTTTGAGTTTGTAAGCCCTACCGGTGACAGCTCTTTTTCACAGATGGTTCAGTTTACCATCAAGGATGGGGAAATTATTTTATAGTTTTTTACTATTGAGGGGGATGCTCCCAATACCGTTATCGAGAATGGTTATGGGGGGAAGTCGTAATGAAAGATCGCAGGCTTAAAACAGGTAGTAAAGCTTTATATGCTTATCTTTGCACGCATGCCAGATTTCAAGATGGTAGCTATGACAGTGCATATCCAAGTGGTTAGACATTCATCATATCATCCAATGTGAAGAGGATAACATCGCCTGCGGCGGCGCATTCATGTAATCCCTGAGTGAAACCATCCTTAGAGAAGATGACGTAGTAGCATTTCTTACCTTTGGCAAAGA
>ERZ842401.5734-NODE-5734-length-13585-cov-6.998965_pt1 | contig 13585 bp, 10 predicted proteins | sample MGYA00521270_ERZ842401 | MGnify/ENA primary metagenome ERZ842401 (study PRJEB31892, sample SAMEA3878208) | bioreactor metagenome | biome: Moose rumen | place: Sweden | collected 2011-10 | study: EMG produced TPA metagenomics assembly of the PRJEB12797 data set... | reverse complement strand
GCTATACGTGGAATCAGAATGAGAGTCTTGCTGACCTCATCAAACCAGAGCGCATACGCCAGATTAAGCTCGACATCATCCGCCGCCAGAAAGAAAGCAAAGCCAATAACAAGGGAACCACCCTTGCGGAGATTCTTGGCGATGATATTATGTGTACGAACTGCTTTATATAATTATGTGTATGAAAGACGTTCTGAGATATCTAATAGATAACTGCATAGAGAATGAATCATGCTTGAAAACTTGTAAAGGAGAAATTTTCCTTTCAATGGATTATTGCCATATCATATTTGCACTAAAAGATGATGATCCATTATTGTTTGAAACCGACGATTCCTTTATTCGCATCGAAGATGTTGATGTAACGCTTATTGGCATTTCTTCTATAAAAAACATCTATATTCAATATGGATCTTATTTATATAGGGAAGATGGCAAAGATAAAATAAGTGAAATGATGCCATACACTTTTGTTGCTTATAAATTGATGGCTGTCATCGAATCCAAATTCCCCCAATCTGTAAATGACTATCATATAGGGGCATATTGCGTTGACGGTTCTTGTAGCATGTGCGATGATGTTTGGGAATATGGCTTTACGCTCACCATCAATAAGGATTACTGGTCGAATATTGATTATTTCCAGCATTTAACTCGTGAAATAAAAAAGCTTTCTGGTATCAATTTACCTTCGTATTATTCATCAGATAATTGCATATCTGATGACTATGAAATAGGCATATTACCTTCAAATACTAAATGTAGACGACTTGGATACCTGAAATTGTTGCTTCAGATGCTTGAAGAACGTCCAAAGTCACCTGTTATCTCATTCTATACTACTTTTGAGAAATACGTGCAACCATATGCACGCCTTCTATTATCATACAAGAACAAAAAAGGAATTGTTGTTGAGACAAAAACAGGTAATTCTGCAAAACCATATATAGAATTAGCAGAGAACCTTGGGTTGATACACAAGACGTCTGCTTATTATGAATTGGGGAAAATGGGCAAAGCATATTTAGCCATAAATAAAGCAATTTGCATAAGTAATGAAAACCCATTCCTCTTGTCTAAGTTTGACAAGTCGTTCTTCCTTGAACAAATATTGAAGAATGATTTTCTATATATATATATTATTATGGAACTAATCTGCAGGGAAAGTTCGTCTTCATATAAAATGCTCAAACAGACTTTCCAGGAACATCTGCTACGTCGTATCACTGGATTACTTGACCAAAATGAGATTGTAGACTCATCAAAATTACTAAAACTAAAAGTAATAGAACGAAGAGTAAAAACATGGGATAAGCCAATGACTTATTTAGAGCATATTCTTATGCCTCGTATTAATTGGCTATATGACTTAGGCTTAATTGAGTATGCCAATAATAGTGCATTCTCTTTTACTCATAATGGGTTAAGATGTTTCTTAAATCTTTCCGTTTGGAATGATTTAGATATGCGATTGGTTGTAAATCCTATTAATTACCTTAATTCGTATTATATCAAGATTTTTGACTGTATAGATGATTGTGATGCAAAGCAATATACTTCTGTAATAGAGAAAACTCTTATTGACTATATAAATGACAGTTTTACCTTGTTTGAAACTATTGCTCCAAATAGGACTACCTTTTCATTAGCTTCAAATTATTGCAAGTATATGCTTATATTTCACAATCGAATATTATTAGACATTAGAGATCTCGAATTACTTTTGAATTATCAGTTAAGTAAGTATTATATTTTTAAATATCAAGCACAATATAAAGATGGTTACATCCAAAAGCGTTAACGACATGAATACATTAAAAAGTTACAAGCTAAAGTTAAATCCATTTCGTACTACACCAGCATCTAATCCCGAAGAGATAATTTGGGCAGGTTTTAATGATGTAAGGCAGAAGATGGAAAAACGCATTAAGCGAGCTATTCGAATTCCAAATTCAAGTTTGGTTCTTAACTGGGGCGAATATGGAAGTGGGAAGACTCATGCAGCAAAGTTTTTCCAAAAAACGGAAGTTCTTAATAATCTATCCGATGGGGCTCCGTTGCCATTCTCTTTCTTGTTGAATTTCCCTCAGGGGAAAGACCCTGTTAAAGAATTGTATGTTCAAGTCATAGATAAATTAGATATTGAGGAAATAAGAAGTAAGTTTCAAGATAGAGATTCTTTAGAGATTCTTCAGAATTGCACAGATAATATTTTGATTCGAAACATTCTTCGGCTTTTAGTTGATAATAGTGTTTCAACTACTCAAATGAAAGCATATTTATACGGAAATATCTCTATCAAATCTGATTTCATAAAAGAAAATGTGCAGCGAAAACTTGAATCGGATAATGACTATACAGAATTTCTCGCTGCCTTGTTCTCCTTTATGACCTATAAAAAGGAAGAATACTCTTGTGTCATTTTATGGATTGATGAGTTTGAAAGCATTGCAACATTAAACATTGCCAATGTGACAAAAATGAATAATTGTATTCGTACATTGATGGATAAAGCTCCCAATAATTTGCTCATTTTCCTAAATCTAACACAATCTGCAATGATGGATGTAGATGATTTAAGTGTCTTTCTACAAGAAGCTGTTAGGAGTAGAATTAAGGAAAAAATAGAATTACCGATTCCTGGGAAGTCCGAGGTTAAGAATTATCTTGAAGATTTGCTGAATAATTCTGTTTACAGAATAGGAGAGCCTAAGGGGTTTACACCATTTTCAGAGGAAGTAATTAATAGGATTATTGAAGATTTAGGTGAATCTGTTTCTTTAAGAAAATATAACGAGATTTTTTCCGCCTTACTCGAATATGCCATGTCTGATGGGAAAAGTATGATAGATAACGATTATTATCAGAGTATTAAAAGCGAAATTTTAGGTTAATAATGAATACGCCCATTGTCATAGATGCATGTACCTTGATAAATCTTCTTCGAATAGATGAAGATGACAATTTTCTATATAAACATCTTAAATCATTAGATGTTCATATTTCAGAGACAGTGTATAATGAAACCAAAACAAATATTTTTAAGAATGCCATAAGTGAAGCAGACGCAAAGAGGATAAAAACCATATTGCCGTTCTTCCCTATTGTGTTCAAATTGCATCAAGATGAAGAGATAAAGAAAGACATTGGAATTGAGTTTTATGAGCAAATACTCTCATATTCCGGACATACGAAGAAATTTAACGGTGAATTGATTTCGTCAGTTTTGGCATTGGTTTTAAGTCGTAGTGAGGATTCAAAAGTTAGTTTTATAACTGATGATTTCCCTGCAAAAAAAGAGTTCTGTCAGTTCTTTGCAATTCAGCAAATAGGATTGATAGAAGATTCTATCGATTTACTTTTAATGCTACATTGGTCAAAGAGCGATTTTTCAAGCAAGAAACTGGAAAATGCATTGATAGATATAAGTGCAGAATATAACAGAATCCAAAATACGTTTGTAAAGAATGTAGTAGAACTAAAAGAAAACTTCAAAAAAGGCAATGCAATTAGAAGAATTATTGAAGACATTGAGGATTCTTTCTATTATAGCAAAGATATAGTAAAATATGAAAAAAGTCTGAATGCTATTGAAGGTGTGAACGATAAAGCAATTAAAAAGTGTATATCAACCTTCCCTAATTTGTCAAAACAACCAGAATTAGCAAAAAAAGCGATGCATGTGCTACAAGAATTGAAAAGATTGGATATATATAAACTTGCCTAATATGCTTAAGGATGCTACATTTCCTCCTCATCGCCGATATAGGTCGCGAACAGAATGGGAGCCTATTGGCTTCTTCTCTGAAGCATTGTGTAATGCTACACAATTTGACATCAAGCTGGGATTCTTTTCTTCTTCTGCAATAAATATACTTTCGGATGGCTTTGCAACTTTCTTGTATAATGGCGGTAGAATGCGTATGGTCATTAACGATATTCTTTCCATGGATGACAAGCTGGCAATAATGGCGGGAGAGTCCGATGTGACTATACCTTATTTCGACTTGCAGAATCTTCAGGAAGTAAAGAATACACTGTCAGAGAGGGACAAGCATTTTTTTGAATGCCTTGCTTGGCTAATTAGGAATGAACGATTAGGATTAAGGATAGTCGTACCTAAAGACGGTGAAGGTATAGCTCATTCAAAATGTGGACTATTTGCGGATGGACTTAACCGAATTGCCTTTGATGGTTCATGCAATTTTTCTCGAACAGCATTAATATCGAATATCGAGAGTATTACGGCTTTTTGTGATTGGGACGGAAAGAGTGATGTCTTTAGAATTGATGATATAAGTGAAGATTTTGAACGAACTTTTTCTGGTCAAGACAACTCAGTGAATTATCTTAAAGCGGAAGAGGTAAAAGATTGTATAGTACGCAATTTTGAAGTAAAAGAAATTGAAGACCTATTAAATGAAGAAATAGAACTTATTTCAAAACGCCAAATAGACAATTTACCCCAAAGTGTACAAATTATTTTGGATAGAGCGAAGATAAAAGTAACCAGTCTTATAAAAAAGATAAATGAGCATCCTATCGTCTTGTCAAAAGATGAAGCAGAACCACGGTTCCCGTTTGATGAGCCTCGTGAGTATCAGAAGCAGGCTTATGAGAATTGGAAAGCAAATGGGCAGAAAGGCCTTTTTGCGATGGCAACGGGAACTGGAAAAACGCTTACGTCCCTAAATTGTCTATTGAATATATATAAGAAATTTCATTTCTATAAAGCATTGATATTGGTTCCAACAATTACTTTAGTTGACCAATGGGAGGAAGAATGTAATAGGTTTCATTTTAAGCATATTATTAAAGTTAGCTCCAAGAATCCAAATTGGAAATCAGAAGTTGATGCTATAAAATTGAAAGAAGATTTCAATGTAACAGATGAAGAGCCGTCATTTATAATCATTGCTACTTACGCTTCTTTTGCTCGTGAATCCATCTTCCATGAGTTGGTAAGTTTTAGCAAAAAGACTTGTAGGCAATTGTTGTTGATTGCCGACGAAGCTCATAATATGGGGGCAGGTAGAATATTGGATAGACTGGGAGGGGTGAAGTTCCTTCGCAGAATTGGACTTTCAGCTACTCCAAATCGACAATTTGATGACACTGGAAATCATGCAATCATGGATTTCTTTGGCTGCCATGATGGATATACCTTCGAGTATGACATGCAAGAGGCGATTGATAATGGATTCTTATGTCGTTATCGCTATTATCCTCATCTTGTTAGGCTCGATGATTTTGAAATGGCTGAGTATATGCGAATATCACTTCAATTGGCAAAATTCTTCAATACTGACAGTGAGAGTTTCCCAATGTCTGATGATATTTTGATGAGGCTACTTTTAAAAAGAAAACGCATTATCCATAAGGCAAAAAACAAAGAAGTCATCTTCCGTGAGATTATTCATAATCGTTATGCGGAAAAGGGCAATCTGAAATATACTTTGGTATATGTACCAGAAGGAGCCAAGCCTGATGACAACACATCGGATATGTTCGATACTACGGAAACGATAGTCGATGATGATTATTCAGACAGCCTCATCGATGTTTATACCCAGATTGTTCAAGATGTGAGCAAAACCACAACGGTCAAAAAGTTTACTTCTGCTGTGAAAGGAAGAAATGAAATACTTGACAAATATGCTAATGGAGAAATTGAAGTGCTTACCTCTATGAAATGTTTGGATGAAGGCGTTGATGTACCACGTAGTGAAATGGCTATCTTCTGCGCAAGTACAGGAAATCCACGCCAATTTATTCAAAGGAGAGGTCGTATCTTACGAAAACATCCAGATAAACATTTGGCAGTGATACACGATTTGGTTGTTGCTCCAGAAATCGGATCAGGGCTAGAGAACTATAATATGGAACGGAGTTTATTGAGGGGTGAGTTAAAAAGGGTTCGCGATTTTGCTGTAATGTCTGAAAACGCGGATTATGCATATACTGAATTAGAAGAGATTTTGTCATACTATAATTTACCTTTATTCTAAAAATATGGCTTATATTACAAATAACGAAAAGATGCTTCAAGCGGTGCTGCTTGATGAAAGACTAATGAAGTTTGGCGGGTATTCGCCAGCCGACATAGGTAATATCTATCAGGCATTAGATTCTGACAATTATGTCATTAATGCTGTCGCTCAAATTATAAAGCGCACAAATGAAGGTGCGACGATGCAAGAGTTATGGAAAGAAATAAACACCTATTTATATAATAACGTATGATTATCAAGGAAATAAGAATAAAGAATTTCCGTAGTTATTATGGAGATAACAACCATTTCGAGTTTTCGGATGGTTTGACTTTGATACTGGGTGATAACGGGGATGGCAAAACGACCTTCTTTGAAGCCCTACAATGGCTGTTTAATACAACCATTGACAGAGGGAGCATAGATAATGTCTCGGAAATGAGGAAATCGAAACTCGAAATCGGAGAATCGGACGAAGTCTCTGTTTACATGTCTTTTGAGCATGATGGCGAGAAAAGCGTGGAGAAGTCTTTCTCTGTTGAAAAAACGGGTAATGATGCTTACAAAGTTGGCAACATCAGTTATAGAGGATATGAAGCGAACGGGACAGAGCGCGAGGCTGTTAACGGGAAAGCCTTAATAGACCGCTGTTATGATGCTTTCATCCAACGATTCAGTATGTTCAAAGGTGAGTCGGAATTGGATGTGTTTGATAATTCTGCGGCACTAAAAGAGTTGGTCGACAAGTTTTCTGATATTCGTAAGTTTGATGTCCTTGTAGAGAATACAGCGAGGTTTGAAGAGAAGTCGAATGCTGCTTATACCAAAGAAATGAAGTCTGATGCAAAAGTTTCCAAAGAGGCCAATGAGTTAGATTTCAAGATAAAACGTGTTGGCGAAGATATTTCCAATATAAAGAGTGACATCAAAGACAAACAAACTTCATACGATGTGTTTTCAAATCGCTTAACTCAATTGGAGCAGAACCAAGAAACTTCTCAGCGTTACCGTGATATTCAGAACAGGTTAAAGACTCAAGAAGAGAAAGCTATACGGTTAAGAGGTCAGATAGGTAGTGTGGATTATAGCCACGCCCTGCTTGACAAAATGTGGATACTCTGTGCCTTTCCTTCTATCTTAAATGAGTTTCAGCAGAAATGTTCTGCACTTAGCAGAGAGAAAAGAAAGCAAGAACGCGATTTTGACAAGCAGCAGGCGGCGGCACTTGCGAAATTGGAGACCATCAAGGAGGTGCAGGGGGCGCTCATCAACGGTGCTACGGAACTTCCTTGGTATTTGCCTGACCAAGAGACGATGGAGGAAATGCTGCGCGACCATATATGTAAGGTATGTGGACGAACGGTGGAAGACAATTCAGAGGCTTATCATTTCATGGTGCATAAGATAGAGGAGTACAAGGCTCATGTGGAGGCAAAGCTAAAGCGGGAACAGGAAAAGCAGTCATTGGAGGAGCAGAGCCTGTTTAAGCATGACTACATTGAGGAATTGCATAGTTTCAGCATATCACTCAGTGGTAGTCAGGAGGCAAAAGTTTCTTCTATTGCCCGCGAGATAAAGGACCGTCTGGAATTGGTTGATCGCTTGAAGGAGGATTTAAAGGTAGTGGAAGGAAAAATTCAGGACATTGTAGATGAAAAGGCACGCCTGCTGATACAAGCCGGAAACGTTTCTGAGTCGCTGCTTGAAAGTCAGTATAACGACATCAAAGGATTGTTTGAACAGAAAAACCGTGCAGAGGTGAGGCTGACGGAACTGAACGGGGAACTGAAACTGAAGACGGAACAGTTGAAAGAATTGCAAGAAAGGCTTGACGCTCTGACCCCTGCCAGTTCGAAGGTGAAGACGCTGCGCGACGTACATCGTGCATTGGAGGAAATAGCTCGTGCTTTCCAGAATGCCAAGAAAGAAAATTTACGGAGATTCCTTGCTGAAATGGAGGAAAGGGCCAACCATTATGTGGCAGCTCTGAGTGCCAACGACTTCCACGGTGAGATAAGGCTGATACAGACGGCAGATGATTCAACGGAGATTCATCTGTTTAGCTCGAATGGCACAGAGATCAAGAAACCTTCTGGGTCTCAACGAACAGTGATGTATATATCGGTGCTCTTCGCCATCTCCGACTTTACGCAGCAGAAACGTGAAGAGGATTATCCGTTGATATTCGATGCGGCCACTTCATCGTTTGGCGACTCAAAGGAAGGCGAGTTCTATAACGTGATTAGCAATGTGAAGAAGCAGTGCATCATCGTGACCAAGGACTTTATCACTAAGGGAGAGGTGCGCAGGAATGACATACAAGGGCTGGAATGTCCTGTGTATCGCATCAAGAAAGCCAAAGCCTTCGACGCAAATAATATGGCAACCATTCGTACAATCGTAGAAAAACTGAAGTAGAGTATGGAATCATTATTTGACTTGTGGGGTAAGAGAGACCCTGAATGGGAAAAGAAATATCAGGACACAGTCCTCATTCCCTTTACTGATTACGGCAAAGGCGTTAACCAGTATCAAGATGTGCGCGGTAAGATTTTCGGACCTGGATATGAGATGTTCATCCTGGCTTTTTTCATCGGTCTGTACTATGACCAAACAAAGCCTTTGGTCGAGGACAAAGCTAAAAGGAAACATTTTGGCTGGCCAATATGCGAATGGGGCAGCAGAGAGGCACGACTTGGGCGTACTAAATATTCCGACCTCCAGCGGTATATCTTCGCTGCCCTTGTTGCAAGAACAGACATAGACTTCATAGCATTTGACAAAGGCGACATCACACCTCGCAAGGCCGTGGATATGCTTGTTGACAAGATGGAGCAATATGCCAACTTCGGTTTCGACTATATGCAGGAGAAACTTGAGGATAATCCTAATTACTTCTTCAAAGAGACCGCATTCCTGAGAGTTTTTCTTGGATTCTTGAATAAAGAGAACGAGGAAGAAGATATTGATGATGTGCCAGAATCGTTGGACTAAGCGGATAACAAAAGCGGTATGCGTGGCATTTATTTCCGCCAAGCCTACCAGATTCATATGGCCGATGACCTGTTGCGCTACACCTCCCTGTCCGTGGCTGATGTTGCCCACCGCAGCGGCCTCGGCTCGCGCATCAACCTCTATTTCGCCTACAAGCGCGACTTCAAGTGTTCCCCAACGGAACGGCGCGAGCAATTGCAAAGGCAGGGGGATGAGGATATGTATAAAATTGAATAATAAATATAGCGATGAGAATATACCAATATACCAATATAGAGGCATTGGCCTATATCTTAAAGAATAGGACAATAAGATTTAACCGTTTGGATAGAGTTGATGATGTTGAAGAAGGTAACGCGGAATCTAAGGGCGTACAATTTTGTAAATATGTTTTCGTGTCCTGCTGGACGGAGAGCGAAGAAGAAAACATTCCTTTATGGAAAATGTATAGCGGTGATGAAGGTGGTGTGAGGATTGGGTTAGAGAAAAAAATGTTTAAAGAATATCCTATATCTAATATGGAACTTGGTTGGGGTAAGGCACAGGGATATATAGTATCAAAAATTCCGCCACAAGACCTAAACAAACCAAATTACTTCTTTTTACCAATTATGGATTACGATAACGATTTGTTTTATCGCCATATAAGGTATGTCGAAGATGTTTATTCTTACACGAAAGATGCATTTAAAATCACTAATGTTAAGGGGGATAGAGGAAACGTACAAATAGATTATAAACCATTTGGATATTACAAGCATAAAAGGTGGGAATTTCAAAATGAGTCAAGATTTGTTTTATATGCCTTTCCATACAATCCTTTAATTGAAGGGGCAAACCCAGAAATCTCGACAATAGCAACACAAAGCTATTTACAAAACAAGCCACTTCTTTTTGATGACTATTATATGCATTTGAAGGATGAAGTTATCCAAGATATAGAAATAACATTGAGCCCATCGGCTACAGATGCGCAAAGAATCATCGTTGAATGTCTCAAAGAGAAATATGTACCAAAGGCACATATAAAAGAAAGTAGCTTGGGTAAACTCGTGCGTTTAAAATAGGTATGGGTAGAACATGTAACACTCCCCTTTATCCTAAATAGGGGAAGGCAGAATAAAGTTTAGAATGATGGACACTTCAAAACAGATACTCAAATCCTATTTCGGTTACGACTCCTTCCGGCCTTTGCAGGAGGAGATTATCAATTATGTGCTTCAGCGAAAGGATTCATTGGTGCTGATGCCAACAGGTGGAGGTAAATCGATATGCTTTCAGATTCCTGCATTGATAATGGAGGGTACTGCCATTGTGGTTTCGCCACTTATCTCGCTGATGAAGGATCAGGTGGAAGCATTGCGTGCAAATGGGATAGCAGCAGAGGCGCTGAACAGTGCCAACGATGAGATAGCCAATCGGCAGATTGCTGAGCGATGTCTGCGGGGTAATATTAAATTGCTGTATATCTCGCCAGAGCGGCTGATAACAGAACTGAGGTGGATACAAACGATGCTGAAAGTCTCGCTCTTTGCCATTGACGAGGCGCATTGCATCTCGCAATGGGGACACGATTTCAGACCTGAATATACGCAGTTGGGTAATCTGCATGAACTGTTTCCCAATGTGCCTATTATGGCTCTTACGGCCACTGCCGACAAGATTACCAAGGCTGACATTGTTGAACAACTGCACCTCAAGGAACCTGAAGTCTTTATCAGTTCGTTTGACCGTCCGAATCTGAGTCTGGACGTTAGAAGGGGATATGCGGCCAAAGAGAAGTTGCGCACCATAATGAGTTTGATTCGTCGCCATCCGGGAGAGAGCGGCATCATCTATTGTCTGGCAAAGAAGACAACAGAGAGCCTTGCTGAGAAATTGAAGAAAGATGGCGTTCGAGTGGGCGTTTATCATGCTGGGCTGCCTACAGATGAGCGTAATCGTGTGCAGGAAGATTTTATCAACGACCGCATTCAGGTGGTGTGTGCGACGATTGCTTTCGGAATGGGTATCGACAAGAGTAATGTGCGTTTTGTCGTACACTATAACCTGCCCAAGACCATTGAGAATTACTATCAGGAAATAGGGCGTGGTGGTCGCGACGGACTACCCTGTGAGACTATCTTGTTTTACAATCTGCAGGACATCATTACCCTGCGTCGTTTCGTTGAGGAAAGCGGACAGCGGGAAATCAATGCTGAGAAACTGCAGCGGATGCAGGAATATGCAGAAGCACAGGTATGTCGCCGACGCATTCTGCTGAATTATTTTGGCGAGACAAGCGACAAGAGCTGTGGTAATTGTGATGTATGCCACACTCCGCCTTCGACATTTGACGGGACAATACTCGTTCAAAAGGCTTTGTCGGCCATTCTCAGAACGGGTGAAAAAGTGGGATTCACGCTTACTATCGACATACTGCATGGAAACTTCTCACCAGAGGTCGTATCGCGTGGTTATGCTCAAATCAAAACTTTTGCTGCCGGAAGGGATATTCCTGTAAGAGACTGGCACGACTATTTGCTTCAGATGTTGCAGATGGGATTCATCGAGATTGCCTACAACGAAGACAACCACCTGCATGTGACCCCACTTGGTCAGGATGTTCTTCATGGAAAAACAAGAGTGCAGTTGGTTGTTATCAGCCGTGAGGATTATAGCGTGAAAGCCCGGCGCAGGCAGATGCTGGAAGAACAGGTCTCTGCTGTAACCAATAGTGGACAGAGTGAAAACATGGAACTGCTTGAGCGATTGAAGGTGCTGAGGAAAGAGATAGCAGACGAAATGAATTGTCCTGCTTTTGTCGTGATGTCTGACAAGACACTCCATGCGCTGGCTACTGATATGCCCACGACTCTTGCGACCTTCGGCAATACCTTTGGTATCGGTGAGCACAAGCGTGACACCTATGGTGAACGGTTTATTGCGGTTATTAAGCAATATGCCCCAGCGGAGGAAGAAATTCCAGCCAAGGACGAAACGGCTACGACTGTCTTGGCGGAAGGATCCAAAGAAGGAAAAAAGAAGAAACCGAAGAATCGGATAACGATACAAGGAAAGACGTTTGACGTTGACTTGGACATCTGGGATTCGATAGAATGGCGCAAGGTTTTGAAGGAGATAACAGAGAGAGCTTATTGGAATTATAAGGGTAGCCTTGTAATTCGTTTGAGTGATTATGTAGCTCCAGACGCAATGCAGCGGGAGCGGATTATCGCTACGCTTGGCAATCTTTTGAAAGAAGGATATGGTATGAATGTTGATGCACAAGCAGGTGTGGTGACGATTGCTCAGAAATTCGATTGCGATAGGGATGGGCAAATTGTCGCATTCCCGTCAGGTTCTTTCTTCGAGATTCTTTCTCGCTTCCGCTTGTTCGTGATCCAGAACAAACGTTTTCCTTTCATGGATGGCGAACATGATGAGATTGCACTGAGGAAGTGGCATAGGGAAGTCGGGCATGGACTAGTGACGATTACAGATGAAGAAAAGATACTGTTTGACAATCTGAGTGTCGAGTTTGCCGATGCGCCTAAGAATAGAAGTCAACTAGAAAAGCTTGGTGAAGAAGAGACTTCCCAGAAGGATGAAATGACTGTTGTTCAAGAGGAAGAAGAAATCGAAGAACCAGAGATTGATCCAGAATTGGCGAAACTTCTGAAAACCCCTATTAGGCATTTGTCTCTGTCTGTCAAAACATCCCAATTGCTTATCAATTTAGGATATGACACTTTTGAGGAAATCCCACAAATAGAAAGCTCACAAGTCTTAACAAGAGTGCACAAAGGAGGACTGGAAGCGGCCCATGAAGTTGAGCAATTCCTTGATAATTACAATTTAACGTTCGGAATGTCATACGAGGAGATAGTAGAACTGATAGAATTGCCTAATGAGGTAATTACGGATATGCCATCCACCTCTAAAAGGCAAAAAAATCTCCCACGAACCATACAAACCACCCTTGACCTTGCGATGCAGGGATATACCCTTGAGGCTATTGCATGGAAACGTGAGCTATCAGCAATGACAATCTCAAAACATCTTTCGATTCTTATATTACGTGGTTTGGTGGATGTGTCCGATTTCGTTGATAGTTATGAATATGCTGAGATTAGCAATGTTATTCAAGATATGCCAAAGGGTGCAACGTCGAAATATGTAAAGAGCCATTGTCCGCAAGGCATAAAACGCAATACTATTCGGATGGTGATGGCTGACTTGAAGAGAAAACGACAAGAAAAAGAATAAATTATAGGGACAAAACGTTTAAATGATATGAACATATACGAGACATTCAACAATCTGCGCTACCATCATGAGAACGAGGTAGTGGAGTTCAAGAAGGCGGAGAACAACTTTGACTTTGATGATTTGGGTAAGTACTTCTCTGCACTGAGTAATGAGGCGAACCTGAGGGATAAGGATTTTGGTTGGCTGGTGTTCGGTGTGCATGACAAGACGCGGGAGATATTAGGCACTTCGTACAAGAACGGTATGAAGAGCTTGCAGAAGTTGAAGTATGACTTGTCGCAACATACCACAGATCGCAACACTTTTAGGGATATTTTCGAACTGGAAGTTGAGGGTAAGCGGGTGCTGAT
>ERZ842401.5733-NODE-5733-length-13587-cov-11.735220_pt1 | contig 13587 bp, 8 predicted proteins | sample MGYA00521270_ERZ842401 | MGnify/ENA primary metagenome ERZ842401 (study PRJEB31892, sample SAMEA3878208) | bioreactor metagenome | biome: Moose rumen | place: Sweden | collected 2011-10 | study: EMG produced TPA metagenomics assembly of the PRJEB12797 data set... | reverse complement strand
AGGAAGTTACTGCTCGCCTCTGTGCCAGAGATGTGTTCACCCAGAAGAATGCAGATCGTTGGCAAACAGAATATGCTCTTCACATGCAGGCTGCCGGCTTTGATCTTGAACGTGGCATTCATGGCTCAAAAGCGAAGCACATGGATCCTGCGGTCTATAATGCAATCAAGGCAGAGGAGACGAAACTGGAAGCAGAGAAGGATGGACTCAAAATGCAGAAAGACGGGTTGGAGAACGAAGTGGATATGCTACAGTCTGAAAAAGACGCATTGACTATTGAGATTGAAGCACTCAACCGAGAGAAGAAACAAGCAGAGACAGCAGTAAAGGGTCTTCAAACAATGTGCAGAAATCTCACAAATCAGAAGGCCCAGCTCACCACTGAACGAACCGAACTCCAAAGTCAGTTGTCCGAAGGGAAGATTACACTTGACGAATACAACTGAAAGAAGGCTGAATTGGAAGAGCAGATTTCCAATTGCGGTGTGAAACTGACTGACAAGCAGCAGAAACTCGAACAAAAGAAGGCAGAATTGGAGGACATCAAAGAGAAAGTGAACTACTACGATGTTGCTTATGTCCGCTTTGATGTGCCCGAGATTAAGGTGAAACCTCCAAAGATTACGGAGCGTCCACCTCGCTTTGGGAACATTGATGACTGGACGAAGGCTCAGAACGCAACTATCAGCGAGCAATTCCACAATGCTCTCAATTCATTCGGCAAGACTGTCATGGATGCGGCCAAGAATAGCATACTCGGAGAGCGAAAGTTTCGGTTGATGAATCAGCGCGACATGGAGAAGCTAAATGAGGATTATCACACAGAGAAGTATCTCCGACATCAGCAAATACATGAAACGCTTGATCTTCTCACTCTCTTTGAGAAAACTGATACGGCAAAGTTGGTTCGAGAGGTCGCTGTTGCTCTCATGGGAGGTCGCTATGTCAGTGTTCCTTGTGCGGGTGGTGGTTCTGTCAGTAGCGAGACTGGCTGGGATGGTCGCAAGAAAGACGAGGAGAACGAGGACTTCCGACTCCGTTGTTGGCTTCATGCTGCCAAGACCATCAAGGCTTCGCAATACGTACCAACAAAGAGGAAAGGGTATAGCTGGTGATATGCTGTTTATAGAGAACTCACATCTGATGGGAAACGGTGTGAGTGCCTTCTTTATTATACGTATTCGAGCATCTTGTCCGTTTTTACAAGTCTCTCCCTCATTTTTCTCACAAAAAAATATAAATGTCGCAGATTGTCGCTCCGTTCTTGCGATAGTCTGCAATATTTTTTATACCTTTGTGGTCGGAATTTGGCAAATTCAATTAAGGAAATTCGTTTATCCGATAGAACTATGGAGAAAAAATATATTGACTATCTCATAGAAGGGAATAACCATCCACCCGTTGGATATGTTTCTTTCGATTCTTCTGACCATATTCGTTTCCAAAACGGAAAGGATGTTTCTGGCCATAATCTTGGTTGTAATAGACGCTTCGTCATTGAAAAGAATATAGAAGGCGGTGAGGGTTATACGGTTACCATTTATAACCTTGACGGACTTCACCCTTTATGGAAAGATAACATCCAGATGGCACCCAAGCGTATGCGCATTGTTTCAATAAATGAGAATATCGTTGAACTGCGTGGATATGGCTATGACGAAAATGCATTGGCAATGGGCGCGCCCTTGGCAGATGCATCATTCGATAGTTATGGTATTTTGCTCTTAATAGAAAATGCGGAAATAAGAAGAATACAACTTAATATGTACGATAGAAATATTAGCATCGTATATTTAAAATGAACAAATATGGCAGAATTAGATAGAACCATTACGGAGGAACTATTTACAGAGGTGCTGGAGTCTACACCCTGTATTATTGTATATTCTCAACAAGCCTTTGAGTATAGCAAAAACTATATAAAATCTATTACTCAGACAGCAAAAGAAATCTTTGATAGCATTCTTGGCGTACATGAGTGTAAAATCGTGTATAAAGGAAAGGATAAAAAAGATTTTCGAAAGTATCAATTCATTATTGAAGAATTGAAGTTGTCTATCTATGTGACAGCTAGACAAAATTTAACGGAATTTTCCTTAAGTTACATCTCAGATGAAGAGATTGTTGTGCCTACGGATCCTTCTGAATACAAAAGCATGAATCTAAGATTCATGGCAGAAGAATACATTAACCACAACCTCATGGATTTCCTTGATCGTAATGACCTTATGACATCCTATCGCGAGATAAAGGATTTCTGCACGAGCCTAACATCTTTAAAAGAACCAATACGAGAAATTAACAGAGAGCAATCTCGAAGAATGTGGAAAGCTTATATTGATGGCGAAAGAGCTCTAAATACAGACAAAAAAGAATTGTTTATTGTTGAAGAAGTAGGTACTATAGAAAAGGAACATTTTAATAGCCGAACTTATAGTACTTTGACTTTAAAGGTTAAGGCACCTACTCTGCAACAAAGACTAGTTTCTGCTATTAAAGGTGTTCAATCAACAAAATACCGCAATCCTAATGTTGAATTTGTAACAAACAAGAAGGGCGAAATCTCTTTTGCAGGATATGTTGATATAACTGAAGAAATATTGGATGAATTGTCAAGTGCTGCAGCTGATAACTGCTATAAGTTAGCTGAAGATGTAAAGCATGTACTTTCTGGTAGTCTAACACTTCAGTCATCTGAAAATCTTGACGAATTGTTGGATGATATAAATTTATCTTTAAAAGATTTTGATGCAAAATTTGATTATGCCGAAGGTGTTTATACCTTTAAGGATGATAGCGAAGCATTATATCTTGACAGATTAGTACAATCAAAATATCCAGAAACTTTAACAACGGAGCGTCAAACGGTTATCACTACTTCTTTTAAGAGTAATCAGGATATTTCTTCTATTACGTCTGCTATAAAGAAAATGGCAGGTGTAATTGATGTCTTGGATTCTGTTAGTGGTCAACTACTCATCAAGACCCAAGGTAAAACTTATCTAAACTTAAATGAACCAGCACTCCAAAGTATAAGAATTGCAGCGTGTAGAGCAATTTTTACTCCAACAGAATTCAGACCAGATGTACAAATTGAGGGTCTTTCTGTAAATGGTGCCTCTTATATTTTCAGCACAAATGATTCTTATTCTTTTTTCAATACTGCGTATGAGATGCATCAGAAGGTCATAGCTGCTTATGACAATAAGACTTTCATAAGGAAAGAATATGATTATGGGTGTTTTGTGATTCCAAATAAAGGTTTGCTGCGTGATATGCAGCTACATTTTGTTTCAAAAAAGCAGATCAAAATCAAAGCTGCATCAGGATTAGTTGAGTTCTATCCAACTGATTACGATAATTATGTTGAATTACTTTCTGAGGTTCGTCAATATTGTGGCGAGTCTCTTAGCATTCAAGAACAGGAATATCATCCTTCTGTTGTCATCAAGCTCTTGAGTGACGATGTTAATTATTGTAAAAAGGTATATAAAGAAATAGCGGAGAAAATTACAGAGATAACACCATCTTTTACAGTCTCATTTGAAAACGATGAGACATGTAAGATTCTTAATTATACTATAGAATATACAGATATGGAAGAGTTAAGCTCTTTCCATAATGCTATAAACTCTTGTATAAGTTTATATCCATCTTTACTTACTAATGAATTTGAGACTAATGATGAAGGTAAAACCATATTATCTTTTGAGTTTGATCACCAACTCAATATAAGATTTGAAAAGAATCTTAGAAATGGTTATGTAAATGAAGATGTTAATCTTATTAAGGCGAATGAATATGATGCTATTAGCGAAGCCATAGACATGGCATATGAGGAGGAATATCAGGATTACGACGAAATCAATGAATTGAGAAGGAATAGGTCTCAAATGCTAAGAAATGCTTTAACATTAGGCAGATGTATTGGCAGGAAACTCAATAGTATAAAGTTAGAAATCAGTTCAGATTTTATAGATTACATGGAAGATCGCAATGCCAAAGGGCAAGTTGCGAAATTTATTCATGTCGGTGACTACTTGCAATTCCCAATGGTTGGCAAATCTTCAGAGTTAAGAAGATTGAGCGATTCCATGTTGCGTATTACCAATCCCAACCAATTCTATCCTCGTTCTAAAACAAAAAGAATACCCGCTCCTGCCAATCCAAGATTATGTGATTTCTTATTTGACCCCAGGTATGCAGGTGAGTTTGACGAAGATCTTGAAGAGGTAAAGAAACGAATAACAGAAACTAAGATAGAGAATTATCTTAATGAGAAACAATTAGAGGCAGTAGCAAAAGCCGTCTCTGCTCCTGATATAGCCATTATTCAAGGTCCTCCTGGCACTGGTAAAACAACTGTTATTGCTGAGATTATATGGCAACAAATTCTTAAGAAACCTGATTCGAAGATTCTTCTAACATCCCAAACAAATCTTGCAGTTGACAACGCACTTGAACGATTGCAGGGACGTAGAGGTATTAGACCTGTTCGAATTCAAAATGCTTCAACAGAAAAAGAAGTTGGAATAGAAGCTAAAAGGTACATGCTTGACTTCATGGAAGATTGGTGTAAAAAAACAAATACTGAAAATGAAGACAATGGAGTAAACATTTGGATAGACTCAATTCTTCGAGATATGACAGAAGATGAGAAGTATGCGTCCGTTATTGATCAATGGAAGAAAGATCTTATAGTTCGTGACCGAAACACGAGAGAACAATTCTACGAAGCCTATAAGAGTAATGTAAACCTTGTAGCTGCTACGTGTAGTATCTGTGGTTCAAAGCAACTACAGGAAATATATGCACTATTGTTTGGTAACAATGAGAATGCTTTTGACGTTGTAATAATGGATGAAGCCAGTAAAGCTACACCATTGGAGATGTCTGTACCTATGGTTTGGGGAAAGAAAATTATAATCATAGGTGATCACAAGCAGCTGCCTCCAATGATGAATGAAGACAACATTGTATTATCATTGAAGAAAGCTAATCAGAAGGTGTTGGCGGAAACCATAGAAAGCTTCCAAGAGTCGCAATTTGAATTATTGTTTAGGTCTGCATTTAAACTAAAGCCTTCAATAGTTGCTACCCTTGATACCCAATACCGTATGCATAAGCAGATAATGAATACGGTAAGTCATTTCTACAGTGAAGAACTTGAAGAAGGATTGAAGTGTGGTCTTTCAGATGAAGATATGGATAATGAAGAATACAATGCAAGAGGAAGTCGATATCACGGTCTTACCCTTCCTGGATTCATTGATCCTCAGACACATGCAATCTGGATTGATGTAAATACATATGAAAGTCAGCCAAGTGGTTCTACTTCTTACGTAAATAACGGTGAACTTAATGCTATTAGGACTGTCATTAAGGCTTTACAGAAAGCAGACGGATTCCAGAAGTTTATGGATTCACAAGAGAAACCAGAAGACAAGGAGATTGGTATTATTACGTTCTATGGAGCTCAATACGGCAAGATTAAAGAAATGTATAAGGATGGGAAAATTGACAAGTCGCTTCCATTCCGAATTAATGTTGTCGACAAATTCCAAGGAATGGAACGTAACATAATCATTATTTCAACAGTGAGAAGCAATAAAGAGCATCGCTATGGATTCGCAGAAGATATTAGACGTATTAACGTAGGTTTCTCCCGTGCAAGAAGGCTGTTAATTGTGGTCGGAAACCGACAGTTCTTCAGACAGAATGCTCACTATCAAAGATCAATTGACGAGATGGAACATTTTGACATTAAACAACTTCAAGACTTGGTAAGATGAAACAAAATACATATAACAAGGGCCGAAACAAAAATTTCAACCCAAAGATTAAGAATTTGAAGTCAAAACCTCAAAAGAAAGGTGTTGATAAAAAGGAAATAATTGAAGAGACGTTAGATCAGCGCCTCAATAGAGTCATTGAAAATAACAAGGCTATATCCGAACTAATTATCGGTTATATTCCATATACTATAAAGTTCATTGCTCAGTCGTATAAGGGCGTAACTAACAAGCCTGAGAAGATTTCTGCGTTCGAAAAGGCTGTTGTAGGCATAATCAGTATTGATGGACAAACATCCCTTTCCAATATTGGTAAAATATTGGGATTGGATATTGAGTATGACATTGCTGAACAAAAAATGATTCGTAGTGCCATCGACACTATGATTCGATACAACCTCGTGCGAGGTGACGAGTCTGCATATTTTATAACTGAACAAGGCAAGGAATTCGCGGCTCATGGTGAGAGAATGAAATCATTTAGTTCTGATTTTGAACTTTGGTATTTGAATAAAAATCATTCTTTTACCGGATTGCGAGATTGTATTTCTGCTGACGATATTCAGCTTGTTGACGAAACTGATTTTTTCAAAGAGAACGAATCGTTATTGCCTCTTACTTTTGAGGAAATCAAAGAATTTTCGGAGATCCAAGCATCTAATATGCAGAGTTCAAAAGAAAGATTTATTCTTCAGGAAGCAACGCCACAAAATCATAATTTTTATAAGTACGATTTAACAGTATGTTTTGTTCAGAGTATCAGAACGAAACAAGTAAGGACAATTGTCTATGATGATACGACACAGGCTGTTGTACATCCATTATCTCAATTAATTGAGGAAGATGTAGATTTAAAGCAGGCATTGTTTTCACAAATGCTGCAAGCTGCTAGTGAGAGTGAAGACCTTGCTATATATGATGACTTAGAACTTGCAAAGTCGGATCCTTTAGTTAAGGAAGATGTTAAAAATATTATTTCCGCAGAGAAGAAACTTATAGAACAAGAGGATAAGCAAGCTGCAGTAGGTGAAGAGAATAAAGAAGAAATAAACCCAGATGACCTATCAGAAAGACTTCATAAGCGGGCATTGTACGACTCTATTGCATTTGAGTCAGAATTGCATAATATTTTCCAAACAGACAAACCTGATGAAATCTGGTTATCTAGCCCTTGGGTGGGAGATGGCACGTTCATGCGTAATCGTCTTCCATTGATTAAGAACTATCTTAAACAAGGAGGCAAGGTGTTTATCTCTTACTCGGCTCCTGATGGGGGACTTGACAGCCACAAAGATAAAATGGTGGGAGATCAATCTCAAAAGGCTCTTGAATCTTTAGAATTCGAATATGTTAAACAATTCTTCCATGTGGAACTTCCTGCATTCCATAAAAAGAATGTTATTGAAGTAAAAAATGGACAATGTGTTCTTTTCACTGGTAGTTTTAACGTGTTGTCTTTCTCTGTGACATCTAAAAACATCACTCATGTCAGAGCTGAAGAAATGTGTCTTGCACATTATCAAGCAGCAATAAATCAATATAATTTATCAAAGAAACTATTTGCAGAAAAGTATATTGAAAAAGCATTGCAAGAGATTTCTACATTGTCATCTAATGAAATACAAAACTATCATAATGATAAAATTGAGTATTTTAGAAAGGATGATAAGCTAGAGGAGTTGTTTATTGATTACGATAATATGCTTGAGGAGCGCAAAACACAAGCGAAATCAGACATATTAGCGAAAGAATTAGAGTCCTTAAAGAGCGAAATTGAAAGCAAGATTAACGATGGATTGTCTCAGAAAGAAATAAACTCATATAGAGCAAAACTGTTTAAGTTATCATCTTTTTGTGATACCTCGCTCATAAACGATGATATTCAAAATGTAATTATACAATTACAGGACTTAATCAATGCCTCTATAAAGAAACCAAAGTTCAATGGCAGTGATTCTGTCAACCAATCTACAGCAAATGGTCAAAGTGTGGATGGAAATCAAACTTTAGCGCTGTCCTTCTATGAACTAAATCCCACTGATTCTGCATCCGTATTAAAGCATCTGACAGGTTTGCTTTACTTGTCGTTATATAACAATGCGTCAAAAGCAAATGTGGGCGATAAATGGAAAGAGAAATTGGTAACATTATTAAGGGACTCAAACCTACTTAAGTTATTTAAATATAATATTTTGAAGGATAAAGAAGAGGGCACTTCTAGAGTGTTTATTGCTATTGATAGCAAACTGTTTTCATTTTATAATGTCAAATTGGGCAATAAATTAGTTAGACAGTTATTCCCTGGCAAAACATTTTTAGATAAGAACGATTACCAAGATCCATCTAAAAATATTGGTAAATTATTACATTCATTATAAATATGTCAAGATTTGAGTCATCTAGATTCGCTCGGAATCCACAAGTTATGAATGCTAATGTCTTGAAAGCTGCATGTGAAGCTTTGGGATGGAAGTATTCTATACAGAATAATATACTATTGGTTACTGAGGTTGGCATTGGTTCCAACTTCTATGGCGAGTTTGCATTAAAACTCAATATGTCAACCAATGAAGTTACCTACAATACTTATTATATGCCAAATGCGCAAGAAAAAGTAGAAGAACTAAAAGTAAAATTTCAAGAGTTAAATGCAGAATACTCAAAGAATGCTTTGATTTCAGAATTTGAAAAAGCTGGTTTTACATACCGCTCGAATTTTACTTTTATTCCAACTAAGGAAGAAAAGTATTGCTTCTTTATGGAGGCAAAATCGTATGATCCTTCAGAAGACGAGCCATTTGCCTCTATTAAGTTTACAATACTTTATGATGGAACTATTATAACAGATTCTGATTATTTGCCGAATGACGTTAACGAAAAAGCTCATGAAGCAATGGATGTTTTGGAGCGCCTTCTTGGTAACAAAAGGGTAATGACGAAGAAGCCTGTACCTGCAAAATACATTGGCAAAATGAAACCAAGGAGAATTAATAATGTTGATTTAAAAAACAAATAATATGGAAGACATCTTTCAAAAATTGATTTTAATGATACGAGCATACTATCCAGTCTTGTATCTTCATAGTTTTGAGTATTATCGTACCAAACAAAAGATTAAGGGTATTGTAGATATTTTGCGAAGAGAGGGTAAGACCGTAAACCTTTTTCAATGGGATTGTGTTTATGGTCTAGTACAAATAATGCCTGATAAAACTGAAAAAAATATAGAAAGAATGCAGAATCCCATTGAATTGTTAGGGTATATTCTAAATTCTAAAAGGGCTGGAGAAAAAAATATTTTTATCCTTGATGACATTAACAACTATTTTGAAAGGGATGAAGTCAAATTGTTAATTAGGAAAATAGCTGAAGCAACAAATAATAATACACATGCTATAATCTTATCCTCTAGTTACAATTTACCCGCTGAACTCGAAAAATATGTAACGGTTTTGCAGATACCTCTCCCTAAAAGAAATGAAATAGGAGAAGTCTTGGATGTGGTTGCAAGACAATCAAAAATAGAACTTAACACATCCTTAAGAGACAAGTTAATCGATGCTGCTTTAGGAATGACATCAATGGAAGCAGATTTAGCTTATTGTTTAGCCTCTGTTAAGGACAGTTTTGACAAGAATTCTCCTTTTACAGTTTCCTCCGAGAAAGAGCAAATCATTCGAAAATCTGGTATCTTGGATTATTTCCCCAAAAATGAAAGTTTATTGGATGTTGGTGGTATGGACAATCTTAAAGACTGGCTCCAAAAAAGACAATTAGCATATGAAAAAAATGCAAGAGAATGGGGATTAAAAGAACCTAAGGGTCTACTTTTGCTTGGTGTTCCAGGATGTGGAAAAAGTTTGATTGCAAAAAGTATTGCTTCAAATTGGAACATGCCTTTGCTTAGACTGGATGTAGGTAAAGTTTTTCAAGGAATTGTAGGAAGTAGTGAAGACAATATAAGAAAAGCAATCGCCACGGCTGAAGCTGTAGCTCCCTGTGTTCTTTGGATTGACGAAATTGAAAAAGGATTAAGTGGAGTTCAATCAAGTGGGGCAACAGACGGAGGCGTGACATCCAGGATATTTTCTACAATATTAACATGGATGCAAGAGAAAACTGCACCTGTATTTGTTGTTGCTACGGCGAACAACATCAATCAACTTCCTCCTGAATTGCTAAGGAAAGGGCGATTCGACGAAATCTTTTTTGTTGATTTGCCAGATAAAGCGGAAAAAGAAAAAATCTTTTCTATTCACCTGAAAAAAAATGGAAAAGACCCGTCTCTTTACGCTTTAGATGTGTTAGCTGAACAAGCAAAAAATTTTAATGGTGCTGAAATAGAGGAATGTATCAAGGAAGCTATGTTTTCTGCATTTATTGAGAATCCATCATCCCCCAAACTTGAAATGATACATATCCTAAATGCTATAAAAGCTACAGTTCCTCTATCAACAACGATGAAGGAGCAGATAGCAGCACTTAGGAATTGGGCAGCGACAAGAGCTAAGAATGCTTCAAATGAGACTTCTATAGAAGAAAAGAATGAAATGCCAATTCTCTTAACTCGCCCGGAATTGGAACTTGAAAGATCATTTGATTTGAATATCAAAAACGAATGAACAGAATAAAGGTGTCTCTTTTTGATTATGACATACTATGTGGCAAATGCAGTAAGTATGAAACTAATCATTTGCATATGTATGTAGATGATGACATAGATTTGGGTAACTTGTCCAACATGTCATTATCATCATACGCTACTTTCGTTCATGAATATATCCATTATATTCAGCACGTTACTAGTCTGTATGGCATAAGAATGAGTGACATGTATAATAGAGTATTTTCAAAATACCGTGATTATATTCGTAATAATAAAGTAATTAGTATCCCATTGAAGTTATGGGATACAGATGAAGATATCCATCAATTTGTAATCCATTTTAACAAAATTGAAGGCGATAAAATAACGGGGTTCAATATTTCCGATATAGAGATAGATGAACGCGAAATATCTATAGCGGAGAAAGAGAAAGCAGCAGTTTGGATAGGGTGTTATGATTATGATAATAATAAAGCAGAGGAGCATGGTTTCCAATTTGGACATCGCTGTATAGTTGAAGGTATGGCTCATGCTATCCAGTCAATTATTAATAGTGAGATAAACCATGAGATAATACCCTACCATGCTGTTGAACTCATTATAGGGAAAACTTTACCTGATATTGTAAAGGACAAGAAGAAAATAGCAGCAATTTGTTTGTGTGCTTTACTCTGGGATAATCCGGGGGTTGGATTCTTCCAAGTATTAGAATTGATTAAGTCTCATCCAAATTGGGATGGCAAAGAATTATATAAATCAATAGTTCAAGATTATGCAGTCTCGTATAATGGGCAACAAATGCCATATTATAGATTGTTGCAACTGTTTTCTAATGATCTAAAAGAAAGCTTTAAAGTATTATTGGGGAGCGATTTAGAATACTATTCTCTTGTTATTGATAATTGTATTCTAGATTGTAGAAAGTGTCATCATAGGCTTATCGATTTCCTGTATGATTTTGACATATGTGACAGAAAGTCCTTTAGGGAACAAATACTTAATCACTACGGATATCCTTTTATTGAAGGAAGGAATCAGAGCGCACTTCCCCTTAAGAGCGTAAATGGAAATCAAGTAGCATACAAAGAAACTGCCATTTTGTATGGAATAGAACTAATTATGGCAAGAGTTATGGTTGGTACGAAAGAGTGCAAACGTTACCCAGTTTGCTCATCAACGATGTTTATAGAAGAAGTATATTGTGATGCTACAGAAGAATGTCTTTCTTCTCAGTGGAAGAAAGAGACTCCTTGTGTTTTTACCGAAACATTAAGGTATTTTGGAATAAAAGAAAAAGATTATCAAGATAAGATGTAGATGACATGAATGAACTCGAATTACAACAATACCTGCTCCGCGAGTATCCACAGGAGAATGCAAGGTGTGAGTGGAAGGAATTTAAAAATCTGAAGAACTCGTTCTGTGGGGACGAGAAGGATGATGTGATTTCCTACGTGTCGGCTATCGCCAACATGGAAGGTGGTTTTCTTGTAGTGGGTGTGCATGACAAGACACTGGAGATTGTCGGTACAGATACCTATAACTATGACAGACAGAAGGCGATTCTTCGTTTGACCGATAGATGCGCAAACCTTTCAAGTGAAGGATTGGACATCGAGGAATTCATCACAGACGACACAAAGAAGAAGGTGTGGGTGATTAGTATTCCTAAGCATCGCCCAAAACTTCCTGTATATGCCCATGATAAAGCGTGGCAGCGCATTGAGGATTCGTTAGTAGAACTTACCTCAGAAAGGCTGAATGCAATTTTGGAAGAGACAAGTCCTACTTATGACTGGTCGGCTGAAACAATAATAGAGGCTACGCTTGATGATTTGGATCCAAGAGCCTTGCAGAAAGCCCGTGAAGAATACAAATCTGTTCATCCGAGGTTAGCGGAAGAAGTAGATGCCTGGAGTGATATGGAGTTGCTTGGCAGAGCAGGAGTGGCGGTTAAAGGGAAATTGACTAGAGCAGCAATCCTCCTTCTTGGTAAGCCTACGGCAGTTCACTATCTAGCTCCATCTGTGGCAACCGTAACATGGGTGTTGGTTGACGAACACGATGAAAAAAGAGATTATGAGCACTTTACCATCCCATTTCTCTTGACCGTTGATGAAGCACTTGCCAAAATCCGCAATCTAAACCAACGTATCTTGCCAGGTGGAACATTGTTCCCAGACATTGTGAAGCAGTACGATGAATATAGCATCCGTGAGATATTACATAATGCCATAGCTCATCAGGACTATACAATGCAAGAACGAGTAACGATGGTAGAAACGCCTAATTCCGTGACCTTCTCAAATGGAGGTTACTTCCTGCCTGGCTCTGTACGTAATGCTATTGAACAGACTGGCCCACAGAAGTATTATCGCAACTATGCCCTTTGTCAAGGCATGGTAAGCTTTAACATGATTGACACCATTGGTCGTGGAATAAGGAAGGTATTTACGGAACAACAGAAACGTTACTTCCCGATGCCAGATTATCAGATAGACCAAGCCAAGAAAGAGGTGTCTGTAAAAATATACGGCAAACTCATAAATGAGCAGTATTATCGTTTGTTGAAAGCGAACCCTGATTTGTCGCTATACGACTGCATAGCCCTTGACATGGTGCAAAAGCATGAAACGATAGATAAGGATATTGCCGCTCGTTTGAGAAAACTCCATCTGGTGGAAGGACGCTATCCGAAACTATTCTTGTCTGCATATACAGCTAAGACTGTTGACAACAAGGAGTTGAAGACGGAATACATTCGCAATAAGAGTTTCAATGACCTACATTTTAAGGATATGATTGTTCAGTATCTACGCTCATTTGGTGGAGCAACAAGATCAGAACTTAATACCCTTTTACAAACCAAATTGTCTGATGTCTTAACCGAAGAGCAGAAGATAAGGAAGATAGGTAATATGTTGTCGGCGTTGAAGAAGGATGGTGTTATTCGGCTAAGTGAGAAGAAGAAGTGGATTTTAGTCGAAGTTTAGTCGAACTTTTAGTCGAACTTCTTTGATACATCATCACGAGAAGCCCGTAAAATCAGGAAAAGTTGGAAATTGCAAGAATTAAGTTTTAGTCGAAGCCAATGCTTCATTTAGTCGAAATATAAGACGAAAAAGAATATATAAATGGATAAGCAACAACTAAAAGAAAGAGAAGCAAGGGTAATAGAACTTGCTACAG
>ERZ842401.5731-NODE-5731-length-13589-cov-20.791340_pt1 | contig 13589 bp, 11 predicted proteins | sample MGYA00521270_ERZ842401 | MGnify/ENA primary metagenome ERZ842401 (study PRJEB31892, sample SAMEA3878208) | bioreactor metagenome | biome: Moose rumen | place: Sweden | collected 2011-10 | study: EMG produced TPA metagenomics assembly of the PRJEB12797 data set... | reverse complement strand
AAACGAAAATTGCCTGCTTTATGCTCTCCAGCAGCTATAATGCGTTTGCCCTGCTGTTATTCAGAATAAAAAACGGCTCAAAGTCCGGCGCGCTCCTTGAATTCCTCCAAATTCTCGCACTTCAGCTCCTCCGCCTTCTTGAATTCCTCCTCCGCCGCGCTTTTGTCGCCTCCGAGCGCGTGCGCCACCGCAAGGTTCGCGTGTATGACTGCGATTTTCGGTTCCAGTTCCGCGGCTTTTGCCAGGTTCTCCACAGCCTCGCCGAATTTTCCCTCGGCAATCTTCACGGCACCGAGGCTCGCGTAGGCCTCTCCCTTCGCGGGATTCAGGGCGATGGCGCGTTTGTATGTCGCCTCCGCCTTTCCGTTGTCGCCGAGTTCCCTGTAGTTGCGGCCGAGCTGCACGAGCATCCTGTAGTCCTCTTTTGTCTCAAGGAGCTTTTCCAGGTAGACGTTCGCCTCTTCAAAGTCCCCCTCCGCCATGAGGATGTTCGCGATGAAGTTGTAGATTGTCTCTTTGGAATAGTTCGTGTCCTCTTCCAACGCCTGCTCGAACAGGGTTTTCGACTCTTCGAAGCTGTGCCTTTGATAGGCGTCCATCGCCTGCCTTATCGTCGCGTCGCCCTGCTTCGCGCATGATGTTGCCGCGAGCGAGAGTGTCGCAAGAAAAACGGCCGATGTGGTTTTCAGATGCATTTTCTTCATAAGCAGAATTAAACAGCAAATCACAAATAAAGCAAATCAATTTTGATGGACTTTTGAAAACTACTAAATTATACTTGAAAGCTATGATAAATATTCTTCCCATTGCGAGTGGAAAAGGTGGTGTGGGGAAAAGCAACACCGCCGTGAACCTTGCGATAATTCTTGCTAAAAAAGGCAAACGTGTCGTTCTCATTGATTTGGATTTCGGTGGAGCGAATCTGCACACACTCCTCGGACTGAAGAACAACCACGCGGGATTGGGAAATTTTATCTACAAGCAGACAAGCGAATTTTCCGAACTGATACAGGTCACTCAGGTAGAGAACCTGCATTTCGTGGCTGGAGACTGCTTGTATCCAGGAACCGCGAACATCGACACGCTGACGAAGCAGAAGATAATACGGCGTGTCACGGAACTCGACTACGACTACGCGATTCTAGACTTGGGCGCGGGAACGACTTACAACACGCTCGACTTCTATCTGCTGACGTACAATTCGATTCTGGTGACAACGCCTGAGCTGACGTCGATTTTGAACGCCTACTCGTTTTTGAAGGCGGCCTCGTTCCGCTTTTTCATGAGGCAGTTCAGGGCCAGGAGCGCGGAGAGGAAGTTCCTTGACGAGTATCTGCGGGAGAGCGAGTCTGGGTCGGAGGCTTCTTTCCTGGACATGATTTCGAAGACGAGCGTGAGATTCGGAGAGTCTACCGTAAAGCCAATCGAGGAGTTGAGGAAATACCGCCCGCAGGTGATTTTGAACCAGGGGCAGACGACCGACGACTTGGAGATGGCGAAGAGGCTCAGGTCGCTCGTCATGAAGAAGCTCGGTATAACGATGGATTTTGTTGGGTTCGTGCCGAGGGACGAGCGCATAGGCTATGCGGTCGCCACGAGGACTCCGATGTCCGTCTCCAATCCTGAAAGCGAGTACGTTCAGGCTTTGGAAAAATCGGTGGAAAGAATACTTGAGCACAATTATTCTTACAACGAAATGAACGAATTCACTGAAACGTCCGACGAATCTGCCGATGAAATCGACAACAGCGACTTGGACGTTCTTTCGTCGGAATTCTCGACCGAAGAGTCGGAGTAGTGGAAAGCAGATAATATTTGGAAATAAAAGGCTATTTTAAGGGAGTAACTTATGGAAATCAGCGAAACAATTTCTCAGATAAACGAAATAAGCAACAAGTCTGAGCAGATTTTCCTCCAGTTGGGGAATCTTTTTCCGTCGCTTTTGAACCGCGACGGGGGGACTTCGCTCAAGACACTCGGAAAAATGTTCAATTCTCTCAGGGACAGCGACAGCGCGTCAAAGGACAAGGAAAAAGTTCTTCTCTCCGACTACGGGGCGAAATACGACCCGCTGTTCAAGCAGCTGAACGACAAAATCGATGACTTGAAGCTCCTCGACAAGATGATTGCGGAAATCAAAGAGGATTCGGAGCAGATGGAGCTTATCGCATTGAACGCGATGGTCATCTCGATAAAGTCGGGCGAGAAGGGACAGGCGTTCTCTAGAATCACGGAGAACCTCCAGCGTCTTTCTAACGACATGAACCTTTTCGCAAGCGAGTTGAGCGACGAGGAATCGCAGCTCCTCGCCCACATCAACACCCTCAAGGAGATTTTCTCGGGAATCTTGGACGCGCAGAAAAAGCTTTCGGAAAAGGGCGTTGAGGGAACTACCGACGTGAGGAGCTTGATTTCTTCCGTTTCGACACCGATCGAGACCATGGAGTCGGCGATAAATTCGATTTACCCTCCAATCCAGAAGGCCATGGAAGGACTCCAGCTCCAAGACATGATTCGCCAGGCGCTCGGACACGTTCAGTCGTGCGTGCAGGAGCTTGGCCGCTCTTCAAGGCCGATGCCGGGAACGGAAGAGGAACTCGACTATGTGAGCTTCAACATCGCACTCTACCAGCTCTGCGAGGAAGTCTTGAAGGACATCGACGGATACGTGGGCGAAAGCATCTCCGTGTTCGACAAGAACTGGGCGAAAGTCGCCGACACGCTTGATTCTGTGGAGAACTCAAGAATCGACTTCGAGGGGAAATTCATCAGCAACTCGTTCGGGGCCGACAACATCGAGAAACGCTTGAACGGAATCATCGAGAACTTCCATTCGATGATGGGAGAATTCAACACGTACCATCTCGTCCAGAAGGACCTCATACACACTTGCCAGAACATCACGGAGCGCGCCCGCATCATCTATGCGGTGTTCGACAACCTGCGCCCGGTCATGAGCCGCCTCCACCACGTTCGAATCCTGCAGCAGATTGAGGTCGCGAAGAACGACGCGATAAAGTCGGTCCAGGATTCAGTCACGGACATGGACAACCTCATCAGCTCGGCGAACAAGTCGCTCGACACGATGCAGGCTCTTTTGGAATCGTTCATCGCGGACACCGGCACGATGCTTTCCACGTTCACGACTTCGATTTCCAAGGACAACGAGAGCATGGTCAGCCTCCGCGCATCAAAGAACAAGTTCTTCGAGGAACTCAAAGTGGGGCAGGGGCAGGTCGCTTCGATAATCCAGAACTTCACTGTCTTCCCGGACGGTTTCCAGCAGAAGTGCGTCGTCGTCCAGCAGAACCTTCAGGAATTGAAGGGGCTTGGGAACAGGCTTGAGTCGTTCATCGACGAAATGAGAAAGGCGGAGTCGGAGCTGCAGGTGAAGAAGAATTCGCTGATGAGCGAGAAGGGAATCTCTTCTTGGAAAATCAAGAACAGCAAGTTCAGCGACCTCATCAACAAGTTCACAATCACTGCCCACAAAGAGGCGGCCGGAAAAATCGGCGGCTTCAACATCGAGAAGGGGGCCGCCTCCGGTGAGGTGACATTCTTCTAGTGAAAGATGAACAGATACTTTGACAACCATTTTCAGCGGGACGTAGTGACGATTTACCCTGGTGAATTCTACTCGACCAAAGAAAATGAGATGATTTCCACCGTTCTCGGCTCATGTGTGAGCATTGTATTGTACGACACGAAAAGCCGTGTCGGTGGAATAAATCATTTCATGTTGGCAAAGGATTCTAGTTTGAAAAGCGATTTTGAGACCGATGAGAACAAGCGTCTCGGAAAGTTCGGAGAGTACGCGATTGACTTGCTCATCGAGGATTTGAAAAAAAACGGAGCTGTCCTCGCCAACCTGGAGGCGAAAGTTTTCGGGGGCGGGAACATCTTCAACCTTCCAGATGTCGACGCCCAGGTCGGCAACGTGAACAGCAAATTCGCCTTCTCCTATCTTGAGAAGCTGAACATTCCGGTCGTCAAGTCGAACACGGGGGGCATCCTTCCGCGGAAAATCTTCTTCGACCCGGAAACGCAGAAAGTCTTCATGAAATTCATAGACAACCGCCATGTCCAGAACGCGGATGGAAATGTCCGCCAGCCGGAGCAGAGGGACGACTTCATCGAGAGGCTCGGAAAGCAGGAAGAGGAGCTTGAGAGCGAAATCAAGAAGAGCATATTCGCAGGCATGAAGATAGAGTTGAAGGCCGTGAAGAATCTTTTCGAGGACGAGGATTGATCCGTTTCCCCTAGAAAATTTCTATTTCGCTCTCGTTCTGCTTCCGTGATTTGTAGATTTGTTCGAGCAGCGACATGACGGAGCGTTTCTGCTTCGCGAAGTGCTTCCTGTGGCTGAGCATGAAGAAATCCGCGTCCAACTCCTTTAGGACGGCAATCTCCTGCTGCAGAAGCTGCGCGTTGTAGAATTTCTTCTCCCGCTTGTAGCCGTAGAATGTTGCGTCGCCCAGGAATGCGTGCCTTCCCGCCAGCATGTAGACGGAGCCTTTGGAGTGGCTGCTCGGAATCTCCCCGATTCTGATTTTGATTCCGTCGTCGATTTCGATTGTGTCGGTTACGACCTCGCACCGCTCCTCGAACGGGATTCCGCTTTCCGCTTCGAGCTTCGGCGTCTCCGTTTCGTGCGCCTCGTGCAGGCTTTGCGAGCCTCTGATTATCGAAAAATATTTGAGCGTCGTCTTTCCTAGGTAGATTTTGTCGAATTCTATCCGTGTGAGATTCGCCGTGTGGTCGGTGTGGAAATGCGATATGACTGCTATCTTCTTTTTGCGGCTTCCGTCCGTGCAGTTTCCTGCGTCATAGGCCTGTATGAATTCCGCGACATCCCTGTTCGAGCCGACATCGAAGAAGTAGACCGCGCTGTCCCCTTCGACTATGCCGACATCTGCGGAGAGCGGCGGCTCGGTTGCGGGAATGTATGAAATCCTGTCAGTTATTCGAATCGGTTTCATTCTTTGAATTATACTCCACAACTGGAAAAGGTTCATTTTCCCATGTGTTAATTGGACCTGTTCCGAAACTGAATATTCCGAAAAGTTTTGTCATGGACTTTCAGCCGACGTTTATGCGGCCGAAGACTTTTCCGAGGGAGTCGTGGATTACGAGGTCGCAGTTCGCGTCCGCCTGGGTCTCGCTCTTGTTTATCATGACGAGATGCTTCCCCTGAAAATACCTGATGAATCCAGCTGCCGGGTAGACGACGAGCGAGGTTCCTCCGATGATGAGCGTGTCCGCGTTCTCAATCGCCTGCACGGCTCCGTTTATGACGTTCTCGTCTAGGCCTTCCTCGTACAACACCACGTCCGGCTTGACGATTCCCCCGCATTTTTTGCAGTGCGGAATCTTGTCGGGTTCGTTCTCGCTCTCCGCTATGAAGTCGATTCCGTAAGGTTCTTTGCAGTTCATGCAGAAATTCCGCAGCGTGCTTCCGTGCAGTTCGTAGACTTTTTTGCTGCCCGCCGCCTGGTGAAGCCCGTCGATATTCTGCGTCACGACCGCCGAAAGTTTTCCCGCCTTCTCAAGTTCGGCGAGCTTGATGTGCGTGGTGTTCGGCTTCACGCCCTTTACGATTAGCTTTTCCCGGTAGAATTCGAAGAATTCCTTCGTCTGCGTGTCGAAGCAGGTGCGCGACACCATGTATTCAGGCGGCATCTTCCACCTCTGCGCGTAAAGTCCGTCCTGGCTCCTGAAATCCGGGATTCCGCTCTCCGTCGAGACTCCTGCCCCTCCGAAGAACACGATGCTCTTCGATTCGTCTATTATCTTCTGGAGCTCCGCCACTTTCTCATCGAATTCCTGGGATTCGACTTGTTCGATTTTTTCGTTCTCCATTTTCTTCTCCTTTTTCAAAGTTCTTTTTCCATTCTACACCAAATTCCGCATTGTTGACGAAAAAGAGGTTCAAATGCGAAAAAAAACAAAAAATGCAACAATAGTTGTTGACATAAAACAAAAGTTAGCGTATTCTAACAATCAGTTAGGCGTTGCTAACTAGTACCTCTGAAAAGTCTCCAGGATCAGCTCTCCCGGGGACTGGCAGCGAGTTAAAAAAGTCAGGTGCGAAAGCGTTTGTCCACTCGGCGTCGCCGATTGGGACTGTCCATAACAAGCTGCATTAATGGCGGAAGCAAAATTGTTTTAGACTGTTTCATGATTTTGCTTCCGTTATTTTTTTGCTTTCAGACGATTCGTTGTTGGGAATTTTTTGCGATATGGGTTTTGACGAGACGATAATTCACTGTTCGGCTCCTTCGCTCTGCGGAATAAAGCCGGCATCACTTTTTTCGATGAATTCCGAATGCTACAAGTCGGGGAAGGGTAAGCTCCTTGAGTGGGCCGCCATTTTCGCAAAGTCCAAGCGTTATTTCGTTCCGCTCAAGAAGTCCGAAAAGCGCGTGCTTTTTTTCGTGTTCGACAGGATTCTGCTTGAAAGCGTCTGCTCGAACTTGAGGAATCTATCTTATCTTGAATCGAAAGGCTATCCGACATGGAACGGGTTCAACGCGATTCTCTCGGAGCTTCTGCACAGGCTCATGTTCAGCGAGGATTTTCCGCATGAAGTCGGGATTTTCCTTGGCTATCCGCTTGAGGATGTCGTCGGTTTCGAGGCTGACTCGTCAAAGTTCAAATATTCGGGCTTCTGGAAGGTCTACGGGGACACGGAGGCGGCAGAGAGGCAGATGAGGCTGTACAAGTCCTGTACAGAGCAATGCATGGATTTTTTTGAGGACGGGCATTCGCTCCTGTCTTCAATCAACAAATATTCAAAAAAATGAAAACGCTTGTTTTCAGAAGGAGTTCAAAATGGCAAAAGTAGCGATTGTCTACGCGACGACAACAGGAAACACAGAGGCTATGGCAAACGCCGCAAAGGATGCGGCTGGAGCCGACGTATACTTCTCCACGGCCGATTCAGCCGACGCTTCGGCGGTTCTCGGCTCTGACTTGATTCTTCTCGGCTCTCCTGCGATGGGCGCGGAGCAGCTTGAGGATTCGATGGAGTCTTTCTTCTCTGGTATCGAAGGCCAGATTTCTGGAAAGAAAATCGGCTTGTTCGGCTCATACGACTGGGGCGACGGACAGTTCCTCTCCGACTGGTCCGACAGGGTGACTGGAGCCGGCGCCACATTGGTCGGAACGGCCAAGTCGCACTTGGGCGATGAGACCGACGCCGCCACAGCCTTGTTGAAGTAAAATCCAATCACGCTCTTGAAAGCCGGGAAAGTTTTTCGCTCTCCCGGCTTTTTTTCGCGCGGTTTTTATTTCTTGAAGTCGATGCTGCCGATTTCGAAGGTGCCTTTCACGTCGTTCAGCTGGAGCGTGAGGACTTCGCGCTTCTGGTTTTTCCTTCCGAAATTCGTGTAGACTTCGGCCTGGACAGTGACCGGCTGGAGGAGCTTCTGCTGCCGGGTGCCGAAATAGTTCGCTTCGATTTTGTAGCTTCCCTCTTTCGCTTCACGTATGCAGAATTCCTCGGGTCCGTAGCCCTGCGTGAAGTCGCGCGACATCCTGCCGCCGATTTTCGTCTGGCGGTGTCCGTAGAAGCACTTTTCGCCGTTCGGGTCCGTGACCCACAAATCGATGTCGCAGTCGTCCATGTTCCATGTGAGCACGATTCTGATGTCGCAGTCGAAATTCTGCTTGAGTTTTGGGTCTACCGCGGAGCTGTCGAGTGCTGACGAGGCGATTATCGCGTTCATGTCGTTCAGGCAGACTTGCTGGATTTCGTCGTATCTCCAGTCCCACTGCTTCGACGCAACGAACCAGAGATTGTCCACCGCTTTCTGCTTTTCGCCCGAAAGCGCGCACGCCATCGCCAAATCCCTCCTGAACTGCGGAATCTCCGGGCGCATCTGGACGAGCCTTTCAAAGACGTATGCCGCGCGCGAATGTTCCTTCCGCTCCATGAGCTTGTTTCCGAGCGCGCGGAGCACGTCCGTGTTCTCAAGGTTCATCTCCGCCATGTTCGAGAGAATCCGTTCAGACTCCGTCTTCAAATCCTCTTCCGCGAAATAGTCCGAGACTTCCATGTAGAACGCAGGCGAACTTCCGTACTCCTTCTTCAATTCCATGTATTTCTCGTACATCTTCTCCGTGGCCGTTTTTTTGAGGATTGAAAGATACGGCGCGTTCGATGTCCACGGCTTGAGCGCGATGCCGATTGCGCCTGCGTCCGTGTCTGCTCTCTCTCTTGGAGGAATGGCTGCTTCCGTTTTCGCTTCGTTCATCACGGCCGCCCTGCTGCTTGTCCCCGCCATCTTCATCATTGTGATTGGGGCTTCGGCTCTTTCCTCGAAGAGAGCGTCTTCCTGAATCGCCACGGCATCTTCGGCCGCATATTCGACATCCGCTGACGCTGCCGCCACCGTGTCCTCTTCGACAGACTTCATGAGCCTTGTGCCAAGCAATCTCCGCCTGCCTTTCGCTTCCGGCTTCTCCGCTTCCTTCTCGAAATCCTTCGGCGACTTCTTCCACCATTTCCTGAACTCCTCGAATCTGTCGTAGATGAAGCTTGGGATTCCGTTCTTTGCGTTGTCGCTGTCTTTCGCCATGCCCATCCTGCTGACGATTTTGTCGTACTCCGCCTTCAGCTCTTCCGGCGGGACGATTCCGTGCTCCGCGTACTGGCGGGCGGTCTCAAGGACGATGAGAGAAGTCTCCTCCGTGACGACCGAGAATTTCTTGGCGGTCTCAAGAATCTCCTTTTTGTTCGCTTCCTTGTCGTTTTCGAGCGCCGAGATTTTTTTGGTCGCCCAAAGCCGCGCGATTTTCTCTGAATCAGTCGAGTCGACCGCCGATATGGATTTTTCGATGACCTTTTCGGTTTTTCCGCCGCGGCCAAGGCTTATCCGCAACTTGCCGTTCTTCTTCTTCAAAATTCCTGAGAACGAAAGCCCGCTTTCAACCGCCGTTCCGATTTTCGGGTAGACATCCGAGATTTCCTTTTCGTTGAATTCGATTTTCTGAATCCTGAGAGGGTTCTCTTCCATCTTTTCCACGGCTTTTTCCACGCTCAAGGCTCGCAGGTTGATGAAATTTCCGCCGTTCTCGTCTGCGATTGCCTTCAGGGATGCGAAATTCGCCGATGTTGACGAGTTCACCGTGGAGACCCTCGTTCCGCTTCCGGTGAATTTCCCCCAGTTCTCAAGACCGTCGGAGAAAATCAGGACTTCCGTGGATGCCGATTTTGGAAGTTCCAGATTGAGGTTCGTGCTTCCGTCGAATCTCTGCTTTTTGATGAAAGACTCGATTTTCGAGAAGTCGTCGGTCGGCTCAAGCTTTTCGACAGTTTCGTTCGCGAATGCCGTGATGCCGACAGGAATGCTTCCGAGCTTTTCCGCGTATTTTTTGAGGAAATCCATTTCCTTATTTATGTCCCGGTTCTCCGCCGAGCCGGACACGTCGAAGAAGACTTGGATGCTTTTCGGTTTCTCCCTTGCTTCCGGCTTTGTGTCCGCCTCCTCGTAAAAGTAGAAGTAGGTGTCCTTTCCGATTGTCTGCGTGAAGACTTTGCCGATGTCCTTTTCGTCGGCCGTCTCCTCTTTCTCGTATGTTATCTGGATTTTCCTGACGCCCCTCGCCGGAATCGGGTAGACGCGCGTCTTGAAGTTGTTCCCGCTGGTCTTCTCCACAAAGCCCGGGTCCACGCCCTTCCGCACTTCCGCCTCGAAAACGGTGCGCGCCTTCTCCTTCTCCACTACCACGCCCTGCCGCATCTTTCCGTTCACGTCCAGAGCGTAGCCCACGACGTTCTCTCCTTCGTCGAGCGAGAATTCGAATTCCCCCTCAAGAATCCTGTCCGTCATGTTCTCGAACATGAATTCCACGGTCGTGGATTTGATGTTGCCGATTTTCTCTTCGGTTTGGGCGACTTCAAAGCTCCTCACGCTGCCTTCGGGCGAATTCTTCACGTCGAGCTTGAACCTCTTCTGGCTCGCTGCTGCGCTTTCCGCTACAGTGAGTGCCGTCGAAAAAAGTAAAAAGGTCTTCAAAAAATTTCTCATGCCCCCAATGATAATTGCAGGAAGAATAAATTTCTCGTAAATAAGAAAATCATCATATATTCGATTTGTTCGGAAACTGAAGTTTTTTCATCTATTGCTCACAGTTGTTATAATCTTAGGAGAAGAAATTTATGGAAGAAAAGAGTGGAATTCAATTGAAAGAAAAGAAAGAAAAAATTGAAAATGGCAGCGAAGTTGCTGGCCAGAAAGTCAGGTGGAGCGTGGCGAACGCGCTTTCGACGGTCTACGAGAAGCTCCACGGCTCCAAGCTCAAATTCAGGAAGAACGAGAAATTCAACGAGGCGATGGCAAGGCTCCAGGACTACATGGGGACGAACGAGGTTCAGACTTGGATAATGTCGATAATCCTCGCCCTCTACTTCGAGTGCCCGGACACCACTTGGGATGTCTCCGATTTGCGCCGCGACGTGGAGTGCGACGCTTTGAAGAGCGTGACTTGGGTCTCTGAAATCGAGACTCTCAAGAAGATGCACTATTTGAAGACGACCAGGGGGAGCAACTTTTTCCCCACCGATGTCGTCACGGCCGCCGTGTCCAACAACGAGCGGATTGTCATCGACCCCAGCGACTTCAACGTGGATTTCTCCAAATTCGTCTCGAACGTGGGCGAGATGGTGGAGAACAGGACGAACGACAATTTTTCGACATACAGGCTTTTCAGGAACGTGAGGAACTACGAGAACGAGAACGAGAACCTTGATATTGTGAAGAAGATAAAGCTCGTCTGCGAGGACGTGGAGGACAGGATTTTCTTCTACGACTGCTGCTACGACTACTTGAGCGGCCACGACACCGCCCTCGGAGCCACGGTGAACGACATCTTCGACGGCACCGACAGGTACAATTACGCAGAGTCGTTCATAAAAGAGAAGAACAGGCTCATCACCCTCGGCATCATCGAATTCACCACCAAGGGAAACATGCGCGATTCCGAGGTCACTCTCACTGAAAAAGGCGTGGAGATGATGGCGGGGGACAAGAGCGACTTGTTCATAAAGAGAATCGACGAGAAGCTTTTGATAAAGCCGGAGAAAATCAAGGCGAAGAATCTCTTCTACAGCAAGGAGAACCAGGAGCAGATAGACGTTCTGAAGGACGCTCTCGACGCTGACAAGATGAAGGCGATTCAGGAGCGGCTTCGGAACGAGGCTCTTCCGGTCGGTGTCGCTGTCCTTTTGTACGGCGCGCCGGGAACGGGAAAGACGGAGAGCGTCTTCCAGATTGCGAAGGCCACCGGCCGCCCGATTGTCCACGTGGACATAAGCGACACGAAGTCCTGCTGGTTCGGCGAGAGCGAGAAGAAGATGAAGGAGCTTTTCAAGAACTACCAGCGGATGTGCGACGACGCCGCAAAACTGTCTGACGGTCTCACTCCGATTCTGCTCTTCAACGAGGCCGACGCGGTTTTCTCCAAGCGCAAGACCAACACGGTCTCTTCCGTGGACCAGACCGAGAACGCCATCCAGAACATAATCCTTGAGGAGATGGAGAACCTGAACGGAATAATGATTGCCACGACCAACCTCGCCGACAACTTGGACCCGGCTTTCGAGAGGCGGTTCCTCTTCAAGATAAAGTTCGAGAATCCGAGCGTGGAGTCGAAGAAGCTCATTTGGCTGGACAAGCTCCGCTGGCTTTCCGAGGACGACGCCGTTTCCTTCGCGGAAAAGTACGAGTTCTCTGGCGGCCAAATCGACAACATCGTGCGCAAGGTGACGATGAAGGAAGTCCTGACCGGCAGTCGCCCTTCGATTGCCGAAATCGAAGACATGTGCAAGGTCGAGCGTCTCTGCAAGGATTCGTCCAAGCCGATGGGGTTCTTCGCCCGGTGATGTCGCTTGTGAATTGATGTTTGCATGTTTGATAACAAATTCTCAATAGCATGTTTTAACAGGCCGATTATTATATAAGCGGCTTGTTTTTTTTCGCCGCAAATCAATCGGAAAGGTGGTTTTATGAAAAAGTTGGTAACATTTGTTGGAGCGGTGCTTTGCTGCGCATCATCGTTCGCCATCACTGGAAAGGAAGTCGTCGACAAGTATTTTTCTGAGAATCCGGCTCCAGTGTTCAGCCGGACGGAGTTCAAAGTCGAGTCGTTCAAGAACGGCAAAATCGACGATTCTTTGACGCTCATCCAGTTCGGGCGCAACAAGAACGAGTTGACGGAGACTGTGTTCGAGGTGACGAAAAATCCCGGCTTGAAGGGCACAAGGTTTCTCCAGTCCCAGAAGAAGAATACGGCCGATGCCAGGTGGATTTTCACTCCGGCTCTCAAATCCGTCAGAAAAATCGGCTCGCAGGACGGCGGCAAATCGTTCGTCGGAACTGAATTCACATACAACGACACGGCTTTGAGGGACACCGACGAGGACAACCACACGCTCGTCTCGGAGAACCAGAGCGTCTCTGTGGGAAATTCAACATACAACTGCTACGTCGTCAAGTCCGACCCAAAATCGAAGAGGAACATCGAATTCGACTACAGAATCCAGTATTTCGACAAGAACACTTACATTCCTGTGAAAATCGAATATTTCGACAAGAGCGGGAAAATGGTGAAGAAGATGGAGGTGACAAAGCTTGAGCAGCTCGCGGGCGTTACTGGCAAAAAGCACAACTTGCGGAGAGTCGCAGAAATCACGAACATGCTGACTGGCCGCCGCTCCGTTTTGACGATACTTTCGATGGAACTCGACAAGGAACTCAAGGCGACTTATTTCTCTCAGAACTGGCTTTCGACAGGAAAATCTTGATTTAGACCTGCGTCTGCTTTGAGTCTGAATGCCGACTGCGCACTGCGGTCGGCGTTTTTTTTGTTCAGCTTGCTATGAAAGGGTGAAAGGTGGGTGTGGATTGAGCCTGTGCCGTATGGGAAAAAAAATCACTTGTCGTCGTAGTGGAAACGGCAGGAAAGTATGTAGATGTTCGTTCCGTCGATTTTGTAGACGAGACGGTTTTTTTCGTCTATGCGGCGACTTCAAAAACCTGACAAATCACCCAAAAGTGCTTCAGGCTTGCCGATTCCTTCATTTCCGTTTCGTTGGATGTCGTCTATAAGGGAATTCAATTTCTTGAGCGTTTTCTTGTCTTGTGTCTGCCAATAGACATAATCCTTCCATGCATTCGGCGTAAAAACAGTGTTCATCAGTCGTCCGCCAATTTGTGGGCATGGGCATCTCCGGCTTCAAGCTGCCGCTTTGACTCCATGAGCCAGTCGTAGTTCGCCTTGTTTCCGAGCAGGTAGACATTTTCCATCAGATTGTTGTACGCCCCTTCCGAAAGGATGACGACATTCTTGTTGTTTTTTCTGGTTACCATCATGGGTTCGTAGTCGTCGGTCACGCGATCCAGATACATTTTCATGTTTTCTCGAAGACCTGTGTAGTTCACAGCAAACATACTGCCTCCAAAATTTGTACAGATTCCTATGCGTTCATTGTACTGTGAGTGTCCCATGCCGTCAATTTTCATTTTTTCCCCCCCCAGGGCAAACGCATTATAGCTGCTGGAGAGCATAAAGCAGGCAATTTTCGTTTT
>ERZ842401.5730-NODE-5730-length-13590-cov-4.377614_pt1 | contig 13590 bp, 9 predicted proteins | sample MGYA00521270_ERZ842401 | MGnify/ENA primary metagenome ERZ842401 (study PRJEB31892, sample SAMEA3878208) | bioreactor metagenome | biome: Moose rumen | place: Sweden | collected 2011-10 | study: EMG produced TPA metagenomics assembly of the PRJEB12797 data set... | reverse complement strand
ACTCCCAGGGTTTGGGGTCGGCACTGAGCTTCTGGTTGGTCTCGTCAATCATGCCGTCGATGGCACAGTAGCCACCCAACGGCAGCCAGCCAAGGCCATACTCCGTGCCTACATATTCTTTCTGTGTCTCCTTCACGGTTTCACCATCCTCGTTCTTGGTCTCCACCTCCTTTGTGGGCACCACCTCGGGCTTCAGCTTCAGCAGGCGGCGCACCCACGTGTCGTAGGTGCTGAGAATGTGGAACTTCGGATTGAAGAAAAGATAGAATTTGTTTACACGAACATTGAAGAGCTTGGCAAAGGTGAAATGGCCCAGCTCATGAAGCAGTACCAGCAAGCTGATAGCCATGAGGAACTGCAATAGTCTTATCAGAAATACTTCCATTGGCTTATTTAATTAATTCATTTGCTATTCTCCTTGCCTCGGCATCGGTCTCGACGTAGACATCGTAGTCGGGGCTGGCAGAGAAGGTGGCACGCTGCATTGTCTCGGCAATGATGTCAGCCATCTGCGGGAAAGAACAGCGGTCTTCCAGGAAAGCACGGTTCACCACCTCATTGGCTGCATTGACGATGCAGGGCATATTGCCCCCTCGGTTTATGGCTTCAAAGGACAGGGCCAGGCAACGGAACTTCTTCAGGTCTGGCTCGAAGAACTCCAGATGCTGTGCCTTGAACAAGTCCAGCCTGCTGCCACTCAGTGACAATCTGCGGGGAAACGACAGAGCATACTGGATAGGCAGCCGCATGTCGGGCACACCAAGCTGCGCCTTTACGCTGCCATCCTGAAACTGCACGGCACTATGAACGATGCTCTGCGGATGCACAAGCACCTGAATCTGGCTGGCATCAACGCCAAAGAGCCACTTGGCTTCGATGACCTCGAAGCCCTTGTTCATCATGGTAGCGCTGTCGATGGTTATCTTGGCACCCATGTCCCAAGTGGGATGACGCAGGGCGTCGGCCTTGGTCACCGTGGCCAACTGCTCGGCAGGTATCAGGCGGAAAGGCCCGCCGCTAGCCGTGAGTAGAATTTTCTCTATGGGGTTCTCATCCTCTCCAACCAGACTTTGGAAGATGGCCGAATGCTCGCTGTCAACAGGGAGAATTGACACATGATATTGCTGTGCCAGCTGCAAGATAAGCTCACCAGCCACGACAAGCGTCTCTTTGTTGGCCAGGGCGATGGTCTTGCGGGCACGAATGGCATGGATGGTGGGCGAAAGCCCGGCAAAGCCCACCATGGCCGTGAGTACTATGTCGATGGGCTCGGCCTGAACAATCTCGTCAAGGGCACGGGCACCAGCATAGACCTTCACGTCGGGCAGGTCGGCCATGAGCGCTTTCAGCTCGTCATAGCGCTGTTCATTGGCAATGACCACGGCAGCAGGGTGGAACTTGTGGGCCTGCTCGGCCAGCAGTGCTACGCGATTGTTGGCCGTAAGGCAGTTGGCTTCATAGAGGTCGCTATGCTCTTCTATGACTTGAAGAGCCTGCGTGCCAATACTGCCTGTGGAGCCCAATATGGCTATTTGCCTTTTCATTGATATTTCCTTTTAACTTTTAAACATTACAAATTCAGGATGCCTTCAGGCAGCTGCATGACAACTTGCCGCTTGTCGTCATCAATACGGACTATGAGTGCCTCGACAGCAGGAACAAGACGACCGTCTTCCAGCTCGAAAAGCACGTTGGCTGTGCTGTCGTCAACACTGGCAATACGCCCTACCTTTTTGTTGCCCTCAACATCAATAATATCGAAGCCTACGAAATAAGACCATGTATATTCCTCCTCAGTATCGTCGGCCATGCTACGCAGAAAGAACACCTCGCAATTGGTCAGTTCACGAGCCCGCTCGACGGTATCGACATCTTCAAACTTTATAAGGGCCGACGCGTCGGTGCGGAAACGGTATTCCTCCATGTAGAAAGGAACAAGAATGCCATCGACCAGAAGCACCAGAAAATCGGCATCGGTACGGTCGAACACATCATCATCGACCTGCATGGTGATTTCACCACGCACGCCGTGAGGCTTGCCCAAACGGCCTATTTTGTAGACTTCTTCTTCTCTGATCATGCCATTCTGGTAATATGGGCACCCAAGGCGTTAAGGCGTCCCTCAATGTTCTGGTAACCTCGGTCTATCTGTTCAATGTTGTCGATGCGGCTCACGCCTTTGGCACTGAGAGCCGCTATGAGCAAGGCTATGCCCGCACGGATATCGGGACTGGACATGCGGCCTCCGCGCAACTGCAATTTGCGGTCGTGGCCCACGACAACAGCACGATGGGGATCGCAAAGGATGATCTGCGCACCCATGTCGATGAGCTTATCGACGAAGAAAAGGCGACTCTCGAACATCTTCTGATGGAAAAGCACTGAGCCACGGGCCTGCGTAGCCACAGTAATGAGCACTGAGAGCAGGTCAGGGGTAAGGCCCGGCCAAGGAGCATCGGCCAAAGTCATGATGGTGCCGTCGATGAACGACTGTATTTCGTAATGGCGGGCATGGGGAACAAACAGGTCGTCGCCTTCTTCCCTTACCTTCACACCCATGCGGCGGAAGGTGTTGGGAATGATGCCCAGATTGCTGAGCGACACATCCTTTATGCGGATGCCGTCGCCCACCATGGCTGCCATACCAATGAACGAGCCCACCTCAATCATGTCGGGCAAAATGCGGTGGAACGTGCCATGTAGCTGGTCGACGCCCTCGATGACGAGCAGATTCGATGCAATGCCACTGATGTGTGCCCCCATCTGGTTGAGCATGCGGCACAGTTGCTGCACGTAGGGCTCGCAGGCAGCATTATAAATCGTAGTAGTGCCCTTGGCCAGTACGGCAGCCATGATGATATTGGCCGTGCCTGTGACCGAGGCCTCGTCGAGCAGCATATAGCTGCCTTTCAGCTTGGCCGCAGAGATCTCATAAACCCCACGCTCAGGCACTGGATTGAAATGAGCCCCCAGACGCTCGAAGCCCAAAAAGTGGGTGTCCAGCCGGCGGCGCCCAATCTTGTCACCGCCAGGCTTGGCAATGACCGCTTTTCCCATGCGTGACAGCAGTGGGCCAATCATCATCACCGAGCCACGCAGCTGTGCACACTTCTGCACAAACTCATCACTTTGCAGATAGTCCAAGTTCAACTGGTCGGCCTGGAAAGTATAAGTGCTGAGGGGTGAAGGGTGAAGGGTAACTTTCACCCCAATATCCTTGAGTAGTTGGATGAGGTTATTAACATCACGAATGTTAGGAATATTACTGATGGTGACAACCTCGCTGGTGAGCAACGTGGCACAGATAACCTGCAAGGCTTCGTTCTTAGCGCCTTGCGGGGCGATGGTTCCACTGAGCGGATGACCGCCTTCTATGATGAATGATGCCATCTGCCGAAGTTATCTTTTCTTTTTCCCCTGACGCTTCGATGCGGGCATCTCGTCAGCGGGCACGAAGCGCTCAAAGGAGAAGGCATGCAAATCCAGCTGGATTTTGCCATCGGTATAGTGAGCCAGGTCGTCGGCTACCTTCTCATTGTCAATCGAGCCATGCCCCCACAGAATGAGGTCGCGCTTCATCTGATTAGCGGTCTGGCGTGTCAGCTCGTCGCGCTCTTTCCCTTCGGGCATGGTTTTCAGGCGCTCCCACAGCTCTTCCACCAAACGTCCATAGTGACGCAGACCTATGCTTGTGGCTGGACGCGGCATTGGTGCGGGCTTGGTATGGATGCGCTCTGCATCACTGATGTCGTAGGGCCAGTCAATGTCCAGCTGTTTGCCACTCATCAGGTAGAGATGATCCCATAGTGTCTGCTGATAGTTGGAATTGTCGCGAATCTGCGGCACCTTGGTCTCCATCAGCTTTACGATGGTCTTTGCACAGCGCAGGCGTTCTTCACGCTCAGGCAGACTGACGGCATGGTCAATCATCTTCTGTATTTCGCGACCGTATTCCGGCATGGCCAGCGACTGCCGCTGAGTATTATAGTCTAATCCTTTTATATCCACTATTATAATGTGATTAAATAATTTGCTTATTCTATGACTTAACGTTTAGCAAATCCTTCGAGGGCTTTGCCACAAAATCCTTCAAGTAGAATGGCTCATAATAGGCCACGTCCTCAGTCTGTCCGTTCAGCAGGCGGCGCTCTGCCAATGGCTGCATCCATCGGGCCTGTGGCTCGACATGCTCCAGCAAATGGGCATTTGGATGGTTGATAATATCCGTGCACTTGGCAGCACCATCGCCAAAGAAGTAGACAGGATGCAGGTCGAGCCACTGGCGATAGGTATCAGCATCAACAATGTCAGCTCCCACTGGGCGGACTTCATGCAGTGCCCGGTCATAGATGGCGGCATAGACCTCCATTCGGCGGGCATCAAGCATAGGGCAAAGCAAGGCATCTTCTGGCAGTTCGTCACGCAGAAGAACTGGTACACAGAGCAGCTCCAGCGTGGGTACGCTGATAAGCTTCAGGTCACGGCCATAGCAAATGCCCTTGGCCATCGACACCCCAATGCGCAGGCCCGTATAGGACCCTGGCCCGGCACTAACGGCCACCGCATCAAAGGGAATGGCATGGCTATCGGCAAACGACATTGCCTCATCAACCATGGTGCCAAGCGACTCCGCACTAGCCCCTTTATGTTCACTGTGACGCTCATCATGGTAAATCACCTGCGAATCTTCACTCACAGCCACCGAACACAATGCCGTGCTGGTTTCTATATGCAATATGCAAGACATGATGGATGCTCTTCAGTCCTTACAATTCATTTATCTCTTCTATGCTCAAGCCAAGGCTCTTTGCAATCACTTCCACCGCCACACCATTAGCTTTGAGCTGTCTGGCATTTTCTTTCTTCTCTTCAGCCCGACCCTCAGCCCGACCCTCAGCCCGACCCTCAGCGCGGCCATCCTCGAGTCCTTTATCCCTTGCAGTGGTCATGGTGTTACGCAGAATGGCACGATCCATCAGGTAGCGGTCGTAGGCCAACTGGTCTTCACGGCTCATTTTCATCAGCTCCAGCTTTTGGCGTGCCTGCTGCAGTCCTGGTGCGCTGGCATCATCGGGAATGTCGCTCGTTGCCAGAAAGTAAAGCCATTGATCAAGAGCTACCTTAGACCATCGGTTGAAATCGTTTACCTTCAAGATAATATATTCAGGGAACAGGTCACTAACAGCCTGAGCCTTAAACTTCTGCTGCATATAGGGAGATAGATTCAACAGCTTTTTGTTGTGTATGCCGCGGAACTCTGTCTTCCCTTCATACACGACATCATCGCCTTGGCCCAGGTCAAAATAGACGATGTTAATGGAATAGACCTTTTTCACATGCTCATAGTTTGCGCCGCTGTTGACATATTCCGTCACCAGTTTTGATGCTCCGAAGAGCATCCGCTGGAAATAGGCAAACTCCGGTTCTCCCTGCACTTCTATAAGCAGCAGGTCGCCTTTTTCATCTTCGGCCAATAAGTCTACGCGGTTATACTTGGCATCATCGCGATCTTTATTACCTTCGCTCTCTAACAAGCGATGTATCGTAATAGTTGTTCTCAGCAACGTAGTGAGGAATCCTTCCAGCACGTCGAAGTTGGCCTTGTCACGAAGCAATCGTTTCAGGGCCCAGTCAAAGCTGATATAGGTACGCTTCTGCATATTGTCTCCCTACTATTCTATTTATATCCGCTGCAAAGTTACAAAGAATATTTTGAATAGCCAAAGTTGTTGGTGAATTTCACTAAAAAAACAACTGGCACCCCATTATGAGAATGATTCTTCGCAAAGAACAACTGACGGCATCCGCCTAAGGAGGATGCCGCCAGTTGACTTATGAATTATCCGCCCAGTATTAGGGATTGTCCATCTGAGACGAAATAATATGTTCGTGTATTAACGGATGCGCAGGTTGATACCTTTTTTGCTGATCTTGGCGCCTTTCTTTGCAGCCTTGCTACGGATAGCACTGGTGTTGCGTGATTGGCTGGCAACCGGCTCGAAGGTGGTCAGCGACGAGTTGAACCAGTAATAGAGGTTCTGCAAGTCGGGTGAGCCGACCAGTGCCAAGTCGGTAGAAGTCAGTGTGCCGTCGGTGTTAATATCAAAGGCAATGTCATCACCGCCACTCTTTGCATAGGTGAAGATGTAGTAGGGCGTGCCCTCGTCTTCCTCTATGCCTAGGTAAGCAAAGCTCTCAATATAGACCTTGGCCTCGTTCAGGTCGACACGTGCCGGAACTTCTGCTCCCTCTAGATAGAGGTCCTTGATGATGAGGCTGTCGGGTTCCGTGGGATGCTCTACGATGGTAAAGTTGCCCAGGTTGTACTCGTTGCCGTTGCTGGCCAGCACACCTTTGAAGGTGAAGTTGCCCAGCACCATGTCCTTCGTGTAGACGAAATTGAGCAGCTGCTCCGTAGCATTGCCGTATTTCACTGAACCGTCCTCGTTCTGGAAGGTGATGTTCAGCTCAAGCAGGATGTCCTCGAAGCTCGAACCCTTGGTAGCGATGGCGCCATAGACGTCCTCACCCACGGCCTTGATGCCAAGGGGCTGACTTTCGTAGTCCTCGGGTACCGAAATCTTTCCGTCTTCGGTCATGCAGAATACCAGGTCGTAACCCTCTGCGTAGGGAGCCTCAATGCGATAAGGAGTACCATACTCGTCCTCGAAGCGCTTGTAGCAGCCTTCCTCGGCAGCGGCCAGCTCAGCGACCTGCACGCCCTTGTAGAGCTTCACCTTGTCCTTCTTGGTGCCCAGCTGGTTAGACGTGAAGATGCCCGAGAAGACCTCTTCCCACTCATAGTCCTCCACGGTGGCGGTGTACTCAGGAGTATAGCCGGGGAAGGTGATGAGGATGATGCCGTCAGCTTGTGACTGGTTCCAGCCGCCCACGCCGTTCATGTAGTACCAGGGAGCCAGCTGAATCTGGCCGGGGGTCTTGCCGTCAGCCTGATAGCTCAGCACCTTGTTGTGCGTCCAGTTGCTCTCGGCAGCAGTGCTGCTGCGGTCTTTCGGGTGGATGATGAGCACATCGGCGCCATAGTCCGTGTTGTAGCAGCCAGAGTTGAAATAGGGGAAGGTGACGATACCACCCTTGTTCACGGTCAGCTCCACATACTCGGGCTGATTGCCGTTGAACTCTTCTGGCTTCCAGCTCTCGGTGTCGGCCATGCACTTGGCCAGAATTTCGTCGAGCGGGTGCATAGCGCGGAATACGTTAGGATCGTCGTCGCGCTGGTAGATTTCACACTCGCCCCAAGTTCCGATATAGTAGTGATCCTCCCAGGTACCCTTACCCAGCAGGTTCCACTTCACACGGGTCACGGTGTAGGTGAAGGTGATGTCCTTTGAGTAGTAGGAAACGAGCTCGGGGTCGCTGGTGCTGACTTTCAGCACATGAGGAATACCTACCTCTGCGCCGTCGTAGCTCACATTGACGGTGGCCACAGTGTCGCCGTCGGCGAAAGTGGCATCGGAAATCTTAAATACGTCGTTCGTATTCTCAATGATGTCGAGCTTTACGGTCTTTGCGGGAAGTGCGGTAACGATTTTGTCGTCGATGATGGAGTCGTTGCCGTCAACGTCCTTGCCAAAGGTGTACTCATGCTGCACGCGGCGGTAGACCTCGAAGGTGGCCGTCGTGGGAGCCGTGGGGTCGACACTCTCCGTCTTGCTGGCCTGCTTGAAGTAGATATTGGCATAGTCGGCAGTGGCGTTCCATTCGCCCGGTCCGGCGTAGTCATCGTCTTTATCGCTACAAGCTGTAAACAGGGAGGCCGAAGCCAGTGTAGCGAACAGGAATATCTTATTTATTTTCATAGCTTTTTATCCTTTTAACTATTTAACCTTTTAACTTAGTCAGTCACGCCGTCACGCAACGTGGGGTTGTCACCCTTTACGGGCTGTGAGCCACCACTGTTATCAATGATGCCGCGGTTGTTGTTCATCTCGGTGGTGGGGAAGCGCATGTTCAGATAGGCATTGTCTGCGGCCACATTGAACTGCCATGCCTCGGGGAAGTTGGTGGTGCCTTCACCATGGAAGCGCACGATGTGCTTGCCCAGACGCTTGGCATCGCTCATGAAGAAGCCCTCGCACCACAGCTCCACGCGGCGCTGGAACCATATCTCGTCGGCCAGCGTCAGGCCGCGGTCGGTGCTATTGTAGGCGGGATCGCGATAGGTACGCACGAAGTTCTCCAGTATCTGGCGGGCCTGAGCCTCCTGTCCGCTCTTGGCCAGACCTTCGGCCTGGATGAGAATCATCTCCTCCACGCGCATCAGGGGCCAGTCGTTGTCGTTTACGGTAGAGCCAACGCCACTCTTCATACCGAACTTGATGTTGGTATAGGGATTGAAGGCAATCTTGCCACCGTCGCTGGTCTCGAAGTCGGCAATCTCGTCGCCTGTGGCTTTCAAGGTATTGTCCTTCGGATCGATCCAGGTCAGATTAGCCCAGTTGGGAGAGTGCTTATTGGCATCAAGCCACCAGCCCTTGCGCACGTCGGTGTCGGGAATCTTGTTGTAGAGCAGGGTGTTGATGTGGGGCACGTTGTCGGTGGCAGGGCCATAGCCGTCGCCACAGAAAGCGGAAATCCACGAAGACGAAGTGGAGTATTCGCAACCCTCGACAAGGGCCTTGCTCACGTTGATACCCCAGATCCAGTTCTCTTCCTTCGACATGTCGCAGAAGGCAGGCTTGCTCACGTCGGCAATGCTGGCGGGCGTGAAGCCCTTGGCGGCCTCGGCGGCATCGGCAGCAGCCTCGGCATACTTGCCGATGGCCAGGTTGGCACGGGCGCGCAGGCCGTATGCCACATGTTCGTCGACGTAAGCGCGATTGGTGCGCTCGATGCCGGCTTTCTTAAACTGTTCGATGGCCTCGGTCAGTTCCTGGATGATGTACTCGTACACCTCCTTGACGGTGGCACGGGGATTATCGGTGAAGTCCACGCCGTCCTTCAGCAGGGGCACACAGGGCTGGTCGGCAGCGGTGGCATAGCCGAACTGGAAGTAGGGAGCCAGAGCCATGTAGTCGAAGGCACGTACCACGCGGCACTGAGCCTCCTGGTTAATGATGCTTGGTTCCTCAGAGCCCTCTGGCAGTGAGGCAATAAACTCATTGGCCAGTCCAATCTGGGTGTAAGGCACCTTGTAGCGGATGAAGGGGTTGGCATAGTTAGGATTGCGGTTCGAGTACTCGCTGGCCGTCGAGAACCAGTTGTAGTTGTTGTTGCCGCCAAAGACGTCGGCACCCTCCAGGTCGAGTGACAGGGCAGCCATAACCAGTCCAAAGTCATCGGCACGGCTGCTGGTGGGGTATCCGGCATAGGGCTTTGCCATGATGTTGAACACACCGGCGAAGCTGGCCTGCATGCGTGCAGGCAGTGCCAAATTGGTCTCGGTCACCTGGTCGGCGTGCAGGTAGTGGCCTTCGGGCAGCTGCTCGTCAATGTCGTTACAGCCCACAGTAAGCAGGGCAGCACCGGCCAACAGGAAGGAAATCTTATATAGTTTCATATTCATTTCGTTTATTTACTTTTTTACCTTTTTACTTTTTCACCTTTTTAGAAAGTAACCGAGAGTCCTGCGGTGACGGAGCGCATGGAAGAATAGCTGCCCGACTGCAGACCGCTGCCCGATGTCATCGAGCCCACGCCAAGTGAATAGCGGGGATCCATACCCTTGCGGGCAGTGAGCAGGAAGAGGTTTTCGCCTGCCACGTAGACGCGAACATTGCGCAGCGTCAGCGGGGTCACCCAAGTCTTGGGCAGGTTGTAGCCCACGGAGAGGTTGTTCAGGCAGAGATAGTTAGAGTTGGTGAGGAAGCGGTCCTGCGGGGTCTGCGAGCTCACACCGGGGTCGTCGACAGCGGCGCAGCTCAGACGGGGGATGTCGCTACCCTTGTTGGTCTCGCTCCAGGCATCGAGCAGGTCGCGGTGCAGGGCATGACCGCCCTCCAGGCCGTTGTGCATCAGCTGCTGATAGCCAGCGTCGTAGAACTTACCACCCAGCTGGAAGGAGAACTGTGCCGAGAGCTCCACGCCATAGACCGTGAGGTTGGTGCCGAAGCCGCCCTGAACTTTGGCCAGGATGTCGCCGCAGTCGTAACGGGTAGCCTTCGAGATGTCGGTTACCAGGCCTTCTTCCACACCATAGGGATAGTCGCTCTCCTTGTTGCCGTAGCTGTTCACACGGGTGTCGCCCGTGTACTGGTTCAGCGAGCCGTCGGCATTCTTCTCCTGGTTCACGCGGTTGCCGTCCTTGTCCTTCACGAACTGTGCACGATAGAGGGCCTGGCCTTCCTCGTTCACACCGACATACTGCACCATGTAGGCCTGGGCCGACGAGCCGCCCTTGCGGATGATGCTGTTCGAGTAGCGCTGACCGGTCTCGGCGATACCGGGATCCAGCTCGGTGAACTCGTTGTGGTTGTGGGCCAGTGCAATGTTCACATTCCACTGGATGTCCTTCTTGCGCAGGATGTTTCCGTCGAGGGCCAGCTCAATACCGCTGTTCTTCAGCGTACCGATGTTGGTATAATAGCTGTTCACGGTCTTACCGGCAGAAGCAGGCAGCGTCTTCGGCCACAGCAGGTCGCTGGTGGTGCCGGTGTAGACGTCGATGCTACCAGAGAGGCGGTTCTTGAAGAGTGCGAACTCCAGACCGGCGTTCCACGACTTCTTCGTCTCCCAGGTCAGTTCCTTGTTGCCCATGCGGTACATGGTGATGCTATATTCCTTGGAGGTGGGATTGTAAGAGGTGCTGAACTGGTCGGCGTAGGCGTAGTAGTTCATGCCCTGGTCGTTACCGTTCTCACCATAGGAGAGCTTCAGCTTCAGCTGGTCAACCCAAGTTACGTCCTGCATGAAGGCTTCCTTGTTGATCTGCCAGGCACCGCCAAGACTCCAGAACGTACCCCAGCGGTGGCCGGGAGCGAACTTCGAGCTGGCGTCGCGGCGGAAGGTGCCGTTGATGTAGTACTTGTTGTCGTAGTCATAACCCAGGCGGGTGAAATAGCCCTCCAGCATGTAGTTGTCGGTATAAGAATTCAGCTGCTTCTGCTCGGTGCCGGTAGCATTGCCCAGCTCACCGATGAAGGGGTCGTAGAGGTGGTCGTTAGAGCCGTTAAGCAGCTGCTCCTTCAGCTTGTACTGCTCATATCCTAACAGTGCATTGAAATTGTGCTTTTCAGCGAAGGTGCGGGTGTAGTTGGCCAGGTACTGCTGGTTGACAGCAAAGGTGCGGTCGTGCTCCACCTCGGCGACACCGTCCTGCGAACCGTAGGAGGCAAAGGCGCTGTAGAGGTAGTTGTAGCGGTTGTTGATGCTCGTGGCACTGAGCTGAGCCGTAAGGCTAAGTCCCTCAATAGGAGTGATAACGGCAGCCCATTGGCCAGTGAAGATGTCGCTGAACATCTTGCTGCGGTTGAAGTCGTTGTCGCGGGCAGCGTTGTTCTGGAAGCCCGGACGCGTCTGGCTGCTGTTGTTGTGGGTCATGTAGAGCTTACGACCGTTCTCTTCGATGATGTTGCCGTCCTTGTCGCGCAGGTAGAGCGGATAGATGGCACCCATCGAGTTGGCATAGTAGAACAGGTTGCCGCTAGAGCCGTAGGTGCTGCTTGTGTATGCAGGACTCTCGGTGTCGCGGTGAGTGAACGACATGTTGGTGGTCAGCTTCAGCCACTTCTTGGCCTGATAGTCCACATTCAGACGGCCAGTGTAGCGCTGGAAGCGCGAGTTGTCCACCATACCGCCGTCGTTCAGGTAACCAGTGCTGGCATAGTAGGCCATCTTGCCGCTGTTGCCGCTGGCAGAAACGTTGTACTCCTGACGGAACGAGTTGTGGTAGAGTTCGTCGTACCAGTCATCGGGCATGAAGAGGTACTGACCGTCGTAGTAGCCCAGCGTAGCGTTGGGGTTCAGCTTGAAGTTGCGACCTATCAGCGTCTGGCCTTCGGGCACGGTGTAGACCTGCACGCCTACGCCATTGTTGCTGCTGCTGAGCAGGTTGCGCTGAGCATACTCATGGGCCTCATTGTCCGTAGCGCCATGATAGTACTGGCTGTTGTAGAGCGAACGGTAGACGGTCTCGTAGTATTCAGCAGGGCTCTTGATGATGTCGTACTGCGGCACCAGGCGCGAGTTGCTGCCCCACTTGGCGTCGAACTTGATCTCGGCGTCCTGAGCGGCACCCTTGGCCTTCTTGGTGGTGATGATGACCACACCGTTGGCACCACGGTTACCGTAGATGGCAGCTGCCGATGCATCCTTCAGCACCGACATGGACTCGATGTCCTCGGGGTTGATGGTGTTCATGGTGTTCATGGCCTGCTCCATGGGCACGCCGTCGACAATGTAGAGGGGCGTGTCGCTGGCAGCGTAGGAACCGATACCGCGGATGCGGATGGTGGGAGCCGAGCCAGGGCCGCCGTTGCCGCCTGTTGTGGCAATGACGCCGGCCACCTTACCGACAAGTGCACTCGTAGCACTCGACGTGACGTGGCTGGTAATCTCGCTGGAGTTCACTTCCGTGGCCGAACCGGTGAAGGCCGACTTCTTGGCCGTACCATAACCGATGACGATCACCTCGTCCAGGGCCTGACGGTCGCTGGTCAGCAGGATGCGCATGTTGGGGCGTGCACTCACCTCCAGCGGCTCCATGCCGATGTAGGTGATACGGAGCGTGGATTTGCCTGCGGGGCAGGTCAGCGAGAACTGGCCGTTCGAGTTGGTTACTGTACCTACATTGGTGCCTACCACGATGACGGTAGCCCCGATAACGGGCTGGCCGTCGTCCTGCGACACCACGGTACCATTGACTTTCATCTGGGCAAATACCCCCCCCACCATGAGGAAGAGCACTGCCAGCAATGTCATGATTCTTTTTTCCATAAAAAATCTCTCTCGTTTTGTTAATTAATAATTTGGTTTCCTTTTATCCTTATCTTAAACTATATATAAATATGTACGTGTACATTAAAGTTATCTTATTCATCCCTTGGAGGGAGCTTTTACGGATGCCCCGCTTAGGCATTCCAAATGTTACAGTTTGCAAAAATAAGCAATCTTTTTTAAATCTCCAAGCGTTTTTGTTAAAAAGTGATACATTTGTGCACTTTTTTGACGAAAGTAAAGTAAAACGCCTCTTTTATTTCCAGTTTGGAATAAATAATGTGGCGAAACCTTCATGGTGTTAGCATCGATGCCAGCGGTGCGAGGGGCCAGGGAAAGAAAAAAACGGAAATTCATTTGGCAAATTGCCAAACTTCTAGTACCTTTGCATCCTCAAACCAAACCGGAAAATAGTTAATCATTAAAACCGTAACATAGAAATGGCCTATTTGTTTTCATCGGAATCCGTGTCGGAAGGGCATCCCGACAAAGTTGCTGACCAGATTAGCGATGCCATTCTCGACCAGTTCCTGGCCTACGACGAGCATGCCCGTGTGGCCTGCGAGACTTTTGTCACCACAGGGCAGGTGGTCATCATGGGCGAAGTGCGCAGCGACGTGTACATCGACCTGCAGACCATTGCCCGCAACACCATCAAGAAGATTGGCTACACAAAGGCCGAGTACCAGTTCGACG
>ERZ842401.5729-NODE-5729-length-13590-cov-6.355892_pt1 | contig 13590 bp, 12 predicted proteins | sample MGYA00521270_ERZ842401 | MGnify/ENA primary metagenome ERZ842401 (study PRJEB31892, sample SAMEA3878208) | bioreactor metagenome | biome: Moose rumen | place: Sweden | collected 2011-10 | study: EMG produced TPA metagenomics assembly of the PRJEB12797 data set... | reverse complement strand
AGCACCACACCTACCACAAGTGAGGCAATTCCCGCGATTTGAGAGCCAGTCGCCTGCACAATAGCCGGGAAAGTCATCACCGAAAGCGTGACATAGGGCACATAATAGAGAAAAGAGCGGATAAAGCGGTTTTTAATCGGCTTACGAATCAGCGTGAGCGGCAGCACGCGAATCAAATACGAGACAATCCAAGCCGTAAAGATGTAAATGTAAGCATTTCCTTTCATGATTCCGCCTCTTCTTCAACTGGCTTTAGATACGCGAGCACTGCCGAAATCGCAACAGTAAGGATAATCGTTCGGTTTCCGCTCGAAAGCGTTTTGATGAACGGTGCGACCGAAAAAAGCCAGCTCAAAACGAAACTAATCGCCACTGCCGCCGCAATCGTCATGTTCTTTTTGGCGGGCGGAATGATAATCGCAAGGAACATGCCGTACAGTGCGACCGAAAGCGCGTTCACCACCAGTGCAGGGAGCAAATTCCCCGCAATGATTCCAAGCGAAGTGCCAATGCTCCAGAGCGGAACTGCAACCGCCATTGCCCCGTAATTGTAAAACGGACTCCAGCCGCCTTTTTGTGCGATTGAAACTCCGAAAATTTCATCAGTAATTCCAAACCCGACAAAAAAACGGTGATAAAAAGGGATTTCGGGTGAGAATTTTTGGCTCAACGCACAACTCATGAGCATGTACCGCGCGTTCACCACGAGCGTAATGAGCGCGACTTCAATGTAAGTGACGACCTGCTCAATCGCCGTAAAAAGCGCGTACTCCCCCGCCGAGGCAAGATTAAAAAAACTCGCGATAAAGCCCTCAAAGGGCGTAAGCCCAGCCTTCCGTGCCACGATTCCAAGAGAAAAAGAAACCGCGAAGTAGCCCAAACCAATCGGAATCCCCGCCGCAAGCCCATTCAAAAACGCTGATTTATTGTTCATAATCGAAAACGAAAAATCCCCGCGCGGTGCAGGGATTTTCAGGTTTTATTTCGTCTCTTCCTTATCGATTTCACCTGCGGTTTTTTCGATTATTCTCAAGACTTCCTCAGTTTTGCCATCTTTGAGAAGAACAGCAATAAGATTTAGAAACATAGCAAATTCTTTATTTGACATATAATATCCCCCTAATTCATAATTTCTTTTATTCTAACACATAAAAGACCTTTTTGACAAACAAAAAAGACTCCAACTTTCTGTTGAAGCCTTGCTGATAGCCACTACGGGAGTCGAACCCGTCTCTCCGCCTTGAGAGGGCGGCGAACTAAACCGATATTCGAAGCGGCCAAAAAAAGTGCGGTCATTGAGCCAGTCGAAATGACCCAAACGGTCGTGGTTTCGACAAGCTCAACCACCGCACTACTGTAGTTCCCCAAGGAGGATTCGAACCCCCACAATCAGAACCAGAATCTGAGGTGCTACCATTACACAATCGGGGAATGCAATGTGAAAAATATAATATAGAAAACGGATTTTTATGTCAATAGAAAAACACCCGAAAAATCGATTTTTAAACAAAAAAACCGCCCCTTTTCGGAGCGGTTCGTGCAATTCAGAATGAACTACTTGCTGTAGTATTCGACGACCATCTGGTCGTTAATTTGAACTGGGATTTCTGAACGCTGTGGCAAGCGAGCGAGCTTACCAGTGAAGTTGTCATCGTCGCGCTCGAGGTAGTCAAGTTTTGCCTTGTTGTTCGCAAGGTAGGTAGACTTGAACTGCTCGCTTTTGCGCATTTTCTCAACCAAAGAGATTGTTGAGCCAACTTTGACAGCGTAAGACGGAATATTGATGACTTTGCCGTCGACTTCAATGTGCTTGTGGCTGACCATCTGGCGAGCCATGCGGATTGAAGAAGCGAAGCCCAAGCGGTAAACGAGGTTGTCAAGGCGAGTTTCAAGCGCGACCAAGAGAGCCGTACCTGTCATTTCCTTTGCGCGAGCGGCTTTTTCGAAATATCGGCGAAGCTGCTTTTCGAGGATGTTGTAGTAAGCCTTTACTTTCTGTTTTTCGATCAAGTGCAAAGCGTAGTCAGAAGATTTTTTTGTCTTCTTGAATGCCGGTGCACCAGCCCTGTCCAATGCCTTTGGGTGTCCACAAACATTGACACCAAGTCGTCTACATTCCTTAAAACGAGGATTGCGTCGTGTAGCCATTTACATGCTCCTAAAAAATATAATCAAGGCAGATTCCACAAGCCGCGCAGAATCAGGTGCTTGATTGTTCAAAGTTCTGATTAGAGGGTGCTAATCAGTGCTAAGAATATTATCAGTTTTTGCAAGTTGAATCAATACAAAAAAATCCTTTTTTTTCAGCACTTTTTAAATTCTTCATTAAAAATTTGACAAATACGCGCAATGGGGCGAAAATTAAATTATAGATATAAACTATAACGCTCTTTCATAGGGGGAATTCCATGAATAGCAAAAAAGCACTTTTCTCTCTTACAATGACAATTCTCGCGATTTCATTCTCTATCACTTCTTGCACCAAAAAGAACGCAACCACAACCGAAGCGAAAGAAATCACACTCGTAATGGCGGAAGTCAATCCCGCGGAGACAATCGCGGGTCAAATGGATCAGGCGTTCAAACAGAAAGTCGAGGAACTTTCAGACGGGAAAATCAAAATCGACCTGCACTGCGGCGGCATTCTCGGCGACAACAAAAATGTCCGTGAAGTCATGAGCCAGCCGAACAGTTCGATTCAGCTCACCCGTCAAGGTCCTACCGCGTCTTTCAGCAAAACATACGGGCTTTTCTTGATTCCGTATCTGTTTGAAAACAAAGAGCATTTCTGGCGATTCGCCCAGTCCGAAACTGCCCAAAAATTGCTCTCAAAACCGCGTGAAGAAGGAAACCAGATGATGGGGCTTTTCTACGGCGAAGAAGGATTCCGAAATTTATTCTCCACCAAAAAAATCGAGTCTATAAAAGATTTTGAAGGGCTTTCCATGCGCGTCACGAGCGAAAAAACAAGCCAGGCTCTGGCAGCAAGCCTCAAAATGGAGAAAAAACTCATAAATTTCGCAGACCTTTACGGCGCGCTCTCTATGGGGCAAGTTGATGTCGCAGACCAGCCAATCTCAAATTACCTTGCGAACCATTTCAACGAAATCGCTCCTTACCTCATTCTCAATTCTCACCAGCTGGGCGTTATGGAGACATACATTACCAATGAATGCTGGGATTCTCTCTCAGAAAAACAGCGGAATATTCTGCGCGAGGCGGGGAAATACGCTTCCGAATACTGCCGAAAAATTTCCGCAGAAGAAGAGGAAAAGACTTTAAAAGAAATCGAAGCGAAAGGCGTCACCATTGTCCGCATCACCGACATCACCCCGTGGAAGGAAGGGCTTGCGGACTTCATAAAGGAAAGTGCCGCAGATAATATGGAATTGTACCAAGAAATCTTGCGCTACACGAAGTAAAAAAAAGCGCAGAAAAAGGAGATTCGTATGCTTAAGAAACAGTTTTTCATCGTAGTGATAATCGCCGCAGTTTTTTCAGGCGTTTCTTGCACCAAAAAGAACGCAACCACAACCGAAGCGAAAGAAATCACACTCGTAATGGCGGAAGTCAATCCCGCGGAGACAATCGCGGGTCAAATGGATCAGGCGTTCAAGCAGAAAGTCGAGGAGCTTTCGGGCGGGAAAATCAAAATCGACCTCCAGTGCTCGGGAATTTTGGGCGACATCGAAACTTTAATGGCTATGGCGACAAAGGGCGGAAGTTCGGTTCAGATTCTCCGTCTCTCTCCGCAAAGTTTCGCTTCGTACGGATGCAAAAAAACACTCATGCTCTCCGTGCCCTTCACTTTCTCAAACAAAGAGCATTTCTGGCGTTTCGCCACTTCTGAAAGCGGAAAAAAGATTCTCGATGAGCCGATTGAAGCGGGCTTGGGCATGAAGGGGCTTTTCTTTGGCGAAGAAGGCTTCCGTCATTTCTTCTCAACAAAGAAAATCGAATCGGTCGAGGATTTTAGCGGCTTAAAAGTGCGCGGAACGAATGATTCTGCCATGCAGGGAATGCTAAAAGGCTTTAAGGCTGAATCAGTTCCCGTGAACTTCGCCGATTTGTATGTCGCGCTCCAAACTGGAATTATCGACGCGGCGGAACAGCCCATCGCAAATTACCTTGCGAATCATTTCAACGAAGTCGCGCCTTTCATGATTTTTGATGGGCACACGCTCGGAGTCATGGAAGCGGCAATCACCACGGAATGCTGGAATTCGCTCACAAAAGAACAGCAGAACATTCTCCTTGAGGCCGGAAAATACGCTTCTGAATTCTGCCGAAATCTCTCGCAGACCGAAGAAGACAAGGTAAAGGCACAGCTTTTAAAAGAAGGCGCAACACTCACCGAGGTGAACGACATTTCCCCCTGGCAAAAAGCCTGTGCCGAAGTCATCAAAGAAGGCTCTCAGACAGACGCAGAATTCTACAAAGAAATTCTGAGCTACGCGAAATAAAATCCCATTTGACAGTAGAAAAAACTCATCATATAATGAGAGAATATGAAACGAGTTTTTTGCCTAAGTCTTGTCGCTCTCTCGCTGCTCACGCTTAGTTCCTGCAAAAAAGAAAAATCATTTTCTCTTGTCATGTCAGAAGTAAATCCAAGCAATTCTCTTTCTGGCATGATGGATTCGTTTTTTATCGACAAAGTTTCGGAACTTTCACACGGAAGCATTACAATCACCTTGCACACCGACGGAATTTTGGGCGACAATGCGGCGGTCATGGAAGTTATGACGCGCCCTAAGAGCGAAATTCACCTTGCGCGCGTTTCACCGGCGGCACTCGCGCAGTATCATTGCGAAAAAACAAATCTCGTTGAAATTCCCTTCACATTCCGAAATCATGCGCATTTCCAAAAATTCGCGCTTTCACCGGCAGCCGAAACAATATTAAACGAACCGTACGAAAAAGGCATCGGCGTAAAGGGGCTTTTTTTGAGCGAAGAAGGATTCCGCCATTTCTTCTCAACAAAAAAGCTCACATCTATAGAAGATTTCAACGGAAAGCCTGTGCGAACGGCAGGAACAACCATCATGGCGGGCATTATCACGGGGCTTAAGGCACAGCCTGTTTCCATCAGTTTTTCAAACTTGTATTCCGCGCTCCAAACAGGAGCCGTTGACATCGCCGAGCAGCCAATCGCAAATTATTATTCAAACCACTTCAACAAAATCGCACCGTATATGATTCTCGACGGGCATCAGCTCGGTGTCACCGAAGTCATCATCACTTCCGAAACATGGGACGCGCTTTCAAAACAGCAACAGCAGGCTCTCATTGAGGCAGGAAAATACGCGCAGGAAGCAATTTTCAAAATCCTGCAAGAATCCGAAGAAAAAGACAAACTCATGCTTAAAAACGAAGGCGTGGAATTCACCGAAATAACGGATATTACGGCATGGCAAAAAGCCTGCGCCGATATTATAAATTATTCAGTAAAATCAAATACAGAATTATACGGAGAAATAATCACCCTTGCAGACTAATCAAAACACACAACAAAACCGTTCCGTCAGCGGCATAAACATTCAATTTCTCAATATTTTCTTTATCGTAGTAACAGCGATTGTGTTCTGTTTTATTCTTGTCATTTCGAACACGGTAAGAAACCGCTTTCATGCCGTTGAACAGGCTATCGATAAATTCATCACCTGTGAAAAAAGTTCTGAGCTTATAAAAGAAAGCGCGAATTATCTCACCGATCAGGCGCGTCTGTTTGTCATAACTCACAAAACAGACTATGTTGAAGCCTACCTCGAAGAAATAAACACAACAAGGCGTCAGCAGAAGGCTCTTGAAGAACTCGAAAAAGTCTGCTCCGAAAAGGATTTGGCGCTCCAGCGGCTCAAAATCGCCATGGAACAGGGGCAAAGCCTTATCAATATGGAGTTGTATGCAATTCGCCTTGCTTATAAAGTAATCGACAAAGAAGAAATTCCGCCCCAAATAAAGGAAATTGTCATTCGAAATATCGATGCAAGTATTCCCCGTGAAAAACTTCAGGAAACGGCGCAGGCAAATCTTTTTGGCGAAGGCTACCTCATCTACAAAACACGCATCAACGAAAACTGCCGTCTCACTATTGCGGCAATTGAGCAGCAGATAAAAGACGAACTCGGCGTAAATGCAAATGAACTCGGCTCAAACATCAACCGTTTGCGCATTTTGTTCCTCATTTTGTTGATTGTCAATGTCATTCTGTTCATTTCATTCGCGTACCTCATCATTCTTCCGCTCGAAAAATTCAAAACTTCGATTGAGAAGGACGAACGGCTCAATGTTATCGGTGCGCTTGAATGCAAGCATCTTGCCGAAAGCTACAACGAAATCTACGACATCAAAGCACAGAACGAAAAATCTCTGCTCAAAAAAGCCGAGTACGATGCGCTCACGGGCATTTTGAACCGTCGCGCATTTGACCAAGTGTGCCACATGTCAGCCGAAAAGAAGCAGCCGATCGCCCTGCTCCTCATCGACATGGACAATTTCAAGTACATCAACGACAATTACGGTCATGCGGGCGGCGACACGGCATTGCAGGAACTTGCGCGGCTTCTCACCGAAACATTCCGTACCGACGACTATGTGGCGCGAATCGGTGGCGATGAATTTGCCGCGATTCTTCCGAACTGCAACAAAGCGGCGGCGAACATCATCAAACAGAAGATTCTGAGCGTAAACGAAAAACTCGTGAATATCAAAGACAATATCAAGCCGGTCTCAATCAGCGTGGGCGTTGCCTTTGCCGCAGAAGGATTCTCGGAAGATTTGTTCAAAAACGCAGACAGAGCCTTGTATATCGTAAAAGAAAAGGGAAAACGCGGCTGTGAAATCTTCGATGACAACGCAAAGTAAGGTAAAAAGCGACTATGCTGCAAAAAAGTGATTCACAAATCTACATAATCGGGGCAGGCTTTGCCGGTCAGATGATTGCAGAAGACTTGAAGCGAAAAAAGATTTTCGGCTCAGTCGCGGCTTTTCTTGACGACGACAAAAATTTAATCGGAAAACAGATTGACGGAATCCCCGTGTTGGGCGGCATTGCCGAAGTCGCAAAAATTTTGCGGTGTGAGCCGCTCGACGAAGCGATTATCGCGATTCCCTCCGCCCCCACCGAAAAAATCCGTGAAATTTATGAAATTCTAAAACAGGGCGGCTTTGCGCACATCCGTATTTTGCCGAGTGTGAGCCAGATTGTTGACGGCAAAGCGCACTTGGTTCAGACGCGAGAAATTGACCCGCTCGACATTCTCGGGCGCACTCCCGTGATTATTCCGCTTCATGAAAGCCTCAATTACCTTCGCGGAAAACGCGTTCTCATTACGGGCGCGGGCGGCTCAATCGGCTCGGAGCTTTCTCGCCAGCTTTTGAGCGGCGGGGCTGAGCGATTGTATCTTTTCGGGCACGGTGAGAATTCCATCGTGCAGATTTACCGAGAGCTTCATGTCTTACAGCAGGAGGGCGTGGGCGAAAAAGCGACGGTCGTTCCGATTATCGGCGATATGAAGGACAAAGAATATGTGCGCTACATTCTCAAAAAAACGCATGCCGATGTGATTTTCCACTGCGCGGCATACAAGCATGTTCCCATGATGGAAGAAAATCCCGTCGCGGTGATTGAGAATAATGTGTTCGGCACAAAAAATCTCTTGGACGCGGCGATTGAAGCGGGCGTTCAGCGGTTCGTGTTGATTTCGACCGACAAGGCGGTAAGCCCGGTGAGCGTGTACGGAGCGAGCAAAATGCTTTCGGAAAAGCTCATTCTCCAGTACGCGAAAAAGGCAGCACAGAACCAAAAATTCATGTTCGTGCGCTTCGGAAATGTGCTCGGCTCTCGCGGTTCGATTCTTCCGCTCTTTCAGCAGCAGATTAAGACGGGCGGGCCTGTCACCGTGACCGACAAAAACATGGAGCGCTTCTTCATGACAATCCCCGAAGCCTGCTCGCTCGTGCTTGAAACAGGCGGTGTGGGCGAAAACGGTCGCTCCTATCTTTTGGACATGGGCGAGCCGCTTAAAATCATCGACTTGGCGGAGCAGATTATCAAATTCTCAGGGCTTGAGCCAGGAAAGGACATCGAAATCAAAATCATCGGGGCGCGGGAGGGAGAGCGCGTATATGAACCGCTCTGGCTCAGCGAGGAAAATCCGCAAAAAACCGAATACGAAAAGCTCTTGGTTCTCAAAAATATCGAATTCGGCGATGATGCGCTCGACACGCTTCTTTCAAAGCTTGAGCCAATCTGCTATTTTAAAGGCGATGAAGTGAAATTCCGCAACAAGGAAGAACTTCTTTCGATTCTAAGGGCGGCAGTTCCGAGCCTTGACGAATATTACAAAATCACGAAGAAAGACGAATCGATGAATTTGTAGGAGATAGTATGTTCGAGATAAAAGTTCCGTTTTTTAAGCCGTCGTTTGATGATGAAGAAAAAAAAGCCGTCTGTGAGGTGATTGATTCAGGCTGGCTCACCACGGGAAAGGTCACGCATGAATTTGAGCTTGAATTCTCCGCATTCGTGGGGGCAAAACACGCGCTCGCAGTGAACTCAAACACGAGCGGCATGATTCTCGCGATGGAAGCATGCGGCGTTCGGGAAGGAAAAGCGGTCATCACCACGCCCTACACTTTCGTCTCCACGGCGGCGAGCGCGGTTCATTTGGGCGGCGATGTGTTTTTTGCCGACATCGAAAAGAATTCCTATTCAATCGACCCTGCCAAAATCGAAGAAATCTTACAGAAGGACACGGAGCACAAGGTCTGTGCGATTGTTCCCGTGCATGTGGCGGGAAATTTGTGCGACATGGAAAAAATCTGTGCGCTCGCAAAAAAATATTCCACGAGCGAGCACAAAATCTATGTGATTGAGGACGCGGCGCATTCCTTTCCCTCGCCCACCAAAAACGGCTACGCGGGAACGCTCGGCGACATCGGCGTGTTTTCGTTCTACGCGACCAAAACGATGACCACGGGCGAAGGCGGCATGATTACCACGAATGATTCGGCTCTTGCAAAGCGAATGAGCCAAATGCGGCTTCACGGCATGAACCGCGATGCATGGGACAGATACACGAACCCAAAAGCGAGTTGGGAATACGACATCATAGCTCCGGGATTCAAGTCAAATCTTCCTGATGTGCTTTCTGCAATCGGGCGCGTTCAGCTCAAAAAAGCCGTGTCGTTCGACGAAAAACGCAAAAAAATCGTAAAACTCTACAATGAAGCCTTCAAAAACCTCGACTTTGTGATTCTTCCGCCTGACGGTGAGGGAAATTCCTGGCATTTGTACCTGCTTCACTTGGACAGCTCAAAACTTGACTGTGACCGAAACACATTCGCTTCTGAATTGCAGGCTCTCGGCATCGGGATTTCAATGCACTTCATCGCGATTTTCAACTTCACCTACTGGCGTGAAAAATACCCCGACTTCCGTGCCGAAAACTTTCCGAACGCAGACGAGCATTCACAGAACACGATTACGCTTCCGCTCTTCCCCGACATGACGGAGAGACAAGCCCAAATCGTAATCGACGCGGTAAAGGCGGTGGGAGAAAAACACCATGTGCGCTAAACGGAAAGCCGCCGACAAAAAAAAGATTCTCTTCTCCGACGATTTTTATTCCGATTTAAGCACGACGGACATGCTCCACGCCGTTTTAATCCGAAGCCCCTTCGCGTACGGCACGATTTCTTCAATCGGATTCGCGCCGAAAACAAAAATCCCCGAAGGCTACGCGCTTTTTACGCACACGGACATTCCCGGGAAAATTTGGGTGAGCATACTCGGAACGGACATTCCCGTTCTCTGCGCGGGCGAAATTGCCTACAAGGGTGAGCCAGTCGCGCTTCTCGTGGGGGCGGACAAAGATGTTTTGGCGGAACTCAAAGCTACCGTTCGCATTCAGCTCGATAAAAAAGAGCTCAAAGAAAATGAATCGCGCTTCAGCCGTGCCTACCGTTCACTTTCGGTCTCGCTCCGCGACGGCTCGCTGATTGAACAAAGTCTCACTTCGCTTAAAAATTCGCTCGAAGATTTTTCAAAGCCAAAAGAAATCGTCGCAAAACGAAAAATTAGTGTCGGGAACACGGAAGAAGTATTCGCCGACTCAGAAAAAGCCGCGTTCATTGTGGAAGGAACATGGAAAAGTCAGATTCCCTACAAGTCGCACACGGAAACAGAAGGCGTGCTTGCGCAAGTGAAAGCGGGAAATCTGCACATCGCCACGCCGAGCCAGTGGATAAGCCAGACGGTGAACACGGTCGCGCAGGTGACGGGCTTTTCAAAAGAAAAAATTATCCTTACGCGCACGAAATCTTTTGAAAAAACAAGTGCCGCGCTCTGGCAGAACGGCATTCTCGCTTCCCTTGCCGCCCTTGCCACGCTCAAAACGGGTCGCCCCGTGCGACTTTCGCTTTCAAGGAGTGAACAAGAAGAATTCATTGAGCGAGCAAGTGCTATTTCAATCACGCACAAAACCGCGCTCGACAAAAACGGCATTCTCACGGCTATGGAAGTTTCAATCGACTACGATTCGGGCGCATACAATCCCTTTGCCGCTTTCATTCTCGACCGTCTTTCGCTTGCCGCCTGCGGAATTTACAACTGCAAGAATGTGCGCGTGAGTGCGAAAGCCTACAAAAGCCACAATCCGCCGTCTTCACAGAATCTTTCCATGCTCGATTCCCAAGCATTTTTCGCCGTGGAAAACCAAATTCAAAAAATTGCGGAAATCACGGGCTTTTCGCCTGTTGACTTGAGACAGATAAACAAGGCGGGTGGCGTGCAAAAACACACCGAACCGTTCACTTTTTCGTTCGGTCGCTCAAATGACGCAATCAATGCCGTCGCAATCCGAAGCGACTTCAAGCGAAAATACACGGTCTCGCGCCTTGCCGAACACGGTCGCTACGAAATCGCGGACAATCTGCACTACTCGCCGCCGCTCCGTGGCATTGCGCTTGCCTGCGCCTTTGAGGGAAGCGGTTATTTTGGCTCGGATTTTGAAAAATACCCCGTCGCCATGCAAATTTCCGCCACCGAAGAAAAAAAAATTGTCGTGCATGCGCTTCCGCCGAGCCTTTCCGTTAAGGAAATTTGGACGAAAATCATTCTTGATTCCATTGAAACCGAAAAACGAAACATTCTCTTCACGAGCGAGCTGGGCGAAGATTCCGCGAAAAAGAAAAACGAAATCGAACTTCCAAATGCGCTTGTCGGCGATGTGAGCATTAAGACGATTCTTCTGCAAAAGTGCGTGGATTCGCTCAAACGAAAAAAGATTGACGGCACGCCCTTTTCCATAAAGAAAACGCTCCCCACTTCCCGAAAAAAAGCGTGGAATCAGGCAGAATTCACGGGAATTCCGTTTTACAACACCGCGTTCGGAACTTGCACCGTGGAACTGGAGCTTGACACTTGCACATACCGCGAAACGCTCAAAAAAATCTGCGTGATTATCGACGGCGGGAAAATTCTGCACCCGAAAGCGGCGGAAAATGCCGTTCACCGCGCGATTCAGCACTGCCTGGCTTCACTCGTTGGAGAAGAAACGCTCCGATGCCCCACCGTAAGCGTGCAATTCACCCAATCCGAAGAAGAACCGAAGCAAATCGGCTCGCTCATTTATTCAATGCTTCCTGCCGCCTACGCTTCCGCGCTTTCTCAGGCGATTGCCGTAACGGTGAGCGAAATGCCGCTCCAAACGGATTCATTGTACAAAATCAGGGAACAGCATGAAAACGCAAAACGACCTGCCACGGAGGACGAACAATGAAAATTCCCGTGCTTTTAAACAGTGAAAAACGAATTCTCGACGCAAAACCGACCGAAACGCTCCGCGATGTACTGAGGCGCGAGGGCTATCTTTCGGTCAAAGAAGGGTGCGGCGCGGGGAAATGCGGCGCGTGCACGGTTCTGCTCGACGACAAGCCCGTTCCCAGTTGCATTATTCCCGTGGGAATCGTGCGGAATGCCTCAATCGACACGCTTGAATTCTTCTCGCTCACCAAAGAAGCCGACGATATTTTTTCGGGCTTTAAGCAGGCGGGCGTGACCATGTGCGGATTTTGCAACAGTGCGCGTGTTTTTTCGACTTATGCCCTGCTCAAAAAAGTGTACCGCCCCACCGCTGAGGATTTGGAGCATTTGGCGGACTGCATTTCATGTACCTGCACCGACCGAAAAACTTTTATGAACGGCGTGATTTACGCGACGGCGAACAAGCACGAGCGCGAAGGACGGCGAAATGGCAACCTCTAAGACTTTTTTTTACGCGAAAAATCTCGCCGATGTGTTCTATCAGCTCAAAACGATTTCGGATTTGACGATTACGGGCGGCTGCACTTCTTTCGTGGGAAAATCGCTCCCCGAAAAAACGCTTTCCGTCCGCGACATTCCAGAACTCAAAACAATCAACAAGCACGAGCGATATATCGCATTCGGCGCGGCGGTCACGCTTTCGGAAATTGAGGAACTGGGCGAGGCGAACCTTCCGCCCTGCGTGTACACGGCGATTACCACGATTGCAAATCCGAGCGTGCGCAACATTGCGACAATCGGCGGAAACATTTGCACAAAGGGATTTTTCAACACGCTCTACGCACCGCTTTTGGCACTCGACGCCCGCTTGGAATTTCAGAACGATACCGATACAACATCTCAGAGCATCAGCCGCTTTGAGCGCATTCCCGACGGCACGCTCCTTTCAAAAATCCGAGTTCCTACCGAAGAATGGGAAGTTGCCGTGTTCAGGCGGCTCGGTCCTCCGAACTCGTTGAACGAACTTTCGGCAAGTTTCGTCTTTCTTGCGAATTCGCAGAAAAATCAGATTTCAGACTTGCGCATTGCCTTTGCGGGAAGCTTTAAATTCCGCGACACGAATTTGGAAAACAAATTGATTGGCGCACACTTGCCGCTTTCTCAGACCGCGATTTCAAATTTCCTGCTTGAAGCCGAAGAAGCCTTTAACAAAGCCACCGAATCTGAGCGCATTGAGCCGATTTTAAAGAAGCAATTCTGGAACTTGGTGAAATATTCGCTGGAACAACTCACTTAATCAGCATACAGTCGCCATAAGAAAAAAAGTGATATTTTTCTTCGACGGCTTTTTGGTAGGCGTTCAGAATGTGCTCCCTGCCTGCGAACGCGCTTACGAGCATAATCAGTGTGCTTTCGGGCGTGTGGAAATTCGTGAACATCTGGTTCACGCACTTGAAGCGGTAGCCGGGATACATGAAGATGTGCGTCGTGCTACTCCCGCCTTTTACGAAGCCGTTTTCATCGCTCGCGCTTTCAAGGGTGCGCACGCTCGTTGTTCCCACAGCGAGAATCGGGCGACCGTCTTTTTTTGCCTGATTGATTTTTTCTGCCACATCGAACGGAATCGTGTAGACTTCTTCGTGCATTTTGTGTTCTTCGATATTCTCGGTGCGAACAGGAAGGAATGTGCCAAGCCCCACATGGAGCGTCACTTCCACGCGCTCAATGCCCTTTTCGTCAAGGCGGCGGAACATTTCTTCGGTAAAGTGCAAGCCCGCCGTGGGGCAAGCCGAGCTTCCCGTTTCTTTGGCGTAAATCGT
>ERZ842401.5728-NODE-5728-length-13594-cov-3.589408_pt1 | contig 13594 bp, 8 predicted proteins | sample MGYA00521270_ERZ842401 | MGnify/ENA primary metagenome ERZ842401 (study PRJEB31892, sample SAMEA3878208) | bioreactor metagenome | biome: Moose rumen | place: Sweden | collected 2011-10 | study: EMG produced TPA metagenomics assembly of the PRJEB12797 data set... | reverse complement strand
AATGGCTATGCCCTCTACTTCAGCCGTAGCGTCATACCCTACGTGCGCGGCAAGGAGGAGGCCCTCTGGCTGCAGTCGTTCCCCTATCTGAAACACCTCGGGCTCTATGCCTATCGTCGCGAAGTGCTGGCACAGATAACAAAGCTGCCCCAGAGTCCGCTTGAGACGACGGAGAGTCTGGAGCAACTGCGCTGGTTGCAAAACGGCTATCGCATCAAGGTGGGCCTGACCAATATTGAGACCGTGGGCATCGACACGCCCGAGGATCTTCAGCGAGCCGAGGAGTTTCTGAAAACCGTCAGAAGCTGACTCGCATCAGCTGCGCCGCATTTCCTCTACCAACTGCCGCTGACGCTCTGACAGCGCTGTCGGCAACGACACCTGATAGGTCAGTATCAGGTCCTGGCCTCCGTTGCCTTTGCCGCGCAGTCGCACCTTCGTGCCCGGCTGTGTGCCTGGAGCCACCTTCAGCTTCAGCTTCTGCCCACTGGGCAGACCGACAATGACCTCACCGCCCAGCAAGGCCGTGTACATGTCAATCGACACTGAAGCCTGCGACTCCTGTGGGGCCTGCTGTCCGCCAAAGCCACTGAAGCCACTGAAGCCCTGACCGCCGGCACCGCGAGCACGACCGCCACCGCCAAACAGGTTCTCAAAGAAACTGCTGAAGCCTCCCCCACCCTTGAAGGAAGAGAAGTCGAAACCTTCAAACGGCGAACCGCCTCCCTGACCGCCAAAGCCGCCGAAGCCAGTACCGCCGGCTCCTCCGAAAGCATCGGCCTGTCGCCACTGCTCGCCATACTGGTCGTACTTCTTGCGCTTCTCGGGGTCGCCAATCACGTCGTAAGCCTCGTTCAGCGCCTGAAACTTTGCCTTAGCCTTAGGGTCATCGGGATGCAAGTCGGGGTGAAACTGCTTGGCACGCTTCACATAAGCCTTCTTCACATCCTTCTGAGGAATGTTTTTGTCTACGCCTAAAATCTTATAATAATCAATAAATGCCATATCTCTGGTCTCCTTTCTACTATCTCATACAGCAAAAAACATGCCAAGTAAAGGGAAATGAGAGAATGGGCATTCTCTATCCCAAGTTTGGGCATTCTCTACCCCAAGAATGGGCATTCTCTCAACAGAAATGCCCATCAGCGCCGACAGGTCTATTCATTGACGGCGCCACAGTAAGGACAGCGCCCCTTCGCGTCCAGCTCATGACCGCAATTGCCACAGAAATAGCTGGCATGGGCAAAGCGATGATAACGCCAGAGGGCAAACGCCACATAGGCTAAGTATAGTGGATAGCCGACATAATAAAGCGTGGTGATGCTGAACACAACATAGTCGACGGCACAGACAGCGGCCAGTCCGATGAAGTAGAAGAGTGCCTCGCCCAGAGGCAACCGGCGGCGCACATCGTCGACGGTGGCAATGGCCACAATGATCAGCAGCCACACCGAACTAAGGAACAGCCCGAGATGAAGCGGAACGGAGAAGGGATTGAGCGTGGGGTGATAGTAATAGTGTCGCCATGACTCGGGAGCAAACAACTGAATGGAACCATAGAAGACAGCCGAACTGGCCACAAGCAGACAGAGCAGCGTGGGATAGAAGGTGCTGATGTCATTGAAATGAACGGTCTTCGCCCCGAGACGCATCAGCCGGCGGACAGCGAAGACGGCCAGTGCCACCACCAGCAGGGAAAGGAAGGCGAGCAAATGGACATCGGAGAAGAAGTCGATGAACTGTGAGATGGGCGCATCGGGAGCCACGCCCGACAGCATCTCGTTCTCGTGAATCCAGCCTATCGTTTCCTCATCACGGGCCACCTGCACCCAAATGGAGTCTACGCTGTCCGTGGGCATGGTGGTGATGTCGGCCACCACGATGCGGTCATGCCTGTAAACGCTCAGCGTATCGACGGTGAAGCCATTGACATACTCCGTAGGATGCTGCGCAATCAGGATGAGCGAGTCACTTTTCACGAGGAAGTTGAAATTCTCCGTGTAGTGATGTGTGGTATAGAAGGAGATAGAGTCCACCTGACGCTCAGTGAGACTCCAGGCATCCGACGTGTACGGCCCCTGATAGTAGCACGATGTCAGGGCGAAGAGCACGATCAGCAACAGACTAACGACTTTCTGCATATACATTCATCTGACAATTACGGCAATCGAACTGCAACGGGAAGCGCCTGCCGTCGCTCAACTGCAACACAAGCGGCTCGCGCCACTGAGGGACCTGCCCTCCACGCTTCACACAGTAGCCAAGCGAATAGCGCAGACAGTGGCGACACTGCATCAACAGCTGACACTGTGGCACACGTAGCTCAAAGGCATCCTCGGCAAGGGTCTTGCCGCATGCCTGATAGAAGTCACGCGAAAGGTGATTGGCAACATTGTAAAAGTAGTCGTGCGCATATTCGGGCACTTCAGTCCTCGGTCCATCAGCCGTCTGAACCTTACACCTATTATTAATACGCGTGCGCGCGAACTGCTGATAGGCAGCAATGGCCTGACGACGCAACTCAGCCAACCGGCTGCTTGGCACAAAGTAGCGGAAATCGGCAGGTATCTCCACCGAAGAACACTGATAGGGCGTGTCGCCCAGCTTCGACAGCTGACGCACGATGTTCTCATGCTGATCGGTGTTTGCCAGCTGGTGGGCTTGCTCAATGGTGGCCATCACCTCACCGTCGATAGCCAATGAGAAGCCGTCGGGAGTGATGCCCAGCTGCATGGTGATGTCTATTCTCCGCTTCGACGAAGGCTTCGACAGCACTTGTTCAAAGAGCTGGTCCTGATTGCGATAGAGCGCCATGCCCGGACGAAGGGAAGCAGGAAGCGACAAGGGATGGAGCCAAGTCTCCGTGCGCCCCCCGCGACCATTGACGAAGCGCGTCTCAACGCGGTTGACACGGAAGCCTTGCAACTGGTTCTCATCGTTCAGGAAGCAAAGGCCGTCGCCATTGGCAATGGCCGTCTGGGCATCCATGCAGAACGCCTTGCCGGCATCCACGCTCATGACCTTGCCGACATATTGCCCGATGGCCTTCGGCGTGTCGAAAGAGGCAATGTCTGGTTGCCTGCCGTTGGCAAAATAGGAAGTATAGCCTCGGTTGAAGGTTCGGCTGAGGTCGGGCTTGAACGTATAGGAGCAACGGCCACGGGAGGCACGCCGATACGCCTGCGGATGAGCCTCGACAATGCTGTCGAGCTGCTGGCTATAGGCAGCCGTGACGTTCTTCACGTAGCTCACATCCTTCAAGCGTCCCTCTATCTTGAACGACGAAGCACCTGCCTCGGCCAGCTGCTCAAGACGGGCCAGCTGATTCATGTCTTTCAGCGAGAGCAGATGGCGCTGACGCTCAATGACCTTGCCGTTAGCATCGACGAGGTCGAACTTCATTCGGCAGAACTGGGCACACTCCCCACGGTTGGCACTGCGTCCGAAGCAATACTGGGAGGCATAGCAGAGTCCGGAATAGCTGACGCAGAGGGCACCATGAACAAACGCCTCAAGCTCAACGTCGGGCACCTGCCGATGTATCTCACGTATCTCATCCATCGACAGCTCCCTGGCCAGAACCACACGCGAAAAGCCTATCGAGCGAAGCCATCTCACCTTCTCGGCACTGCGGTTGTCTGTCTGCGTGGAGGCATGCAGGCTAAGATCTGCCAAGGAGCCTGCAGACTGAGCCTCCTTCACCATGGCGAGGACAGCCATATCCTGCACAAGGACTGCATCGACACCAGCCCGATGCAACTGCTCCAACAGCGAACGGGTTTCGTCAAGCTCGGCATCGAAGACAATGGTGTTGACCGTGACGTAGACCTTTGCCTCAAACTGATGGGCATACCGGCAAAGCTGCTGAATATCCTCGACACTATTGCCTGCTGAGGCACGGGCCCCGAACCGACGTGCCCCTATGTAGACGGCATCAGCTCCATGGTCGATGGCAGCCATGCCACAGGCCAAGTCTTTTGCCGGTGCAAGGAGTTCAAGCGTTCTCATCCAATCTGCGTAATGTCGTAAGGTGTCTCTTGATAGACGTAGTAGTTGATCCAGTTGCTATAGAAAAGGTTGGCATGGGCACGCCAGCTCACCACAGGAGCCTTGTCGGGATCATTGTCCTTGTAGTAGTTGCGTGGCAAGTCCACATCGTCACGCACACCCCTGTCACGGCGGTACTCATTATCGAGCGTGTTGGGGGCATATTCCATGTGTCCTGTAATAAAGAACTCGCGTCCGCCACGTGCCATGACAATGCAGACACCACTCTCCTCAGAATCAGCAATCAAAGTGAGTTCGGCATTGGCCAGTATATCTTCTTTTCGCACCTCGGTATGGCGGCTTTGAGGCATCATGAACACGTCGTCGAAGCCTCGGAAAATCGGCAGTTGGTCTATCAGCTTATGCTGAGGGAAGATACCAAACATCTTTTTGGCGAGAGGATACTTGTTGATGCCATAGTGATAATAGAGTCCGGCCTGAGCTGCCCAGCAGATGTAGAGCGTACTCGTAACATGGGTGCGGGCCCAACTGAAGATCGACGTAATCTCATCCCAGTACGACACATCCTTGAACTCAAGCGTCTCAACAGGCGCACCTGTGACAATCATTCCATCGAACTTCTCACTGCGCATGGAGTCGAAGTCGCGATAGAACATCATCATGTGCTCGATAGGAGTGTTCTTCGGGGTGTGGCTCTTCAATTTCATAAAACTGATGTCAAGCTGAAGAGGCGTGTTCGACAACAGGCGTATCAAGTCTGTCTCTGTAGTAACCTTCAGAGGCATGAGGTTCAAAATCACAATCTTCAACGGGCGTATGTCCTGCGCATGAGCCCGCGTGTCATTCATCACAAAGATATTCTCTCTCTTCAGAATATCAATGGCAGGAAGCAAATCAGGTAGTCGTAAAGGCATGACAACACTATGGTTTATAAAGAATTGATGTGAGCAAGAATCACCGATACATTGTCGAATCCTCCGGCACGCTCTGCAGCTGAGCACAGCTGGGAGGCAGTATAGCCACTGTTCAACATGTTCTCGATGTCGCCATCGGAAAGCATGTCCGTAAGACCGTCGCTGCAAAGCAGGAAGGTGTCGCCTTCGGCAACGTCGGGCGTACAATCGACAATATCGATATAGCTGGTCTGGCATCCTCCGCCAATACAGTTGGTAATGACATGCGAGTGTGCGTGCTGACCCAGCATGTTGCTCAGAGAATGGTCTGTTGTGAGTTGGGTAAGCACGCCGTTGTGGTAACGGTAAAGGCGGCTGTCGCCACAGTTCATCCAATAGAACTCATGGCCATAATAAGCAAGCGCAACAAGCGTGGTGCCCATGTCCTTATACTGGGCATCGTTACGGCCCTTGGAGTCAATGATATTGTTCATGCTGTTCAGCCATTCATACATAGACTCATTGAAGTCGCCAATGGCAAGCCCTACGGGGAGGTCGGCAAAAAAGAACTGAAGATTGTGGAGCGTATCGCTGCTGGCCACCTCTCCCCGGTTGTGGCCGCCCATGCCATCGGCAAGGGCAAGCAAGTAACGGTCGTCGCGTGACAATGATGCGGTATGACTGATCTCATTGTCGCGAATGAACTGGTCGCCTACCAGCAGCATGTCTTCATTGTTATTCCTGACACAGCCCACCCTACTGGCTGCGGTAATCATAAACTCCATCGCTATATTATTTTGTGTTTCTATAAATACTTGATCGTTTGTGTTTCTATAAATACTTAATCGATACCTGTAAGTTTACATTGGCAATCGTGACCACGTCACCATCACTGAGCGACATGTCGACATCGGGCTGAATAGGGCGGCCGTTGAGGCGCGTGCCGTTAGAGGAATGCTTGTCTACGATGCTCCATCCCGATTCTCCCACATAGCGCAGCTGTGCATGAACGCCCGAAACATACATGTTGCTCTGGAAGAACTGAACATAGGGGCCCTGCTTCCTGCCTATCACAGCACCATCGATACCCTCTATGCGAATATCGAGCGAGGGATTGTACAAGGACAGCATGGGCACGCCCGTGGAACGAACATTCCTGACGGGTGTCTGAACACGGTCGCCGGACGACACATAGGAGATGCCCTGGGAAACGCCAGTGACAGAATGAGAAAAAGAGGCACTGATGGATGAGCTCCTCTGAAGTTCATCCACAGAGACCATCATGCCTCCGCAATTAGTGCAGCGTCGTCCCAGTCCTACACGCCGGCATCGGTTACAATAGCGCAGGGCATGGCCACACTGATCACAGAATGGGGACAGGTCGTCAATCTCCTCTTTACAATTAGGGCATATGATCATAAATCTTTAATATCTTCTGGTTGAATAATCTGATAGGTTTCTTTCGTCACCTCATCAAGTGGCATCTGCGACACACGCATGGACAGCTGCTGGATAGTCTCATCGAGAAGGTTGCGCATCTCACGGGCATTACCGAAGTTGGCATCCTTCATGACAACCATCTTGCTGATGACATCGAACAACTTGAACTCTGCAGCCGACGACAACGTGTACTGGTCCTTCTTCGCCATCTGCTTGAAGATGCTCAGCAACTCCTCCTCAGTATAGTCATCGATGTGGAGCTTGTGAGTGAAACGGCTGGCCAGCCCAGGATTCATGTTAAGGAATTCCTCCATCTTGTCCTTATAGCCGGCAGCAATGACCACAAACTTGCCACGGTCGTCCTCCATGCGCTTCATCAGTGTGTCAATGGCTTCCTTGCCATACTGGTCGTTCTGGTCAGAAAGTGTATAGGCCTCATCGATAAAGAGGATGCCCCCCATGGCTTTGTCGCACATGTTGTTGACGATCTTAGGTGTCTCGCCCATGTACTTCCCTACAAGCGTAGCCCGACTGGTCTCCACGACATGCGGGGTGGAAAGAATCTCCATGGACTGAAGCACCTCACCCATCTTCCGGGCTATCGATGTCTTACCTGTACCGGGATTTCCCGTGAGCACGAAGTTCATGGCCAATTGCTGTACATTGCCTGCACCCATGGCTGCACGCTGCTTCATGAACATGCTTTGTACAGCCAGACGACGAATGGCATTCTTGACCGAACGCATGCCGATGAACTCATCAAGCTCGTTGAGCACTTCATCAAGCGGACGGGCAGCGCTGCTCTGGGCCATTGGCAGATCATCAGCCGTGAGCTTGAACATATCCTCTTCCTTGAAGTCAGGATTGTTCATCAAGGTCACCAGACGCTGACTCTGCTTCTCGACAGCCTCATCGAAGATGCGCCGGGCCTCACGGGCATTGCCAAAGTTCTTGTCGCGACGCAGATAGAGCTGTTCAAACTGTCTGTGGATGGCGCTTTCGGTAGGTGCGTCTACGACGAACTGCTTGGCCGAAGCCATGTTCAGGAATATCTGCGTCAGTTCGTCCGGAGTATAGTCTTCAAAGTGAATGGTCTGAGTAAAGCGGCTCTTCAGTCCTGGATTCGTATCGATGAAGTCGTGCATCTGTTCCGTATAGCCGGCAACAATACAGACGAACTTGCCTCGATCATCCTCCAGACGCTTCAATAAGGTGTCAATAGCCTCGGCTCCGAAAGCGTCCTGGTCATTCGATTTCAAGGTATAGGCCTCATCAATGAACAGCACGCCACCCAGTGCGGTATCAATCAGCTGATTCGTCTTGATGGCCGTCTGTCCTGTATATCCGGCAACAAGCTTGGAACGGTCAGCTTCCACCAACTGGCCACGGGTAACGATACCCAGTGTCTTGAACACATCAGCCATGATGCGCGCCACGGTGGTCTTACCTGTTCCCGGGTTACCAGTAAACACATAATGCTTCCCCTGGAAGGTATTTGTCTCACCACGCTTGACCTGAAGGGTAAGGAATGAAGCCAGATTGGAGATTTCCTGCTTGACACTTTGCAGGCCGACAAGACCGTCGAGCTTCTTCAGACAATCATCTACGTTGACTTCCTTCGGTGCCTCGTATGGAATATCGCTTTCCACAATTGTCATGAGCTCCTCATTGCTCATCGTCGACAGGTCATGATGCTGCAGACGCTGAGCCTGCCGCTTGCATATCTGATCAAAGAGGGAACGCATGGTACGACCATTGGCAAAGTCTTTGTCACGAGACTGATAAAGCTCAGTGATCATCTTCAGTGTGAGAGCTTCAGCCTCTGGAGCGAAGATATACTTCTTCTCCTTGGCAAAGACCATCATGATCTGATACAGTTCGTCGGGCGTGTAATCCTCAATATTCAGGAAGTAGTTGAAACGACTGTGCATGCCGGGATTGACGCGGAACAGGTTTTCCATCTCTGTACGATAGCCTGCCGCAATGACAACAAACTTTGAGCGGTCGTCCTCCATGCGCTTCATCAGCGTCTCCAATGCCTGCGCCCCTTGATTGTCCCGTTCACCCGTCTGACTTACAGGAGCCAGTGTGTAAGCCTCGTCAACGAACAGGATACCTCCCATGGCCTTATCACAAAGGCGATTGACCACCTTCGGCGTTTCACCCTGATATTGACTGACCATCTGTGAACGGTCTACTTCGACAACATGACCAGAATCAAGATAGCCAATAGCAGAAAGGATTTCGCCCAACTTTCTGGCCATCGTCGTCTTTCCTGTGCCAGGATTACCCGTGAGCACGATGTGCATGCCCATCTTCTCCTGTTCTCCTAACCCACGCTCTGCACGCTGAATGCTATTCTGAACGGTATAGGCAATTTCCCTCACAGCCTGCTTCACCTCGTTCATGCCAATATACTTGTCGAGATCGGAAAGGATCTCGTCAAGTGTGCGTTCCTTGGGCACGTAGCCCTTGATGTCGTCAAGCTCTACCCTCTCAGCATTGCTGCCCCTGCTAATAAACGATGTGAAGATGTCTTCAGCCGTCTTCATAGCCAAATGGGCATTGCCGAAGGTATCGTCCTTTATCTTAATCTGGTATTTGAAGTATCGATTCAGCTGTTTATCAGCTTCTGGTGAGAAACTGACAATACCATACTTCATGCGAAGTTCTTGCTTGGCAATATCCGCCAGCTCATGATAGCCGGGTGTTGGCAGTCTGAAAGTATACTTAAAGCGATTGGTCACCGCCGGATTATTCTCAAGGAACTCGTCAAGGCCTTTTGGCAAGCCGGCCATCACGACAATGGGATTGTCCTCCCACTTATCCATCTCGACAAAGAGTTTGTCGAGCGGATTGACTTGATTGGAATACTTATCCGGCAAAAGCTTTTGCACGTTATCAAAGAAGAGAATGCCCTCGCGTGCATCTTTGATATTCTCATCCCACTTGTCAACAAACCGTGAGTAGTCCACTGCATCGACAATGGTCAGTTTTGACTTGCTGATAATCTTATGCTGATAGAAATAGTCACGCAGTATTTCCGCCAAGGCAGTCTTGCCTGTTCCTGTCTCACCAATGATAATGGCATTGACTGACAGGCGAACGGTGGCCACATCCTTGCGTGAGCGCAAGAACGTGTAGGTATCGACGATTGTCTTCAACTGCGACTTCAGCTCATCAAGTCCCACCAGTTTGTCAAGCACGTTCTGCGATACGAGAGGATGTCCGCACCACTTGCAGAACTTTGCTATATTTCTATTTTCCTTATGACAGTTATCACAGATCATTGTGTCGGTTCTTCAACATTATCACTGTTAGGTTCCACCATCTCAACATCCTCTGCGAACGGACTCTTCTTGGCAAGGACATGGGGACTGAACACGCAAAATTCAACAATAAGCACGATGAACAAAATGCTCCACAACAGATAATGGAGCACAGACTCGCCCGATATGCTTCTTATCTGGTTAGATATATCATCAAGCAGTCCGAACTTAGTGCTCTTATAGCGATAAGACTTTGTCTTGAACGTATAGTAGAGCGGCTCCAGCAACGAAGTATTAATGTCTTCTGACATCAGTATCTCCCTGATTGACTTCGCACTTGTCTTATCGTCGTACGTGAAGTTCGTCTTATAGCAAACCAGTACGTAAATCAGCGTAATCATTATCAACGCAGCAGTAAACATTGTCGGATAATGACCATCCACATACTTCAGCAGATAGATAGGCAGATAAGTTGTCGCGCCTCCCAGCAAACCGAGAAGCACTGAGATAAAGGTGCCAAAGCCACCAAGGAACGATCTTATTGCAATGATAATGCTCATGCATCCCCCTACTGGCAGCAGTATGCTCCAGTTAGAATGCTGCAGTAGTTCGGCCCTGTTCTCTATTCCAAACAACAAGAGCAGTGCCATCCATGCGACAACCACGAAACCGAAAAAGAACTGAACGCCTTTCTCTCGTCCGTGAGCCAGTCGCCAGTCATGGCGCACGCTGTCAATTTTCTCCTCCGTATCCTTTTGTGCCTTCACGAAGCGTTTATAGTACTGCTGCTGCGCATCGAGTGTTCCCAGTTTCATCAACCAGTCTTTCAGCGCATACTCATAGCTGTATTCTTCCTCAAAGTTGTTATTGGGATTTTCATGGTAGAAGACAGCTATCCACTGCGAGAGCGATCCTGTGCGAAGCTCATTGCGCACGCTACTGGCTATAGCCTTGTCATCCAGGTCTTCCAGCTTTTCAAGTCGTTTCCCGTTGGGCAGCTTGTAGACTGGTGTGGTACCGAGGATAGCGCAGAAGCGATAGAGAGCAGTGTGCATGTCATAGGCGCTCAGCCGTTCGCGGTTCTCTTCCGACTTCAGGTCGAAGCATGCCGTGGCTTCAGCTGTCTCTTGATACCATCCGTGCAACTGCGCAAAATAATAGAATCGTCCTTGTGGGTCGATAAAGTCTGTCATTTCCTTGGCCAGATCCTCATTGGTCATGTGTTCCAATTCCTGCAGCTGGTCAGAGAGCAGCTTTCCTACGGCTTTCGGCGTATTAGCCTCGCGCAGGTCATAGGCAGCCTCACGGTCGAGATTATAGAGCACCTTATAGGCAAGCGACATAGAGAACGGCTGGTCCTGAATCAGGATACGAAGCGACTCACAGGCCATCACATCCTCATGACTGTACATCCACGATAACAGTCTTCCGTCGATGAGTGAATGCCAGTCGTCCTCTTCAGGTGCTGTCTGGCCAAACGATTTTACGATTTCCTTGATCGTTGCCGAAGGACGGTTGGAGAGGAAAGGCACATCAGCATCTATCTCATAGACCAGGCGCATCACTGCCACATGCGGGTCGGCCTCTGGCGTGAAGTATGTGCGAAGACGGTCTACGTCGGCTTTCGTATGGCTTTCCAGCCAGAGGAAGAGTGGGTTGTTAGGATTCTGCAGCTCCATTGCGTATCGCTCCTTGTAGCTGAGCAACGAGAGAGCCACGCTATGCACATCTTCACATGCCTCATTATTGATGTCATAATAAGGATAATCCGGCTCCATGGCATAGACGGCGGCCACTAAGCCAGCCTCCTGATTGACAGGAAAGCGATTGGTAATAATATCCTTGACGAGTGTTGCCATTTTCATATTGCCACTGCTTTCGAGCCATGCGGCAATACGCCCGTTGTAAAGATAGTTGACGGCCAGTTTCTTGTTCTCCAGCAACAGGGGAATCAGCTCATGAAGGTTATCAGCAACGAGATTCCTGTCCGGGTCTACGATAAAGCTCTTATAGCGAAGGAATGGCGACGACTCGTCGACCGGAACATCCTCGCCGAGGAACCACCGCTCCACCTCTTCATACTTCCATCTGCTTTGTGCGTTGACACAGGTAAGTCCTTGCACCAGCCGCTTCACGCGAGCAGGCAGCTCGTCAAGCCTGGGCAGTCGGCCTTCGCTCTTCTGTCGCATCATCAGACGCTCATTTGAGCTCATGGGGTTCTCGCCGAGCCACAAGGCAAAAAGCGTCATGCCCAGTGAGTAGTAATCGGCTGCTGGTGTAATCTCCACTTCACCGTCAATCACGTCGGTATACATTTCCGGAGCAGCATAGATGGGCGTACGGGCTTGTGTGGTACGATACAGTTTACTGTCGTTCTCGAGCAAAGAGGATATGCCAAAGTCGCCCAGCACCAGTTCCGTGTGTCCTTCATCACGGAAGAAGAAATTCGACGGTTTCACATCCTTGTGCAGAATGTTGTTTTGATGGCAGAAGGCCAGTGATGCCGCAGCCTGCAAAGCTATACGACGGAACTTATCCATATCGTTCTGCAGGTAATAGTCTTGCAGTGTCCCTCCCTTCAGATACTCCATCAGTTCATAGTAGCGGTGCTTGCCCTCAACGTATGTCTTTCCGAAATCATCCAGTCGGACAATCATCTCAAAGTGGAAGCTGTGCAAGGTCTGCATCAGCTTCTTGTTGATGGTATAGTTCGGATAGTATATTTTCAAGACTTTATCTTCCCCATGCCTGTTCACGAGGAATATCTGAGCCTCGCCCGAGTTCTCGCTAAGCGAACGCACCAGCTTGTAAAATTCTCCTTTTACAAAGAATCCTTCTCCAGTCTGCTCATTATAGGACACAGAGTCGCTCGCCTGTCTGATCTCAGGCCTGAGCGTACTGTTCCCGTCAGGCTGCTCTGCCTGCGCTTGCAAGGGCTGTTGAATGACTACGGTACGATCGGCAACAATAGTACGATCACCCATGCTATCCTTCCGTGCGTTCATAGGGGCTTGTCCCAGTATCGTCTTATCATCCATATCGTCTATAAAATCGCTCATGTCTATGCTGTTGTTCTTCGTAATAAAACCATTACTACTCCGTTAGGATCAGTTGTCGTCCTTGACTTCCTGTTTCGACCCTCTGCCAAGTATCACCCATTTGCCTCCCATCTGCGGCTTGGCGCATCCACAAGGACTGCTATGCATGGCATGCTTCCAGTTGCATACCCATGCCAGCCTTACGCCTGCAGGCTTCTGGGCCATGGCATAGTTTCGCACACGGGCCGGCGATTTGTGCGGATGAATCTCCATTGAGCTGAGAAGTTCCGACAGACGCGCCAGCTTCTCATCTTTCTCACGCTGAAGCTCTTCTTTCGACTTTCGTGTGGTCTTCACTTCTGGTATTTCCGGATGGGCCACACCTTCGTCTTGAGCAAGCAACTTCAAGACGTGTTCACGGAACTGCATGGACTTCTTTTCGCGTATGGCATCACGCTCATTGGCAATGGGGTTCTCCAGCGACAGTGCATCACACTCTTTGGCCAACTGCACCATTTCCTGATACTCCGGCATCTGCCTCATTTGTGCTAACAGCTGTCGGGCATCGTCAGTAAGCGGTGTGCCGCACTGCTTGCAGAAAGCGAAGTCGTTCATGGTATGGCAGGTGGGACAAACGATGCCTCCTCTGGGTGAACCGCATTCAGGACAGTATGCATCCTGCGGCGAGAAGTGAGCCCCGCAAAACGAGCACACGTCTGCCCTAACATAGTGATGACAGGTCTCACAGAAGTCGGCATCGGCATCTAACGGGCTGCCACAGCTCGGACATGTCCCGGCAAGTACGGCAGCACCGGGCTGGGCATGTCCATTACCAAAAGCCTGGTAAAGCTGATGAACGGCAATATTGAAGTGGAAAGCGAAAAGGGAAAGGGTACGACGTTTACCGTAACCGTTGCGCTGGCCGATTCGGGCCGCAAAGCAGAGG
>ERZ842401.5727-NODE-5727-length-13596-cov-13.052212_pt1 | contig 13596 bp, 9 predicted proteins | sample MGYA00521270_ERZ842401 | MGnify/ENA primary metagenome ERZ842401 (study PRJEB31892, sample SAMEA3878208) | bioreactor metagenome | biome: Moose rumen | place: Sweden | collected 2011-10 | study: EMG produced TPA metagenomics assembly of the PRJEB12797 data set... | reverse complement strand
TGATTATGAATCTTTGATAGTGCCTGCAAAAAAGAGACTTTTTCAGCAGGCACTACTTACAGAATAGGCTTTCAGGAGGAACGTGCAACATGTCGCTTAATAAAAAAGCATCGTTCATATCGGGCATTCAGATATGGACATTATCATTGGGATGCATCATCGGATGGGGTGCTTTTGTCATGCCAGGATCCACGTTTCTTCCCGATTCGGGCTTTTTGGGTTCTGTCATTGGCATTGCAATTGCAACGATAATAATATTGGTCATTTCCAGCAACTATTCATATCTGACCATGAACATCCCCGGAGATGCAAGCTCCTACATCTATGCAAGGGACATTCTGGGGCATGACCATGCATTCCTTGCCGCATGGTCGCTGATTCTTGCCTACATTTCGCTTTTGTGGGCAAATTCCGTAACCTTCACCATGGTTGCCCGCTATCTGATTGGTCCTGAACTTGAATGGGGCTTTCACTACACGGTGGCAGGCTACGACATCTATGCAGGAGAAATCGTTGCAAACATCATTCTGGACATCATTTTTGCCCTCATAATCTGCTACTTTCCAAAAATTGCACAGTTCTGCAGGACGTTTTTCGGAATAATGCTGTTTACATCTGTTGCCGCCCTGTTCATTGTCGTTGCCACATCGAAAACAGCCTCCCACAACCTTGTCCAGTTTGCCATGGGCGACAGGACAATCACCTTCAAGCAGGTGATGGACATGGTAATCATTGCACCGTGGCTGTTCGTGGGCTTTGAAGTCGTAACGCACATTGTCGGCAGAGTCACCACAAAGGCCCGCCACATCTTTATTTTTGCAGGGCTTGCCATCTTTTCGGGAATGCTGATATACCTCTGCCTGCTATTCATTGGTGCATCGAATGCCCCAGAAGCCTATGCAAGCTGGAAGGAATATGTAAGCGACTTGAACAATCTAACGGGACTGGAACACATTCCCGTGTTTTACAATGCCTATGCCCTTGCAGGCATCAAAGGGCTGATTCTTGTCGGCATTGCCGTGTTTTCTGCCCTTACGACAAGCGTATTCGGCTTTTACAAGGGAGCCATGCGCGTTGTCCAGATGATGGCCGAAGACAGGCTGCTGCCAGCCCTCTTTGGCAAAGAAAAAAACGACGTGCCGCGGATTGCGGTCATTGCCATCTTTTTGTGCTGCCTGCCCATTCCGTTCATTGGACGCACTGCCATGGGCTGGAACGCAGACGTTTCCACTTTGAGTACATCCATCGTATATGCCTACATTTCAATCTGTTGTTTTACCACGGCACGAAAAAGCAAAAGCCTCAGATACGAAGTCTGCGGCATACTGGGCATCATCATTTCGGCATTTTCCTTTATCATGCTTCTCGTGCCGAACATCTTTACCGAAGACGTGCTGTCCGCCGAATCGTACTTCATGTTCGTTGTCTGGAGCTTTTTGGGCATCATCTTTTACTGGATTATCTTTAAAAAGCAGCGGCGGCTGGGCTACTCTGCCGTCATGTGGATAACGATGCTCTTTGTCATGTTCTTTGCTTTGGGCATGTGGATGCGCCTGAGTTCCATACGGAGAATCGAAGCTGTTGAGGGCGACAGCAGTCACGTGTACCGAATCCTTTTGGAAAACAACCTTATCCAGATTTTTGCCATTGTCTTTGTCCTTGGCATTCTGTTCAGCCTTTTTTCCACCGTTCTAAAGCGCGAAAAGGATGTCCAGAATCAAAAGGTGCAGGCCGAAGAGCAGAACAGGGCAAAGACGGCGTTTCTTTCGTCCATGAGCCACGAAATCCGCACACCAATCAATGCCGTGCTCGGACTCGACGAGATGATTCTGAGGGAATCCGATGAAACAGCCATCAAGAACTATGCAGCAGACATACAGTCCAGCGGCAAAATGCTGCTTTCCATCATCAACGACATCCTTGACTTTTCCAAAATAGAAGCCGGCAAGATGGAAATTGTGCCTGCAGAATACGACTTGGCAAAAATGGTGGCCTGCATTTACAGCATGACATCTACACGGGCAAAGGCAAAGAACCTGACTTTTTCGGTCAATGTTGACCCGTCATCGCCAAGCAAGCTGTACGGAGACGAAAACAGAATAAAGCAATGCATACTGAACATTCTGACGAACGCCGTCAAGTACACGCATAATGGCGGCGTAACGCTGAACATTGGAACGGAAAAGGTAGATGACAAGCACGTATCGCTTTCCGTACAGGTAATTGATACGGGCATCGGAATCAAAGCCGAAGACTTGCACAAGCTGTGTGCTCCGTTTGAGCGCATTGAAGAAAAGCGGAACCGAAGCATTGAAGGCACCGGACTTGGCATGAGCATTGTCGCAAACCTTCTGAGGGCAATGAACAGCCGTCTCGATGTCAAAAGTGAATACGGACACGGAAGCGATTTTTCATTTGTACTGCTGCAGGAAGTCGTAGACTGGTCTCCTGCGGGCAGCTGGAACGCATCGCACCTTGCAGACTGTGGCATTTCCATGCACAGGCAGAGTTTTCAGGCTCCCAAAGCCCGCATCCTTGTAGTAGACGACACGCCAATGAACTTGACTGTCATCAAGGGGCTTTTAAAGTCAACGTTCATCAAGGTTGACACTGCCCCCGATGCCCTTACAGCCCTCATCATGGCAAAAGAAACGCCATACCACGTCATTTTCATAGACCACATGATGCCAAACATGGACGGCATTGAAATGTTGCGCGAGCTAAAGATTCACGGAACAGAAGTAAACAAAAACACACCGTGCATCGTGCTTACGGCAAATGCAATCAGCGGCTCTCGGCGGGCATACATGGGCATAGGATTCGATGACTATCTTTCAAAGCCAATCGATACGGTATTGCTTGAGTCCATGCTGCAAAAATACATTCCAAAAGAACTTATCCTGCACCCGAACGAAGAAGGCTATGTCGTTATGGAACAGCAGAGCGACACCACAAATCTGAACAATGGTGACGGAGACACCCTCATGCTGTCGCTTTTCGGCTTGAACAGTGTCGAAGCACTGAAAAACTGCGGCAGCACCCAGCTGTTTTCCCAGTCCATCAAGATTTTCTGCGATGACATCGAAGAAAAATCCAAGCAGATTGAAGACTGCACCGCCAACAAGGAATGGAAAAATTTCACGGTGTTCGTGCATGCCCTAAAGTCATCGGCACGGCTCATTGGCGCAATGGAGCTTTCGGCGACGGCAGCAGAGCTGGAAAGAGCCGGTGACAATGCAAAAAAAGGAAAGGAAGAAGCTATTGCCGCCATCAATGAAAAAGTGCCGGCACTGCTTGCCCAATACCGTTCCTACAAGGAAAAGCTGCTTCCTTTGTGCCGCAATGAAACGGAAAGCGTTGCAACGCCAAAGCCTATCATTGAACGAAAAGTGCTGGAAGATGCCCTGAACGCACTGGTAGAAGCAGCAAGTGCCTTTGACTTTAACATGGCAGATTCCATCATTGCACAGCTTGACGGCTACACTATGCCCGCAGACTTTACGCTGGGCTACAACGAAATCAAAGCAAAAATCCGCGCAGTCGATTCCGTAGGCACACAGGAACTGATTTCCTCTTACAAAAAGGCTTTTAACGAAAATAATGCGGCTGCACAAAAATAAAAAAAGGCTGGTTCAGGCACACAGAAAGCATTTCCTTTCATGCGCCGAACCAGCCCTTTTTTATTGGGAAAAGCCGTAACACTCGAAAAATCGCCGATGACGAATTTTTCGGGGTGCCTTTTACTTGCCCTTAAAGAAATTGTCTATGCTCCTTACCAGCTCTTCCTTTTCCATCGTCTTCAACAGGTATTTTTCCGGCTTTGCAGCAAGCACCTTCATGACAGTATCCTTGTCATCCTTTGAGGTAAGGAATATGACGGGAATGTCTTTTGTGTTTTCGCTGCTCTTGAACATCTCGAACACTTGCAGCCCCGAAGCACCCGGCATTTCATAGTCCAGCAGAATCAAGTCCGCCTTATTGTTTGCAAGGAAAGAAATTGCATTGATGCCGGAATTTGCCATGTACACTTCGTATTTTCCGCTCAGCCAGTTGTTCATTGTCCTGAGCATCATGCCGTCATCGTCAACAACAAGGATCCGTTTGCGTCCAAAGTACTCGTCTTCATCAATAATCAGGTTGTTCAGCTTTACGATGATGTCCTTCATGTTCACAGGGCGCGTAAATGATGCTGTTACCACAGCTTTTGGAACAATTTCATGGGCAACAGAAAGTTCTATCGGAGTTCCTATGAAATACAGAACTCGATCTTTGCCTTCTTCGGTGACAAGCTTTTTCAGATATTTCAGCGTTCCTTCAAAACTGTTGATGTCGCCTTCAAGGTAAACAATGAAAATGTCAGGTTTCTTTTCAATGAGCTGAATCTCTACAAGATCCGGCTGCACCTGAAGCACCTCAAACTGAGCGTCTTCAAGGGACTTTATCATTGAAGAAACCAAGAAATTTTTTCCCTCACATACAAACAATATTTTTCTGTTCATCTAGAAACTCCTGTCAATAGGCGACCTCGAAAAACTGAAAGCTTTTAAAGGTTCACACAATAATAAATCAATCCACTGTTGCCTTGTATTTGTCAAAGTCAGCAAGCATTTCGGGATCTTTGTTCTTGTCCAAAATGCTTACCAGTATTGCAAATACCAGGCACATAATAAATCCCGGCAGAATTTCGTATACATTGAAGATGCCGCCTTTCAGATTGTGCCAGACAATAACAGTGATGCCACCGGCAGCAAGCCCCGCAATTGCACCCTTTGCCGTTGCATTGCGCCAGAACAGCGCAAGCAGAATGAGCGGACCGAACGTGCTTCCAAATCCTGCCCATGCATAGCTTACAAGGCCGAATATGGAGCTGTCTTCGTTGAGCGACAGCAGGAATGCAACGATAGCTATGGCAAAAACCGTTACGCGGCTGACAAAAACGGTAGTCTTGGCATCAAATTTCTTTTTAAGCAGCGTCTGGCAAAAGTCTTCGGTAAATGCACTGGCAGCAACAAGAAGCTGAGAGTCAGCAGTTGACATGGCTGCCGCAAGGATTGCACACAGGAAAATGCCGCCAAGGAATGCCGGATAGGTCTGCATGATTGCCTTGATTATGACGCTTTCGTTTTCTGCGGCAGAAAGCATTGGAGAAAGATACACGGATGCAAAAGAACCGACTCCAACAGCACCGATGAATGCTATGGTTACCCAAATGATTGCAATGCGGCGAGAAAGGGCAATTTCCTTGTTGCTGCGGATGCCCATAAAGCGCACCAGAATGTGCGGCATTCCAAAGTAACCAAGCCCCCAAGCAAGGGCAGAAACAATGGACATAAAGTCGTAGGACTTGTTGTGGGAAAATTTTTCCCTCATTATGTCGCCGAACTCACCGGAAATGGCACGTGCACTGAATTCCTGCACTTTGCTTACGGCATTTGCAGGGCCGCCAAGCGTCAGCATCATGATTATGATTGTCACAATCAGCACAATGAACATGAGCGTTCCCTGAATAAAGTCTGTCGTACACACGGCACTGAATCCGCCAAGCAACGTATACAGCAGGATAACGACCATGCCGATGACCAGACCGCAGATGTACGGCATATCGAACACCGTATTGAGAAGCTTTGCACAGGCAACGAATCCCGATGCCGTATAGATGACAAAGAACAACACGATGAATATGGTAGAAATTAACGAAATGATTCTTTTTCTGTCTTTAAAACGATTTGTCAAAAACTCTGGAATGGTAATGGAATTGCCGCATGCAATGGAATATTTGCGCAACGGCTTTGCAACAATCAGCCAGTTAAGGTATGTTCCGATTTCAAGCCCGAGGGCTGTCCAAAATGCTTCTTTGAGACCACCAAGATAAGCAACACCAGGAAGTCCCATCAAGAGCCAGCCAGACATGTCGCTTGCTTCAGCAGAAAGTGCTGTTGTCCACGGCCCCATGTTTCGTCCGCCAAGGAAAAAGTCTTCAGAGCTGTTGTTCTTGCTCATCCATCTAATTCCTATATAAATCATCAGCCCCAGATAAATCGTAAAGGCTATAACCTGCTGAATCATTGCAGATGACATTTTTTCCTCCATAGCTAACAGATTTGACAGAAAAATTCTTCCTGCAAATCCAGCGTTCATATTAGTATAAGCTATAAGAGGAATATTTGCAATTGTAGCAACCTCGAAAACACAACCTTTGTTGACTAAACCCGTCTTCGAGGCGCCGATTACGGTATCTTACACCTTGAACTGATCTATCTGATCGCCGATTGCCACAATGGAATCCGTAACCTGAGTAGCAATGTCGCCCAGAGCTGCACCCGTTTCGTTAATTTTGCGTGCACCGTTGCTCATTTCGTTCATGCTGTTTTTCATGACATCGGTAGCATTCTGAAGGACGGTCACTTCGTTCAAGATTGCCTTGTTTCCATTTGCCATTTCGGCAGAGGCGTTGCGAACCTCTATGGTGCTATCGTTCATTGCATGCAAGGCATCGCTTATCTGACGAGAACCTGCATTCTGCTCTTCCATGGCAGACTTTATCTGCATGACAAGCTGGTCAGTATCAACAATCTTGTGCGATACCGACTCAAACGCCTTGCTTGACTTGGCAGAAGCAATGACAACATCCTGAATGGAATCTTTAATGTTGTTCAGCTGTTCACCGATAGTCTTTGACTGTACAGCCGATGTTTCGGACAACTTTCTGATTTCATCGGCAACAACGCTGAATCCCTTTCCGGCTTCGCCAGCGTGGGCAGCTTCAATAGCCGCATTCATGGCAAGCAGGTTTGTCTGCTCGGCAATTGCACTAATGGCAGTATTGGCATCCTGCAGCATGGCTGACTGCTGTTCAATCTGTTGAATGCGGTCGTTCATGTCCTGCTGCTGATCGAAGCCTGTCTGGGCATCAACTCTTAGAGAGTCGAACGATGAAGCCATCTTGTCTACCGACTGGTTGACCGACGAAATGTTTCCTATCATCTGTTCTACCGCAGCCGAAGCCTGAGACACGCCGGCCGACTGGTTTTCTATCATGTGTTCCAGAGATTCTATGTTGGATGCAATCTCATTTACGGCACCGGCAGTCTCTTCTACGCTGGAACTCTGGCTGACAATCTGCTGGTGCACGCTTTCGATGTTTGCGATAATCTGAGTGATTGCTGCAGCCGTATCCTGAGCAGAAGCCTTCATGTCCTCGCCCGCTATGCTCAATGAGCTTTTTGACTCCTGGATGCTCTTGATGATGTTCTGAAGATTTCCGACAAACGTATTGAATCCGTTTACGACATCTCCAATTTCATCGTTCGTTGCAGACGGAATGCGCTGGGTCAAGTCTGCATTGCCGCTTGCAATGGTGGATATGGAACCTTTGAGCACTTTAAGCGGCTTGAACAGCAGTGTCACGAGCAGTGCCGTTACAAGAAGCGAAAGAACTACCGTTATGACAACGGCAACGATAATGCCGTTCCTCATTGCATGGTGACCAGAAAAATGATAGCTGTAGGGAGCAACGGCAAACAGAGTCCAGTCAGTTTTTGGCACTTTATTGTAAGAGACAATCAGGTGCTCGTGGATGTTCGGGTCAACAAAGTCTTCAATGCCCTCCTTGCCATCAAAAATGTGGTTCAAAATGAGTCCAAGCCCCTGAGTATCATCGAGCTGCCCACCGTTTGCTGATTCGTCGGTATTGTCGTTTATGTTTGCCACAGTCGTTTTCGTTTTGCGGTTGATGACTGACGGATGCATTCCAAGACCAAGATCAACGTCCTTTATGATGTCATTCAGGGCATTGTCCTTTACAAGCATGACAATAACGCCGATGGTCGTCCTGTTCTTGCCGTAGACAGGAACGCTGTATGTCTGAAGAATGCCGTTTGTAATGGGGCTGAACAGAGGATCGGAAATATAGTCCTGTCCAGCCATTGCCTGCGTAAAATAGGGACGTTCCTTCATGTTTATGGTGCGCCCGTCTGACGTAATGGCGTTGCCATCCTTATCGTAAAAGGCAACGTTCTCATACTTTCCGCCCAAAGACGAGACGATGCCCGAAAACTGACGGCTCTTTTCCTCCAGGGACAGTTTTTCATCCTTTATGAATTCCAGCTCTGCAAGAAAATGAAGGGCCGTCAGCTGCTTGTCGTTTGCGGCAACAATCTGATGCACCGCATCTTCTGACATGGCAGAAAGATTATTGTAAATGCTATCCGATAGATTCTTTGAAGATACGTTCAATGCGACAATTCCTATCGCAATGTCCGCAAGCAAGACAACACCGAGAACCATCATAAGCATTTTGCTTGTAAGAGAGATTCTAAGGGATGCTAATGTGTTCATAAGTACTCCTGTGTTTAAGTAAAAAAGATTTCTAGTGGCATGTATTTTGTCAAGAGTTTACAATAAACTACATGCAAATGGTATAACGGAAAACTCTAAAAGTCAATAAATTTTTCTTAAGGTTACATACAGAGGCTCTCCCGCTGCTCACAGAAACCCTTTTCCTCAGAGCATGCAGTAGAGCCGCAAGACAGCCAAAAAGGGCGAATTCCCCTTTACGAGCCGCCTTTTTTTTCGTAAAATACAGTCCTTATGGAATTTACGCAGGAACAGATTGACGCATTACAGGTCAATGAAGTAGACATTATGAAAAAGATAGCTGAAGGGCTGAACATTCGTGTTGCCCAGGTCAGCGCAGTCATCAGCTTGGTGCAGGAAGGATGCACCATACCGTTTATTGCCCGTTACCGCAAGGAAAAGCACGGCTCCCTTGATGAAGTGCAGGTGCGGGAATGCGACCACCTCTTTACTTCCTATAAGAACTTAGAAGAACGACGCCTTGAAATTGTTCGCGGCATATTTGGTCAAAACAAGCTTACCGAAAGCCTGTACACCGCCGTTATGGGGGCAAAGACGCTTACAGAACTTGAAGATTTGTGGGCACCCTTCAAGAAAAAGAAGAAGACGCGCGGCATGGTTGCTGCAGAAAAGGGCCTTGAGCCGTTGGCCGATGCCATGCAGGAACTTGATGCAGCCGCATTTGAAAAGAAGGCAGCTGAATTCGTAAAGACTGATGCTGAACATCCAGAACTGGACGTACCTTCCGTAGAAGATGCAATCAAAGGCGCCCAGGACATCATCGCCGAAAGAATCAGCCAGGATTCCAAAAACAGGGAAAGAATCCACGACTTGTACCTGTCAACGGGCACAATCGTAACAAAAGGCATTGTTCCAGAAGGACAGGATGCCGAAACCGCAGAAAAAACATCTACATACAAAATGTACTGGGACTACAGCGAACCACTCAATCAAGTAAAGCCCCACCGCATTCTTGCCATCAACCGTGCCGAACGGGAAGGAGCACTGGAAGTTTCCCTCGACGTTGACGTAGACTCAGCAGTAAAGGAAACGCAAAAGGCAAACAAGTCTGCAAATGCATACTACAATGATGCCGTACAGGACGGTGTAGTCCGCCTGTTGAGCCCAGCAGTCCTGCGCGAAATCCGCAGCGACGAAAGCGATGAAGCAGACGAACACGGAATCGGCATATTCAGCGAAAACCTCAAGAACCTGCTCATGACGCAGCCAATCAAAGGAAGCCGCGTGCTTGGCGTAGACCCGGGAATCCGCACGGGAACAAAGTGTGCAGCCCTCGATGAAACGGGAAAATACCTCGGCTACTTCCTCATCAAGCAGGTCGCCGCTCCAGACGAAGCATACAACCTGCTCAAAGTTGCCATTAAAAAGTACAACATTCAGGTGGTTGCCGTGGGCAACGGAACAGGCAGCCAGGAAGTACAGGCCATCGTAAGCAAGGTCATCAGCGAAAACTATCCTGACGTGCGCTACACAGTCGTTGATGAATCAGGTGCATCCGTGTACAGTGCAAGCGACATTGCACGTGAAGAATTCCCGGATCTTGACCTTACCATCAGGGGTGCAATCAGCATGGGGCGCCGCCTGCAGGATCCTCTCGCAGAGCTTGTAAAGATTGATCCAAAGGCAATCGGTGTAGGACTGTACCAGCACGACGTAAACCAGAAAAAGCTTTCCGACACGCTGGACGAAGTTGTCGGTTCTGTCGTAAATCAAGTTGGCGTAAACCTGAACACTGCATCCGCAAGCCTTTTGAAATATGTTTCGGGCATCAACTCTTCCCTTGCAAAAAAGATTGTTGCCTACCGCGATGCAAACGGCAAGATTACCAGCCGCGATGACTTAAAGAAAGTAAGCGGTCTTGGACCGAAAGCCTTTGAACAGTGCGCAGGATTCCTCAAGATTCCCGAAAGCTCAAACCCGCTTGACAATACATGGGTTCACCCCGAAAACTATGCCGTAGCAAAGGAAGTCCTTCCGTTCGTACAGAAAAATGAAAAGCTTTCTGCCGAAGCAAAAAAGCAGCTCGAAGAAAAGTACGGCATTGGCGAAACGACAATCAACGACATCATCGAAGAACTTGCAAAGCCAAACCGCGACCCTCGCGACGGCTATCCTGCACCAATCATGCAGAAAGGTGTCGTTGCATTTGAGGACCTTAAGGTGGGCATGAAGGTTACCGGCAAGATTAAGAATGTCGTTGACTTTGGTGCATTCGTTGACATCGGACTGCATGAAACTGGTCTGATTCACATCAGCGAGTTGAGCGACAACTTTGTTTCAGATCCAATGGACATCATCAAGGTTGGCGACATAAAGGACTTTACCATCATCGACCTTGACGTTGACCGCAAGCGCATCAGCCTGAGCCTTAAGTCCGATGCAGCAAGCAGGGGAGCTTCAGGAAGTGCTGCCGACCACCGCAAGCCAGGAGCAAAGCGCGTTGTCGTTGTCAAGAAAGGCAGCGGTGCCGTCGGAGCATCTGCCGGCGGCCGCTCGGCACAGAAAGGTGCAGCCCCTCACAGAGAACGGCAGAACCTTGGCAGTGATGACGGCATGTACTACAATCCGTTTGCAGCATTGCTAAAGAATAAAAAATAAACAAATGAAAAAAAAGGTCTGCCAAATTGAGTCGGCAGACCTTTTTTTTATTCCCCTCCTATCAGTCCCTACTCAAAATGTTCTCAATCTGTTCCTTGTCGCTTTCGTTCAGCTTTCCCATGGCTTTGGCAATGGCGACTATTCCAATCACGGCAGTAGCTGTAAGTGCAGTACCTGCAAGTAATGCCCCCCAGTTTACGGAATCTTCATTGCTTTTTTGCGTTGTTTCCGACAGATTTTCCTTTTCTTCGGAAAGCAGATATGACGCACTCGTTTCCAAAACTTCCGCCAATTTTTCAACAGTCCTAACAGAAGGATTTCTTTCTCCGTTGAGCCATCGGCTTACAGTCACTTCGCTCACTCCAATTCTTGAAGCAAGTTCCTTTTGGCTCATTCCCTTTATTCGCAAAATCTCTTCAACTTTATTTATGAAACTAATGTTCATGTCAATATCCTCTTTTAGAATAGGCTGCTGACATTCAGTTTCAAGACAGCAAAATCTGAAACTAAAATTCACAATCAGGTTTGATTCTCAAACAAAACTCGGACGGAGAATGCACCCCGTCTTCATCAATGACTTCCAAGATTTTTCCTTCTTTGCTATAGCGGCAGCTGTTTATCAGTCTTTCATTTTTAAAAATCGTCTCTACATGCTGTTCTCCGTCTATTTCATAAATCAACTTGTACAACGCATTCCGTTTACCGTGATGAAACTTAATTTCAATCTTCGAATCTTCAGTTTTTTCAAAGACAACCCCGTAGTCATAATAGCAAGTCATATCACCATACTCTTCAAGTTGCTCAAATCGATTCGGAAGTCTTTCATGATCTTTGTAATACTCAGATACCTTTGCTGCAATCCATTGCATTTCCTCGTAACCATTCACCCATTCAGAGAATGAATAACTTTCCCCAAATGACAAAACATTAATCATAAAACAAAAAATCAATAACATGCATACATGTTTAATCATTTTCACCTCCAAAGGAACGAAAACAAACAGGAAACATCGAAAACAGAAATTTTCGATGCTCCTAATACTTTTATAAACTCAATTGAAATCTTCACAGCCCAAGCAATTTTTTAACATCTTTTAGAGTCAAAAACTTCTTTTGACTAATGTTGTTCTGCTCTGCATAACGGTTATACATTGTTATCCCCATATTGTATGCATCTAACTCTATTATAGTTATATCGTAGTCAGAATACATTTGATTATTACTGTCCACCTTAATCATGCCATACTCTGCCTGAACGGCATGCCAACCTTCATGAGCGATGGTCTCTATAAGTCCTGCATAGCCTTTCATCATCATCTTATTTATATCCAATACTATTATGTTTCTCTGCTCGCCTGTTACAGTATTACGATAAGGATCAAAAAAGGCATTTCTGTCATCATCAGCATTAACTGCATCTAAATTTTCTGAAATACATTGCAAGTCCAACACAAGTCAAAACACCTGTACTTGCCCCCAAAAAAATCTTTGTTGATTTTTCCATGTTGTAAAACTCCTTATTCAATTTAAATGCTTACCAGAATGACCTTTGTTCCCTCACCGATGTCTTTTCAAAAGGTCTTGAAGATTTACGGAAAACCAACTATGATGTTTGTATAGCAATTTACATCTGTGGTTTTCCGCAGTTGAAAGGAAACATCCTTGCAGGATTATCCTTTTTGTTTAAAGACCTTTTAGCTGACTGCAATCAGTTAAAAGGTCTCTTTGTATGTCCAATCTATTTGCCTCCTTGCCCTTTCTATTAATATCCTAATCTAATCCCCCGAGTTCAACGTGGTTAATAACATACACACAATTAACATTCATGTCAAGTTTAAAAAAAATTATTTACTTATATTATCATTTTTAGCACATTAGTAAAGAATAATAGAACTGTCCTTAATCTGAAGTTTCTGAACCGGACTAATAAAAAAGGGAGGTGGCATCATGAAGAGCAATCATATTGAACGCCACCAGCCCTTTTCCAAATTGCTTGCAATGCTTTTCGTGCTTTATAAATCAGAATTAACATACGGACTATTAGAAGTCCAGTGTTCGTTTCCACTGTACCCTGTTCCAGTTGCAGAAAGGCTTCCGTTTCCTATGACAGCCTCTGAACTGTCACTGGAATTACTTACTGTAAGGGCAATTGTACCATCTGAAAATGTAATTACATACGAACCGCTTAATGCAAAAGATGCCTTTCCACTTGCATACGAACCGGAGCGTGTGCCACTATCCCCCTTAAATGTTGCAGAACCAGAGGCAGAGGTTCCGCTAACGGTCAGCGTTTCATAGCTTGTGCCACCTATCGTGTACGCTCCTTCATACACAGTCGTCGTGCTGTCATCGTCGTCAGTACTGTTGCTGCAGCCAATGCATCCTGCCGACAGGGACACAAGGAATGCCGCCATAAACATGATTTTCCAGAACTTTATCATATTGTTCTCCTGTAAATTTTATTTGTGCGGGGACATTGCCCCGACTTATCCATGATGAAATCAAAGGGGGCATCATGTGCCTGACCGCCCAAGCAAGAGAAAGAAAGATGTGTGATTGTGGATTTAGTTATGCAATGAGTGCAAGGGGTGCTTTCAGCCGACAAGCCGACAAGCCGACAAG
>ERZ842401.5726-NODE-5726-length-13598-cov-3.395850_pt1 | contig 13598 bp, 12 predicted proteins | sample MGYA00521270_ERZ842401 | MGnify/ENA primary metagenome ERZ842401 (study PRJEB31892, sample SAMEA3878208) | bioreactor metagenome | biome: Moose rumen | place: Sweden | collected 2011-10 | study: EMG produced TPA metagenomics assembly of the PRJEB12797 data set... | reverse complement strand
GATGGCGATCATCCACCGGGTGCGCCTCCAGGCAGGGCAGATCGGGCGGCAGGGCGGCGGAGAGCTTTTCCGTGAAGGCCGCGGCGGGCATATCCTCCGCGACGGGCACCTCCATGATCTCCCGCTTGCCCGGCATGCCCACCGACAGCGGGGCGGCGAAGGAAAGCAGGATATGGGGATTGAAGCCCTGGGAATAGCACAGCGGCAGCCCGCTCCTGCGCAGGGCGCGCTGCATGGCCCGCATCAGATCCAGATGCCCGATGTGGCGCAGCCGGGGGGCCTTTTCAAAAACGACGATCATTTTCATTGCCGCCACCCCCTTTAATCAAACAGCGGCGCGACGGCCGGATCGGTATCCTTGAGGGGCGGATGCTGCACCCAGTCGCACACGCCCCAGGTATGCAGGCCGCAGCCATTACAGCCCCGGCGGCAGTCCTTGGTGGTTTCCACCCGCTTGGCCTTTTCGTTTTCGCGCTTCAGGTAGGCCATGCTCACCCCCGCGTCCACGAATTCCCAGGGCAAAAGCTCCTCATAGGGCCGTTCCCGGTAGGCGTAGAAGGCGGGGTCCAGGCCGCAATCCTCAAAGGCCCCCAGCCATTGATCGAACTTGAAATGCTCCATCCAGCTGTCCAGGCGGCAGCCCCGCTTCCAGGCGGCGTAAATTACCTGGCCGATGCGCCGGTCCCCCCGGGAAATGCAGGCCTCCAGCATGGAAAGCTCGCTTTCGTGCCAGTTGAAGTTCACGTTCTTGATTTTCAGATACTGCCGCAGCTTCATCTGCTTTTCGTGCACCGTTTCAATGGTGTCCTGGGCGGCCCATTGGAAGGGGGTGAAGGGCTTGGGCACGAACACGGAGGCGGAGGCTGTGACCCGGACGCCGTTTTTGCTGCGTTTTTCCTTGGGCACGGCGTAGTAGGCGTCCACCACCTTTTTCGCCAAATGGCCGATGCCCTGCAAATCCTCGTCGGTTTCCGTGGGCAGGCCCATCATGAAGTAGAGCTTGACGCTGCTCCAGCCGCATTCAAAGGCGTCCGTGACGGCCCGGATCAGGTTTTCTTCGGTAACGCCCTTGTTGATCACGTCCCGAAGCCGCTGGGTGCCCGCCTCCGGGGCCAGGGTCAGGCCGGATTTTTTGACCTGCTGGGTCTCCTCTAAGGATTGCTTCACGATATTATCGATGCGCATGCTGGGCAGGCTGACGCTGACCCGCTTTTCCTTGTACCGGTCCATCAAAGCTTGGATCAGCTGGGGCAGGCAGGTGAAATCCCCGGAGGAGAGGGAGGACAGGCTCATTTCCTCGTAGCCGGTGGATTGCTGCAGCTTGTCCGCCAATTCCAGCAGACGATCCATGCTGCGCTCCCGCACCGGGCGGTACAGCATGCCCGCCTGGCAGAAGCGGCAGCCCCGGGTGCAGCCCCGCATGATTTCCAGCACCATGCGGTCATGCACGATTTCCGTGTAAGGCACGGGAATGGCTTCGGGATAAATGGCGGCGGACAAATCCTTCACCACCCGTTTTTTCACCGTTTTGGGCGCGGCGGGGTCGTTTGGCGCAAAGGATTTGAGCGTCCCGTCCTCGTTGTACGTTACGTCGTACAGAGCGGGCACGTACACGCCCTCTAATTTTGCCAGGTTCCTGAAAATATCCAGCCGGGAAAGGCCCGCTTCCCGTCCGTCCCGGATCACGTCGATCAATTCGTGCATCACGTCCTCCCCGTCGCCGATCATAAAGGCGTCGATGAAGGGGGCCAGGGGCTCGGGGTTGAAGGCGCAGGGGCCCCCCGCCACCACGATGGGGTCGGCTTCCTTGCGATCCTTCCCGAAAATGGGGATGCGGCCCAAATCCAGCATTTCCAGAATGTTGGTGTAGCTCATTTCGTATTGCAGGGTAAAGCCTACAATGTCAAAATGATTGAGGGCCTTGCGGTTTTCCAGGGAAAAGAGGGGCACCCCCTCCTGCCGCATTTTATCCGCCATGTCGGCGTCCGGCATGAAAAGCCGCTCGCACAGGGCGTCGGGCCGCTCATTGATCAGGTAATACAGAATTTTCATACCCAAATGGCTCATGCCGATTTCATAGGTATCTGCAAAGCAGAAGCCGAAGGTGCACCGGACGGAATTCCAGTCCTTTTTCACGCTGTTCATTTCTCCGCCGATATAACGCGCGGGCTTCTGCACGGTTTCCAGCAAGCGTTCCAGCTTGGCGTTTTCCAGGTCGTTCAAAGAAAAATCCCCCTTGAATTTCTTCATACAAAACCACCCTATATTATAACAGGAAATTGTGGTTGTGTCCATTCTTCGGGGAAAAAGTTAAGGATTCTGTATTATTTTTTATTCAGAAAGCAGAAAGCAATTGTTTTTGAATAATGAAATAGATTGAAAAATTTCTTGATTATTTGCATCATATATGATATTATATATAATGTAAATATAGAAAGGAGGTTTTGCTTTGGAAATATGATTAAAAAAGCAGGCGCAAAAGTATCTGGCTTCTGTGGACGAACCAACACGAAAGAAATTATATAAGGCGTTGGAAGAACTGGCTGAATTAAAGGGAGACATTGTTCCGCTAAAAGGTCAGCCCAATCATTATCGTTACAAAATTGCTCATTATCGCATATTATTTCGGTGGGAGCGGGGCAGTATTATTATTGAAGTGATCGAAATCAACACACGGACGAACATCAAGTATTGAGGTGATAAGATGGATAGAAATGATTTGGAAAAACGTTTTGCCCAGATCAATGCCCGAGAAGCGGAGACGCCAAGCGCGGAAGATTTGGCCGCCATCCGAGCGGCCAATGAGGAAACGGAAGAACCAATTCAGCTTGGAAGATTTCAAACAAGAAATGGAAGGCTGCAACGGCAGGATTTCCTTGCGGATTCCTCGCAGTTTGCATAAGAAACTGAAAGAAAACGCGGCGATGGAAGGTGTGAGCCTGAACCAATACGTGCTATATAAGCTGGCGAAATGAATCTGTTGTGCCCGTACTTGAAAAAAGTGCGGGTATTATATTGAAATATAAACCAATTATTTTGCTGGGTATATTGACATTTCCTTCGCCTTATGCTATTCTATCCTTGCAAACCCGACAAAAACAGTCGGGATTGGGAAAGGAGGGGGCCCATGAAGCTGTCCACCAGGGGAAAGTACGGGCTGTACGCCATGATTTTTCTGGCGCAGCGTCACGGGGAAGGGCCCCAAAGCCTGAAGGCCTTTTCGGAGCTGAACCTGCCGGAAGCGTACCTGGAGCAGCTGCTGGGGTCGCTTCGGCGGGCTGAATTGGTAAACGCCGTGCGGGGGGCCCAGGGGGGGTATCTTCTGTCCCGGGAGCCGGAGGAAATCACGCTGCGAAACATCGTGGAGGCCATGGAAGGGCCTATCAGCTTTTCCGAGTGCGTGTCCTCTCCCGAAAGCGCCTGTGCCCGCAGCGGGGATTGCCCCGCCAAAGGGGTATGGGAATACCTGACGGGGGAAGTGAACAGCCTGCTGGAGAAGATCACCCTCCGGGATATGGTCGATCAGAATTTGCATCATACCATTTAAGACATCATCGTAATTATTCAGTCATCTTCTTTGAGAATACTTTAAATCAGTCAATGAGTTGAGAGTTGAGATGAAATAGTGTTTATCAATGTGGGAAATATTTGATTCGGCCATATAAATCTCAACTCTTAAATCTCAACTCTCAACTCTGATTGAAAGTATTCAAGCAACGACTGAACAGATACCATAAATCATTCATTGGAGGAATACATCATGGATCGCATTTACATGGATAACGCCGCCACCACCGCCATTTGCCCCGAAGCGCTGGCCGCCATGCTGCCCTGCTTCGCGGAGCATTTCGGCAACGCGTCCAGCATTCACGGCACGGGCCGGGACGCCCGGAAGGTGCTGGAGGAGGCCCGCCGCAAGGTGGCGGACGTGCTGGGAGCCAAGCCCGCGGAAATTTATTTCACCTCCGGCGGCTCGGAAAGCGACAACTGGGCCATCAAGGGCGCGGCCTTCGGCAACCGGCGCAAGGGCAACCACATTATCACCAGCATGATCGAGCATCACGCGGTGCTGCACACCTGCCAGTGGCTGGAAAAGCAAGGCTTTGAGGTCACCTATCTGCCGGTGGACGAATTCGGCCTGGTGAACCCCAAGGATGTGGAAGCGGCCATCACCGATCAAACCATCCTGATTTCCATTATGGCGGCCAACAACGAAATCGGCACCATTGAGCCCATTCCCGAAATCGGCCGGATCGCCCATGAGCACAAGATCATTTTTCACTGCGACGCGGTGCAGGCCGTGGGGGCCATTCCTGTGAACGTGGATTCCTGGAACGTGGACATGCTGTCCCTGTCCGGCCACAAGTTCCACGGGCCCAAGGGCGTGGGCGCGCTGTACATCCGCACCGGCACCAAGGTGGATCAATTCATGCACGGCGGGGCCCAGGAGCGGGGCCGCCGGGCGACTACCGAAAACGTGCCCGGCATCGTGGGCATGGCGGCGGCGCTGGAAAAGGCCGCGAACAATTTGGAAGAAAACGGCATCCGACTGACCTATCTGCGGGACAAGCTGATTCACGGCATCCTGGATACCATTCCCTACACCCGCCTGAACGGCCACGCCCTGCAGCGGCTGCCCGGCAATGTGAACGTATCCATCCAGTACATCGAGGGCGAAGCCCTGCTTCTGCGCCTGGATTTGGCGGGCATCGCCGGGTCCTCCGGCTCCGCCTGCACCAGCGGCAGCCTGGACCCCTCCCACGTGCTGCTGGCCATCGGTTTGCCTCATGAGGTGGCTCACGGCAGCCTGCGCCTATCGCTCACCGACACCAACACCGAGGAAGAGGTGGATGAGGTGCTGCGGGTATTGCCCCAGATCGTGGAAAACCTGCGGGCGATGTCGCCTATGTACGATGATTTTATCAATGGGAAGAAATGAGAGATAGGGAATAGGTATTAGGGAGTAGGGAATAGGCATTAGGGAATAGGTATTAGGCAATAGGTATTAGGATTCACTTGATTAAGATCTTAATATCTTCTAATCCCTAACCCCTAACCCCCGCTGCCTCTTGTAAATTCTGAAAAAATGAGCGAAATGGGGAGGAAAATAGAATATGTACAGCGAAAAAGTAATGGATCACTTCACAAATCCCCGCAATGTGGGCGAGATCCCGGACGCCAATGGGGTAGGCACGGTGGGCAACGCCAAGTGCGGCGACATCATGCGCATGTATCTGAAGGTGGAAAACGGGATCATTGAGGACGTGAAGTTCAAAACCTTCGGCTGCGGCGCGGCCATTGCCACTTCGTCCATGGCGACGGAAATAGTGAAGGGCAAAACGCTGAAGGAAGCCCTGGAATTGACCAACAAGGCCGTGGCGGAGGCCCTGGACGGGCTGCCCCCGGTGAAAATGCACTGCTCGCTGCTGGCGGAGGAGGCCATCCACGCCGCGGTGGAGGATTATTTGAAGAACCATCCGGAGGAAGCGCCTAAGGATTAACGCGCTCTTCCGGATACGCAAGGAGAATTCATGCCGGAAGTACATGGAAATATAACGGGCATCCGGGACAGCCAATTGACGGAAATCCAGGCCATCTACGACTGCCCCTTTGAATGGAATGAATACGCGCCGCGCGAGCTGATTTTGGAGCTTGCGCGGCATTCGTGCGCTTTGAACCGGGAAATCGCGGTGTACGTGAGCCGGGACGGGGATGTGCTGGACGTGACGGTAGGCGAAATCGACAACGTGCCGCTGCTGGATCTGCGGCTGCGCAGGAACAGCAAACGCCTTTCCTTCGTCCGCTGCATCCACACCCATCCCGGCGGCAGCGCCCGGCTGTCCGACGTGGACATCGCCGCCCTGCGCTCCCTCATGCTGGACAGCATGTGCGCTATCGGCGTGGGGGAGGATGGACGGGTCACGGGGGTCAGCGCCGCATTTTTAACGGAAAAGGTAAACGGCGTGCCGGGGGTGGAGCTGTCCGAAATCTTTCCGCTTAAAAAGCTGCCCCAGGAGCAGTGGATGCAGGAAATCCTGTTGTCCGAGCAGCGGGTGCTGCAAGGAGACGACGGGGACATGCTGGACGCTCCCGAGCGGGCCATGCTGGTGGGCATCGACACGGAAAAATCCCTGGATGAATTGGCGGCACTGGCGGAAAGCGCCGGGGCCCAGGTGGTGGGCCGGTTTTTCCAAAAGCGGCCCAAGCCGGACACGGCTACCTTCGTGGGCAGCGGCAAGGCCCAGCAATTGCAATTGGACGCCCAGGCCCTGGAAGCGGACCTGGTGATTTTTGACGATGAGCTGACCGGCTCCCAGACCCGGAACCTGGAGGAAATCATCGGCGTCAAGGTGATTGACCGCACCACCCTGATCCTGGATATCTTCGCCCAGCGGGCCCAGAGCGGGGAAGGCAAATTGCAGGTGCAGTTGGCCCAGCTGAAATATCGCTCCAGCCGTTTGATTGGGCAGGGCTTGATCCTGTCCCGCTTAGGCGGCGGCATCGGCACCCGGGGCCCCGGCGAAAGCAAGCTGGAAATGGATCGCCGCCGCATCCGGGAGCAGATCACGGCTCTCAAGCGGGAACTGGATGAATTGCAGCGCCAGCGCCAGCTTCGCCGGAAGAACCGGGAGAAAAATGCCATCCCCATCGTTTCCCTGGTGGGGTACACCAACACGGGCAAATCCACGCTGCTCAACACCGTCACCGGGGCCGGGGTGTACGCGGAAAACAAGCTGTTTGCCACCCTGGACGCGGTGAGCCGCCGGGTGGAGCTTCCGGACGGCGGGGAATTTTTGCTGGTGGACACGGTGGGCTTTATCAGCAAGCTGCCCCACGATTTGGTGGAGGCCTTTAAATCCACTTTGGAGGAAGCGGCGCTTTCCGATCTGCTGGTGATCGTGTCCGACGGCGCGTCGCCCGACACCCCGGACCAGCACCGGGTGGTGGAGGAAGTGCTTGCCGAAATCGGCGCGGACACCCAGCCCCGGATCGACGTGCTGAACAAATGCGATTTGGTGCCGCCGGAGGAAGAAATCCTGCCCATCATGCCGGGGGCCCTGCACATTTCCGCCAAAACCGGCGCGGGAACCGACCGTCTTTTGGCCGCCATTGCCAAGGAGCTGCGCAAGGCGGAACAGCAATTGACATTGCTTGTGCCCTTTGCTCAGTATGGCGTCCTTTCAGAGCTTCGGCAAAAGGGCCGGGTGCTGGAGGAAACGTATGAAGATACCGGAAGCCGGGTCACGGTGATGCTGCCTCAGGACGCGGCGGGACAGATTGCGGCGAAATACGGGAGTATGATCGTTTCCTGAGAAGAAAGCGAAATGAATGGAGAAGAGTAGAGAACTGAGAGTTGAGAGTTTAGAGTTGAGAGTTGAGATTTTAGAATGATTTGTTTTATTTGTTCGAGATAATCAATCCTTCTTTAATTATACATGAGTAATCAATCTTAACTCTCAACTCTCAACGCTTAACTCTCCGATCTCCACCTTTCACCGGAGGAAAAAATGGCTGCAAAGCTATTGAGCTTGTTATTGATGTTTTTGTCCCTGACCCAAGCGGGTCTGAACGCCTATGTGGACGAAATGAGCCTGGGCGGGAACTTGTTTTTAGTGAATCGGGAATTTTCCGTTTCCGCTTCCTATGTGCCCAATGATCTGACGGCGCCCAAGGTACAGGGCGGGGGAGAGAACACCAGGATGCGCGCGGAAGCGGCGGCGGCGCTGGAAAAAATGTTTGCCGCCGCCCAGGAAGAACAGGGGTTCAATCTGATCGCCATTTCCGGCTATCGCAGCTATGGGCAGCAGGCCTCCATTCACGAAAGAAAGGCTGCCTCCGTGGGCAAGAAAGCGGCGCTCAGGGTATCCGCCCCGCCGGGCTGCAGCGAGCATCAATTGGGCCTGGCCATGGATTTGGGCTGCAAGGGCAGCACGGGGCTTACCGCCAAATTCGGCCAAACCCCGGAGGGTATCTGGGTGGCGGAAAACTGCCACCGCTTCGGCTTCATCATCCGCTATAAGGCGGAATGGGAGGACATTACGGGCTACATGTACGAGCCCTGGCATATCCGGTACGTGGGCCCGGAGCACGCAAAGCGCATTCACGAATTGGATATTCCCTTTGAATACTATATCGCCCAGCTGCGCCAGGCCCAGGCCGCGCAGGGGAACGCGGGGGAGCAATGAACATGAGAAAGCGGCTGACCACTTTTTTTCTGATCCTGGCGCTGCTGTGCGCCTGTTTTCCGTTGGCGCAGGCGGAAGGAATGCCGGAATGGGAATACCCCCTGGAACCGGAAATTTTGTATGATTTCAATCTGTACATTACCCTGGCCAACCGCCAGAACCTGCTGGACAGCGATTATGAACCCGCTGATTTGGTGAACACCACCTGCAAAAAGTCCGCCGACGCGGGGAGGCCCCTATTGCGGCAGGCGGCCAGCGACGCTATCAACGCCATGTTCGACGCGGCGCAGGAGGACGGATTGACCTTGTATCTCAAAAGCGCCTACCGCAGCTACAAAACCCAGAAAACCATGTACAGCAACCGGCTGGAAAAGAATCATGGCCGGGACGACGGCCTGGTATCCTACCCAGGGGCCAGCGACCATCAAACGGGCCTGGGGGCGGACATTCTGAACCTGGAATGGACGAAAAAAGACGGCATGAACAAGGACTTCGCCAACACCCGGGAAGCCCAGTGGATGGCGGAGCATTGCCAGGAATACGGCTTCATTCTGCGCTACATGGCGGATAAGGAAGAAGTGACCGCCATCAAGTTTGAGCCCTGGCATTTCAGGTATGTGGGTATCGAAGCGGCTACCTATATCATGGAAAATCATCTGGCCCTGGAGGAATTTACCGAGGAATGGCAGGCTTATGTGGCAGCCTGGGAAGCCTCCGGCGGCAATTTTGAGGAATTGATCCGGGAACGCTCCCGAGTAAACCCCGTGCGCATCGTGGATGTTTCTGACGACGGGGAAGAGGAACTTTCGATCTTTTAAGCTGCAAACAGAAAGAACAAGAAAAAGAGTTGAGAGTTGAGAGTTAAGAGTTGAGATTTGTATAGTCGTACATGAATACCGATCCGCGCACAACCAAATATATCTCAACTCTCAACTCTTAACTCTCAACTCATTATTCTCATCGCTCCCGGAAAGGAGGAGGTTCCCCCATGCTGTCCCTGCGGGACAAATTAAAGGCCACGGCGGCCCCCAAGCCCGCCGCGCCGAAAAAAGCGGCGCCCCAGGACTGCATGATCAAGGAAGTCCGGGTGCCGCTTGAAAAATTTGCGTTACCAAAGGAAATCTCCGGGTCCTCCCTTGCGATGATGCAGGGGAGGGAATTTTCCGACTGCAAGCGGGAGGACATTTGCTTCCTGGACACGGAAACCACGGGCCTGTCCCACGGAGCGGGCACGGTGGCATTTTTGGTGGGCGTGGGTTTTTTTGACGAAACGGGCTTTACCGTGCGCCAATATTTAATGCGGGACTACGACGAAGAAATATTCCTGCTTTCCCACGTGGCGGAGGATATGAAAAAAAGCGTCCTGCTTTGCACCTTCAATGGGGCCACCTTCGATTTGCCGCTCCTGGAAAACCGGTTCATCATGAACCGGATGCGGGAAGCGTATTGCGTTCGGCCTCATGTGGATTTGCTTCCCACCTCACGGCGGGTATGGAAATTACGCTTAAAGAAATGCAATTTGACCAGTCTGGAGGAAGCGGTGCTGGGTATGCAGCGGGTGGATGATCTGCCCGGGGCTCTGGTGCCGGAGAGGTACTTTTCCTTTTTGAAAACCAAGGATTTTTCCCTGCTTACCGATATTCTGGATCATAACGCTCAGGATATTATTTCCCTGGCTCACATTCTGGACAGGCTCATGCGGCTGCACGATATGCCCCTGCTGGCCAAGGATCCGGAGGACGTGTTCAGTCTGGGCCGGGTGTATGAACGGCGGGGCAAGCACGAAGGGGCCCGGATGTGCTACCGGGCGGCGGATCAGGGAAGCGTATCCGTGCTGGCTCGGGGCCGCATGGCGGAAAGCTACCGCCGGGAGGGGGACTATGAAGCCGCCGCCCAGGTGTACGCCCGCATGGTGAAGGATCGGCAGGGGGGCGTGGGGCCCATGATCGCCCTGGCAAAAATCATGGAGCACAAAAAAAGGGATATTCCCGCCGCCATCGAATATACAAGAAAGGCCATTATTTTGGCGGCGGATCAGGACAGCGCCGATATGGCGGCCCTGCAAAAACGATATGAACGCCTGCTGATCAAGGCGAGGAGGAAGGAATAAATTATGGGAATCATGGACGGCTTCAAGGCCCGGAAAGCGCTGATGGCGCATCAAAAGGGAAAGTACGACGAGGCGAAAAAGGCCTACGAGGAATTGTACGCGGCTAACTATATTTCCGCGGCTTATCTGCTGCCCTACAGCGTGCTGCTGCTGCGCCAGGGCGGGGAAGAAAACTATTTGAAGGTGAAGGAGATCCTGAAAAAAGCGGAAAAGGCCCCGGATCTGGACGCCTCCCGCCGCCAGGAGCTGCTGATGGACTACGCCGTGGCCCAGTACAAGCTTGGGGAACTGGACAAGGCCATCAATCTGCTGGAGGCCTCCCACCGGAAGGGCCCCTGCGGGTACACCTATCAGACCCTGGGCTATCTGTATATCGAAGCGGGGGACACGGAAAAAGCCCTGGCATTCAATCAGGAAGCCATTGATTATGACGACGAGGATGCCGTATGCCTGGATAATATGGGACAAACCTATTACCGCCTGCTGAACGATAAAGAAAAGGCCAAGGAATATTTTGATAAGGCCATCGCCGTCAAGGATTCCCAGATCGACACCCTGTATTTCCTGGCCCAGTACGATAAGGAAGCGGGCAAAAAGCAGGACGCCATTGAAAAGCTGGAAAAGGCTCTGGAGGGCCGTTTCTCCCCGCTGAATTTTGCCAATAAGGAAAAGGTGAAGGCGGAATTAGAGGAATTGAAAAAATAGTGTTTTTTGAGAACTGGTTCGTCTTCAGCGGGCGAATCGGTTCTTTTTTCGTTTTTACCGGTTTAGGCCGCAAGCTTCCGCAAAAAACTTGCAATGCGCGGTATTGCGTCCTTGAAAGGAACATGATAAAATACAGGTGATCTGGGAAAAGGAGGCCTGCGGCATGAGCGGCATTGAGTTGGTGATCAAGATCGGGTCCATGGCGCTGATTCGGCGGGAGGACAACGATATTGACTACAATATTTTCGCCCGGCTCAGCGGCGAGCTGCGGCCCGGGATGCTGCTGGTTTCCTCCGGCGCTACGGAAATCGGCCGCCTGGATTATATGAAGCGCACGGGCCATGAACTGAACGGGGATCAAGAGCAGAACAAAACGGATTATTCCGCCCAGGGCCAGGCCATCCTGATGGAAAACTACCGGCGGTTCATCCGCCCGGAATTCGGCGTCCGCCAGGTGCTGGTGGAGCATAATCATTTCAATGATCCCCAGAAGCGCCAGCATTTGTACGGCCTGCTCCAGCGGGCTGCCCAGCAGGGGGCCATTCCCATCATCAATTACAATGACTGCGTAAGCGACGAAGAAAACCGGAAAATGGAGCTTTCCACGCTGCACGCCCAGCACCCGGACGCCCAGGTGGTGGAATGCGTGGATAACGACGAAACGGCGGCAGTAGTGGCGGAGCTGGTGCAGACGAAAAAGCTGATCCTGCTCACCTCCACCGACGGCATCTATGCCGACCCTCACGATCCTGCTACCTTGGTGAGCGAAATCACCGCGCCGGACGCGCAGAAGCTGACGGAAAAAGTGAGAGAATGGCAAACCCACTGCGTGGGCGCTTCCCGGGCCGGGGCCAACGGGGCCGGGGCCAAGCTGGAATATGCCCTGCGCTGCGCCGCCACCGGCGTGGAGGTGCTGATCGCCCATGCCCGGTACCCCATTGCGAAAATACTTTCCGGGGAGGCCCGGCGGACCCGGATCGCTATTGAATGAACCGAAAGGCGCCTAAAGACCGAACCAATGAAAAGGAGAGAATAACGATGATTGATCCTCGATATGATACCCAGCTGCTGATTGAAGGCCACGATTTGGACGAAGACGAAATCCGGGATTATTTCCTGGAAAACCTGCCCGGCGACTGCCTGCTGGTGGTGGGCGACGATGAACTGATCAAGATTCATTTCCATTCCAACGAGCCCTGGAACGTGCTGAAATACTGCGCCACCCTGGGCGAGATCCACGACATCGTGGTGGAGGATATGGACCGTCAGGCCCGGGGGCTCCAGGGCTGAGCTTTCAAAAAACGGATGAATAGAAAACGTGCTCTGATCAAGCGACAGCGCTTTTCAGGGCACGTTTTTGTTATATCCCAAAAGAAACGGAGCAGATAGAATCTGCTCCGGCAAAATGATACGAAATAATACCGCACTGTTATCTGCTTTATAGTGGGCATAGCTGTGTGTGACCGAAACCCAATCCTCCTACTGATTTGTCTTTCTCGAAAGGAGGTCTGGGGGAAACCGCTCTTTGGACACCAAAGAGCGGTTTCCCCCAGATTATCCTCAAAGTCAATAAAGCGGATATTTTGCCGTCAGCCTGGCCACTTCTTCCTTCACAGCGGGCACGGCGGCTTCGCCATCCTTCAGGATACGGGCGATCCAATCGGCGATTTGGAGCATTTCGGGTTCCTTGAAGCCCCGAGTGGTCACGGCGGGGGTACCGATGCGTACGCCGCTGGTTTCGGCGGGCTTGCGCTGATCCCGGGGCACCATGTTTTTGTTTACGGTGATGTTTGCCATGCCCAGCCAGGTTTCCAGCTCCTTGCCGGTGACGGGGGTATCGCACAAGTCGAGCAGCAGCAAATGATTGTCCGTGCCGTCGGACACCATGCGTACGCCCTTTTCCCGCAGGGCGTTTTCCAGCGCTTTGGCGTTCTTTACGATCTGCCGCTGATATTCCTTGAATTCGGGCTTCAAGGCCTCGCCGAAGCAAACGGCCTTGGCGGCAATGATGTGCTCCAGGGGGCCGCCCTGAATACCGGGGAAAATGGCCTTGTCGATAGCCTTGGCGTACTGCTCCTTGCAAAGGATCAATCCGCCCCGGGGGCCCCGGAGGGTCTTATGGGTGGTGGTGGTGACCACGTCGGCATAGGGAATGGGGGAGGGATGGCAACCTGCGGCCACCAAGCCCGCGATATGGGCCATATCCACCATCAAATAAGCGCCCACTTCATCGGCAATTTTGCGGAACGCCGCGAAATCCAGGGTGCGGGCATAGGCGGAAGCGCCGGCCACGATCATCTTGGGCTTGCAGGAAAGGGCGATGCGGCGCACTTCATCGTAATCGATGCACTCCGTCACAGGATCGATGCCGTAAGCTTCAAAATGAAAATACTTGCCGGAAATGTTCACGGGGCTGCCGTGGGTCAAATGGCCGCCGTTGTTCAGGCTCATGCCCAGCACGGTGTCGCCGGGATTCAGCAGGGCGAAATAAACGGCCATGTTGGCCTGGCTGCCGCTGTGGGGCTGCACATTGGCGTGATCCGCGCCGTAGAGCGCTTTGGCCCGTTCAATGGCGATGCGCTCCACCTCGTCCACGC
>ERZ842401.5725-NODE-5725-length-13599-cov-4.380242_pt1 | contig 13599 bp, 9 predicted proteins | sample MGYA00521270_ERZ842401 | MGnify/ENA primary metagenome ERZ842401 (study PRJEB31892, sample SAMEA3878208) | bioreactor metagenome | biome: Moose rumen | place: Sweden | collected 2011-10 | study: EMG produced TPA metagenomics assembly of the PRJEB12797 data set... | reverse complement strand
ACTTGCTTGGCAAGTACTACAATTTTTAATGCCATATAATATAATAATGTGTAAGAATATAAGTCTTATAAAGCGGGTGCAAAGGTACACTTTTTTGCGCACACAGCCAAATAAATTGCACAAAATCGTCGCATTTGCGCACATTTAGGGTATTTTTGTGCAATCTTTTCCCTGTTTTCTTTTGCCATCTGACAAAATTACATTAACTTTGCAAAATTAAAAACCAACTACGCAATGAAACAACTACTACGCTGCATGGCACTGGTTGTCATGGCCATAGCTGTCCTGCCCGCCAGCGCGCAGGACTTTGCCACAGGACTGATTCGGCTGAAGAGCAAGCGCACCTCCTGGTACTTGTCGGCCACGACGGGCGGCGCTGCTACCACTGCTGCCAAGAACGCCTCGGCAATGAGCCAAGTATGGATTCTGGAAGCCCATGGCGATGGCCACTATCTGCGTAGTGCCAACACGGGCGAATACCTTCAGACCGACTACACCCAGACGGGTACAGGCAAGACGCGGCTCTACATCCGCAAGAGCCCCAATGCCACGGGCACGGCCAAATTCTACAACATTTCATCCAAGAGTGACTTTACGGGCAGCAGTTTCCTTAACACCAACAGCAGCCACGCCCTCTTCAGCTATTCCATGGACGAAGGCTGCGACTGGTATATAGAAGCAGAAGCCACTTTCAGTGAAGAAGAGGTGCTGAACAAGCTGCGGGAAAGCACGCCTTTCACCAGCCAGCTGACCGACGGCGCTTTCTATCGCCTGCACAGCATCTATAGCCGGGTGCTGACCGAGGGCAGCGACCTCTCGACGAAGGAGGCCGACGACACCAATTATAGCCAGTACTGGCAGCTGCATCAGACCAGCGCGGGATGGACGCTGCAAACTGCCGTCACGGGGAAGTATATCCTGCGCCAGACGCAGACCAGTGTTCCCTATCACCTGGGCAACACGCCGACATCGTTCAATGTCAATGCCACGGGCGACAAATGGGATACCCTGTGGACCATCAGCTACGGCACTGACTGGGGCGGCCTGCACGACGCGCAGACGCAAGGGCACAGCGTGGTCTATTGGGACTATCAGGCTGAAGCCAGCAGCTGGCATCTGGAGGAGGTGCAAGTGGACGAGGAACTGTTGGAGCAGATGCGCCAGCAGCAGACCGACTACGACGAGCTGGTGGCGAACAAGACAAAAATGCAGCTGTGTCTAAGCAAGCTGTTCGAGGACTTGGCATGCACCACGCTCAAGGCTGACATTGCGACTCTCAGCGACGAGGAGCTGGCAGCAAACGAATCGTTCAGTGCACTGAACAGCGACATGCAAGCCATGGTGCTGAAAGTGAAGAACGGCACATGGCAGCAGTACACCGACCAGACCACTGGCTATCAGGCCGATTACGAGAAATTCTTCCGCATTGCCAACTATCAGGTGTACAGCAACCACGAGACGATGGCCAACGCCAAGAACTTCACCATGAGCAATGCCTTCGGAAAGCTATCAGGACCAACGGGCATCGTCGCCAATGCGGGCGACATCATCTATGTCTACGTGAGCAATTCGGCCAAGACTGGCAGCACGCTAATGATAGAAGCCGTCAGTACTGATGGCGTGCCAGGCAATCATCCTACGGGTGAGACCATCACCCTGAAAGGAGGGCTCAACCTGCTGCGCTTCACTGAACAGAAGATGCTCTACGTGTTCTATCAGCTTACCGATCCTGCGAAGAAGCTGGAGCAGTATCCCGACATCAGCATCCACATAGAGGGCGGACAGCTGCAAGGCTACTGGGATGCCACCCGCGGCATGACCAACGCCGACTGGAAGCTGTTGCAGCAAGACCTGCTGAAGGCCTGCCCCGTGCTGAACCTGAAAACGAAGCATCTGGTGTTCTGCATGGACGCAGAGCTGGTAAAGCAGGCAGAGCCCAATGAGATGGAAGGACTGATGCGCATCTGGGACCGCATCGTAGAGAACGAGGAAAGCTACATGGGCGTGGAGGATTTTGAGGGTCGCTACCGCAACGTGTGGAATGCCTTCAGCGGAGCCAGCAGCTACATGCACTCCACCACTCACGGCACATGGTACAACGAGTCGACTATTCCCACCATCATGAACTACCAGAAGATGACGCAACCCGGCAACCTCTGGGGGCCCAGCCACGAGATAGGACACAACCACCAGGGCAGCATCAACGTTATCGGCACCACCGAGAGCTCGAACAACCTATTCTCAAACATCAACACCTTCGAGCAGGGCATCATCACCAGCCGCCGCCAGCTGCCCGTCGACGTGTTCTGCGAGCTGGGAAAGGGCACCCGCTGGCTGGAGCGCAACATCTGGCAGACCACCAGCATGTTCTTCCAGCTCTACCTCTACTTCCACGTGCAGCAGCACAACGACCAGTTCCTGCCCGACCTGTTCCGCGCCCTGCGCAAGAGCCCTATCAACAAGGGCACAGGCCGGGGAGCCGACGACTACCTGCACCTGGCCAAGACCATCTGCGATGTGGCACAGGCCGACCTTTCTGAATTCTTCGAAGCCTACGGCATGTTTGTGCCAGGCTCGAAGATGCATGTCAACGACTATGCTGACTACTACGTCACCACTACGCAGGCCGACATCAATGCCGCCCGCCGCTATATGCAGCAGTACGAACGGAAGCTGGGCAACATCATGTTCATCGACGACCATCTGGAGCCGATGAAGCCTGCCGACCCCGACAATATCTTTGAGGGCGTACCGGCCACCAGCAGCGGACTGAAGAAGAACAACCTGGACCAGCATAATGAGGTAGCAGAGTATAAGAGCCTGCCCATCGGCGAAGCCGGCGACTACGAGCTGTTCACCGACGATGCGCCCGACGTGACGGGCGACTACTATTCGCTGTCGCCCAACGGCAAGACCATCACTTTCCACGGTACCGACTACGCAGGGCATAAGTTCTATGACACGCAGGGCAACCTCATCTGGGCCACCAATGCCCGCACCGTCGCCCTGCCACAGGCCGTGCTCAATCTGGGCCTGGCTAATGTCACCATTATGACCGCCATGTACAACATGAAGGATGCGCTGTGCACCGACCAGCAGCCCGATGCCATCAACAGCCTGCGCACAGACGACGAGGCCAAGGTCATCTACAACCTGCAAGGCCAGCGCCTGCTATATGTCGGCAACCCAGGCCTCTACATCGTTAACGGAAAGAAAAACTACATCAAATAACTACTACTCCATGCATCGTTACTTATTTACTATCTGTTCGTTACTATTTAGCAGCGCAGCTGTGCTGGCGCAGGACTTTGACAACCTGCCCGACCCCATTGAGGACGTGAACAAAGTGGTGGACAACACCCCCGACTCCATCGCCAAGGCGCTGTCGGCACGGCCCAAGCCGGGCTCTACGCGTGTGGGCAGCCATCCCGTGATGTTTCTCGTGGGCAACAGCACCATGCGCAACGGCACCATGGGCAACGGCTCGAACGGCCAGTGGGGCTGGGGCTACTTCTTCGGCCAATACTTTAATGCCAAGAAGATGACAGTGGAGAATCAGGCCCTTGGCGGCATGTCGACCCGCACCTTCTACACCGACCTGTGGCCCGCCGTGCGCGATGCCTTGCAGCCTGGCGACTGGGTCATCGTATCCATCGGACATAACGACAACGGCGAGTTCTTCGACCAGAAGCGCGCCCGTGCCGTCATCCCCGGCGTCGATCCCGACACCTGCTATGTGGGCTTCAACCAGCGCACCCAACGGCAGGACACCGTCTATAGCTATGGCACCTACCTGCGCATGTATATAAATGATGTTCGCACGAGGGGGGCCTACCCCATTCTGATGTCGCTGACACCGCGCGACGCCTACGACCCCAAGACGGGCCTCATCGTGCGCAAGCCGCAGACGGAATGGGCCGCCTATATCGCCGCCGTGGAGGGTGTGCCCTTCGTCGACCTGAACGAAATCAGCGGACAGAAGCTGGACAGCTACAGTCCGTGGAAGGAAAAGTACCACTTCCTGGGCGATCATATCCACACCTCGAAATTCGGAGCTGAGATGAATGCCCGCAGCGCTGCCGAGGGCCTATACTACAGCGCCAACCCCGCCCTGAAGCCCTTGCAGCAGATGATGCAGAACGTAGAACCAGCCGTTTATTTCAAATCTCAAACCTCAGCCCCCAATTCTCAAATCAAACGCAAGCCCGTCGTCTTCTTCACCGGCGACTCGACGGTGAAGAACTCGGACAAGGACGACGACGGCATGTGGGGCTGGGCCTCGCAGGCTGCCACCGTCTTCGACACCACGCGGGTGACGCTCTGCAATGCTGCCCGCGCCGGCCGCAGCACCCGCTCGTTCATTCGCGAGGGCCTGTGGGAGAAGGTCTACAACTCCTTGCAGCCCGGCGACTTCGTCACCATCCAGTTCGGCCATAACGACATCTGCCCCATCACCGACCAGAAGGCACGCGGCGTCATCCCCGGTACGCAGGACACGCTGCACGTCTACAAGATGGACGACGGCAGCTACGAAGTGGTCTACTCCTTTGGCTGGTATCTGAAGAAGATGATTGACGACGTGCGCGAGAAGGGCGCCACGCCCATCCTCGTATCGCTCACTCCGCGCAACGAATGGCCCGGCGGCAAGATTGAACGCCGCGACGGCAGCTATGGAAAGTGGTACCGTGAAGTGGTGGCCGAGACGGGAGTGGAGTTCATCGACATGCACAATATCAGCGCCGACTTCCTCGACAAGAAATTCGCGGTCGGCAGTCTACCCGCCGACAAGGAGAAGGCCCAGGCCAAGATTGCCGCCATCAAGGAGAAGGCCGGTACTTACTTCAAGAAAGACCATACCCACGCATCAAAAATGGGCGCTCAGATGAACGCCCAGAGTTTTGCCAAGGGTCTGAGAGCCAACGGCTCGGAGCTGGCCAAATACCTAAAGAAGAACATCAGGTAGCGCAGTTGCGCTACCTGATGTCGCTATTCTTACGTAAAGGATTTACAAATCATCGGCAGGAGGTGACTCCAGTTCTCCCCAGTCTCCTTCGTAGTCTTCTTCATAGGATGCTATTTCCTGTATCTCTTCGCCTGCCAGACAGGGATGCTCCAGCGGTGTGAAATAATCCTCCTTGGCATCATCATAGGCTTCCACTTTGAAGGATTCGAGATTGAACTTGCCATAGAGCAGGTCAACACGCTGTCCAGCCCAGTTCACGCAGTAGTAATTGCCGTCGCCAGCATCCACCACTACGGAGTTCTTTCCTTTCTTCACCACGGAGCCCATCTTCTTCACCTCGTCCAGCATCTTGCCATAGAACGTCTTCATTTTTCCATAAATCTGCGCATTATCGCAATTGGTGCAATCGTTGGCTCCAAAATTAATCATAAAGGCCTGCACAGGGTTGTTCGTCCACACGTTCTTGGTATAGGCAAACCAGCCGCTGCCCGTACGCTCCTGCGCAACAAGGCCCTTTGTGTTCACGTCAACCATCGCCCTGGCCTTGTCCAAATGGACATTCACCATGATTTTCGACCATGAATCATAAGAATCCCTTCCACTTGAATAATCTCTGGCATCTTCGCTCAGCGCGGAGAAGTCATGTTCCGTGCCGTTAAGGACTCTTATTGCCTCCGGACCCGTCATCTTAGTGGTCAGGCCCAAGAATCCGTCCTTCTTGATACGCAGCAGGCTTACAACCTCGTCCATATCAAAATAGTCACTCGTCATCTCGAAGTCACCACTGCCAAAACCTAGCTCATAGATGTCAACCTTCAACTTCTGCTCCTCACCCTTCTTGTCAATCAGCACGAAGTCGTGTTTGCCAATACGCGCAAAGGAATGCTTGCCGTCCCAGAAAGTGCCAATGAATTCATACTCGTCCTTACTTACTTTCTCACCCTCCAGATTGTAGAGTGCATAATTGTCCTCCCGCGACTTTCGCCCTACAAGGATGTCATCATCGAGCAGCTCCAGATAGTTAAATTTGGCACGCACCACTTCCTCGCAGTCTTGATCCATCACGCCAAAGGCATCCTCCGTTTTAAATACGAAATGCTTCCCCCGGTAACATGTCAGAGCTTTCACCTTCGACTTTGGCTTCACTATCCACTCACCATCGAAGTTCATGATGCCTACAGCACGGTTGCCGCTATTATTAGTCTTCAGCAAGATGCCTTCATTCACGATATTGTCCACCCTGCGATAGGAGGTGTAGCAAGAAATGAAATCCTCAAACTTGCTGCCTTTCACCGTTGCCAGTTCCTTTCCGCTTCTGCTCAGGATTTTGAAGACTACTTTGTCATGGTCTGACTCCTCTGCATACTTTTTGTCAACGGCGATAAAACTGCCGTCGCCCTGCAAATGCAAATAGCAATACTTCGGCTCCAGCACCATTTTGCCCTTCGTATCTACGGCTCCCCAGTAGTCGCCAGCCTTCACGACGGCCAGCCCGTCGACAAAATTCGAGCATTTGGTCACAGCCTTGCCATCAATCTTGTCAAGCGTCACCTTCACGTTACCATCTCGGTCGATGAACTGAATGCGCTCACCTTTCGCCACTACGGGAGTCACGTCCTCATAGAACAGGCTGGCGGTCAGGTACTCGCCGCCAATCTTCTTCGGTTTTTTGTCAGTGGTGTAGATTTCCCAAAGGTTGTCCTCGTTCTTCACCATAAAGCGGCCATTCACTGCATAGGTGGGACGGTTCTTGAATTCCTCGGAGAAAAGCACCTCGCCATCAGTACTGATCATGCCCCAGTTTCCATCCTCAGACTCCTGGAAAGCCAGATACTCCACCTCGCGTTCAACGCTCTTCTTTCCGCACGATGCCAACACCACAACCATGGCCAGCATCAGTAAAAATTGAAGTTTCTTCATTGTGTCTAAATGTTTTTAGTTATACAAATTGGTCATTCTAATTTCCTAAAATTCCGCAACCGACACCAGAAAAGGCAGGCTATGCACGCCCGACGGCAAGATGCAACACGCATGCACGCCTGGCACGTTGACTTCCTGACGCCGGAGCGCTGAGAGGTCGTAGCCTGCACGCCCAAGGGCATAGACCACCAGCTCCGAACAATACATACGGGTGGTGTCGCTGTCGTCGTAGCCGTGATCGAACAGCACCCTGCGCCGATAGGCCTGCCATGCCACCTCGGCAGCCCGAGCGGCACGGACGGAATCCTGCGGACGGCAAACTTCGCCAACGATGGCCCGCTCAGAAGAGAAAAACCGTTCGGGCGTGTCCAGCTTCACGCGGTCAACATCACCCTTAAAATCCAGCTCATCGGGCACGGCATGGGCAATCATCACCACTCCACAGGAATCGACAGCCATGCCCACATGGGAATAGCGCCCGCCGCGATCGGCAGCCACCACCATATAGCTGGCCATTCCCCTGCCACTGCGAAACACCACATCACCCGGCCTGAGGGTAACTGCTGGCGGCAGGATGACCCTCTGCCCCCGTTCCCGACAGGCCACAATGCCGACAAGCAGCATCAGCAGGTAACAGGCACGACAGAAAAGAGCGCCACGCATAGGAAGAGAAGCCTACGACTTTTGCATGTCGAAGAGAATCTTCCAGTTGCCGTCCTCGTCTTTCACTACCGGAATCGTCTGTTCCTCCTCATCGCCATTGCCAAACAAGGTCTTAACGGTCACCTCGGCCTTGTCGCCGTCCATATCCACATCGATGACCTTATAATCCTTTATGCCATCCTTCTTGTCAAGAGACTTGAAAAGCTTCTTATCGAACAATTCTACAAGTTCCTCCTTGTCCTTTTCGGAAGAAGACCTTAAACCGTCAGGCAACTCCAGCATCTCTACCAGCGCTTCCGCATTCTCATTCTTCATGTTTTCCATGAACTTCTCGGCAACGCCCTCGGGACTATTGCTGCTACAACTCGTCAAAACGCCAGCCAGCATCAGGCACATGGCAACGGCAAAAAAAATCTTCTTCATAATGATAATCGTTTAGTTAATAAATGAAAGATTCTATCCAGCCGACAAATTTAATGAAAAAATATGAAATGGCCAAGAAAAAGGTAATATTTTGTGCCTCAGAACTGTGTATCTACAAATTTCACCACTACCTCGCCATACTCATTGATATATCCGCTAATGCCATATTCGGGAGCGTCGAGGCCAGCAAGTCCCTCGCTGAATGAAGTACCCCAGTAGAATAGCAACTCGTTGCCCTTCCAGTCAATCATCCATTTCTTTGAAGAGCATACGTCGCAGTCTGACCATAGGAACCAGTTGTCGTTGAACTCAGCCAGATAGCCCAAATTCTCAAGACTGCATACGGTGACGGGCTGTAGCGTGATGTCCATCACAGCCCCCTTTCCTTGCGAATCCCATACAGCGTATGCCTTATCGCCCTTGCTGACGAAGGGGCGCAGTTTGTCAAATAGCCCTTTGTTGTTAGAGAACATAATAGTGCCTTTCTTGTTGATGATGTGCTGTACGCCTTTCTTGTCGGTGACCATAGCCGTAATATAGTTGAAGTCGCTAGGCTCATTGGAGTACATGGGTTCAATGGCATAGTTTCCATTCTTGTCGATGAATCCCCACAGTCCGTCCTTGGTCATCACACGTGCCATTCCGTTGTTGAAATTATAGGCCCTGTAGAAGCGGGCTGGAATCACCACGTTGCAGGCTGCGTCCATGTAGCCCATCACATCATTCTTCTCGTCGTAGAAACGGCGCAAGCCTTCTCTCAGGGGATAGACTGTGCAATAGTCTTGCATGATAGGCTTGTAGCCGGGAATGGAGCACGGGATGACATTACCATTCATGTCAATATACTGGGCCTCCCAACCGAAGCCCTTTGGAATCTGAAGGATGGCCAGCCCGTCGGTGAATGGCGAAGCAGCCCATACCTCCTTAAAGGTATTCACCACATTTCCCTTGGTATCATAGATATAGGCATTAGCCCTTGTCAGGGCGAGCGACTCGATGACCATCAGGCGGTCATTGTCGAACCAGGCACTTCCATCACCGTACTCATTGACAGAGGCAGGGCGATAGCCATCCGGTAGGGTGAACAGCTTATTACCTTCCTTATCGATGACAAGCCAGTTCTTCGATGTCCTTACACAGGCCACACCACAGCTGAAAGGTCCGCAATACTGGGCACCATCGCGCACGGTGATGGTCTTTGTGTTTGCGGTGACATGCACCTCTCTTTTCTTTCCAGAACCGCTCGTAACGGCAGTGTTCCTTTCCTGCGTCGTTTGGACAGAACCCTCCGTCGCTGTCTCACTGCCTGTTGTTATGTCACTGAGGACTTTCTTCCCAATTTTTTCAGCTGCTTTGCCCAGCTGTTTGAGGAACTGGGCATCGGATTGTTGTGGTGCCATGAACAATGCGCCAAGGGCCAGTATGGCCACATACATAAAATGCTTCATTGCTTTGGTGTTTTAATATTTGTTATTTCATTATGACGCGGCGCACGAATCGGCGGTTATCTTGCAGATCAAGGACACTGATAAGCAGCGCACTGCCGGGGCGTATCACGACAGGAACGGTCAGCTCACCAGCCGACGAGGGCCACGGTGCAGAGGTCAGCTGCCGGCCGGCAGCATCGAAAAGCACCACCTGACAGTCGTTGCGGGTGTTTCCCGAGCGAGCTGTAATGGCGCAGCAAGAGGCTGTGACATTGACGTCGAAACCAAAATCGGCCACTACCTCGCGGATACCCGTGTCATGTATTATAATGCTGAACGGGTCACTGCTCTCTACAGACCACTGTCCACGCGAGTCGAGCGAGCGGACATGAAGTGTATGCAGGCCAGCTGCTAGGCCGTCGATGGCAATCTCCGCAGCCACCGTACCGCCCAGTTGTCCCTCTATGGGAATCGGCATGGCCAGTCCCTGTCCAGGGTCGTCGGTATCGAAATAGTATTCTAGGGCAACAATGTGCAGGTTGCGGCAGACAAAAAGCGGATGACTGACTGTGGCCGACCAGCGGCCCTGCTCGTCGCGGCTCCGCATATAGAGGATATGGGCACCTGGCGCCACATTGGCCAGGTCGATGGCCACACGGTTCTCGCCCATGGTGACGGCTACCGAAGCCCCCAGCCCGTAGCCTGGGTCTGTATCAATGAAATACTCCAGATGGCCTTGCACTACTGGTTCTACGTGCTCCACCACCAGGAAGGGCTGGCCCACCACGTCGCTCCACGTGCCGTCCTGCCTCATGCCGCGCACATTCAGCGTGTGCGCACCTGTGGTCAGTCCTGTGGTGGGCAGGGAGGCCAGCATCTCGCAGACAGTAGCCTCCGGACGCAGCAATGCTGTGGCGCTTCCCTGGCCGGGGTCATTACTGTCGTAGAAATACTCCAAGCGCCAGAAACCCGCATAGGGTTTGACATAGAGGGGATGGCTGACGGTGGGAGACCAGCGCCCCTGTTCGTCTTGCGCGCGAACATATAATATATGTGCCCCTGCCGACAGACCGTCAAGGCGCAGCGAGTAGCCTTTGCTGCCTATCGCCGGGGACTCAACAGCCGTAGCCAAGCCGTAGCCAGGGTCACTGTCAATGAAATATTCGGCCCTAGTCTGTGCCGTCGTGCACAACGCAGCAGTCAGCAGAGCTGTGAGAGTTGCCAGTATCCTCATTGCTGCCCTAATTTTATTGTAATATTCAGTTTGCTGCCTTCTTCAACACTGGCAGGAACTGTCAGTCGTTCAATGACAGGCCCGGCGGGGATGCCCGACATCACGTATGGGTCGTCACCAGCTAAGGCTCCATAGGTACTTGTCACACCCTCTGGAAGACTTTGATTTAATCTGTTATAAACTTCTAAATCTGTATCTGCAAACCTGAAATCAACACTGTAGTCCCAAAACACGAAGTTATCGTTGTAGGTGTTTTCTGTGTCTTCGTCATTCCACCACCTTCCTACAAGGTTGTGCTCGTAGGTACAGCCACTGGTGCCGCCTGCGCAGCGGTCGTCGCTGCTGCTGGTATTGTAGGCGATGTAGGAGTTGCGGAAACCAGACCAGTCAAAGCTGACAGCACTCATGATATTGTTTGTTATCTGGTGGTTAGAAGTAGGCTCAGTGCCCCACATTCTCCCGATTGTACCGATGAAATTCTGATGAATAATGCAGTTGTCAGCCCCCTCCTTAAAGTAGAAATCACCCCAGCTGGACTTCCTGCAGCGCGTGATTACGGTTTGCGGTGCAGCAACACAGAAGTCTTCACCTCTGACATGCATACCGATGATGGTACAGCCTGCTGTCTCTACCGTGATACCCCCCACTATTGCCTCCATGGTGGCGACAGTCTCTATTTTGTTTTCCTTTTGGAAATAACCTGGGCCCACCAGCACTAAGCGCTTATTGAGTTTTACGCCCTCATAGGCTATGGTTGAGCCGTCCACCATGATGGTGTCACCGTCCTGCGAGGCATCCACAGCTGCCTGAATGCTGGTGTATGGAGCCATGCCCGCTACGTTGTTCACTCTGAGAATTTTTCCCTGTACTGTCATGGTTGTGGCGACAAGGGCCACTAAAGACAGCGCTTTCAATGATTTCTTCATAATGCTATAATTGTAGGTTTATGTTACAGGGTGCAAAGATACTGAAAAAACACAAAATAAACAATAGCGGTTTCCCGTTATTTTTCACCTCGAATGTAGTTTTTTTCAGCATAATTTATTAATTTTGCATCCGTATGATGCGAGTGTGCTTTTCCATCCTCCTGTTATTGGGCGCTGTCAGGCTTCTGGCAGCTGGCGACAGCCTGCTTTGGGCAGGGGTGCGCCAGGCCGGTCTTACTTATGGTCGGGGCGAAATTGACTCGGCCGGGACTATGGCCATGCAGCTGTTGCCCACAGCGCATGACACGCCGATGGCTGAAGCTATGTTGCACATCCTACTAGGAATGGTATGCAGCAGCAAAGACGAGAAACAGGAAGCCATTGAGGCTTTTGGGCGTAGCATCAGACTGGCCGAAGAGCACGATCTCCTGTCCGAGGCTGCCAGGCCTGGCCATCAATTCTTCTTTAGTACCATGATTCCCACCTATGTGCAGCAGGCCATGCTCTGCGAAGATATGGGTCTCGGAGAGCAGGCACTGGCCAGTGCGAAGAGTGCCTTGCTATGGATGGAACACTGCGGCGATGCAGGACTATGTGCCAGGTCAATGCTTGGAGTGGCCGATGTGCTGGTGAGGCATGGTGAATATGAAATGGCATACGAGCCGACTAGGCGTGCCTTGAAATGGTGTGCGTCCAATGGCCTGCACGATATTGCTAAAGGGCTGCTTGCAACAATGGTAACCATCGAGGCTTTCATCGCCCCAAGTGACCTCGAAAAGCCTATCGTCAGCCTATCGCCATTAGTAGCCGACTCACAGAGGGAGGATACGGCAGCCCGTGTCCCCTATAGCCTAGTCGCCGAACAAGGCGCCACCATACCGTCTGCTGACTCGACAGCCAGGCCACGGCAGCCCGAACCCGTCATCAACATAGAATATGTGTGGATGCGCGACCGCCGCGTGGGCTATGCCATCATGGTGCTATCTGCCTCGCTCCTGCTGTTCCTGCTCTACATGCTGTGGCAGCGACGACAGCGAAAGAGGAGGGATGCCACAGCAGCCCAGCAGCTGGAGGAGCGATTCCTGGAAGGACAGGAAAGTGAGCGCAGCAGGCTGGCTCGCGAGCTCCACGACAGCATAAGCAACCAGCTGCTGGCCGTGGAGATGAAATTGAGCAGCGACGGTCTGACCCCCCAGGCCATGCAGCTGCTGAACGACAGTCGCGAACAGATACGCCGCGTGTCGCATGAATTGCTGTCGCCAGAGTTTGAGCATGCTACGCTAAACCAGGTCGTAGCCAACTATGCGGCCAGTATGGATGGGGTCAACGGATGCAGCGTAAGCAGTCTGGCTAATCCCATCACTGCCAACTGGCAGGCTATTCCAGCCAAGACAGCACTGGAGGTCTACCGCATCATACAGGAAATGGTGAGCAACACGCTGAAACATGCTAACGCTACTGCCATTGCCATTGGTCTGAACCTGGACGAGGAATTGCTACTGACACTGACCGTCAGCGACAACGGTATCTGGAAAGTGCAGCATGCCACATCGGCAAAGGGCATTGGGCTACGAACCGTCAGCCAGAGGGTGGCGGCCATCCATGGGCAAACAGACTTCTGCCGGCATAAATACGGAAACACCATGAAGCTAACAGTGGACTGTGCTAAATAATCTTTCTTTTTCAGTGACAAAAGCACAAAATGGCGGATTCCCGTCATTGCATATTCCGATTTTTCTACTATTTTTGCCGCCAAAAAGAAAAAAAGGCTCACGAAAGAGTGCATTTGCCAAAAAAATCCGTAACTTTGCATCCGCATAGCCCGAAGAAAGGCCATGTAGACATCGTTAAGGAAGCGCAAGGAAGCACTGCTCAGGTTTGATGAATCTCGACAACTCATCCTATAATGGTCTAGCATGTGAGGCAAGGCGCTCTCCCCTAGTGTTGATATATGCCAATCGTACATATTCAACGACAGGGGGCGTGAGCCGTTCTTTTACCCAGACCAAGGCAGTCGAGAGCCTATCAGCCAGGTAAGCAGGA
>ERZ842401.5724-NODE-5724-length-13601-cov-5.393031_pt1 | contig 13601 bp, 11 predicted proteins | sample MGYA00521270_ERZ842401 | MGnify/ENA primary metagenome ERZ842401 (study PRJEB31892, sample SAMEA3878208) | bioreactor metagenome | biome: Moose rumen | place: Sweden | collected 2011-10 | study: EMG produced TPA metagenomics assembly of the PRJEB12797 data set... | reverse complement strand
GTCATGCTGGCCATGTCGTGGTTGCGGTCCACTATAATGGGGGTCGTGAGCACTACCCCCAGGCCGATGAGCACGGCTACCGAAGCGGCGATGCGTGTAGCGCGGCGCGAGAACAAGTTGCGGTCGGTTGCCAGGACGGCAGCAGGTACCTCTTGAGCAGCCTCTTGCTCGGCACGTTCGCGTTCAAGGGCCTCGACGGTCTTGATGTCCAGGTCAGCAAGACCAAAGTACTGGTCATTGGCATTGGAGCGGAAGAAGGGCACAAACTCGGTGTAACGACCATCGTTGCGGCGGAAGTAGCCCAAACGGCCCATCGAGACCTCGCTATCGCTGGCCAACTGCTGGCGGAAGGTGGTAACGCTATCGGAGATATAGCGCATCGCCTCGTCATAACTCATGCCCTCACGGCGCATGATTGACTGCGCCAGCAAGCCGTCATTGTGCGTGACGCTGGCATTGAAGGCCACAGTGCGCAACGGTCGCTGCATCAGCTGGTTGTCAGCGTCATAGCGTGCCGCCGCATAGTTGGCGATGAAGGCTCCCCAGCCAGGGATGACCACACAATCGTTGCAGGTCATCAGGTATTCTATATGTTCATTAACGGAAAACATCACACAAAGGTAGAAAAAGAGCCGTGAATGACAAAATTTTGAGTCAAAATTGTCCAGAAAAAGTTATTAACAACGCCCCTTACAGAGTGATCATGCCGCTGCCGTAGCACAGTTGCCCCTGCAGGTCGTAGATGACGGCGAACTGGCCCGGGGCGATGCCCTGCACGTCCTCCTCGCTCTCGATGACCCACTGGCGGTCACCCAGGTGGGTGAACTTGCCGCGCACCAGGTGGGGCGTGTGGCGATTCTTGAACATGATGTCGACAGGGCCTTCCACTCCCTGCCACGGGTTACCCGAGATGAAGTGCATCTCGTCGAGGCGCAACGTGCGACCATACTGCTTGGCGGTACCGTAGCCGTTGCTCACATAGATGACATTGTCCTCAACGTCCTTGCGCACGACATACCACGGGCCGCCACTCAGTCCCAGGCCCTTGCGTTGACCGATGGTGTGGAACCAGTAGCCGCGGTGCTCGCCCAACTTGCGGCCCGTCTCCAACTCGACGATGGGGCCGGGGCGCTCGCCCAGGTGGCGGCGGATAAAGTCGTTATAGTCAATCTGTCCCAGGAAGCAGATGCCCTGGCTGTCGCGGCGCTGTGCATTGGGCAGGTGGGTATCCATGGCGATGCGGCGCACCTCCTCCTTGGGCAGGTTGCCGATGGGGAAAGTGACGTGCAGCAGTTGCTCATAGGTGATTTGGGCCAGGAAGTCGGTCTGGTCCTTGACGGGATCGACTGCCGTGGCCAGGTATTTCACGCCGTCGATGAGCCGGGTCGTCGCATAGTGCCCAGTCGCCGTCTGGTCAAAATCCTTGCCCCAGCGCTGCTCAAAGAAGCCGAACTTGATCATGCGGTTGCACATCATGTCGGGGTTGGGCGTGAGGCCCTCCTTGACGGTGCGCAGGGCGTAGTCCATCACATGGTCCCAGTACTCCTCGTGCAGCGAGACGACATCAAGCGGCAATCCATAGCGACGGGCGATGAGGGTACACATCTCGATGTCCTCCTCGGCACTGCAGTCGCCCTCGTCATTGTCCATGCCGATGCGGATGTAGAACAGATGCGGGTCCTCGCCCTGCTCCTTGAGCAGGTGGACCACCACGGCGCTGTCGACGCCTCCCGATATGAGTACTGCGGTATTCAATTGACGTTTTATCGTTGGATTAAGCGTTGTCGAGGACTTTCTCGTCGGTGGCATCCTCGGTGAAATGGGCCGCAATGAAGTAGTCCAGCGAGATCTTGCCAGGGCCTGCCAGCAGCATGTACACAAAGATGCCGATGAACATCACCGGGTAGCCGGGCTGGAAGTTGAACAACTGGTCGGTCACCGTCTCCTGAGAGGAGAGAATCACGTTCTCGGCCACCAGCATCAGGGCCAACGGGAACAACACCGCCAAGCGGGTCAGGAAGCCTAACATGATGCACACGGCACACAGCAGTTCAACGACCACAAGCGCAGTCATCGCTCCCTCGGGAGACAAGCCCAGGAAGCCGTCGAAGTTGTGGACAATCTCATCAAAGTTCAGCATCTGGCGTATGCACAGTTGCAGGAACATGATGCCGGTGAACAGGCGCAGGAACAGGCGCGAGAGGTTGCTGTAGGTGTGACCCACACTGTAGAGGAACAGGTTCTTGAAAAATCCAGTCATAGCCGCTTGATTTTTTAGAGTAAGGACGATTAGTAATTGGGATTAACGGCGCCCATCAAGCTCTCGACTGACAGGCTCTTGTTAACGATAGTACGCTCACCATCAAGGACATAGCAACACGGAAATACCCTTAAGTCTAGATTGCTGGCCAGGTCAGCACTACATCCCACAACCCAGTTGTCGGCATAGCCCGCGGCAGCCTTTGCCCAGTCGGCACTATAGCCATTCATGCACAGGCACATCAGCATAGCACCCCCGTTGTCAATCAGGGCATTGAGCGCGACATCGGTGCTCAGGCGCAGCCGCCCGATAGAGCTATCTGTGTTGCCGTCAAGAAACAGCAGGATGTAGCTTTTAGCCTCTGGCAACTCGCTCAGACGATGCTTCAGGCCGTCCAGTCCGATGTAGTCAAAGTCAAGCGTTGCACCCGTCTGCACAGCGTTGATACGGCCCAACTGCTCCACATAATGCTCACGCAACGACTTGGGTAAGGCCTTGTTACCAGCAAGCGGCTTGATGAAGGCGACGTAAACCTCGTCGCTCCAGTACTCGGCATCAGAGCCATATAATGCACGCTCGGCCACCTCGCCCACCTTGATCAGGTTGGAGGTGTTGGACTGAGCCTTGTTGACAAAGTCGCGCACCGTGTTCATCACTATATTGCGGTGGGAGTAGCGGAAGAAATCCACAAAGTCGCGGAAGGTGTTCTCAAAGGCCTCATCGTCGGTGATGGGCTTGCTGATGTCGAAGTTGTCCCAGAAGTGGGTGATGATGTAATTGCAGCGGCTCTCGAGGGTCGCACATGTGTCGGGCGCCATCGGATAGGCAAACAAGGTGCCCGGCAATTGTTCGGCCAACTGAACTTGGCCCGACACGGAAGCCGTCGACAGCACCAATGCCGTGATTATCAATAAGATTTGTTTCATATTCCAATTCAATGCATGCCCAATGGGCATATTTAAACGGCTAAATTACTATAAAACCCGCAAAAATCGTCACCCTACAACATTTTTTCACAAAAAAACGCCCGAAGCGCGTTGAAGGCGTTCCTGGCGTTCTTCTCTTGAGAGGGTTGAAAATATAGTCTTCAAGAGTCGAGGTAATCATCGGTTGAGGTCCCTGCCAAAATTGACAGTGCAAAGTTACCGTTACAATGTTCTCGGAATTAGGAGAAAAGCCAAAAACCATTAGGACAAGATGGCGTTTCGGCACTTTGTCAGTTGTGTTTTTTTGATTTTTAATTCTACATAACAGCCTGTTGTACAAGCATGTATAACACAACTTATTGAGAAAGTCTCAAAAGGCACAGTCACATTGTCACTTGACGTAGGGGCGCAGGGCATCACGCCAGATGAGGTAACCTTTTCCCATGAGGTGGAGGCCGTCGTTAGTGAGGTCGGCGCGCAAGCGGCCTTGGTCATCAACAAATAGGGGGTAGAGGTTAATCCAGGTCACTTCCTGGCGTTGTGCCACCTGCTCAAGCAGGGCGTTAGCCTCGACAACGACGTGCTCACGGCCCTTGAGCAGTTTCCACTCGCGCACGTCGTTGTTGAAGGGCAACAGGCTCTGCAGATAGATTTTGGTCCTGGGTGAACCCTGCTTGACCATGATGATGAGACGCTCCATCACGCGGGCGATGCTGTCGGCACTCACGTCGTGTGAGATGTCGTTGACGCCGCTCATGATGAAGAGTTTGCGGGGCTGTCCCTTGATGATGGGATCGATGCGGTCAATCAGGCCCTGGACGATGTCGCCCACGATGCCGCGGTTCTTGATGTGGCGGTTACCCAACAATTCGTTGAACTCGCAGCCGTCGGTGAGGCTGTTGCCCAGCATGACGATGTCCTTCTTGCCGATGGGCAACTCCTCGAAGAGCGTCGCCCGGCGGGCATAGTAGGGATCCTGGTTGGCCTGGGCCGCGGCCGTGAGGCAGATGAGTGCCGTCACGGCCAGGATTGCTAACTTTTTCATTCTTTTACCGTTTAAAGGGCCGCGACAGAGTCACGGCAAAGATTAACGCTAAGGTTGGTGAAGCCATTAGTTGTTGCCGCGGTAGGCATCGATGGCCTTCTTGACCGAGCCATGCAACAGCAGCAAGCGCTTGGCGTCGTCGTAGGGGAGTTTCAACTCCTCAACGAGCCAACGGGTGCCACGGTCAACGAGTTTCTGGTTGGTGAGCTGCATGTTCACCATCTTGTTACCCTTGACGCGCCCCATCTGTATCATGACGCTGGTGGAAATCATGTTGCAGATGAGTTTTTGTCCCGTGCCGCTCTTCATGCGCGAACTGCCGGTGACATACTCTGGGCCGACGACCATCTCGATGGGAATCTCGGCCACCTCACACACGGGAGCTCCCGGATTGCTGGTGATGGCGGCAGTGAGGCATCCGTTGGCACGAGCATCACGCAGGGCACCAATGACATAGGGCGTTGTTCCCGATGCAGCGATACCGATGACAGTATCGAGTGGCGTGACATGATACTCCAGCAGGTCTTTCCAGCCCTGTTCGGTGTCGTCCTCGGCATTCTCGACAGCGTTGCGCAACGCCGTGTCGCCGCCGGCGATGAGGCCGATGATCCACCCTGGCGACATACCGAATGTGGGCGGAATCTCACTGGCGTCGAGCACACCCAGACGACCGCTGGTACCGGCGCCCATATAGAAGATGCGTCCACCTTTCTTCATGCGCTCTACAATGCCCGTGACAAGCCTCTCGATTTGGGGAATCGTTTGTTGCACAGCATCGGCCACCTTGTGATCCTCCTGATTGATCTCGGTAAGAATTTCATGCACCGACTTCTGTTCCAGGTTATCGTATAGCGAAGGTTGTTCGCTGATTTTAACAAAAGCCATAACTATTATTCTATTGTTTACCCGCCCATTGCTATGGGGCATGATAAAGTTTAACAAACGAGGTGTATTTACTCATCGGTCGAGTGGTACTTCACAAGGCCTTCCATCGGGTCCTTAATGACTGTGCCGATGGTAATGCCTAAAGCCTGGGCTGCTTCTTGCAGCACAGCCTTCTCGCAGAATGCGATGGAACCCACAAAGTTGCAGGGCAGCTCCTTGTAATTGGGGTAACTGGCCACATTGCGGGTAAAGAAATCGGTAAACGAGCGGAAGACGATGTTGTGGATCGACGGCTCGTCGATGTTGTGCTCCAGGAAGGGAGCGAACTGGGCCAGGAAGCGGTTAGCTGCCGGTTTGCGATAGACCGATGTGATGATGGTCGTGTAGTCCAGGTTATACTCCTTCATGAACTTGTCGCACAAGTGTTGCGGCAATTGCTTCTTGAGCACGTCACCCACGAGCAGTTTGCCAAGCACTGCACCGCTGCCCTCGTCGCCCAGGATGTAGCCGAGCGGGGAAACGTTCTGCACCACCTTCTCGCCATCATAGTAACAGGAATTGCTTCCCGTGCCCATGATGCAGGCGATGCCCGGTTGACGGCCGCACACTGCGCGTGCCGCTGCCAACAGGTCACTGGCGACCTCGATTTTGCCGGCACTGGGCAAGTTGGCGCGCAGGGCGTTCACTACCTGCTGCTTGATCTCGTCCGAGATGATGCCCGCGCCATAGTAGTGTATCTCGTCCACCTTGTAGTTGGTGAGGTGCGGAATGAGTTCGCGCTTGATCTGCTCCTTCATCTCCTCCTCGGTGAGCAGCAAGGCATTCATACCGGTAGTGAAAATCTGCGCTACCTTTTCTTTGTCTTTGAGCAGCGTCCAGTTGATCTTGGTGGAGCCGCAGTCAGCAATAAGAATCATCATAATATTATAGTTTTTTTATAGTTATTACAGTCGCTATAGTGATTATAGTTAGATTTTGATATAAATTCTCTTCTTGTAGAGAATGTGGCCCACCACCCAGTTGAGCAGCACGAAGCAGACGGCATACAGGGCCGAGGCCGTGTAGTTGTCACAGAAGGTCTGGAAGAACCCGTAGACCGCGCTGTGGATGGTGATGTTGCCGCCCTCGGCATCATGACCAATGGGGATGGCGCCAAAAAGGATGGCTAGAATGGTTCCCAATAGGTAGAGAGCCAGCGGATTAACGCCAAAGGATTCAAAGAATCGTCCCCATCCCTTTTTCTTGCCCTTGATGTCGACAAAGTAGATGAACATGGCCTGGATGCACATGGCCATGCCGCAGGTGATGAGTACAAAGGTGGATGACCACATCTTCTTGCCGCAGGGGATGCCATACTGCAACAGCCAGCCTGCCAACAGCATCATCGAGCCCCACAGGAGCATCGTGGTGATGCGCTCGGTATTGTTGTGCACCTGCAGGATCATACGTCCCACCAGGTAGCCGATGAGCACATGGGCGATACACGGCAAGGTGCTCAAGATGCCTTCGGGGTCAAAAGAGATGCTCTCGCCAAAAGCGTGCTCGTGGTACATGTGGTCGGTGCCCAGCACGCTATTGTCTATCTGAGCGATGATGTTCTCGAGCGAGAAGTCATAGCCGTGCCCCAGCCCCAAAATCAGGGCATAGGCCACGAGGATGATGCCCACAAGCCACGGGATGAACTTGCGGTTGAACAGCACGACGCACAGCGAGCCAAACAGGTAAGTCAGCGCCAAGCGTTGGAACACGCCCAAGTAGCGCAGAGTGTCGAGGTTGTTGACAGCCTCGCTGAAGGGGTCACCCTTACACAAACCGCGCACCAGGTGGCCGAACCACTGCACGGCCCAGCCGATGAGGAACAGGACGACGGCACGGATGATGACCTTCTTCAACAGTGCGCCCGACATCCTGTAATTGAACTTCTTGAGCGAGAATGCCATCGACACACCCATGCAGAAGATGAAGAACGGGAATACCAAGTCGGTGGGCGACAGCCCGATCCACTCGGCATGGGCCAGCGGACGGTACAGATAACTCCACGAGCCGGGATTGTTGACCAGCAGCATTCCCGCGATGGTGATGCCTCGCAGGATATCGAGCGACAGCAGCCGTTTATTGTCTTTTGCCATAATTCTCAGTTATTTAGTGATATAGGTAATACTTTGCTGAACGGGTACGGAAAACGTCCACGTCCTTGTTCCAGTAGTCGGCGATGTCGGCCACCTTGTAGCGGCGTGTGAAACGCTCCCGGATTTCCTTGGTGCCGCACACCTTGTCGAACATGTTGTAGCGCTTGGGGTTCTGCTCAAACAATTCCACGTTAGGGTACATCTCATGGATGACCTGGAGGAAGTAGAACTGCGTCAGGCACAGGTTGGCGGCATCGGGATCGGTGATATAAATCTGCACGCCGTGCACCTCTTGCAGCGACTTGTCGACCGCCACACTCAAAGCGTAGAACGGCTTGTAGTTGATGGGGCGGAAGTGCATGCCTGGCAGGTTGAGGGCGTTCATGTTCATGGCCAGGGAATCGGCATTGATCCACGAGGCGGCAAATGTCTCGAACGGCAAGGTGTAGCCAATGCCCGTGTTGAAGATGTACAACTCGCCCAGGATGCCCGAGACGGGATAGAAAAAGGCGTTCTCGGGGGCGGGAATCTGCGGTGAGGGCAACACCCATGGCATGCCTGTATCGCGGAACTTCATGTCGCGGGTCCAGCCTTCCATGGGGATAACGGTCAACTTGCACTTGCGACCGGTCTTGGACTCCTGACCGATGATGCCCTCCTCGTTGAGGAAGGTGGCCAGTTCGCCCGGCGTGAGGCCGTAGAGGTAAGGGATGGCATACTTGCTGACGAACGAGAAGTACCCCGGCTCGACCAAGTTGCCCTCCACCTTGTTGCCGCCCAGGGGGTTGGGGCGATCCAACACCATGAACTCGGTACCATATTTGGCACAGGCCTGCATGCACACGCCCATGGTGGCATAGAACGTGTAACTGCGGCACCCGATGTCCTGAATGTCATACACGAGCACGTCGATGCCCTTCAACATCTCGGCAGTGGGCTCATGGGTCTTGCCGAAGAGCGAATACATCTTGATGCCCGTCATGGGGTCGACAGCATCACCCACGGCATCGCCGGCATGGGCATTGCCGCGCACGCCATGCTCGGGGCCGAACAGGGCAACCAGTTCCACACCGGGGGCCTCGTTGAGGATGTCGACGGTGCTCTTGAGGTTGTTGTCGATGCCGCTGGGGTTGGTAACCAGTCCCACGCGCTTGCCCTGCAACGGCGCGAACCCGCCGTCACGCAACACCTCGACACCCGGTTTGACGACCGCTCCTGCCGCCATTGCCACCATCGCCGCACACACTATCAGAAAAAATATCTTCTTCATACTCTCATTATTATTTAAAGCGAATTACACGAATTGAAAGAAGTATATCATCATTAGACTAATTCGTGAAAAACGTAGTCTTAATTACTTGTCGGAGTCGGTTTTCTTGCCGTAGTCAGGGTCGACGCGTCGGTCAACGAGATAGGTGACAACCAGCGTTGCCACACAGCACACCATCACCATCCAGAAGAAGTTGGCATAACCGATAGCCTCCTGGATGTAACCGGCAAACATGCCCGGAATCATCATACTCAATGCCATGAAGGCAGTGCAGATGGCATAGTGCGAGGTCTTGAACTCGCCCTCGCTGAAGTAGATCATGTAGAGCATGTAGGCCGTGAAGCCAAATCCGTAGCCAAACTGCTCAATGGCAATGGCCGTGGAAATCGCCACAAGATTGGTGGGCTGGCAAACAGCCAGATAGACAAATGTGGCACAGGGCAACGTCATGCATGCCGCCATCCACCATAAGGACTTCTTCAGGCCAACCTTGGCGGCAAACAGTCCGCCCAGGATGCCGCCGATGGTCAAGGCCAGCACACCGATGGTGCCATAGACGATACCCACCTCGGCTGTCGAGAGTCCCAATCCGCCAACGTCCTTGGATGCCACCAGGAAGGGCGTACACATCTTGATGAGGAAAGCCTCGGGCAAGCGGTACAACAGCATGAACACAATGGCCAGCCAGACGTAGGGCTTGGTGAAATAGGTCACGAAGGTGCGGCCAAACTCCTTGAAGATGGCACCAGCCGTGGGTTTCTCATCCTTGAGGGTCGAGGCGTCGCTCTGCACTTTGGGAATGGCAAAGGTGTGATAGAGCGTGATGGCGCTGAAGAGCACAGCGGCTACGCCCATGGTGATCATCCACGACATGGGGATATCGCCATTCTTGAGTTCGATGGCACCGGCAATGGCTACCAGCACACCCTGGCCAAAAATCGAGGACAGGCGGTAGAAGGTGCTGCGGATGCCCACAAAGGCGGCTTGCTCGTTCTGCCGCAACGCCAGCATGTAGAAGCCATCGGCAGCGATGTCGTGCGTTGCCGAGGCAAAGGCCGTAATCACAAACAGGATGAGTGTGATGGCAAACATGCTGATGGGGGTCTGGCCTGAGGCGATGATCGCCGCATCGGGTTTAGGCATTGTCAGCGTGAGCAGGATGAACGCGGCACTCATGAGCACCTGCATGCTGATGGTCCACCAGCGCTTGGTGCGGATGATGTCGACAAAGGGGCTCCAAAAGGGCTTGATGGTCCACGGCAGGTAAAGCAGGCTGGTGAACAAGGCCATCTGCCCATTGGGGACACCCATCTTGGCAAGCATCAACACCGAGATGTTGTTCACGACAAAGTAGGGTATACCCTCGGCAAAATAGAGCGTGGGTATCCACAACCACGGATTTCTTCTTTTAGTCACTTGATCCATCTTGATATGATTTTTAATGATTAGTATCTTTTCTCGATGCTGGCCCCCACGAAGTAGTGCAGCAGGATCTGCTTGTAGTCATAGCCCCTGGCGCCCATCACGGCAGCACCAATCTGGCACAGTCCCACACCATGTCCCCAGCCGGCACCGCGCAACACGAACTTGGCTGGATAACCGTCCTGGTCCACATCATGCTTCTCGACAACGAAGGCCGAGCTGTACAAGCACGAGGGCGACAAGGCGTAACGGATGGTCAGTTCCTTGCCGATGATGCGTTCACACTTCTCGCCGACGATGCGCAGGCGGTACAGGCGTCCGCTGGTACCCCGCGCCACGGGCTGCAAGTCGCGGATGCGGCCGTAGTCGATACCTGTGCGCTCGTGAATGAGTTTTGAAATCTCTTCTTGGGTATATTCCACCGACCAGCGGTAGAAGTCCTTAGTCTCCTGGTCATAGTCGTTCAAGACCTGGGAGAGGATTTCGGGGTCAGTGGTGTTGCAGAAGGCGCTCGGGCTGGACAATATCCACTCGGCGGCATTGTCCTCGCGGGTGAGGTCGGGGAAGAGGGCTTCGTCCTCTCCGTCACGCCGAGCCTCGAGGTAATCGTGGTGATGCGGTTCCCAGCAGTTCTCAAACTCCTCCATCACGCCACCGCACGACTTGCTGAAGCGTGCGTCACACAGTTCGCCGCCGTGCATGAGCACCTCGCCCCAAGTGGCACGGATGGCCTTCTCCACCTTCTCGGTCGTGGCACGGATGATGCCTTGATAACGCTGGCAATGGTCGTCGGCGCACACGTCAAAATTCATGTGGTCGTCGCGGTCCCACCACTTGACGAGTTCTTCGGGGGTGTCCTTCATCTCGCCCTCGGCATCGGGGTGACGCTCGGGCATGATGGCGGCCTTGTCGTTATGAATCTGAGCCAGCAGCCAACTGCGTGAGATGACGGCGTGGGCCTTGAGCAGTTCGAGCGACGCGTGGGCACTCATTTCGCTCGAAATCACGCTCAGCAGGTAATCCTCGACACTCAGCACGTTGACGGGCGTCAGTTTGCCATCCTCGACAATGATGTGGAGCGCGCCCTTGAAGGTCTGGTCCTCCTTGCGCTTCCAGTGGAAACTCACGCCGATGGTCACACCCTTGAGCGTGAACGAGGCTTTTTCGGGCTCGACGGGTTGGAACAGCAACTCGCTGTAGCACTGCCCGTTCCACTGCACCTGGCCGTCGACACAACGGGCCTGTTGAGAGCCGCTGCAAGTGCCCCCATTGACACGGTAGTCGCCATTGAGCACAAACTCCAATACGGGCTCATTCATGATGCCCACCCTCACTTGAGGGATCTGTTTCTCGTCCATAATAATATTTTGTTTTTAGTTTCTAACCATTATTTTGACATCAAAAGAACCGTCCCTATTTTACACTTTTCCGCTATGCCATGTCATAGTGGTTACTGTAGTGGTGGAAAAGGGTGGAGAGGTCTTTGCGGGAGATGCACAACTCGTCATAGAGGGCTTGGACTTGCAGGGCGGTGAGGGTGTCGTAGTCCTTGCGGGATGGGATGGCCCAGAGGCCGCCCATGTCGACCGAGGCGGGGCTGAGCAGCAGGCGTCCCTCGCCCTCGCCATAGCAGGCGGGACGATGCTTGCGTCGTGGAAAGATGACCATGTGCCAGGTGCGGTCGATAGACTCCCACCAGCACAGGGCGTTGACCATGGGCTCGTCGGCACCATCGGGGAGCGGCAGCAGGTCGAACAGTCGCAGGGCATAACGCTCGGCGGCACGGATGGTGCTCGTCTCGATGGTGAACAGACTGCGGCTCAATGAGTCCACATAGCCGATGAATCCCTCGTCGCCGTCGGCAAGCAGATGGGTGGTGGCGTGAGCCAGTTCACTGCACAGTGGCATCTCGCCCTTGGCACCAGCCTGGAAGTGGGCATGGTCGGGTGCCGACGCGCCACACTGCGGCCCGTTATAGAACACCACAAAGTCGGGCAATGCCTGTGCCAGGCGCAACATGTCCCCCACCCTGCTGGCGAGTCGTTGCGGCACATGGCGCAGGTCAGCGATGGTCAGGTGGCGGGAGAAGATGGGATAAGGATTAACCTGTATCTTGTAGTTGTCTCCCCACAGGATAGCCCGTTGCCGTGCTGGCTGGTGTTCGGAACACAGAAAGCACTTGCGGCGTGCCAGGGACTGCCTGTCGAGTGCTGCGGCCGACGAGCGGATGCGCTCGGGATTATACTGCAGCGTCACAGTGGATTCGCCCACCTGCAAGGAGCGTGTGGCGACGCGACCGAGCGCCTCATAGTTGCGCCCAGCCACATCCCAGTCACGCAGTTGCCTGGTGATAAGCCTATCCACTGCCTTGCTGTAGTCCATCTCTTTAGTTAACAGTTAATAGTTTTCTGCCACTATCTTGCCGCGGTTGCCGTTAAAACTGACGAACCTTAACTCTTAACTTACTGTTTGTTCATCGCGATGCGGGCCTGGAGTTCCCAGGTGCGGATGCGGTCTTTGTACAGGTTGTTGCGGTTCATCTTCTCGACATCGAGCGAGGCGTCGCTGTTGTCGTCCCAACGGCGGCACAGGTACACAGGCGTGTAGACGCGGCCAATCTGGTAATGGCGCGAGATGTTCAGGCCCAGGGCATAGTCCTCGCCATAACTGGTGTTGGGGATCTTAACGTCGCGCAGCACGGGTGTATAGAAAGCGCGGGGAGCACCCAGGCCGTTGATGCGCAGGGCATTGTTGCGGCCATTCTCGGGAGTCCACTCCTTGTGGTCGATGATGCCGGGAGGGATGGGATTGAGGTGGATGTCGGTCATCTGATAGGTGCCTACCACCATGGCCACATTCTGCTCATAGAAGGCGTTGACCATCGTCTGCAGGGTGTGCTCGTCCTTGTACATGTCGTCGCTGTCGAGTTGCACGATGAACTTGCCGGCGCGCTTGCTGTGGGCTGCCAGGTTCCAATAACCGCCGATGCCCATGTCATAGAAGTCGGCGATGATGTGGATGAGGCGCGGGTCGTTATACTCGGCGATGGCCTCGCGGGTGCCGTCGGTCGAGAAATTGTCCACCACCATGAGGTTGAACTTGAAGTCGCACTCCTGCTTGAGCACAGAGTCGATGGCGTCGCGGATGGTGCGGATGCGGTTGCGCACGGGAATCATCACCGTTGCCTCGACCTCAAAGTCGCCCTGGTCAAACTCGATGTGGCGGAAGTTGGGCACTTCCTTGCCGTCGACGATGCGTGTGGGAGGCAGGTAGCCGCCCACCTCCTTGAGGTGCTCGGTACAGGCCTGCTCCATCTCGATCTGACGACCGCGGTTGCGCGGATCCACGTAGTCAAAGATCTTCTCGCCACTCTTGCGGGTATCCAGTTCCACGTCGCTATAGAGGAACTCGTTGATGTGGGTGATGGGGGCGAACTGCGACAACTTGAGTCGCAGATCATACTGGCCTGCGAACTCATAATCGGCCTTCATGGCCGCAGCCGCCTTCTTGAAGCACTGACTGCAGAAAAACAGCACCGAGCCAAAGTCAAAGTCGTCCCTGAGGCTGCCCATCTGGTAGTCGATGACAGGAGCCTTGTCGGCGCCCTTATCGGTCACGTTGTAGTGGTCGGCATAGAGCATGCCCGAACGGGAGTCCTCGGCAA
>ERZ842401.5723-NODE-5723-length-13603-cov-6.127473_pt1 | contig 13603 bp, 9 predicted proteins | sample MGYA00521270_ERZ842401 | MGnify/ENA primary metagenome ERZ842401 (study PRJEB31892, sample SAMEA3878208) | bioreactor metagenome | biome: Moose rumen | place: Sweden | collected 2011-10 | study: EMG produced TPA metagenomics assembly of the PRJEB12797 data set... | reverse complement strand
CTACAACATGATCTACGCCCTGGCGGAATCGAAAAACTACGCCACCATCCAGGATTATTCCCTGTGCCTGGTGGACGAGCTTGGCCACTATGATCCAGATCGTCATCACAAAGCCCACGAGGAACATCAGCAGGCCTGAGAAACCGAAGAAGTGCATCGGTTTCTTTCCGAAGGTACTGAGAAACCACAGGGAGAGAAGGTCGAGGAAGCCGTTGACGAACCTCTCAAGGCCGAACTTGCTCTTTCCGTATTTCCTTTTCTGGTGGTGGACCGGCTTTTCTGTGATCTTGTCAAAACCGGCATTCTTTGCCAGGTAGGGAATGTACCTGTGCATCTCTCCGTAGACTTCGATGTTCTTCACGACTTCGTTGCGGTAGGCCTTGAGTCCGCAGTTGAAGTCGTGTAGGTTGTGAATGCCGCTCACGCGCCGAGCTGTGGCGTTGAACAGCTTGGTGGGAATGGTCTTGCTGAGGGGGTCGTAGCGTTTCTTCTTCCATCCGCTCACCAGGTCATAGCCATCCTGGGTGATCATGCGGTAGAGCTCCGGTATCTCGTCGGGGCTGTCCTGCAGGTCGGCGTCCATGGTGATGACCACGTTTCCCTGTGCTCGCTCAAAGCCCGTGTTCAGAGCCGGCGACTTGCCGTAGTTGCGGCGAAAGGAGACCCCCTTGAGCCTGGGGTTGCGCTCGTTGAGTGTCTTGATGACCTGCCACGAGTTGTCGGTGCTGCCGTCGTTGATGAACAGCACCTCGTAGGAGAAGCCGTTCTCCTGCATCACCCGCTCGATCCACTCGGCGAGCTCGGGCAGCGACTCGGCCTCATTATATAATGGCACTATTACTGAAATATCCATATCGTCAAATCACAAAAAAATCGTTCACTTGGTCATGTCGTTGTTCAGGTTGGTCTTGTTGCCCTTGCCGATGGAGCGTCGTGCAAAGATGGCCGTGATGGCACTGACCACCGACCCGCCAAAGGCGATGAACCAGAAGGCATTGAACACCAGCTCGATGGGCGTGGGCAGCATGCCCTTTTCCACCATGCGTTGCAGCACAATGAACATCTCGCTGTCGCGTGCCTGCGGAATCTTGCTGTAGGCCTCGATGGCCGCTTGTGCCTGCTCGTACATGTAGTTGGGCCGCACATATTGCAGCACCAGGTAGACGATGAAGCTGGCCAGCACCGTCCCCAGGATGAAAAGCATGATGCCCAGCATCCACAGTGCTGCATGCTCGGCAAAGCCGTCGTCCTCGATGAACTTGCGGCGCTGGAATGCATAGACCAGCACCGGCGTGCCCATCAGCATGATGAGGAACAGAAAGCTGAGCGGCGGGAACAGGTCGGCAAAGATGGATGCGACGGCAGCGCATGCCAGATAGAGGCCGAATGGAACGCCCCACTCGCCCGCTCGTTGATAGATGCTCTTGGATGTTCTTGCCATATCAAACGACAAAGTTAGGTATTTTCCTTGAAAACGGGTGTCCAAGAGGCGAAAAAAGTTTTTCTCGGTCGTTGAAACGTAAAAAATGCCCGTCAAAAGTGAATATTTTAAAACATTTGCCTATATTTGCCGAAAGTTTTATTGCTTGCTACATGAAAAAACCTGTCTCACGTCCTGGCCTCACCCCATGGGTGGCTGCAATAGCGGGTATTGTCGTCCTGCTGTTGTCGTTGTTGCCGTCGTGCCGCCGCACCCCGTCGTGCGGACACCGTGACGATGCCCACTATGCCGAGGTGGACAGCCTGCTGCGCGGGATGGAGGATGTGGACTCGATAGCCGTGCTGGTGAAGCAATATCACAGCCATCATGATGCGACGGGCGAGATGCTGGCCCTGAAGCGCCAGGGGTCGCGCCTGCGCAAGCTGTCGCGCTATGATGAGGCCATCGCGATACATACCCGCGGCATGGAAATCGCCACGCGCTTGTCCGACACGCTCGAGATGATCGCTGCCCTCAACAACATCGCGACCGATTACCGTCGCAAGGGTGACCTGAGCAACGGCAACGGTTATCACTTCGAGGCCCTGAAGCTGAGTGACTTCTACAGCGACCATGACAGCCCCGAGGCCATTAAGAGCCGCGTGGTGACTCTCAACGGCATCGGCAACATTGAGATAGAGATGTGCAATTATTATGCTGCCGACAGTGTGCTGCACATGGCCCTGGAGGGCGAGCAACGGTTAGGGAGCCACCTGGGCATGGCCATCAACTATGCCAACATCGGTGCCGTGAAGCAGGCCCTTGGCGAGATTGACTCGGCATGGGTGTATTACCGCAAGTCGCATGAGTATAACCAATTGGCAGGCTCGCAGGAGGGAGAGGCGTTGTGCCATTTGCACTATGGTGAACTGTATGAGCATGAGCGCAATTTCTCGCATGCCAAGGAGGAGTACAAGCTGGCCTATGACAAGCTAAAGGTGCTGGGCGAGAGTTACCACTGGCTGGGAGCCAGCCTGTTGTTGTCGAAGGTGTGCATCATGCTCAACGAGCTTGACGAAGCCCGGCACTACCTGCAAGAGGCCGATGAGGAGGCCTTGACCATCAATAGTCTCGAACATCTGGCCGAGGCCTACAAGATACACTATGACCTGGCACTGCTGGATGGCGATACCAAGAAAGCTCTCGACTACTATGTCAAGAGCGAGGACATGCAGGACAGCATCTGTGGTCTGGAGAAGAGCGGCGAGATGCGCCGTCAGCGCATTGAGTATCAAACTATGCTCAAACAAGGGAAGATGGAAGCGCTGCACAACGACATCTCGCGCCTGAAGCGCCTGCGCAACATGATGGCGGCCCTGGTGGTCATCCTGGTGCTGATGGCCGGCGGCGGCATCGCCGCGCTGATGTATGCGATGCGAGTGCGCTTGCGCACCCAGCGCAAGCTGCGCCAGGTTGAGGAGACGCGCAGCCTGTTCTTCACTAATGTCGTCCACCAGTTGCGCACGCCGTTGACGGCCATTATGGGCGCCACCGACGGCATCATCGGTGCCGACATGTCGGGTGACGACGCTGCCCGTCGCGAGAATATAGAGATTATCGAGCGCCAGGGCAAGAACCTGCTCGAACTCGTGGACCGCATCCTGCAGGTGGGTGGCGTTCGCAGTGCCATCCGCGAGCCCGAGTGGCGTACGGGTGACCCCGTTCCCCTGCTGCGCATGGTTGCCGAGAGTTACCGAGAGCAATGCGTGGAGCGTCACATCGAACTGACCTATACGCCCCACGAGGAGAGTGTCATCATCGACACAGTGCCCAAGTACCTGATTACGATTTTGGGAAGCTTCATCGAGAATGCCATCAACTATAGCAAGGACTATAGCAAGATATCCCTGCTGTCGCGCGTCGAGAAGTACCGCTTTATTGTCGAGGTTACCGATAATGGCATCGGCATCGAGGCCAAGGACCTGCCGCATGTGTTTGAGCCTTTCTTTCGCGGTGCGGTTGCCGAGCACATGGTCGACGGTGTGGGCATCGGTCTGACCGTTGCCCGCGACATGGCGATGGCGATGGACGGGATGGTGTCGGCCACGAGCGATCAAGATAGGGGCACCTGTTTCGCCGTGTCGCTGCCGCTCAAGCATGGCAATGCCGTGAAGCAGGCATTTGACATTGTTGTGCGGCCTGTCCCCACGATGTCGCGTCGCGTGACGGAACGCGCCGATGTCCTTGCGCAGGACCCTGATGAGACCAACACGCTGCCAGTGATACTGGTGGTTGAGGACCATGTTGATGTTGCCCACCTGGTGGGAAGGGTGCTGGAGCACAGGTTTGCCGTGGCCTATGCCACCGACGGAGAGCAGGCCCTGAGCAAGATACAGCGTCTGAACCCCGACCTGGTCATCACCGACGTGAAGATGCCGATGATGGACGGTCACGAGCTGTGCCGTCGCATGCGCGCTACACCGTCGTTGCGCGACATTCCCATCATCATGCTGAGTGCCCGCACTGCCGAGGCCGACCGCGTGCGCGGCATTGAGGCCGGAGCCGACGCCTATCTGGTCAAGCCGTTCTCGCCCGAGGAGTTGCTCGCATGGGTCAACCGCCTGTTAGAGAGCCGCTGCATGCTGCTGGGTGAGCGTCAGCGCATTGAGTCCGCAGCGCGGGTTAATCAGCCCGAACCAGTGCAAGAGAAAAATCATGATGAGGAAGCCGCTGACCTGTTCCTGAAGCAGTTCAGGCAAGAAGTGGAAAAGGTGATGAACGTTGGTGTGAAGCTTGATTTTGACAAGATAGCTCTGACCTTCAGGATGGGAGAGAGCCAGCTCCGTAACAAGGTGCAGCGGTTGACAGGCAAGAGCATGACGGCCTATATCACCCAGTTGCGCATGGAGCGTGCGATGCATCTGCTGAAGACGCGCCCCGACCTGCGCATCGGCGATGTGGCGGAGCAGTGCGGTTTCCTGGATGTAGCCTACTTCTCAAGGGTGTTCCGCCAGCACTATGGCATGACGCCCACACTGGCACGCAACAGCAACTAAACTGTAACTATTCAGCCAAAATAACCCCACGCAAAGCCGCAAAGCCGCTAAGATGTTAATATTCAAGCCTGCTTGAAAAAGTCGCTTCTTGAATTTAAGTCTCCGAATTAAGCGAATTAGTCGAAAAAAGACGCCAGCCAAATTCGTATAATACGTTTAATTCGGAGGCCTAAAAAGACACAAAGAAAAGTCTCCGAATTAAGCGAATTTAACGAATAAATATTTCCACGGTAACTTATGAGAGGGCTTTTTATGCTGGACTCAATCAACCCCATCCGCTATCAACATGAAAAAGATGCGATTGCTATAAATGATTAGAAAACAAAACATAGCGGCTTGGCGTGAAGCTCTTGAAGCCCTGTAAGGGCGTCAAGAGTTTAGGCAAGGGTGAAGCGCAGCGTAACCCCTGCAACAAGTCCGAATCAAAGATAAAGCCCTGTAGGGGCGACAGATACCCCGTCTCGGTTACTCTGTCGCCCCTAAGGGCTAATCATGTGGTGTGATGCTGCAAACAGGGGTTTCACTCGGCTGTGCCTCGTTTCACCCCTGCCTAAACCCTGGTCAGCCCTAACGGGCTTTTTACTGGACATTATTGACAAATAATACAATAAATACAAATTCAACTAATTGATAATCAGTAATTTGTGCTTATTGCGTTAATTGTTGTTGTTTTCTTGTTACCGTGTTATTCTTTTTGGGGACCGTGGCCGGCGTTGTCTCCCCAGCGGGCCTGCTGGCGTGCCGCCATCTGGTTCTCGGCGGGGTTGTCCTGCGGGTGCCACAACTGTGGATGGTTCAGCTCCTGGGGCATGTACTGCTGCATGACGAAGTGGCCTGGATAGTCGTGGGCGTACATGTAATCCTTGCCATAGCCCAACTGCTTCATCAGGCCTGTGGGTGCGTTGCGCAGGTGCAGCGGCACAGGAGCATTGCCCGTCTCGTTGACGAGGGCCAGGGCACCATCGATTGCCAGGTAGGCGCTGTTGCTCTTGGCGCTGGTGGCCAGGTAGATGGCACACTCGCTCAAGGGGATGCGCCCCTCGGGCCATCCGATCTTGTTGATGATGTCAAACGTGGCGTTGGCCAGCAGCAGGGCGTTGGGGTTGGCCAGTCCGATGTCCTCGGCTGCGAGGATGCACAGGCGGCGGGCGATGAACTTGGGATCCTCGCCGCCGGCAATGAGACGTGCCAGCCAATAGACCGCCGCGTCGGGGTCGCTGCCGCGGATGCTCTTGATGAAGGCCGAGATGATGTCGTAGTGCATCTCGCCTCCCTTGTCAAAGGCCAGCGGGTTCTGCTGCAGGCGGTCGGTGACGATGTCGTCGGTGATGACAAACGGCTCGCCCTCGTGCAGCGACTGCATGATCAGGTCCAGGATGTTGAGTAACTTGCGCGCATCGCCGGACGAGAAGCGCAACAGCGCCTCGGTCTCCTCGACGCGCACTTCGCGGCCCTGGAACATCTTGTCGGTCTTGATGGCATGGTCGAGCAGCTGTAAAAGGTCGTCGCGGTCCAGCGGATTGAGCACATAGACCTGGGCGCGCGACAGCAACGGGCGGATGACTTCAAAGGACGGGTTCTCGGTCGTGGCGCCGATCAGCGTCACCGTGCCGCGCTCCACGGCCCCGAGCAGGGAGTCCTGCTGCGACTTGTTGAAGCGGTGGATCTCGTCGATGAACAGGATGGGGCGCCCCTTGGTGAACACGCTGCGGGCATCGGCCTGGCATCGGTCGAGCACCTCGCGCACGTCTTTCACGCCCGAGGTCACGGCCGACAGTGTGTAGAACGGCACCTGTGTCTGCTCGGCGATGATGCGCGCCAGGGTGGTCTTGCCCACGCCCGGCGGTCCCCACAGGATGAATGAGGATATGTTGCCGCTCTCGATCATGCGGCGGATGACGGCCCCTTCTCCCACGAGGTGCCGCTGGCCAATGTAGTCATCCAGTGACCGTGGCCTGAGCCGTTCGGCAAGAGGCTCGTAGGTCATGACAGAGATTTCAGTTTATTGATGTTAGGGTGCAGGGCATGCTTCTCGATGATGCGTGCAATGACTTCGAGCCAGTGGGCATCCACGTCGTCAAAGGTGCCCAACTCCTTGCTGTCGATGTCGAGCACGCCGATAACCGAGCCGTTGACATCGCGCAAGGGTACCACTATCTCGCTGCGCGACAGACTGCTGCAAGCGATGTGCCCGGGAAACTGCTCCACGTCGGGGACGACGATGGTGCTGTTCTGCTGCCATGCCGTGCCGCACACGCCACGACCGCACTTGATGTCATAGCAAGCGACGGGTCCCTGGAAGGGTCCCAGCTGCAGTTTATCATCGTCAACGAGGTAAAAGCCTGTCCACCAGAATCCCATGGTCTCATGGATGATGGCAGCGGCATTGGCGAGTTGTCCCGTGGGGTTGTTAATGCCCTCGATGATGCTCTCGACCTGTTTTGATAGTAATTGGTAGGTAGATGTTTTGTCCATGACTGCAAAATTAGTTCAAAGCAAAGGAAAAAACAAGGTTTGTTGTTGTTTGTTGAAATAAAATAGCTAATTTTGTGCGCTCGAAGCACAAACTGACCTCCATCACCTTGACTACCACCAAACGATGGATTGTGCCCGAACTATGATTTGATAATTCTATGATTGGAAGACTAATTGATAAGATATTGAACCTGAGGATTTTCAGGTCTTTTAGGGTGAGAACAACCCCACGTTGGATCATCTTGCTGTTGGACATGGTCATCGTGGCAGCGAGCTATGCCTGCACCGTGATGGCCGACAACTATTCACAATTTTACCTGACCAGTTCGATACGGGTGCTCACCGTGGGAGTGCTTGTCTTGCTTGTCTACTTTATCGTCACGTCGGTTTCCAAGACCTACATGTACGTCATCCGCCTCTCGGTCATCGAGGACCTGTACCGCGTCTTCATGGCCGTGGTGTCGGCGACGGTAATCCTCATCGCCATCAATGCCATTTATCAAGGTGTTAACGGAACCTCGTTTGTCAAGTACTGGAACATCCTTGTCATCGGGGCGCTGTCGTTCTCGCTGATGATGATTGAGCGATTGTGCATCAAGTACCTGTACATGCGCATGAACAGTGCCATTGAGGGTCGCAAGCGCGTCCTGGTGCTGGGCACCTCGTTCAACTCGTTGTTCCTGGCCAATGCCCTCAAGGGCGAGCTGGGCGGCAAGTACCTGCCGGTGGGCCTGCTGAGCATCAAAGCCGGTCCCGAGACTGCCGAGATCAACGGCTTCAAGGTCTATCGCTTTGACCCCACGACGGTGATGTCGCTGTTTGCCGAGAAAGGCATTGATGCCCTCATTTTTGATTCCAAGAGCATCAACCTGATGCGCAGCGGCTTTGCCGACTTCTTCATCAAGAACGATGTACCGCTGCTGGCCATGAACCGAGTGGCCGAGTTTGAGCAGAGCAATGACAGTGACAAGAATATCTCCACCTTTATAAAAGAGGTGCAGATCGAGGACCTGCTGGGCCGTGACCCCATTGTGCTCGACAATCCGCTGGTCAAGAAGCACATCAACGGGTCGTGCGTGCTCATCACCGGTGCCTGTGGTTCGATAGGCAGCGAGATAGTGCGCCAGGTGGCCAACTATGGCGCCAGCAAGATCGTGCTGTTTGACCAGGCCGAGACCCCCATGCACGACATCTCGTTAGAGCTGCGCAAGCTCTATCCCAACGCCAACATCGAGCTGTTCATGGGTGACGTGCGCAACCGTGACCGCGTCGAGGAAGCTTTCCAGAAGTTCCGTCCGCACTATGTATTCCACGCAGCAGCCTACAAGCATGTTCCCATGATGGAAATCAATCCCACCGAGGCTATCCTCGCCAATGTGATGGGAACGCGCAACGTGGCAGATGTGGCCTTGAAATATGAGGTGTACAAGTTTGTGATGATCTCGACCGACAAGGCGGTGAACCCCACCAATGTGATGGGCTGCACCAAGCGTCTGGCCGAGATTTACTGTCAGTCGCTGTTCCACGAGGCTCAGCGTCAGGGCAAGAAGACGCAGTTCATCACTACGCGCTTTGGTAATGTGCTGGGCAGCAACGGGTCGGTGATTCCGCTCTTCCGCAAGCAGATTGCCGCCGGTGGCCCTGTCACCGTGACACACAAGGATATCATCCGCTACTTCATGACCATCCCCGAGGCCTGCTCACTCGTGCTTGAGGCGGGCTGCATGGGCAGCGGAGGTGAGATCTACATCTTTGACATGGGCAAGCCGGTCAAGATCTATGACATGGCACGCCGCATGATTTCGCTGGCAGGTCTCAAGCCCGATGTGGACATCAAGATCGAGGAGGTGGGCCTGCGTCCTGGCGAGAAACTGTATGAGGAACTGCTCAACGACAAGGAGAAGACCACTGCCACCGTCAACGAGAAAATCATGATAGCCAAGGTGAGGACCTATGACTACAAGGACGTGTGCGAACACATCGACACGATTGTCGAGCATGCCGCCAATGGCGAGGTCCACGATATGATTTATGCCATGAAGGAGTTTGTTCCCGAGTACAAGAGCCAGCACAGCAAGTTTGAGTCCATCGACAAGGAGCTCGAGTCGAACGAGCCAGCCGATAACCTCGACCGTCAACAGCCCACTGCCGAGTAATCTCCTCGCTGCAGTAGCTGGAGGCCGCAAAGAAAAAACCGCCCCCAATCGCCAGTTAGATGCGATTGGGGGCGGAGTCGTTTAGAATTTCATGTAGAGGCGGCGGTTGCGCCCCCTGCGGTGGCTCACGTGGATCCAGCGGCAGCCTTTCTCGTCAATGCACTGGTCCACGGGCAGGTCCAAGCGCTTGATCAGGTCCAGCAGGCGGCGGTTGCGAGCTGGTGTGCCCACTGTGATGTCGGCCGCCTCACCCCGCTGGTGCTGGCTGGTGGGGGTGCCACCCACCAGCTTGTTCAACTCGGGGCAGCGGTAACCACTGTTCACCCTGATGGGTCCTCCCCATGCCTCGCGCAACGGGTCGAGCACCTTGTCCACGAGTTCCTGCAGTGATCTGACGGCACTGGCGGGCGGCGTGTTGTCGATGCCCAAGAGGCTTGCGGTGGTTGAGCGGCACAACTCCTTGATGGTGAAATGCTTCATCAACGGAAGTGCACGCGCATGTGCGCCTTGGGGTAACGCAGCACCAAGCACGAGGCCTCGGTCATCACCAGTGCGTCCACGTTGCGCACGCCGCTCTTCTTGAGGTTGAGTTGCTCGGTGCTGAAGGGTATGTGGGTATACTTCTGGATATACTCGGGGTCAATGACCAGGCCGCAATCGCTCATGCCCACCTCGTCAAACACCTCGCTGAGCAGGACATACAGGCAGCCAAACTTGCTGCGCAACTCGGTGAAGTCGATGCCCCACTTGCTCACGTGCTGGCCAGCGGTGATCACGCGTGTGTAGTCCAGCTTGCTGATCGTGCTGATGAGCCCGCTGCCGCCAATCAGGATCTTGCGCTTGCTGCCGGCGTTTCCGGTGAATGCCTTGCGCATCAGTTCCACCATGCTTGCGGTGGTCATCTCGTTGGTCGACTCCAGGAAGAAGTCCTTTCCGGCCTGGTTCCAGATGCCCCCCGTGAAGTAGATGTGCTCCTTCTTGTTCGGGTCCCAGATTTGGCGTGCGACACCAAAGAGGAACGACTTCTCCATGCCCATGCGCATGTCATAGACGGCGGCCTCCTCCTGGTCGCTCATGGTCCAGCCGACCTCCTTGTTGGCCAGTCGCTGCAGCGTGGACTGCTCGACCTGCATCTTGAAGATCTGGCACAGGTTGCGGCTCTTCTTGGGCAAAGCCTCGAACTGCGGCGACTGCACGTCGAGTTCGCTGGCTGCGCGTCCCATGCGTATGAGGTGAGTGCCGCTGACGATGTTGGGGAAGCAGTTGGGCACACCATTCACGGTCTTGCCGTTGACGGCCATCACAGTGACACCACTTGCATCGCGGTTGATGACGTAGAGCATCAGGTCCTGGTCGCTCTCGGTGACCCCATCGCTCTCATAACCTGTCACCTCTTGCATCAGGATGGTGTCGGTGGGATCAAAGATGTCGTTGTTGGTCGTCTGGATGGTGAGCACAGGGGCCTCATCGCCAGCTTGAGGCGTGGTTGCTGTGATGTCGCCCACAAGGTTGCATGTCGTCAACTTGGTGTCCACGCTGTAGTAGTCCACGGTCATACTGCCCGCATGCTTGCTGCCCGCATGACGCGAAATCTGGTCGATGGGGGTGGACATGGGTCGGATTTTCACAATCTGCTGGTCAATCTCGTTGAGCAGCAGGTCGGGGGAACCCTCACGGGTGAGGTCGGTGGTCAAAGGGCCATCCACGACGTGCTTTCCCCCTTCGACTCCGGTGACCAACATGCCCACTGCCATGGTGGTAGAGCCCAGGTCGGCAATGCATGACGAGAGGATGGCGATAAGGATCATGGTGATAACAAAGATCACCAACTTCTTGTGGCTGCGCATCCAGCGCAAGCCCTTAGTAATACTGTTGAAATTCATGGTGATAAAAGTGGCTTAAAAAAGTGAATAAAGTTTTTTAGTTTCTAGTTTGTTGTCCCTAGTTGTTAGTCGTTAGTTGTCGGATGCCAATTTCTAACTTCTAACTCCTAACTCCTAACTTCTAATTCCTAACTAATCCCAAATGCTCCGGCGGCAGTACCTGGGGAAGACAGGAGTCGCTTGGGCTTCATCAGGAGCTTCGGGCTGCGGTTGCAGAACGGCCTCGATTTTCTCGTTGCGGCCCCGCAGATAGCCCGCGGCATCGGCATTCTGCACATCGTCATCGTGGGTGATGCCGCGTGCCAGGGTGGCAAGCAGGTCGTCGGTTACGGCTTCGGGCGTCAGTCCGTCGGTGAGGGCCGTCACCTGTTGTGTAAGTCCCTGGTCAAGCCCCATTGCCGCAATGCGGTCGGCAAGGGCGGGGGAGGCGGTCGGCTCTTGAGCCTCCAGTTCATGCGCTTGACGAAAGGGAGGCGGAGCAGGTGCCGTCGTCGGTTCGCTGCTCGGTTGTTGTGATTGTTCTTGAGTGTTCATGGTGTTGATGATTTTTTTGAAAATGAATAATTGAATAATAATGTAGTGCGTTTAATGCATGAGTATGCCGGGCTGTTATGGCTGGGCGATGCTCTCGATCTTGCGGTCACGCTGGCGGCGGAAGGCCTCGAACGTGTCATACACGTCACTCAGCGCAATGTTCGCATTCTCGCTTTGCATCTGGTAGACGTTGGAGCTGTTCACCGTGGGGGCCTTGCCCTGCAGGGCGCCGTTCACGCCGCTGATTTCCTCAAACAGCTTCATCTGCAGCTCGATCATCTGGTAGGCACCGATGTTGGTGCCGTTAGCGTTCACTTGCTCAGGCTTGGCATCACCAAAGCGCGGATTGTAGGGCAGCAGGCCGTTGGCACTCGACCAGCAGCGGCGTGCATCCTCCCATGTCCATCCGTCGGGCAGTGCCGTCTCGGGGAACAGGAGCACACCCTTGGCACTGCTGCGCATCACCTGATCCAGCAGCGAGATCATGCGGTTGACGTGCTTCTGCGTGTCGATGATGTCCTCGACCACGGCGTGCACCTCGCCATCGGTGAGCGGGTAGAGCTTGACGACAAACGGATGACTGCCGTGTGCCCAAGGCGAGTCATACTCGCACAGCAGGTCGCCCATGGGGCTGAACCAGCGGCAGTGCCACACCATGGCGATGTCCCAGCGCATGGTCACGTCGGGGTTCCCCTTCAGGCGGCTCGCACGTCCCGCAGGCTCTACCGTGAGGGTGCCCTCGCGGCGGTTGTGGCACACTATCACCTCGCGGCTCTCGAGGGTCCACACCTCGATGGCGCGGCACTTGCCGTCGCGGGCGTGCCAGAAGTCGGTCCCCAGCTGCGAGTCGGCCCCCAGGCGAGAGGTGAAGTCGGCCAAGCGGCTATCTGCGCTGTCGGTGTACAGTCGCCGCACCCAGGCCGCCTTGCGCTGGTTGCCGCAGGCCACGCGGCGCAGCAGTTGTGCGATGTTCAGGTCATGCAACTGCCCAATGAGTTCGCAGTCCCAGGCGCGTGTGTCGTTCATCGTGCCGATGATGAATTTGTTGATGTTAACGTTGTCCACGCGGATGTGCTCGCTGCCGCCGGCCTTGTGGTGGGTGTCCACGCGCTGGATGCAGCAACCCGAGATGAGGAACTCCTCAAGGGCACGGCTGTCCAGTTCGTCCAGCTCATTGTCGCGGCTGGCGATGGCCAGTGGGGTGGGGTGCTGCTGAGCGTCGGCATGCTTGATGTACTGGGTGCGGAAGCGGCCTACAATCGTTTTCACCATCTGCCGGATGAGGTTGTTGGTGATGCTCTCGCAACCCTGCCGGGCAAGGTGCTCACCCTCGGTCATCATGCGCCCCTGGCTGTCCTGCACCAGGTCACCCCACTGGTCGCCATAGGTGAACCGCTTGTTCCTGAGCCTGGCATGGCGCAACCCCGCAGCATTGATCCAGGCCTTGTAGGCGGCATGCAGCACGCGGGTGTGTTGTTCATTATTCGGTGTTTTCATGATAAAGTGTGTTATTAAGTGGTCGTTGAATGTTCACGCTGCAAAATTACAACCCCGTCTCATCGTCCCACCATGTCAAAAAGCAAAAACACCCCCAAAAACATCCATGCAGGATATCTTTTCGCGCGATAGATGGTGACATATTGCGAAATCGTTGTATATTTGCACAATCAATTCAATTCATTTTTACACAGTTAATTTTAAGATACAAGAAATGAGAAAGAACATTGTTGCGGGTAACTGGAAGATGAATACCACAGTTCCCGAGGGAGTACAGCTTGCCAAGGAGGTTTGCCAGGCCGTTGCTGAGGCACAGGATCTCAAGTGTGACGTGATTGTGGGCGTTCCCTTCACCCACCTCACCGCCGTCAAGGACGTGATTGACATCAATAAGGTGGGCCTCGCAGCACAGAACTGCGCCAACCACACCAGCGGTGCTTACACCGGCGAGGTGTCGGCCGCCATGGTCGCATCGACTGGTGCCAACTACGTCATCCTGGGCCATAGCGAGCGACGCGGCTACTATAACGAGACTGCCGAGATGCTCAAGGAGAAGGTCGACCTGGCCCTCGAGAACGGCTT
>ERZ842401.5721-NODE-5721-length-13607-cov-3.749115_pt1 | contig 13607 bp, 13 predicted proteins | sample MGYA00521270_ERZ842401 | MGnify/ENA primary metagenome ERZ842401 (study PRJEB31892, sample SAMEA3878208) | bioreactor metagenome | biome: Moose rumen | place: Sweden | collected 2011-10 | study: EMG produced TPA metagenomics assembly of the PRJEB12797 data set... | reverse complement strand
CTTTCGAAATTGGCATTTTTCATCACCTGATGGCAGCGTGAAAACTATCACGGTAAACACTAAAGAATCCAACAAATATTAATGACAAGAGAGGTTTGATATGAGTGAATTGACACATCTTGATGAGCTAGAGGCAGAGGCTATATATATTATGCGCGAGGTTGCAGCAGAATGCGAAAAGCCAGTCATGCTATATTCAATTGGCAAGGACAGTTCGGTAATGCTTCACCTGGCCCTAAAGGCTTTTTATCCGGAAAAGCCACCATTTCCATTTTTGCATGTGAACACTACCTGGAAATTTAAGGAAATGATAGAATTCAGAGATTATGTGGCTAAAAAGTACGACCTGACTATGCTTGAATACATCAATGAAGATGGCGTAGCACAGGGCATTAATCCATTTGACCATGGCAGTGCCTACACGGATATCATGAAAACTCAAGCCCTAAAGCAGGCTCTTGATAAATATGGATTTACAGCAGCCTTTGGCGGCGGTAGACGTGACGAGGAAAAATCCAGAGCCAAGGAAAGAATCTTTTCATTTAGAAATTCTGCTCACGCATGGGATCCCAAAAATCAAAGACCAGAGATGTGGAAGCTCTTTAATACAAAGCTATTCAAGGGTGAGGAGGTAAGAGTTTTCCCATTATCAAACTGGACTGAAAAGGACATTTGGCAGTATATAAAAAGAGAGAATATAGAAATCCCATCCCTTTATTTTGCCAAGGTGCGACCTGTGATTTATCGAGATGGAAACATAATCATGGTGGACGACGATAGGCTAAAGGACAGGCTTTTACCAGGAGAGGAAATCGTCGAGAAAAAGGTGAGGTTTAGAACCCTAGGCTGTTATCCTCTTACAGGTGGCGTGGAATCTGATGCGGACACTCTAGATGAAATAATAAAAGAGACGCTCAGCGCAGTTTCCAGTGAGCGCACCACCCGTGTCATAGATAATGAGGCGGCAGGTTCCATGGAAAGAAGAAAGAGGGAGGGTTACTTCTAAGATGCAATTACTCAAATTTATCACATGCGGTAGCGTGGATGACGGAAAATCTACCTTGATAGGACATATTTTATATGATGCAAAGCTATTGTACACAGACCAGGAAGAGGCGCTAGAGCTAGATTCAAAGGTGGGCAGTCGCGGCGGAGCTATCGATTATTCCTTGCTTTTAGACGGTCTAATGGCGGAGCGCGAACAGGGAATCACCATAGATGTAGCCTACAGATATTTCACCACTGACAATCGCAGCTTTATCGTGGCGGACACACCAGGTCACGAGGAGTACACTAGAAATATGGCAGTTGGTGCATCCTTTGCAGATTTGGCAGTTATTTTGATAGATGCCAAGCAGGGAGTTTTGGTCCAGACCAAAAGACATGCAAGAATCTGCTCACTTATGGGAATTTCTCACTTCGTATTTGCGGTAAACAAAATGGATTTGGTTTCATATTCCAAGTCCAGATTTGATGAAATCACAGACCAAATAGATGAGCTTGCAAAAGAGCTAAGGCTAGAAAATATCGTGATTATCCCAGTGTCTGCAACAGAAGGAGACAATGTAACAGAGCGGTCTAAAAATATCGCTTGGTACACAGGTCCCGTGCTTTTAGAATATTTGGAGCAGGTGGATGTCAGTCAATCAAAGAGCGAGCAGGGCTTCTATATGCCTGTTCAGAGAGTTTGTCGACCTAATCACACATTCAGAGGTTTTCAGGGACAGGTGGAAAATGGAAGTCTTAATGTGGGGGAAGAAGTCCAGATTTTACCAAGTGGGGAGCTTGCCCACGTAAAAAGTCTCCATGTCCTTGATAAAGAAGTGGAAGAAATCATAAAAGGTCAGCCTGTCACCATCCAGCTAGATAAGGAAGTGGATGTATCCAGAGGCTGCGTGATTTCAAAGGATTCCAATATAGGCGTAACCTCATCTTTAGAGGCGACCTTGCTATGGATGGATGATGAAGAACTATCCCCTATGAAAAATTTCTTCGTAAAGCTTGGAACAAAACTGATTCCAGGTCAGGTCATTAAAATCAGAAACACCATCGACGTAAATACAGGAGAGCGTCGTGAGGCAAATGCCCTCAGGAAAAACGAGATAGCAGTATGTGAAATCAAGCTTGCAGATAGTATAGTTATAGATGTATTTGATAATCACAAAACATTAGGCGAGCTGATTTTAATAGATAGAGTTACAAATATGACTTCTGCCTGCGGTGTAGTTACACAGCTATACAAGGGTGATTCTGCTGAAACTCATGTGGAAATCGATAGAGAGGCTAGAAGCAACTGGAAGGGACAGCGTGCTATCACAGTTGAATTTGTCCTTGGTCAAAAGGGTATTGATTTGGATTTTGTAAAGGGCGTAGAGCGCGAGCTCAGCAACAGAGGCCGTCATACCTATCTATTTGTTCCAGACAAAAGCCATGGATTAAAGGGCATAACAAAGCATTTAAATGATGCAGGAATTGTAGTCTTGCTTGCAGCAAACCCAGACATAGACACTACTGTATTCAAAGAAACCAGAGGCTATTACAGCAATTGGATAGAAGCCGACACCATCACTATTTCCGAAGCAGCCGACTTTGTCTACAAGGCTTCTGGAATCTATGGAGATATCGTAAGCGGCGGGGATTATATTTAATATTTTACATGTGCCATACGCAGGTTTCATACATATTTCATCAAGGGTCAATATCATATCCACATGATTATTTGTATATTTATTTTAATGGTTGGATTTTTGGCCCTTATGTTTGGGGCGAATATTTTTGTGGATGGTAGCACAAACCTTGCTAGAAAGCTAAAGGTGTCACCGCTGATTATTGGACTTACTATTGTGGCATGCGGCACTAGTGCACCAGAATTGATAGTAAGTTCTCTGGGGGCATATCAGGGCTCTAGCGAAATCGCCCTTAGCAACATTACAGGCTCAAATACTGTGAATCTACTGGGCATTCTTGGTATATGTAGTTTGATTGCTCCGCTTGTGGTGAAAAGAAAGATTATTTATAGAGATTTCCTAGTATCTACAATAGCTACACTGCTGCTGTTTTTGCTTACAGTGGATTTGAGCATGCTCTTTACAGGTGCTACGCTCCCTCAAGATAGCACGATTGTAGGAGTAATCTCCCGAGGGCTTGGAATATTTTTGATACTAGCTTATGTAATATATATCATCTTTCTAATAAAAAGGGACAAGGATGCTAAGGAGGATTTTAAAATCGAAGAAGACGTCCCGATTTTTAAAACAAGAAAGTGTGTTATATACATTGTTGGCGGATTAATTATGATAATCCTAGGTGGCGAAGCGGTCGTATCCTGCGCAGAAAGTATTGCAAGAATGGCTGGAATATCTGAAACATTTATCGCATATACGATAGTCGCAATAGGCACTTCTCTACCAGAGTTAGTCACATCCATTGTTGCAACGAAAAAAGGCCAACTGGAAATAGCCATTGGAAATGTCATTGGTTCTAATATTTTTAACTTATTATTTATATTGGGAGTGTCTGCTATCATACGACCAATCGAAATCAATCTTACATCGGGTTACGATTTCATCATATTGATAGCAGTCACAATAATCTCCGCAATATTCGGACTTACAGGCGGTAAAATAAAAAGATTAGAAGGTTTGGCAATGCTTGGGATTTATGCCTTGATTACGGTATTTTAAGGCTAAAAGAACTCTCTTCCTACAGGATTTCCCCAATCAAACTTGGAAATTTCGAAATTTCCATTACATTCTTCCAGTCGCACTTCATAGGACTTATGGTTGAATTGATATTCTTGGGCAACTAAAATTTTATTTTCTTTATTGTTTTTTCCTTCTATGGTATCCATGGCTTTGCCTCCGTATTGTATTATTACTTTATTTGATTCATTATTGCGAAAAATAAGTAATAGTGTCAAGTCTGTAAAATATAGATGCCCCATTAAAGGGCATCTATATAACTATCCATATATGCAAATCGTTTCAACACATATTCTGTAAATTCACTGAGTCCTGTAGAAGAATCATTATAAAGCCCTTCAGGCCAACGCTCTCTTGTGCGCACAAATGCACCTGAATTATAAATGTCGTTTTCGTATGATTGAAGCATGAAGGCTATATTTTCATCTGACCAAGTCGATGCCCTAAGCTGACTGTAGCGAGCTTTAATTTCACCAATGATGGAATCGTCGCCTAAGCTAAGTAAACAATTTACAGCACCCCACTCGACAGGCATATCTACATTGGATAGCTGTATAGACCAGATGACCCTTCAGCTACCCATCTCCAACTTTGGTCCATATCCCATGGGCTAATCAAAAGCTTTTTACCCTCTATGCCAGACTCGCTGTTTTTGGTGCTTACAAACATATTTTTTGCACCGCCAGCAGCTACATTATCAACAGCGAGGGATACCTTATAATAGAGCCACAAATCTATGGCATTTTCCATATCAGAACTGAGACGCACTACATTCCCATCAGTTGAATAAGTCATATTGACATATAGTGAAAGCAAATCGTTGTAGCCGGAAATATCTCCTGATTTGATTTCATACCCAGGTAAGATCGCATCACCATTTTCCTGAATGGTGAGAGAGGTATCTCTTTCACTGTGAGTCCAATCAAGCTTTTTAAATAGGGTTTCTCCATCTTGCAAGCTTACTTGTTTTTTGTCGATGGGATAGCAGATGGCATACAGTCCATGGTAGTGATTGTTCATAAATAGCTCAATGTAGCGGTATTCTGTAGCATTAGTTACAGACCACTCGTTGTCCTTTGCAAAGGAGTCGTACCATAGATTCATTGAAAAAACGTTTCGGATTTTCTCATAATCTTTGTAAGGACTATATAAAATCCAATCATCATCATTCCTAAGTCCCAAAATATTTTCTTTATTTTTATTGCCATCCAAGTTGTTCTTGTCTTCTAAAAGAGTTATTCTGTAGCTTTTTGATGGGAAAACTGAATTCGTTTGACCACGGCGATGGATTTTGGCATCGGATGTGATTGAGCGGCTCCTTCCATCAAAATCAGAACGATTGTCATATACATAAATTGAACTAGCGGCGTCTGTCAAAATGTCATAGGTTTCGTCTAGCCCCATACCACTTACAACTGCTTGGTCTATAGTTATATTCATAATTGGCAAAGATGTGCAAATCAGGTCTGAAATGCTTACATTATTCCCTGACATCAAAATTAGTTTGATATGGGAGTTATTTGCAATACTCTCATCAGAAATCATATCTCCGTAAAGTACGACTACAATCGATGGTTCACCCACCTCAACCACTGGGGTGTAGGCTGTTGCATCATCTTGAATCAATGAGTAATAGAATGTATTTGCTTCACTGTCATATAGGAGCTTTTCATCACCAAAATAAATATCTGTAGATAGGGGTACATTAGTTAAATTTGGACTCGCACTGATACGCAAGTAGTCTTTGTCTGAGATATAGATGGAGTCAATAGTGCTGATGCTTTCGGAGGAAAGCTGGCTATGTGTGACAATAAATATGATTATTAAAGATATTAAAACAAATAAAATGGCGAAATGTTTTCTGCGTAGCACCATAAAATGATTTGCCTTTCAAAAATGGTTTATATATTATTATTAAGAGTATTATACAAAATTTAAAAGGAAAATCCTATGGAATATAGACATGAACTAAAATTCCTGGTGCCAGATATTACGCTTGAAAAGCTGCACCATCGTCTGTCTCAGGTTATGGAATTGGATGCTAATCAGCAGGACCAAAGCTATCGAATCAGGAGTCTCTACTTTGATGATTATTTTGACAAATGCTTAAGTGAGAACTTGGCTGGAACAGATGACAGATTCAAGTATAGAATTAGGCTTTATAAATCAAACTTGGATTATATTAATCTGGAAAAGAAGTATAAATACCGAGGGATGACTAAAAAACAGGCAGAGCGACTAGATGTGGAAACTGTAAAATTATGCATGACTGCTATGCATGAGCTGAATCCCACTGGGCCTCTTTTAACAGAGCTATACGCAAGTTTTATCAAATCTGGCATGAGGCCCAAATGCATAGTGGAATACGACAGATGTGCATTTGTTGAGCCAGTTGGCAATGTCAGGATTACATTTGATATGAATTTGAGAGGAAGCGGTGACGTAGATAGATTTTTAGACTTTAGTGAGGATTTTACCTTGCCAGCCATGGCCGCAGGTTACCATATTCTAGAGGTAAAATATGACGAGCTTTTGCCCAAACATATCCTTAGGCTAGTGGATATTAATAATTTACAAAGACAATCAATTTCAAAGTACGCATACATTAGGGAGGTTATATAATGTCATTTTCAGATATGATTAAAAAATCAGTGCTAGAAAGTTTTTCCCCAGCTGATATGTCAGGTACGCAGATATCAGTAGTTTTAATTGAAACATTCATAATTGCATTGTATATTTTCTTGGTTTACAGATTCATATGCAGAAATACTTTTTACAATAAAAACTATGCGGTGTCTATGTCCATTATTTCTGTTGTGACAGCAGGTATCATTTTGGCAATGCAATCAAGCCTTGTTATTTCACTAGGTATGGTGGGTGCTCTGTCAATCGTCCGCTTTAGAACAGCCATCAAAGAACCACTTGATTTGTTATTTTTGTTCTGGTCTATAGGTACAGGTATTATTGTTGGCGCAGGACTATTTTCCTTGGGTGTTATTGTGGCGGCATTTGTTACAATCGGACTTATGGTTTTGCAGTTGATTCCTCAGATATCCTCGCCTGAATTGCTGGTGCTCAAATTGCAGGATAAAACTGTAGAATCTTTGGCAATTTCCATAGTTGAAAAGTACGCCTCAAGGTATAAAATTGATTCTAAGGCGGTGACATCCGCTGCAACCACACTCATAATTGAAGTTCGCACAAACTCGGGCAGTAAAATGGTGGATGAGCTTGCAGAGCTTGGTGGAGTGTCTACAGTAACGCTTATGGAACACCAGGGTGAAGTAAAAAACTAGTATAATGGAGATAAATAAAGTGGAAATTGTTTCCAAGCATAAATTGATTTGCTACAGTAAAAAATATTTTTTATTTAGCGCAGGCACTAGGCTGTATTTAGCTGATGCCAAAGCAGATAGTCAGTGTGACATTTCATTTGAAAAATTGCGCCCACTAGGAGATTTACCCATAGGATCCGCTAAACGATTCCTAGGAAAGTTTAGGCTATTTGCTAGGGGACTTCGCCTAGAGCCTAGATGCGGGATATTTGTAGATGACAGCACTGCTTTGGTCTCATATCACGGAGCTATTTATAGGGTGGATTGCGACTCTTGCAGCATTGATTCAGAGCATGAGTTTCGTCCAGGGATGAATAATCCTTTAAATTTTGTTAAAATATCGGGGCAGAAGGAATTTACAGATGGCATCTATTATGGTGAATATTTTTTAAACCATGGCGGTGAGAGAGTCAGGATTTTTAGGCGCAAGCCGAATGGGCAGTGGCACACTGTCTACACCTTTGCTCCAGGTCAGGTTTACCATATTCATGGGATTATCCCGGATGCTGCATCAGCTTGCGTTTACATCCTAACAGGGGATAAGGATGCTGAGTCTGGCATATTTGTTACCTATGATGATTTTAAGACCGTTACACCTATTGTGACTGGCCGCCAAGCATTTCGTGCATGTGTGGCATTGCCTGTTGAGGGCGGTATGCTTTATACTACTGATACACCTTTAGAGGAAAATTATTTGTATCACTTGGACTTTAACACAAAAGAAATCACACCAGTTATGGTGATAGATGGTCCATCCATATACGGACGCACTATTTCAGATTATGAATTTGTATTTTCCACATCCGTCGAACCTGACAGTCGTATAGAGGGATTGAAATATGAATTCACCTATAAACTAGGTCCAGGTGTCAAAAATAAAAATAGTCATTTATACTACTGCCTATGGGATGGCAATACTGCCCACTGCAAAGAAATTTTTGCAGCGACCAAGGACATTTTGCCTATGGGAGCTGGTCAGTTTGGCACCATGATGTTTCCAGAGGGGGATGTTTATGATGGTTTGTATGTCACCTGTCAGGCACTTCGTAAATACGATAATAAAACAATTAAATTTAGTTTAGATTAGAGCACAGCTATTCTATCAAATTTTTATCGAGGAATTAAAATGGAACTATTAACCAGATTAGAAAAATACGCAAATGAGAGAGCAAACACAGTAGCTTTTAAAAACGCATATACGGACCAGGAAATCACCTACAGCGCATTGTGGTCTTACTCAGATAAAATCGCAAAAAAAATAACTGAGATTTTACCATCAGACAAAAGCCCAGTCGTTGTTTACGGACACAAATCACCACTTATGCTGGCTATTTTTACAGCATGCGTCAAAAGCGGACATCCATATTGCCCTGTCGATATCAGCATGCCTACTGACAGATTAAAGGATATTGTGGTTGCCTCTGAAACATCCCTTCTCATTGCAATGGAGGACACAGAAGTGACATGCTCTAATAAGCTTGTCGCTGCTGACATTGAGACTATCGTAAATACGGATTTGTCCGATGGAGGATTTTCCGCTGATGATTACGTGTCAGGTCCTGATATCTACTACATCATTTTCACTTCTGGTTCCACAGGCAAGCCAAAGGGAGTCATGATTACAGCAGACGATTTAGACAACTATCTCTTCTGGATGGAATCTTTGATGAAAAGAGACGTGGGGCTAGACCATATTACCTTTTTAAATCAAGCGCCATTTTCCTTCGACTTATCTGTTATGGATACCTACACAAGCCTTTTTGTTGGCGGCAGTATCTGGTGCATGGAAAAACGCCTGCAGGAGGATATGGGCCTGATGCATCAAAAGCTTTCTGACAGTGGCTTAAACGTATGGGTATCCACTCCTTCATTTATGAATGTATGCCTTTTGAACAAGGAATTTAATGCAGATATGATGAAGGATATGAAGGCCTTCTATTTCTGCGGTGAGGTGCTTACCAACAAAACAGCCCGTCAGCTCAAGGAACGTTTTCCTGAGGCTAGCGTAATCAACACCTATGGCCCTACCGAATCCACTGTGGCTGTCACGGAAGTTGTGGTTACAGATGAAATGGCTGCATCAGAGCATCCACTTTCAATTGGCTATGACAAACCAGGCACTACTATTTTCATCATGGATGAAAACTATAGCTACCCAGCCAAACCAGAAGGCGAAAAGGGTGAAATAGTAATTGCAGGAAACACGGTTGCGGCAGGATATTTGAACCAGCCCGAGCTTACAGCAGACAAATTCTTTAAGCTTTCAACTGAGGCTGGAACGATGTGGGCCTACAAAACAGGCGACGAAGGCTACAAAAAGGACGGCCTACTTTACTACTGCGGCAGGATGGATTTTCAGCTGAAACTAAACGGCTACAGAATAGAGCTTGGGGATATCGAAAGCAATATTTTAGAGATGTCTGACGTGACCTACTGCGTGGTCCTGCCAATCGAAAAACGTGGTGAGGTAAAGGGCTTGGCAGCATTTGTTACCCTAGACCATCCGGTAGAGGATGAATTTGAATATTCTCAGTCAGTGCGTAAATATTTGCAAGAAAAATTGCCACATTACATGATACCTAAGAAATGTATCGTGCTTTCAGAAATGCCAATGACGGGCAACGGCAAGGCTGATAGGCGTGCCCTAAAGGAAATGATCTAAAGGAGGCCAACTATGGAAGAAAAAATTTTGGATTTAATATACGAGATTTGCGATGACAAAATCATCTACAAGAAACGTGATGTAAATATGTTTGAAACAGGTCTTTTGGAGTCTATGGATTTTATCGAGCTTCTTATGAATATCGAGGAAGAATTCGATATAGAAATCCAACCAGACGAAATCAAAAAGGACGAAATGGCTACACCAGATATGCTTATATCATTTATAAAAGCCAGACTTTAAGAGGAAATTAACATAATGGACCTTTCTTTGTTGGAGCGTTTTGGATTTATCGAGGTCAGCTCAAGAATCATCCTAAACAAGTTTCCAAAGATTAAAAAAATTGCAAAAAAGCTTAGGGGCAGTGCCAGCCATGGGGACGCAAAAGCATCTGAGGCTAGGGCAGATATAGACCCAGCTTGGAAAAAGGATTATTTTGACAAGCTTAGTGCTAACCTATCGGATGGTGACATAGTTCTTATCCATTCATCCATGGATGGGCTAGAATCTATTGGCATCAGCGCTGAGGATTTTATGGATTTTATGCATGCTCAGGCTGATGAGCGTGGCATCACATTTGTTTTGCCTTGTTTTCCTATTACAAATCTTAAAAAGCCTACACCAAAAAGCCGTCCATATGATCCAAAGAAAACTCTTTGCTGGACAGGCATGCTTCCAAATGCCTTCATAGGAGATGCAGATGTAATCCGCAGCCGCTTTCCTTACAATTCCCTAGCGGCTATGGGGCGGCAGGCTGGTGCTATGATGGCTCATGATTTAGATGCTGACACCGTTTACGACCTTAATTCGCCTTGGCGATATTGCCTCGACAATCACTGCAAAATAATCTTTGCAGGGGTCAAAGCCAGCGGCTCTAATACCATGGCTATTCATATGACATGTGACGTCATGGCTGCTGACTGGCCAGTGACGGATTGGTACGAAGACGTTACTTATAAAATCCGTATAGGTGGGGAAGTCTCAGAAAAAACTATCAAGGTACAAAAGGATTTTTGGTACCAGTATTGCATGGAAGAACGCACCAGCGGCCGACTCAAGGAGGCAGGTGTGCTCACAGAAGAATCCATCCATGGATGTAATTTTGGACTGGTGACAGACAGTGGACAGATGATGGATGTCCTTATTGGTTTGTGCAATCAGGGCAAGCTTATGTACAAGATTCCTAGGAAATATTTGAAGAGATAAAGATAGACTATGAAACTTGCAATTATAAATGCAGAAAGTGGTAAGGGCGGAGGCCCTGCCACAATTGCAGACGACATATATAAAAATTTTGTGGCTGATGGAAATGAGGCTGTGGTATGCTTCGGCAGGCAATGTGCCGATGACGATGTGAATAGGTATCGTATCGGAGGCAAGCTGGATTTATTATGGCACGGATTCATTAGCCGCGTTTTTGATGCCCATGGCATGGCATCAAAGTCTGCCACACAAAAACTTGTTGAATTTCTAAAAGAGTATCAGCCCGATGTAGTCAATCTGCACAATATTCACGGCTATTACTTGAATTACTCTATCCTTTTTAAATATTTAAAGGAAGCTGATATTCCAGTTGTTTGGACCCTACACGATTGTTGGCCTTTTACAGGACATTGTGCATATTTTGATTTAGTGGGATGTGATAAGTGGAAAACTGGTTGTCACCATTGCCCTCAGATTAAATCATATCCTGCATCTTTCGGTCTGGATACATCTAAATCTACATACAATCGAAAAAAGAAAATTTTTTCAAGTATTGGAAAGAATTTGACTCTAGTGCCACCATCAGCGTGGCTAGGTGATTTGGCAAAGGAATCTTTCCTTAAAGACTGCAGAATAGAAGTTATCAACAATGGAATAGACTTGAATGTATTTAAGCCAAATAGAATAGATATGGCATCAGAGGAGAGCTTTAGGAAAAAGCATGGCCTAACAGATAAAGTCATGGTTCTTGCCTTGGCATCAGAATGGACACCTCGCAAGGGATTTGATGACATGATTTATATAGGTACACATCTGCCTGAAAATTATAAGCTTGTCATGGTGGGACTTTCCCCAGAGCAGCTTTCACAGATTCCACCGGAGATTATTCCTATCACTCGTACAAATAATGTGGAGGAGCTGATTCAAATTTATTCCGAGGCTGATGTTTTTGCCAACGCATCAGTTGAGGACAATTTCCCTACTGTTATACTTGAATCCTTAGCCTGCGGCACTCCAGTAGTCACATATGATACAGGTGGTTGCAGGGAAGAAATAAACGAAAAGTGTGGCATACTTGTGGATAAATATGACAAAGCTGCCATCATAAGTGGATTAATTCAGATGGGGAAAAAGACCGATTCAGTTTCTGAGGCTTGCCTTGAAAAAACAGCCACTTTTGAAAAAAAGAAAATGTATGACAGATACAATCAGTTATTCCATGACCTTGTAAAAAGCAGTGTAAAGTAACTGTAAACATTATGTAGTCTAATTAATTTAATATATGTTATAATTGGTTGTTGTATCAAATGGTGCAACAACCATTTTTCGTTTAGATTGAGGATGATATATGAATTTTATTAATAGGGTTAAACACTGGCAATTGGTGGCATATGTACTTCTTGCATATGATTTTATCACCATTATCCTTTCATACTTTCTGGCATTATGGATTAGATTTGACTGCCAATTTTCCCAAATAGAAAAGATATATTTACATTATTACTATAGGATGATAGTGCCATATGCAATATTTGCGGTGCTTATTTATTGGTTGTTTGGCTTGTACAGGAGCATCTGGCGTTTTGCTAGTTTCTACGAATTGAAAAAGCTTGTGCTTGCCACAGCGGTTACTCTTTTATCAAATGCCGCTATTGTGACAACTTTCATCTACAGGATGCCTATTTCTTACTTTGTATTTGGCATAGCCTTCCAGTTTTTCTTTGGATTTATCCTGCTGCTCAGGGACAGCCGGGAAGCAGGAAATGCAGACACCAACGTACTTTTGATTGGTGCAGGCTCAGCTGGAAGAATGATTCTAAGGGACATTAACTTTGTAAACGGCTCAAAGGGCAATTCTAAAATCGTTTGCATCATAGATGACAATCCTAACAAATGGGGACGTTACATAGATGGCGTAGAGGTCATCGGTGGTAGGGATAAAATCCTATACGCTGTTGAAAAATACGAGATTAAAGAAATCTACATCGCCATAGCCACTTTGGCACCTAGCGAGAAGCGTCAGCTCATCAATCTATGCAAGGAAACAGGCTGCCGCATCAAACAATTGCCAAACATGTACGCGGAAAAGGCGGGCATTGTCAGTGCGGGCAACCTACAGAACATCACCATTGAGGATGTTTTGGGACGCGACCCAATCAGTCTACATCAGGAGGATGTGGCTGCTCAACTTAATGGCAAGGTGGTCCTTGTTACAGGCGGTGGTGGTTCCATCGGTTCCGAGCTTTGCAGGCAGATTGCCAAATACAATCCCAAGCAGCTTATCATTTTTGATGTTTATGAAAACAATGCTTATGACATTCAGCTAGAGCTTAGACATAAATACCCTCATTTGGATTTGGTTACACTTATCGGTTCCGTTCGCGACACTCGCAGAATAGAATCCGTATTTGAAACCTACAGGCCAAATATTTGCTACCATGCGGCGGCTCACAAACACGTGCCTTTGATGGAGGATAGCCCATGCGAAGCTATCAAAAACAACGCAGTGGGTACATACAAGACAGCCTACGCAGCTCTTAAATATGGTTGCGACAGATTCGTATTGATTAGCACTGACAAGGCAGTTAATCCTACCAATGTCATGGGTGCTACAAAACGTATATGCGAAATGATTATCCAGACCTTTGATAAGACTGTAAGAAGTGGCAAAGCCAATCAGCTACCAGTCCTCATGTCTCATACACT
>ERZ842401.5720-NODE-5720-length-13617-cov-45.778499_pt1 | contig 13617 bp, 17 predicted proteins | sample MGYA00521270_ERZ842401 | MGnify/ENA primary metagenome ERZ842401 (study PRJEB31892, sample SAMEA3878208) | bioreactor metagenome | biome: Moose rumen | place: Sweden | collected 2011-10 | study: EMG produced TPA metagenomics assembly of the PRJEB12797 data set... | reverse complement strand
TCCCTGACGTTCCACTTCACGTCGCTTTCGTTGTCGATGGAGTCGGGTGACTGCCATACCATGCGGGCCTCGGCCACGCAGGGCAGCAGGGCAAGGTGTCGCAGCTGCAAGGTGTCGCGCGAGCGCACAATGACGGTATTGTTCCAGCGGCTGGTACCCAGCACCTCGGCACCCTCAATGCGAAACAGACTGACGTATTGCTGGCTGACGGGCAGGTCGGTGGCATCGACCTTTAGTCGCTGGCGCTTGCGGCGCTCGATGGCCTTAGGCGAGAGGAACCGCGAGGGGTGGTCGGTAGAGAATCCGCACCCCTGCTTGTCGCGCAGGTAATATCGGTAGATGTATGCCTTCGGGCCTGGATATTTGGTCTTGCCTGTGGCACCGATGGCCACGAGCATGATAGTGAGCATTATGAGTAATACGCGTTGCATAGCTTCGGCTTTTTGGTAATTAGGGGCGACAAAGTTACAATATTTTTCTGAAACGGCCAAAGGCGCACGGCGAAAAGTAATGCAGCACTTGCTGGTTGACTCTATACACGGGGCTTTTTGAAGGCGTTGGTCTGTTTAGGCGCTCTAAATTTGGTGGTATCACAGAAAATGCTTACCTTTGCAAGTCGTTTATGGATAATAAGAAAGCTGCACTCGAACTGGGTTCGAAGCCCGTAGGCTCTTTGCTGTGGCAGTATGCCTTGCCCGCCATGGTGGCCATGGTGGCTTCGTCGCTCTATAACATCATCGACCGCTCGGTTATCGGACAGGTGGTAGGCCCCGAGGCTATTGCTGGTCTGGGCATTACATTTCCTTTTATGAACCTGAGTGGTGCCTTCGGTGCTGCTGTGGGCGTAGGTGCATCAACATGTATATCGGTGAAGCTGGGGCAGCGCGACTATCAGACGGCGGGCCACCTACTGGGCAACACCGTGACGCTGAACCTCATCATCGGCGTGGCCTTCATGGTGGTGTGTTTGGTTTTCCTCGACCCCATTCTGCGGTTCTTCGGTGCAAGCGACGTGACGCTGCCCTATGCCCGTGAGTTCATGCAGGTAATTTTGGCGGGCAATGTGATTACGCACATGTACTTTGGCATGAACGCTGTGCTGCGTGCCAGCGGGAAGCCCCGCCACGCCATGTACTCTGTGCTGTTCACCGTGGGCTGTAACATTGTGCTGGTGGTGGCTTTCGTGTGGTGGTTTCGCTGGGGTATCAGGGGCGCGGCTATGGCCACCATAGCGTCGCAGTCGCTGGCCCTATGCTGGCAGATGTGGCTGTTTAGCAATCCCAACGAGCTGCTGCATCTGAAGCGCGGCATCTATCGTCTGCGTGCCGACCTTGTTCGCAACATCATCGCCATAGGTATATCGCCCTTCTTGATGAATGCCACCTCATGTGTGATAGTCATTTTCATGAATAACCAGTTCGTAACCTATGGCGGCGATATGGCCGTGGGTGCCTACTCGATAGCCAACTCGATGGTGATGGTGTTCTTCATGTTTGTCATTGGCGTTACGCAGGGCATGCAGCCCATAGTGGGCTACAACTACGGCGCCGAGAAGTACGACCGCATGTTGCGCTGTCTGTGGATAGCCATCGCCGTGGCCACGGCCATCCTTTTGGTGGGCTGGGCGCTTTCCATGCTGTTTGCGCAGCAGATAGCCCGCATATTCACTACCGACGCCACACTCATCGAGATGGCAGCGCGAGGCTTGCAGCTCGATATGTTGGTCTTTCCCGTGGTGGGTTCGCAGGCCGTCATCACTAATTTCTTTCAGAGTATAGGCAAGGTGCGCATAAGCATTTGGCTTTCGCTCTCACGTCAGCTGTTGTTGCTGTTGCCCATGGCCTACCTGTTTCCGTTGTTTTGGCAGCTCGATGGAGTGTGGTACTCCATGCCCGTCAGCGACTTTTGCGCCTTCTTGTTCACACTGCCCGTGCTGTGGTGGTATCTAAGAAAACTAAAGGCTTATGGACGATAAATGCATTATCATCAACGTGGGTCGCCAGATAGGGGCGGGTGGACGCAACTTAGCCAAGATGTTGGCCGACGATTTCTGTGCTACCTTCTACGACAAGGAGCTTCTGTTATTGGCTGCCCGCGAGAGCGGACTCTCAGAGCGCGTGTTCGAGCAGAACGACGAGCGTAAGGGCTTCCTCAAGTCGTTGCTGCGGCTACACTCACCGCTACCTGGAGACAGCTTCTATCAAGCTGGCTTGTCGCAGGATGAGCTTTTTAAGTTTCAGAGCGACGCCATCCGCAAGGCCGCCGCGGAAGGGCCGTGCGTGTTTGTAGGGCGCTGTGCTGACTATGTGCTGCGCGACATGACTCGTATGGTAAGCGTGTTCGTAACAGCACCCCTCGACTACAGGGTGACCCAGGTGGTGCGCCGCCATGAGTGTTCGGAGCAGGAGGCCCGCCGCATCATAGAGAAAGCTGAGAGCCAGCGCGCCACCTATTATAATTATTATACAGGCAAACGCTGGGGTGCCGCCGAGAGCTATGACCTCTGCATAGATGCCAGTCTGCTGGGCTTGGAGGCTACAGAGCACTTTGTGGCTCAGTTTGTGCGTCAGCGCTTCGGTCTTGAAGGTGCGGCAGAAATGCCATCAAGGCCTATGGTGGCCGAAAACAACGCTAATACGCTATGAAAAGAATAGGAATAATCAGCGACACCCACTCATACTGGGACGATAAGTACCTGCACTACTTCGAACCATGCGACGAAATATGGCATGCGGGCGATATAGGCTCGACTGAAGTAGCCCAAAGACTGGCAGAGTTCCGCCCCTTCAGGGCTGTTTGCGGTAACTGTGACGGTGGCGACCTGCGACTTATGTATCGCGAGCTGTGCCGTTTCAAGTGCGAGGAGGCCGACGTACTTATCAAGCATATTGGTGGCTATCCTGGTAACTACGACACCTCGGTACGCTCGCTTCTATATGCCAACCCGCCACAGCTCTTCGTAGTAGGCCATTCGCATATATTGAAAGTGAAATACGACCACACACTGAACCTGCTGCACCTGAATCCAGGTGCAGCAGGTTTGCAGGGGTGGCACAAAGAGCGTACGCTGATGCGTCTGACCGTGGATGGGTCCACGTTTAAAGACCTCGAAGTGATAACACTCGCAGACCCAAGGCATCCATGAAGAAATATTTTAAAGAATTGCTCATCTGCACAATAGTTGCAGCTGTTTGTACGTTAGTAACATATATACTGGGATTGGAACAGTCGTGGCTGTCGGCCGCCAATACCTTTGGCGTGGCCTTCCTTACCATGTTCGTGTTGGGCCAGTATCTGAACCGCAAGAAAACCAAAGAGTAAAGATATGAAGACTATTGTTATTACCGGTGGCGCAGGCTTCATAGGGAGCCATGTGGTGCGCCTGTTTGTGAACAAGTACCCAGACTATCGCATCATCAACCTCGACAAGCTGACCTATGCTGGCAACCTGGCCAACTTGAAGGACATTGAGGACCGTCCAAACTACGAGTTCGTGAAGATGGATATCTGCGACTTCGATGCCTTCTACCAGCTGATGCAGGACAAGAAAGTCGACGGCATCATCCACCTGGCCGCAGAGAGCCATGTGGACCGCTCGATCAAGGATCCTTTCACCTTCGCCCGCACCAACGTCATGGGCACCTTGTCGCTCTTGCAGGCTGCCAAACTCTATTGGGAGTCGCTGCCCGAGAAGTACGAGGGCAAGCGCTTCTACCACATCTCGACCGACGAGGTCTATGGCGCGCTGGAACTGACGCACCCCGAGGGCATTGAGCCGCCGTTCACCACGACTGCTTCTTCTGCCGAACACCACTTGGCCTATGGCGACAAGTTCTTCCTGGAGACCACGAAGTACAACCCGCACTCGCCCTACAGTGCAGCCAAGGCCAGTTCTGACCACTTCGTTCGCGCCTATCACGACACCTACGGCATGCCCGTTGTGGTGACGAACTGCTCGAACAACTACGGTCCCTATCAGTTCCCCGAGAAGCTTATACCTCTTTTTATTAATAATATACGCCATCGCAAACCGCTGCCCGTCTATGGCAAGGGCGAGAACGTGCGCGACTGGCTCTATGTCGAGGACCATGCCCGTGCCATCGACCTCATCTACCACAAAGGCAAGATTGCCGACACCTACAACATTGGCGGCTTCAACGAGTGGAAGAACATCGACATCATCAAGGTGGTCATCAAGACCGTCGACCGTCTGCTGGGTCGCAAGGAAGGCGAGGACATGGATCTCATCACCTTCGTCACCGACCGTGCCGGCCACGACCTGCGCTACGCCATCGACTCGTCCAAGCTCCAGAAAGAACTCGGCTGGGAACCCTCGCTTCAGTTTGAGGAGGGCATCGAGAAAACCGTACGCTGGTATCTCGACAACCAGGAATGGCTCGACAACGTTACTTCCGGCGACTACCAGAAGTACTACGACAACATGTACAAGAACCGTTAAAGCTGAAATGTAGATGACAGACACGGCAACTACTGCACACGTTGGTGAGACTTACATCTGGGACGCAGGCTACCCACGGTCCCAGGAGCAGGAACGCAGGATCGTCTTTGTCAGCTCCTGTGTTGAGTCGGTGGCACAGGCTACGGGCCAGAAAGCCTCTGATGTGTTTCGGCGTATGCAGCGAGTAGGTTTGATTCACGACTATCTGCTCTACTGCTATGAGGCATTACACACGGAGAGTCGTGAGAATGTTACAAAAGACGTCATAGAGACATTAGAATACTGGGAGCAAAAAAAAGGAGTTGCAAACAATGATTAAAGTCTATCATGGTTCTATTCAGGTTGTCGAGAGTCCTCTGGTGATGATGGGACGTGACAACCTCGATTTCGGCAGGGGCTTCTACGTCACTGATCTTTGGGGACAGGCGGTAAGCTGGGCAGAACGAATTGCACGGCGGCGATTGGCGGCTCCCATTATCAGTGTCTATGAGTTCGACCGAGACGAAGCAATGTCTCGCTATTGCTATCTTCGTTTTGACGCTTACGACAAGCCTTGGCTTGATTTTATTGCTGATAGTCGCAATGGCAATAGGCCATGGCAGCAATACGATGTGATAGAAGGTGGTGTGGCAAATGATAATGTCATTGACACCGTACAGGATTATCTGAATGGGCGCATGTCGGCCGAAGCTGCCTTGGCAGAGCTGTCAAAGCATCAGCCCAACAATCAGCTCTGTATTCTGAATCAGAAAGTTGTCGACAGATATCTTCGTTTTGTAGAATCAGTAAAACTATAGTTTATGTTGCGATTAGACCAGATGTGGTATAAGATTGGAGGCATCGCAATGGTTCTTGCAGAGAAACTCAAAACAGAACCAGAGCGGGCCCTGGAGTTGTTCTACACCTCTAAAACATGTGATGACCTACACAATCCGGCAACGGGACTTTATCTTTACAGCGACCGATATATAGCCGATGAGGTGATTGCCGAATATCAAGAACGGCAAGGTGATTCTTGACATCGAAGAGAGCATCTACAGGAACTTTGAAGCATTGAAGGATGTCACCCGCACCAATTTCCTGGGACGATTGGAGCTGACAAATGTACAGGCAATGAAATATGAATTAGGAAAAAAGATGCAGTTATGAAGAAGATACTATTGTTAGGCTCAGGCGAACTGGGCAAAGAGTTTGTTATTGCCGCCATGCGTGCCGGCCAGTATGTAATCGCTTGCGACCGATACGAAAATGCACCAGCCATGCAGGTGGCCGACGAGTGCGAGGTCTTTTCCATGCTCGATGGCGATGCCCTTGAGGCAGTGGTGCGCAAGCATAAGCCCGACATCATAGTGCCTGAAATAGAGGCCATTCGCACTGAGCGGCTGTTCAAGTTCGAGGAAGAAGGCATCCAGGTGGTGCCATCGGCACGGGCCGTGAACTTCACCATGAACCGTCGCGCCATCCGTGACCTGGCATCGAAGGAGTTGGGCCTGCGCACGGCGAAGTATTTCTATGCCAAGACGTTCGACGAGTTCAAGCGGGCTGCCGACGAGATTGGCTTCCCTTGCGTGGTGAAGCCCCTTATGTCAAGCAGCGGCCATGGCCAGAGCTATGTGCACAACGATGGCGAGCTGGAACAGGCTTTCCGCGAGGCCATGGAGGGCAGTCGCGGCGACGTGAAGGAAGTCATCATTGAGGAGTTTATCGACTTCGAGTCTGAGTTCACTCTGCTTACTGTAACACAGCAGCACGGCTGGCCCACGCTGTTCTGTCCACCTATTGGCCATGTGCAGAAAGGGGGTGACTATCGCGAGTCATGGCAACCCTATAAGATAAGCGACGAGGCCCTGAAGCAGGCGCAGATGATGGCCGACAAGGTGACACGTGCGCTGACAGGTGCTGGTATCTGGGGCGTTGAGTTCTTCCTGACCAAACAGGGCGAGGTCATATTCTCAGAGTTGAGCCCCCGTCCGCATGACACGGGCATGGTGACGCTGTGCCACACAACCAACCTCAGTGAGTTCGAGCTGCACCTCCGTGCCGTCCTCGGCTTGCCTATTGCGGGCATACACTTGGAACATGCTGGCGCCTCGGCCGTCATCCTTTCGCCTGTTGAGGCTAACACCCCAGTAGACCGCTCACTGCTGCCCTATAACTTCGAGGATGCCCTGAAGGAAGACCGCACTCGCATCCGCATTTTCGGCAAACCTGAGGCTCATAAAGGTCGTCGCATGGGCGTAGTGCTATGTTATGGCGAGCCTACTGATGACACGACAGCATTACGAGACAAGGCAAAGCGCCTGGCAAAGACCGTGCTCGGTACCGACCCCTATATGCAAAAGTAACCGCATAATGATTACGACGCTGCAAGCTCTGCGCTTCATCTTTGTGATGATGATATTCATGTCGCACTTCGCCTACGCCGGGATAGGGGCGTTCGATGCCGGGGGCGACTGTGGCGTCGCTTTCTTCTTTCTGCTCAGCGGCTTCGTGATGGCCCGTGGCTATGGTAGCAAGATGCATGACGGTACATTCTCCTATCGTACGTTTTTACACCGCAGGTTGCTCAAGATCTATCCGTTGCACCTGCTTTGTCTGTTGGCGTTCCTGCTGCTTAGCCATGCTGCCATTGACCTACGCGTGGTGCTCAATGCGCTGTTGCTACAGTGTTGGGTGCCATTGACGCAGTACTATTTCTCGTGTAATGCTGTGTCGTGGTTCCTCTCGTGCATCCTGTTCTGCTACGCCGTGTTCCCATGGCTCTACAGGCATGCCTCCTGGTCTGTGCTGGTCGTGGTGATGACACTGTATTGCGCAGTTTACGCGGCTGTGCCCTACGACCTCGTGAATAACATCTTGTATGTTAATCCCCTGGTGAGGTGCGTTGACTTCTTTCTCGGCATTATGCTTTGCCGGCTGTTCGAGAGCAACCGCCTGCCTGCTCCGCCTGCCTGGGCAGAGTTGGCGGTGGTCTTGCTGCTTGTAGTAGCCCTTGTGTGCTATCCTTACACCGATGCTAAGTTACGCAATGCGCCGCTCTTCTGGCTGGTGCTCATCCCCCTCATCTTTGTCTTTGCGCATGCCAAAGGCCCCTTGTCGCCGCTGTTGGCATCATGGCCCATGCGCTTCCTCGGTTCGCTCAGTATGCCTGTGTTCCTGTTGCATCCTATGGTATGCTCGGCGGTGCTGCGCCGTCTGCCTGAGGTGCATTACGTCGTGGCACTGGCCGTGTGCATAGCCGCGGTGCTGTTGCTTAGTTGGCTCATTGACCGCCTGTTACTGAGAAAAATTGTATAGGAAGATAATAAAAGCGCTGTTAGGGCGTTGAATAAATATGAACCCAAACGAAGGAAGAATCATTGAACTACCCAAGCTCGTCGACCCGCGGGGCAACCTGACTGTGGCAGAAGAGTTTAAGAACATACCTTTCAAGGTATCGCGCGTCTACTGGACTTACGATGTACCGTCGGGTGAGAGTAGGGGAGGCCATGCCCACAAGCATTGCCGAGAGTTTATCATTGCCGTCAGCGGTTCGTTCGACGTGACCCTCGATAATGGACGTGGTGACCGTGAGACGTTCCACCTGAATCATCCCTATCAGGGGCTGCTTGTGGAGACGGGCATCTGGCGCACTCTTGACGACTTTTCGAGCGGTGCCGTCTGTCTGGTGTTAGCAAGTGACCTTTTCGACGAAGACGACTATTGGTATGACTACGACGAATTCCTTAAGAGCGTGAGATGTTCGCAATAAGACGATATACACCAGCCGATGCAGCTACGTGGGACTGCTATGTAGACAAGGCACGCAATGCCACATTTCTCTTCAAGCGTGGCTACATGGACTACCATGCCGACCGCTTTCACGACCATTCGCTGTTGTTCTTCAAGGGCAATAGCCTCTTTGCGCTGATGCCAGCCCATGAGAATGGCCAAACGTTCTGTACGCACCTTGGCTTGACCTATGGAGGGCTGATTATGGGGGTCGACGTCACTACAGCCGATGTGGTGGCACTTTTCGCACAGCTCAACGACTATTTGCGTGCAGCGGGTTTTGTGAAAGTTATCTATCGGCCAGTGCCGTGGGTCTATCACCGCTTGCCTTCGGAAGAAGACCTCTATGCAATGTTCTGGCAGTGCCATCCGCGTATTCAACGCCGTATGTCAGGAACGGTCATTTTTCTCGATAGTCATCTGCCCTGGCGCAAAGACCACCGCAGACGGCTGAAGTTAGCCCACGAAATGGGCGTCAACGTCAGAAATGATGCAAGCCTGACCGAATTTTGGCCGTTGCTTGAGGCAAATCTTCAGCAGCGCTTTGCTGCTAAACCCGTGCATACGTTGCAGGAAATTGAGCTACTGAAATCGCGTTTTCCCAATGACATCGTGCAATACAATGCCTATATTGGCGAACAACTTGTGGGCGGCATCACGTTTTACGTGATGGGCCATGTGCTCCATGGACAGTACAGCTCTACCAACAACTTGGGCAAGCATTCGGGGGCTATGGAGGCCATATACGAACAGGTTATGTATCATGACTTCGCCCAATGCCGCTACCTCGACTTCGGCACATCTAACGAAGAGGGTGGCCGTGTGCTCAATGAGGGACTCATTGCCCACAAGGAGGGCTACGGCGGGCGTACCGTATGCTATGACACCTACGAATGGGATTTATAAAATAAAAGCAGGCTTACTAGGCTTGCTTTTGTAGACCTCAAGAATCCCCCCTGATAATCACCGTTACCCCACGAGCTGCCTGGGCGCCCATGACGAGTGCTTGCTCGATGTCGGCAGTTTTTGAAGGGCCGCTTATCCAGCACCCATAGCCCAATTCCGGCACGCTGATGCGACGGTAACCCTCGTGCATGTTATTCACGATACGGTTCGCATCCAGCAGGATGACCAGCTCTTCTGATATGAACATTACGGCTTTCTCTTTCATAGTTTGCGGTATCCACACACAGCCGTTCTCGGCCACGCCCACCTCGCCTTTCAGAATGGCCACATCAGTGCCGTTCAGCTCACTGGCCTCTGCCACGGTATCAGGGTTCTTGGTGGCAATGGTCACCTCTGGCAGATTGGAGGCAAACACCTCTGCGTCGGGATAGGCACGTTTCACCACTTCGTTCACGTTGTCTTCTTTCCCTATGCGCAATACTCGTCCGCCCACGGTCTCGCTCATGCGGGCAAATTGTTCCACAGTGTCTTCATACTTTATGCCGCCAATGTCTATCTTGGGCAGCTCATATTGTTGGCGCGTGTTTTGGCGCAGCTTCTCAAACAAGTCTTCTTTCTTCATATTGCCTTCTCCTTCCCCTTTTTATCGTTCTTCTCTGCAGATTCACTTGCTGCGGCCTCCACTTCGCCGTCTTTCCATAAGGCATGGAACGACTTCTTGGGGAACTTCATCATCTCGTGGCCTTCTCCCCAGGCGTTAAGTTTGTTGTATATCAACCAGCGGGGCATGCCGTTCACCATCGGCGAGCATTTTAGTGCCGTGTTATAGAGTGCAGGATGACCGAACAAGTAACCCATGCCCCTTGACATCCACTTCTTTTCGCTGCTCTCGAGGCCCAGTTCTTCGAGCGACTGTCTCCAGCGGTATATCTGCTCGCCCAGGTCTACCTTGGCGGGACACACGTTCGAGCACGACAGGCACAGCGAGCAGGCCGACACGTTGTCGTGATATAGGTCGGGCGACTTCAGCATGCCCAAGTTGATACCGATGGGACCTGGAATGAAGTAGGTGTAGCTGTATCCCGTAGAACGGCGGTATACAGGGCATGTGTTCATACATGCACCGCAGCGCATGCACTTCAGTGTTTCCCAGTGTTCTTCGTTGCACAATATGTCGCTGCGGCCGTTGTCCACCAGCACCACGTGCATTTCTGCTCCTGGTCGGGCTTTCTCAAAATGAGCCGTGAAGGTGGTGGTGGGCTGGCCTGTACCGCAGCGGGCCAGCAGACGATGCAGCACGGCCAGGCAGTCGTAGTTGGGCACAACCTTCTCTATGCCCATAGCTACGATATGCAGCTTGGGCATAGAGGTCGACATGTCGGCATTGCCCTCATTGGTGCAAACCACCACGTCGCCTGTCTCGGCCACACCGAAGTTGCAGCCTGTCATGCCGGCGTCTGCTGTCATGAACTCGTCGCGCAGGTGGTAGCGGGCGCAGCGTGTCAGGTAAGTGGGATCGTGGTTGCCTATCTCCTTCGAGATGCCCTTTTCCTCGAACATCTTGCCCACCTCATCGCGCGTCAGATGGATGGCGGGCATAACGATATGGCTGGGCTTTTGTCCCAATAATTGTATGATGCGCTCGCCCAGGTCGGTCTCCACCACGTCAATGCCGCGCGCTTCGAGATAGGGATTCATCTCGCACTCCTCGGTCAGCATCGACTTCGACTTCACCATCTTCTTCACCTTGTGCGTCTCTAAGATGCCGTAGACTATCTCGTTGAACTCCTGTGCATCTTTGGCCCAGTGCACCACCACGCCCCGCTCTTCAAGGCGTGAGGAAAACTGTTCCAGATAGTCGGCCAGATGAGTTACCGTGTGGCGCTTTATCTGGCTGGCCAGCTCGCGCAGATCTTCCCATTCTGGCAGGTCGTGGGCCATCTTGTCGCGCTTCTCGCGCACGGCCCAGAACGTCTGGTCGTGGCGGTCTATCTTACTTCCATTTCTCAGGAACTCCTTGCTTCTTGCTGAATGTATCGTGCTCATAGGCCTGCTGCTAATATTTCTGCTACATGTATAAACTTGATGTTCAGCCCCTGGCGCCTGGCCACGCCGGCCATGTGCATCAGGCACGACGAGTCAGGACCTGTCACATATTCTGCCCCAGTGGCTATGTGCCGCTTCACCTTGTCCATGCCCATGCGCGCCGAAACGGCCGTTTCTTCCACTGCAAACATGCCGCCGAAGCCGCAGCACTCGTCTTTGCGTTCGGGTTCTACTATCTCTATGCCCTCAATCAGCTGTAACAAGTCCTTTATTTTATTATAAGGTGTGACATGGCGCTCCGATGGTGCCGACAACCCCAACTCTCTCACTCCGTGGCACGAGTTGTGCAGGCTCACCTTATGGGTAAAATGGCCTGGCAGTTTCTCTACCTTCATAACGTCGTGCAGAAATTCAACCAAATCCATCGTATTCCGGGCTGTGGCGCACTCGTGCTTACCTTTCATAATCTCAGGGTAGTTCACACGTACAAAAGCCGCGCACGAAGCGGATGGTGCCACGACATAGTCGAACCCGGCAAACAGACGGTCATATCTCTCAATCAGCGGCTCTGACATGCGCTGAAACCCGGCGTTGGCCATCGGCTGCCCGCAGCAGGTCTGCTCCAGCGGATAGCTTACGTCAAGTCCCAAATGCGTCAGCAGTTTGTAGGTAGCTACGCCCACTTCTGGATAAACCGCGTCCACATAGCAGGGTACGAATAAACCTATTCTCATGTTTTTGATTGTTTTTAGTGTCTTTGCAAAGTTAAGCCTTTTTGGCAAATAACCCTACAAATGCATGTTTTTTTTATGTTTTATTAAATACCGTAACCACCAAACGGGGCATTTGCCATGCAGTTCTGCCGAAAAAATAATCCCGCTTGGGTGCCTTTTTTGTCGTGTTAAATTCGAAAAATGCCCTTATATTCATCACAGCCCTTTATTGCATTTGCTCAGATTCGGAATAATTCGTAATTTTGCACCGTTCTAAAACAATGCCTTATGAAATTAGGAGAAAGAGTCAAAACAGTGTTGTTTCAGCAAGGACATTCGGCCAAGTGGCTGTCTGAGCAGATACCATGCGAGCGGACAAACGTGTATGATATTTTCAAGCGCGACGATATGAACGTCAAGTTGTTGGCACATTTGTCTGCCATCCTGCATCACGACTTCTTTGCCGAGCTGTCGGCAGAGCTGGCTGATGGTGTGGAAAAGTGAAAAAACATTCATAGCAGTTAAATTTTTGCTACCACAGTGTCCGTTTGTTTCTTTTTTCGTATCTTTGCCCCCGTATTCAGATTGTTTTACTAACACAACTCAAGTATGGATCAGAAAGAAATTAGAAACTATCAGCCGACAGGCGTAGACTTTGGTCGTTCTGGCATCAACACACACGATTACGAGTTAGGCATTTCGGCAGCATTCCCCATTCTCATGCGCAAGGTCTATCTTTGGATGACCCTTGCACTCGTCATCACAGGACTTACCGCTTATTATGTGGCCACAAGTCCTGCCGTCCTGTCGCTCATCTATGGCAATCCTGCTGTGCTCATAGGTATGTGCATAGCCGAGCTGGCACTGGTCGTAGCACTCTCGTGGGCCATCAACAAGCTCTCATTGACAGTGGCCACGGTCATGTTTGTCATCTACTCCGTCATTAATGGCGCCACGCTCTCCAGTATTTTCCTGATATACACCACGTCGAGCATCGTTTCCGTGTTCTTCATTACTGCGGGCACGTTTGCTGCTATGGCGCTCTATGGCTATTTCACCAAGACCGACCTCACCTCCATTGGCAAGATACTGCTTATGGCTCTAATTGGTGTCATCATTGCTACCGTGGTCAACATCTTCCTGAATAGCAGTGGTCTCGCCATGATTCTCAATTATGTCGGCGTGCTTATCTTCGTCGGTCTCACCGCCTACGACTCGCAGAAAATAAAGGAAATGCTCCAGCAGGCACCCGACGCAGACGAGGCTGCACAGAAGGTGGCGCTGCTCGGCGCACTCTCGCTCTACCTTGATTTCATAAATCTCTTCCTCTATCTGCTCCGCATTTTCGGTCGTAGAGAGTAGTATAGACGCGAGCAATCCTTATACTAAGCGGCAGCACTCAGCTATCTGAAATAGCATAATCCAGATGGCTGAGTGCCGCTGCTTTAAATTATTCAGGTTTCGCATTCGCTCTAACTCCTCAACTTGCGAAAGATGAGTGCTATCTTTTCGCGCGCGCGAATATATAATAAGGTGTACCTTAGATTTGTTGCAAATAGGCGAGAAAAATTATACTAATAGAGGAAATTTTTTCTCAGAAAGTTTTGGTGGTTCGGAAAAAAGCAGTACCTTTGCATCCGCTTTCGCCTCAAAAACGGCGGAAGTTCAAGAAAGAGAGTTCTTTGAAAGATTTCCATAGACAGAGAAGGTAGTACAAGAAGC
>ERZ842401.5719-NODE-5719-length-13619-cov-4.035167_pt1 | contig 13619 bp, 28 predicted proteins | sample MGYA00521270_ERZ842401 | MGnify/ENA primary metagenome ERZ842401 (study PRJEB31892, sample SAMEA3878208) | bioreactor metagenome | biome: Moose rumen | place: Sweden | collected 2011-10 | study: EMG produced TPA metagenomics assembly of the PRJEB12797 data set... | reverse complement strand
GATATGTATCACGCATCACGCGCTTGTGGACTCTGTTGGGCTTGAACCAACGATCTACTGATTATGAGTCAGTTGCTACTAACCTACTGAGCTAAGAGTCCGAGTGTGCTGTTTTCATGTGTTGGTTGAGAAAGCATAGTTCGATTACCAATATCACAATCTTCCGGTACAGCACTAAACCCGTATTTAAAACCCCCTACAAGCTACACTGTCTATTTCGCGCTGAGTGTGCCACCTCCACCTCCTCGGGGGTATAATTTTCTTGAAGCCAGCTATTCTCACGAACCACTGGCATTGTACACATTTTAACAATCATGCCAAATCACAATTAGCAAAGTATTGTTCCCACAGTTGCACTTACGGCATACGCTAGAATCACACCCGCTCTTTTAGTGTGTCTCTTTACGACTGTGGGTGAAGGTTTTTCGCACCTACAACTCAAGTCGGAGTATTTATATTCCGCTCTCTTAGACGCAGCGGTTTGGGCTGAGTTTCTCATGTTGCCGTAGGGTATCAATTAAGTCTCCCTATTTCAATATGAGGCGTGCCCATGTGCATGCACCCTCTCCTCATTACTCACTTGTACTTCGTAAGACCCGGGGCTTGAGGTTTCCCGGCATTGGCAGAGTTCTATGCATATAGTTGAGGGGATCATTCTCTCGAACAATCCCCTCTGAATGTAAAACACAACGAGTACCACGCTTTATACCGATGTGGTTGCGGTTATCGTTGATCAAATGCTGCAACTATCATTATACATTCTCCCATTATCATCAGGATTGATACTAAGAGTAGTATTATGAATAATACTTCATTTGATGTTTTCATTACATACCAATCTGTTTGACCAGATATGATAAGCAACCATGATGACCCAGTTAATGATAAAATCATACTGAGACCAAACAAGTTTCGTGGTTTCATACTCTTACGAGGATTATATTGTTCAAAACACATTCGAGTTCAGGTTTATTTTTCCTTAAATCGACTATATTTGGACATAATATGAGACTATCAAGTGCGCATCCATCGCACTCATGTGTTCTCTTTTTTGCCCTATACACAACTCCTCCAATAGTACAAAATTGTCCAGGTTTCGGAGTTTTCATGTTTCTACAATATTTGTTCTTCTATCTCTATCTTTATCACATATTCTCTTGCTTGAATTGTTTTTTTTGTAGCTTTCACAATAAATATACCATCCTCAAAGAATTTTTGATCGAAGAATCTTACCCTTTTCGGATTTTTATTATGAAAATTTTCCCAACGTGGAGAACATTTGTGACTCACAATAGTATTCTTTTTCTCTTTGAGTTGTCTAAGCTTTTGAGAGCTGATACACAAAGAATATACCCTTTCGATAGCCATACTAACTACATTTTGTAGTACAGTAAAGTAGAATACCTACGAGTAGAAGTCCTATCCAGAAACCTGGATCCAGTTTGTTGTTGTTTGTAGCTGTCATTACTGTAACTTCAATAGTTTTACACTTATAGATGACCTGTGGCATCTATTCCACGATTACTTCCTCAAATCTAGAATGAATAGGAATCAAATCTACACAGCTTAATGCAAAATGTTTTGCTTTAATTGCGTCAAGTTCCCTGTTTTTGTGGCAATTTTTAATTGCGCAGTTTAAGCACGGTAGCTCTTCGCGTCTTAGAGCAACTACTTTGAATTCCTTTTCTCCAAGTTTTATTGTTTCTCCTTCGTTCAGCATTTTTCTTGGTTTTAATAATATACCTGATAGCAATCCAGATAGCTGTCCGTTTTGCTGCATATGAGTCTTTCGACCGTTTGCTACAACCGATTTGCTCTCTTTGATTCCAACCCCATCTCACATTACAGTATTTTACTCTGTATGCATACAGTATGTGTTTCTTTATGGGATCCACAAATGGTTCTGTAGCATCATATACTATAACATGAAATTTACGTCGCAACCAATCAATTGCCTCATCTACAGTCGGAAGGTGATACCCAATGCAAGGTTCATTAAATCCAAGATATTTAAGTGCTAATGCTTGTTTGACTGTTACTACTTTACTCATTTTGTTATCAGGAATTTGTTGTTTGGTAATGCTTTCTGTCCCAATTTAATGAGAGTAGAATTGATCGAGTTGATCAAAGCTTTGCAACCAGACTCTGTGAGTCCCTCAACAAAAGGCATGGTGGTTTTACCATCCTTTAACCACAATTTACGTCCATCATTACCTCGTTCATCCACACGCTTCTTTTTAGGAAGCGGAGGATGAACTTGATTTGCTTTATGTGGTTTACCCTGGTTTGTGTTGGTCATATGCACATTGGAATAAGAAGAATACCAAAGATTGGATTCTCATCGTCAGTATCAACTGAACAATCTTCGTTGTCAAAATCCTTTTCTTTTAAAGGATTTTCTTCTTCGTCTAGGCTTTCTAGTTGATCAAGGAAAAATTTATGCTTCCTTTGCATATTAATTCCCTCCTTCATTGGATCGAAACAACCAGATAGTTGTTTTCCTGTTTTACTGATGATTGTACCATCTTCAGTTATACTTAAGAAGTGTTCGATTTTCAAATCCTTCAGGATAGCTTTTACTTTTTTTGGATTAGCTTTGATTTTATCACTCAATCCTTCTGTGATTTGGATAGTACTTTCTACGTTCACAATACCATCTTTTACTGACATTTGTACCATTTTGATAATGTTTTTATAGGTTTTACATTTTGTTAAGACATTACTCACTTAACTTGAGTTTTACTGTTACATAATGGAGTTTGTAATGGCATATCATCTGGTTCAGATTCACGCATATGTCTATAATATGCTAAACTATCTTCTTCAGACCAAAATGCAAATATATCTCCGTTATTACTAATAGAGTCTAGATTACGAAATTCTTTCGTACTTACTAGATGATCTTCCACGTATCTTGGATTATCTATCCAGATACGATGTAGTACACTAACATACGCTTCAAGTTCTTCTTTAGCGTGTGTGTACTTCATTGAGCAGTCATAATCTTGTAAATAGACTACTCCAACATCTTCTTTTGATGGTCCCCATAAATTTATTTCATGGCCCAGAAGAGTGAGAAATCCGATAGCGAGTATAGCTATCAAAAACGATGTTAATTTGTCTTTCATATTTTATTTAGTTTGAATTGATTTCAAATAAAATGTGTGGAATACGGGTCACCACACTATACAGTCGCTATCACTGCTTTACAGAAGAAAATTGTTTATGGCTCCAAAACTTCTGTCTTAGCACTAACCTTTGCAAGCTTATTAGGTTAGTTGGTTTATGTAAAACCTATTGAAGATATTTTACGTAATATAAATTATAACAATAGTCTGACTCACAACAATGCGTTATACAAACCGGTTTGTATAAGCACCTTGGAAATGGCGAGATGATTTACTATGATTTACCAGACAGCACCTTAAGACTCGCATAGTGGTATTGTTATGCATTACGTGATTATTGTTTTCTATAGTAGTATCGCTCTACATAATCTCTTTGATTTATAGAAATGTCATGCGTATAGACAGTCGCATCCCTGCATAAGTCTGATTTAGACAAGTTAGTTCATTTTTGAGTATGACTGCTACACTAGGAAATTCTTTAAGAACATCCTGCGATTTGTTAGTACCATTTGTGTAGTGATATATTCTTCATATGCATCTAACTGATCAAATCTAGCATAATTTATAAGTATATCATAATCCATAGCTATTGTAAGTCTTTAGGATATTCAACTTGATAATGCTTTTGAGAGGTACAGTTTCCATTACGCTCCCCAATTGTTAGATATTCATGTCCACGAATATCATGAACACGATTTCCAATTCTAGTGTTATGCATCTTAATTAGATTTTTTAGTCCCTAATTTTGCTGTTACTTCTGGAAGGTATTTACGATACTTTTTTCCGGTCTTTTGTGAAACCTTTATAATAAACGCATTACCTTTACTTGAGAGATAAATAGGATAATCCACACCTTTTTTATCAGTGTAAATATACCCTGTTATTGTTGCACCACCACGAGATGTGGAATCAGACTTTTGTTCAATAAAGTGTTTCCCTTGTTGAACTATTTGTGCTTGAGTTCTTGTGGCTAGAACTATAAATCCAAGGATTAGCACAATGATTCCAAGGATACGTGTTCTGTTGTCTAACATATGTTGAATATTGATTAGCCAAAAGAAAAGCGAGTGTAGCTATTGATGAATGTTTGATGTGCTTACAAAAAACAGCGTGGCTGACCAGTTGGCCAACACACGCTTAGTTGTTTAGAATGCTGCACCGAGAGCTGCTTCTTCAGCTGCTTTTTGGGCTGCTTCTTCAGCTGCTGCTTCTGCAGATTTAGTTGCTTCAGCTTCTGGAGTTGACGGTCTGTTTACGTCAGTTGGTTCTACGTCCATTAGTGGTTTGTAGCGCCTTTCAAGGATGCGATTTACTACATCGTTTGGATTTTCGACTGCGTTGCCATCAGCGTTGTGCTTAATGTAAATACGTAGTTCGGTGACTGGAGTAATTGTACCATTTTTACCAATTAGGAATTGACCTGGTTGGATTATACGAGAACTTCCATTTGTTAGTTCTACAGTTGTTGGACGACGTGCAATGCGTGCCCATACGCCATTTAGTTTGATGTCGTGTGGGTAAACATTTTTGATGTGTAGTAAGTCAAATCTGCATTCTGACTCGTCCTCAAATTTTTTCTCGTCAATTGCCTTTTGTAGTTTGGCAATGTCGACGATGGCTCGTGAGTTGTCGTTTGGGTCAACTGTTGCTACTTTACGCAGTTGATTGACGATGATAGGATTGAGGATTGGATAAATAGGTAACTGAGATGGGTTGTCGTAAGGGTCTTCTTCATAAAATAAGGAGCCTTGAGCCCAGTAGTAGTCACCACGTGAGTTTTTTCCTTTGTAAACAAAGATGTCTTGTAATACGTAATTCATAATGTTTGATGTATTTAGTTGAACAATTGATTGAGCTATATATTAAGAGGGTAGGAAAGTGGTAAATGCTTTGTTTATCTTAATAGGTGGTGCGAGTGATGAGATCACTGCAATCATACTATTCTCTCCTACTGCGTAGCAGTAGTAAGATTTGCAGGTCAACACACTCTATAGAGCAAGATTTGCAGGTCAAGAGCAAGATTTGCAGGTCAGAAGCCAATGGCGTCACTCAATTGTGACGCCAGTAGCTAGGATTTCGAAGTCGCGATAGCGTAAATTCAGTTGGACGAGTGTGTGCGACTCGGCGAAGTAGCAGAGGTAGCTGCTGCCATTGTAGCAGCGTAAAATACGACCGCTAGAAGTCTGATTGTTGGAGAACTTGACGGCGATAATGCCGTCGGCAACTGTTGCATCGATAATGTAGGGTTTCATAGTTTTGAAAGTTTAGAAGTTTATAATGCTACTGCGTAGCAGTAGTATGTATTTCAGGTGAGTACGGGGGTGGTTTCCTTTTGGCTATCGGGTAGGGTGTGAATTTGAGACAGTTTCTCATTTCTACACTTATAAAATAATTTTAAAATTCCCCATTTCCATACCCACAAAAATAAAAAAATAAAATAAAAAAAGGGTAGCGATTAAGCTACCCCTTCGTATACACTATTCATTAGTTTTACGTATTTCTCTGCGTCCTTGTCAAGCGGTTCAAATATATACGGCCAATCTTCAGGACATTCTTTCATACGCACCATTATTTCTTGTTTTACATCTTCTGGATATTCGTCGTTATCTGCACTTATAAGGCTTCCTAACAATAAACATTTTAAGAACTCTAAGTGTTCTTCACTACTTAATTCCTTCATTGTATATTTACAAAATCTATCAGCAGTATTCCTTCTTCGTTGAATGTTTTTATATTCTTTTTGTTATATATTTTAGCGTATAACCAAGGCCATAAATCATCTAGTTTAGCCACCCAAGAGCCTTTATTACCAAATAGACTGGTAGTACTACTATATCTATCGGTTATAGTGGGTGTTTTAGATTTGAAGTTGTATATTGTTTTCCAATCGTATTTACGTTGTCCTCCGAAGAATATAAGATTTTTAAAGGTTTTTTCAATATTCTCACAAAAGTATATGAAGTGTTCTTCTTGAAGGTCTTGGTCTTTCATTTTGTGATTAGATTCGAGGAGAATACGTACAAATACTGGTTTATCTATAGTACCTGACCAGTCGTTTAAATCTCGTAAATCTGTCATAACATGACCGCAGAATTGAATTGGACCGTGAGCATAAGTTAGATCTCCGTTTTTGGTATATTTTACTCGTATGTCAAATAGTCGTACTTTATAAGTAAAGAACTAATCTACTAGATTTTTACATTGACAGCGGGCGGTCCAAACAAACGGTCTAAAATACCATTGACGTACTGGTCTATACGTCATTGTATTGTGTGAGCCTAATATAAACTTATTCACTTCCATTGAGCATAATGTTTTCGGTTCTGTAAGTATTTGAGGTCTCGCTCGTGCCCGTAAGCCTCTCGTTCAAAGGACAAATTCTTATAGGCTTTATATCCATTTCCATATCTTATCAATTTTAGTATGTATTCTATACCATATAGTACATAAAATAGTACGTACAGTAGTTCTTTCATTTGAGCTGTATGAATAGCTTCATGGTTTAATGTAATGTCGTCAAGGTATCCATACTCTTTACGAGCAAATATTGCTCCAAATATGTTCATCGCTTGATACCCTTTAAATGGGATTAAGTTGTTGTATATTACTTTCATTGTTACACCTCTTTAAAATCTACATACTCATCCATTACTGTTTCTGGGCGGTCTGTTCCGTCGACAAGTAGGTCTTCTTGGGTCTTTGTTTTATCATCTTCAGCATCTTCTAACTCTTTTTTAAGCTCGTTGATAGCATTTTCAACCTGTTTATCAGTAGTTTTTTGTGTTGTCTGTATATTAAGAGCTTTTTGTAGTTGGTCTGAAGTCATTGTACTATATAAACCCCATATATACCTGTTAATATTTTTAATATAATTACTATAAGTAATTACTTTCGGGTCATTGGAGTCTAATTCTTTAAGCTTTTCGTTATATTTTTTGAGCTTTTCCTGTGCCTCTTCCAATGTCCATTTGTGTGTATCTTCTATTCCACGTATAAGCTCACCATCAATATCGTAAATATTGGAATTATTTTTCATTATTTGTTGTGTTTTTAATGTCTTTGGCTATAGAATTAAATACTAAAAACAGCCCTATTATCGCTATTATAAAATATTTAACCATACATGTGATTTTTATATACATTTTTCTCATTTCTAGACATAATTTCCAGCGCCCTTAAAAATTCTGGATTTGTCAAGCATTCTTTCAACGTGGTATACATATCTTGTGCACGTTTTTTCTTGGGGTTCTCCATTTTCATTGATTGTTATGTGAGTATAAGTTTGATTATTACGCCAATTATAGTATGCATTAAATGCAGTTTTTCTTTCTTTTTTACTACTAAACTAGTGAATGCATTTCAACATTTGCTCAGCATTAACACTTCCACATGCTTTTATATTGCATACACTATCTATAAAACTTTCAACGCCGTCGTCACCGAATTTATTCTTTATTATTTCATATTCAGCTTTTGCCTACTAAAAATACGGGTTATTTTCGTCATATATAGGTTCAAGATTAAGTATAAATGCACTATTTATAGGAACTTCGTATATAAAGAAATACTTGCAGTTATCAGTAACAGGCTAATGTACAGCTTTTAAACTTAAGAAATCAGCGTAATATAGTATAGCATTCAGTTCTATATTGTTCATTTCTTTGTTAATGTTTTATATATACATTCAGCAATATAACCCAATAGGTAGCAAAATGGTTCGGGACTGCAATTACATACATTTTGATTCATGTGATTATATATATCTAATACAGCGTGTCCTGATTCATGACATACAGTATTAATGAGGTCTAATGTTTTATTTATACCTTTTATCTTACTATCTTTGTTGTACTTAATTAGTATTATATCCTTGTTGTCAGATTTTCTAATACAAGTAGATGTAGTACATTCACATTCAGTTATTCTTTCATCTAGTTCTACTCCATCTGAATAGATATATAATTCTTTAAGTTGATCTGTGGTAGTATATTTATTTGCTACTACTATATCAACATAGTAGATTGTTGTATATGTATCTATTATACTCTTCTTCATATATATAATATATTATTATAGGGGGTTCTTAGGGGGATTTTTTATACAAATAACGATAAAACTGCACAAAAAGTTGCATTTTAAAAATTTTTACGCACACCTGCAACCAGTTTTTGGAAAGTACACGTTATGGCGGTGTAATTTGACAAAAAGAGATGATATGGCAAAGACATTACGTGTAATTGACCCATTCTTCATTATGGATTTGGGTGATACTTTTGAGTATAATGAAGATACAAAAATGTATGTTTCTAATCACAAGGAAGAATTTTATAAGATGGACGATGGTTCTATAAACGAAATCAAGTCTTCTTATAACTCACAATTCCAGATCTCTACGGATTATGCAAAAAGTTTGATCGAGGATGGTTATCTTGAGGAAGTCAAGGATGAAGATAAACCGACGTTTAGAAACATCTTTGATGAGATCGATAGCCTTCTTGAAAAATACAAGAAAGGATTGAACACGTTGGAAGAGGATACAGTAAATCTTCCAGCTTGCGTAAAAGTAGAAAGAGAATCTGTTCTTACTAATCTGGTAACACTTCTGGAACATCTTAAAAGTTTAAAGAAATAATGGAAGAAGAGAAGATAATTGATCAGGGATCAGTCGCTCAGAGCGTAAGTGATAAGATAAAGTACAGTTTTTACGATTACTTCCTCGTAAAGCCCTTGGATCCTGTAAAAGTAAAGAAAGAGTTTAGCAAACCTGTTTCAGCTGGTACACCCGTAGAAGATGCAAATGGAATCAAAGCAGAAGACTTTGATTGCGTTGAAACAGAGGTAAAAGAAGTTAATTCTGATTTTCGTAAGGGAGTAGTAATCAAGTGCCCTAGTTATTACGACGAGCCTGGTACAAAAACGTATGCTGAAGTTGGCGACATCGTAATCTTTAGAGAAATGGCTGGTTTACGTTTTGATCTTATTAAAGATAGTCGTTTACTTAGACTCTACGATATACTTGGTATTGAAAAGTGATTGACATAGACCAAGTAATAAAAGAAGTTTCAAAGAGAACTGATATTGACAACGATACAGTAGAAAAAATATGTAAACATGTATTTGAGTGTACTGTAAGTATGATGAAAGATGATTATGATACTAAGGATATTCTTTTCAATCGGTTGTTTAAGTTCAAATTGAAACGTAGGTTTAAGGAAGATAAACAACAACCTTATAATTCAAAATGAAGACTTTATACATTACTAGAGGCGGATCTAACGTTCTTGTAAATTCAGACGATAATAGTGCTAACCGTGTAGAACCTAGTAAGAATGCTGTTGGATATGTGTATAAAATAACAGAACCAACGCACGTTGTATACGGATGTGGAGAGTATCATAAACAAGTTGATGCCGAAAAAGGAGACATTATTGTTTGTTTTTATCACGCAACTTTCATAAACGAAATCATTGTTGTAAAAAACAAAGAGTGGTTTGATAACCTCGAAGAATTTGAGAAGAAAGAACAAGAAGAAAAGGAACGCTGGGCTGAAGCTAATTCCAAATGAAATTATGTATCTGGAAAAAGATAAAATTATGAATAAGAAGAATACTACCAAAAAGTCAACAAAGCCTGCTTATATTGTAGATATTACATGGTGCGAAACCGAAGATGATGTAAAGACTGCATTTATTTTTGCAAAAGCAGAAAACAAAATACCTGTAACTGTAGATGATATAATTTACCTCATTGTTAAAACGATGATTGGCGACTTATACGCTTTTGCTACTGTTCAAAATGCAGCTAGCACAGTTGATGATACATTGTCAAAGCTTTGTAAGTTGTTAGAAAATCCTGGTAAGAAGAAGCCTTGGTATAAGAGACTTTGGGATCGACTGACTGGTCGAAAGTAAAACAGTACTTAAATGCTTCCCATAAGAACAGCATTTAAGTCGCAAATCCCCACACGATGGAATAATTCGTGTGCCAGGTTCAATAAGAACCTTAAAGCCCTACTAGTAAAAGAACCACAGGAGATCGCGACTCCGTAGGGCGCACTGAAAAATCTATTTGCCAAATCAAATGGCGCGACATCTTCTGGCTCAGTCGTTAAAAGAGCCACCCCTTCGGTGTGGTGTATGAATGCCTAGCACACAGGGCTCTTAAAAAGTTCGATGACTAATTGAATATAAAATATGACAAATAAAATATACGAATGCACAGACGAACAGTTTGTTGAATTAATTAAAAGTAGTACAAATATATCTGAAGTTTTATTTAAACTTGGCTATAGCACAAAAGGTAATTCTTGGGGATTTTCTCAAATAAGAAGGAGAATGGACGACTTAAATATAGACGCTTCTTCATTTAAAGGGAAATCCGCAATAGCTGAAAAAAGAAAAGAAACAGTTTTGACAGCGGAAATGCTTTTTAAAGAAAATTGCAAACACAATAGAAACTGCTTAAGACGGTTTATAATAAAAAATAATCTATTACCTTATAAATGTGCAATATGCGGTGCCGTAGAGTGGAACGGTAAAACATTAAGTTTAGAATTAGACCACATAAACGGAATAAATAACGACAATAGATTAGAAAACTTGAGATTTCTTTGTCCTAATTGTCATAGCCAGACGACTACATATGGTAGTAGAAATCAACAAAGAAACGAATCAAAATACGAAATATCCGAAGATTTGAGAAAACTTGTTGAAGAAACATATGAGAAAGAAAACAGTGTGAAACGTGTAGCTTCTGTATTAGGAATACGACGAACCGTTGTTACTCAAATAGTAAACGAGTCTGGTCAAAAACATTCAAATCAAAAATATGTTATAAGGTATGATGAAAATCACAAAGAAATAAAAAGGTATGGAAGTTTAGCAGAGGCGGCTAAAGATTTAATAGCTAACGAAGAAATAAAAACAAAATCTTACAAAACTGCTGTGCGAGCCATACGAATGAACGAACATAATTTTTGGTTAAATAGTTATTGGACTGTGTTGGATGGTTGTGGGATAAACCATAATCCGCAACTAGAATCTTCTCTAATTGACTCGGAAAACAAAGTTGACGAGGCGCAAGCGAAAGCAGCGTGACAGACTGAACGAGAAGACTGAGCTTAGGCTTGGATGCAACAGTCGTACAAAGAACCCCTGAGGATCTGTAGCAGAAACGGACGCCGGGACCAATAATAAAAACAAATACACATGGAAATTAAATTTAAGAAACTTGATCCGCGAGCAGTTGCTCCCGTAAAAGCACATAGTACAGATGCTGGATTTGATTTAACTTGTACAAGAATTACTAGTGAACTCAATGAATGCGGACAAGTGATATTGGTATATCACACAGATTTGGCATTTGAAATTCCAAATGGGTATTTTGGGTTACTTGTCCCAAGAAGTTCTATTGCTAAGAAATCTATAACTCTTACTAATTGTGTAGGTACAATAGACGCTGGTTATAGAGGAGAGGTGACTGCTAAATTTAGAAGTACTACTGATGTAGTACCTAGCTTATATAAAGATGGAGAAAGATTCTGTCAATTACTTATACTCCCTGTACCAGACGTTCAGATGGTAGAATCTGACAATCTGAACGAAAGCGATAGAGGCGAAGGCGGATATGGGAGTACTGGCGATAAAAGCATAAACGAATATAGCGCGTCAACGGGATCTGCTGGTTATCCGGAACAGAAAAGCAAGCTTACTAACCAGGAGACCGCAACAGGTGATAGCGGCGAGGCACGGATGAACACTACAGACACTGAAGTGTCTTCCGAAAGCGGCCTTGAGCAGGCACAATAATTACGTAATAAAAGCCTGGAGAACGGCGTACATAAGATGGCAATGTTCTAGGTGAATAGGGGACCAGTCTTGGTCCCCTATAGCCGTATATATACACAAAATCAATTTAGCTAAATATGATTGAGAAATTTAAAAATTTATTTTTATACTATCCGACTAAAAATAAATTCAACAGTGATCTCGAAAATGGTTTGATAGACGATAATTCTATTGCTTTTATAGCAGAGGATTGTACAATATATACACACGGCGCAAAATACGGTGGAGGTTCAAAAATAAAAGAAGGCCACTGTGTTAAGATACTTGAAAAAATGATTGTTGAAGTTGACGGAGAAAGTGTGCAGCCAACTTCAGAACAACTAGATCTTGTAAACGGTGTTTATATATAGCTTGTTTTTAACGATCAAGAAGAGCCAGTATATATCCCAGCAAACAAACTTGTGGATGTATATACTGCTGCAGACATTAGTGTCCAAAATATAGAAGGAGTTGATAATGTACAAGAAGCTCTAGAAGATCTAGACAATCGTATAGAAAATAAGACAATTGGAATAGATTAGTTGTCGGAAGATTTAAGGGACACTATTCAAGGTCTCGGTGCTACCATTATGGAAGTGACTGTAGAACAGTTGGACAGTTTACATAACATACAAAGTATAACTGGAAGCGGTTCAGGTTATTATAATGTAGTGGATCGTACTGGAAACGATCGTAAGAAAGTTGGTGTGTTATAGTTATTTACAGATAACATGGGGCACCAAATCACACAAGTGCTTACTACGCATTATACATTTACGGACAGTCTTGATCCAGTCGGAGAAGGAACACTCGCATTTAATAGCCACGATGATACAAAAATACATACTTTGTATCGTAGCTATGGAATCAATTCTCCACATATACAAAACGGAATGTGGACAAATTGGAAAAGGTTGGATGCTGATATGTTTTAGACAATCAATGATTCTCTTAGCTAGGAGATAGATTCCACACTATCAAGTCGTTTATCAAATCTAAATATTCCTCAAGATGCCAGCGATGTTAGTATATCTAATATAGATGGTATGGAAGATGTATCTAATGTACAGCAAGCATTGGGTAATCTAAACACCAGAATATCAAACTGGAAAGACACTGTTGTTTCTAGTGGCAGATATATAGAAATAAAGAATCATTACGCGACTCAGATAAACGGAACTACTGTAGACCCGATGAGTCAACAAGGTAATTTATACTATGATTTAGTAGATGGTACTTATCTGGAACTAACTATACAGAATGGTAATCCTGTCTATATTCCTTCAGATAAACTTGTAGATATTTATACAGCTGCTCAAAATGCACAATAGATACAAGTAGCTATAGATGATAACAATAAAATATCTGCTTCGATAGTTAACGGTAGTATAGGAACAAATCAGTTGACTACAGAATTATAGAACACTATTGCCGGTAAAGCTAATAGTAGTAACGTATATACAAAAGCTGAAACGGACTAGAAAATTACACAGGCTGTTACTGGCGGTTAGGTAGATTTGAGTGGTTATGCTAAAACAGAAGATATTCCCACTAAGACATCTGACCTTATAAACGATAGTAATTTTTTAACTCAGCACCAAGATATATCAGGTAAAGCAGATGTTTCTACAGTCAACTCTCTTACTACTACTGTAAATGCTAAAGC
>ERZ842401.5718-NODE-5718-length-13621-cov-4.594132_pt1 | contig 13621 bp, 10 predicted proteins | sample MGYA00521270_ERZ842401 | MGnify/ENA primary metagenome ERZ842401 (study PRJEB31892, sample SAMEA3878208) | bioreactor metagenome | biome: Moose rumen | place: Sweden | collected 2011-10 | study: EMG produced TPA metagenomics assembly of the PRJEB12797 data set... | reverse complement strand
AGGCAGCAGCGGTCGTGGATGTTCCTAACAAATTACTGCGCTACCTGACTGACGAAGAGATACTGAAACTTAAAGAACAGGAAAAGTTGGACAGATTGAAGAGCAGGAAAAATAAAAAGAGTCAATAATAACAAACAGTTTAAGCGATGAAGAAATATGTATTTTTAATATTATTGGGTGCAGCCTTGCTCACCTCGTGCAGGACACCTCACGACATCACCTACTTGCAGGATGTCAATGTGAATGTGCCTATTCAGACACAGGCAGACGGGTATATCCGTTTCATGCCTGGTGATAAGCTGAGTATCTTTGTACACAGCCGCGACGAGAAGCTGATGAACCTGTTTAACCTCTTCCAGGGGTCGTCAAACATATCGACGAACAGCAACGGCGGTCTGTACGCCTACACCGTTGACAAGAACGGCTACATAGACTTCCCCGTCATCGGGGCAATCAGCGTACAGGGCTTCACGCGCACAGAGGTAGCCCAGGCCATCAAGAAAATGCTTATCAAGGAAGACCTCTGCAAGGATCCTGTCGTCACCGTCACCTTCTACGACATGAACTTCTCCGTCCTCGGTACGGTCAGCGGTGCCGGTGTCAAGCAGATTACCAAGGACAAGATCACCATTCTGGAGGCTGTTGCCATGGCCAGCGACCTGCAGATTGACGGTGTTCGCAAAAACGTATTGGTAATGCGCCAGGAAGGCGACCAACAAGTGGCTTACCGTGTTGACCTTACCAGAGCAGAGAGCATCTACAACTCCCCCGTCTATTACATCCGTCAGAACGACGTGGTCTATGTGGAACCCAACAACAAGTACAAGCGTAACTCTACCGTGATGGCAAATGACGCCTTCCGACCCACCTTCTGGATGTCGTTGGCCTCCTTCCTTGCTGCAATGGCGGCTATCATTCTCAAATAAACCGTAACGACTATGGCACAGACAAAAACTGCAACAAATACACGTCGTATACAGTCCGATGACTCGCTGAGCATCCTCGACATGCTGATGCTCTGCCTTCGCCATTGGCCGTGGTTCATCCTCTCGCTCCTGTTATGCATGGGAGCCGCCACGCTCTACCTGCTCTCCACGCCCAAGACCTACACCCGCACCATGTCTGTACTGGTCAAGAGTGGCAGTGATACGAAGAGCGCAGAAATCAAGGCGTTCGAAGAACTGGGTGTCGGCAACCTCAACACGGAGATTTCCGACGAGATAGTGGCCATCCACTCGCCCGCAGCCATTTACGACATGGTGAAGCGGCTGCACCTCGATATCAACTATTTCCGTCCCGGTTACCTGCGCGACGAGCCGCTCTATGCCGAGACACTGCCTGTGGAAGTGGAGTTCCACAGCCTTGACGACAATGCCTCGGCCGGTTTCAGGCTCACGCTCAATGGCGACAGCACCGCCACGCTGTCAGACATCTCCCTTCGCGGCGAACCGATAGCCACCCTTTATGGTGTTAAGATAGGCAAGAAGAGCAAGTCCCCCTTCGGTTATATCACCGTCAAGCCGACGCTCTATTATAAAAAGGGTATGCAGGCTGACATTCTTGTCAGGCGCGTCGGCTACCTGGCAGCGGCACAGCGTTATGGCACACTTGTAACGGCGGAGCTGCAAGCCAGCACCAAGAATATCATCGACGTCATCTGCACGGACAACAGCATCCCCCGTGCGGAGAACATCCTGAAGACCATCGTCAATATCTATAACGAGAACTGGGTGGCCAATCGCAACCAGATCAGTGTCTCCACCAACGAGTTCATCAAGGAACGTCTTGCTGTTATCGAGGATGAGCTGGGCGATGTGGACCAGGACATAGCCGACTACAAGAGTGCCCATGCCATGCCGGACGTGACTGCCGTGGCTGCACAGACCATGGGCGAGCAGACGGCGGCAGACCAGCAGCGGCAGGCCATCAGCAACCAGCTCTATATGGTGCGCTATGTGCGCAACTACGTTACCGACCCCACCCATGCCAAGCAACTGCTGCCTGCCAGCTCCGGCATCGGCAACTCGGCTGTAGAGGCGCAGATAGCCGCATACAACGAGAAACTGCTGGAACGCAACAACCTCGTGGCCAACTCCAGCGAGAAAAACCCGCTGGTGGGCGACCTCGACGTGGCTCTTGGCAACCTGAAAAGCGCCATCGTCAACTCCCTGGACAATACGCAGCTTACCCTCAACTCTCAGCTCAGCAGCGTACAGTCAGTCCACAGCCAGGCCATCGGCAAGTTGTCGGCCAACCCGCAGCAGGCCAACCACCTGCTCAGCATCGAGCGTCAGCAGAAGGTGAAGGAGTCGCTCTACCTCTTCCTGCTACAGAAACGTGAGGAGAACGAGCTCAGCCAGGCGTTCACGGCCTACAACACCCGTATCATTGCCGACCCGTGGGGCAGCAATGCCCCCACGTCGCCAGTACGCAACAGGATTCTCCTTATAGCTCTTGCCATCGGTCTGGCCATCCCTGCCACCTTCTTCATCCTGCGCGAGAACCTCAATACCAAGGTGCGTGGCCGCAAGGACCTGGAGAATCTCACGATACCATATATCGGGGAACTGCCGCTGTGGAAACCCAAGAAGGGTGAGGATACTACCGACGACGACTACCGCTTCGTTGTGCGGCAGCACAGCCGCGACGTCACTAACGAGGCATACCGCGTGGTGCGCACCAACCTGGAGTTCATGACCAACCAGGAGAAGAAATGCAAGGTCATCATGCTCACCTCCTTCAACCCCGGCAGCGGCAAGACTTTTATCTGTGGCAACCTTGGGGCATCGTTCGCCATCCGCGACAGCCGTGTCATCTGCATCGACCTCGACCTGCGCCGCGGCTCGCTGTCGGAGTTTGCAGACTCTCCCAAGAAGGGCCTCACCAACTACCTCAGCGGACAGGCGGAGGGCTATCAGGAACTCATAGTGCACCAGCCGTTGACAAAGAAACTCGGCAACAATAGGAACAATGACCTTAACGATGCAGAAAACACTCCCCCAGCATCCGGAAGAGGGGATGGGGTTGAGACTCCAAAGGTCCTTGACATCCTGCCGATAGGCAAGGTACCGCCAAACCCCACGGAACTGTTATACTCGCCCAGGCTGAAGCCCATGCTCGACGACTTGCGCCAGCACTACGACTATATCTTCGTAGATTGTCCGCCCGTTGAGATCGTGGCCGACGCCACCATCATCAGCCGCGAGGCCGATGTCACAATCTTCGTCGTCCGTGCCGGCCTTCTGGAGCGCTCCATGCTCCCCGAGCTGCAGAAGAACTACGACGAGAAGAAGTACAACAACATGGCGGTGCTGCTCAACGGCACCGATGCCGAGCACCACTACGGCTACCACCGCTACGGCTACGGCTATGGCCGCTATGGTTACGGTCGCTATGGCTACGGCAAGTACGGCTACGGGCATTATGGCTACGGCAGCAGCGGCAAGAGCAAGAATAAATGAGGAGTCTTCCCTGCTTCCAACCTCCTTTCATCCTCCTTTCATCCTCCTTTCATCCTCCTTTCAGGCTGCTTCTAGGCTTACTCTAAGCATACTCGCGAGTATGGCTACAGTATGGGTAGAGTATGGCTACAGTATGGGTAGAGTATGGCTACAGTATGGGTAGAGTGATACTTGGGTAGGAATCAATCCCCGTGTCCTATGCAAAAAATGCAGGTAACGATGTAAAATAATGACATTATTTTTGCACGAATAAAAGAAAATGTGTAATTTTGCAAACGCATTAATAACAAAAGTGATAGAATGAATGAGTTTTTCCGTCAATTAGTGAACTTTGGTATGGCTGACATCCTCAATGTAGAGCAACTAAAGAAAGCACCAGAACATTGTGTTGTGGCAGGCGACCCTGCAAGCAGCACGGTAAGCTGTCTGTCTCCTATTAGCATGGAGGCGAATATTGGCGAAGGTAAACGGCAATTTGTCGTTTGTGGTAATTCCATGTCACCTCGTAACATTGACGACGGCGACAATCTGATGGGTTCACCCATTAACGCAGAAAACGACTTAATTAGCGCAGGGGATTTCCTTGTGGTAAGAGTGGATCCTACCTATTATGAAGGGGAAACGCCTTTGTTCGATTATAAACTACGATGCGCTATCATGGTTGTGGAAGACGGTTGGTCTGATGATGATATTATAGAGAAACTGAAGGACATGGATAGCCAGCCAGAAATATGGCTTGGAATTTATCAGAGGAACTTGCGTGAAAAGTTCCATAAGGCACGTCATCACTATCCTACAGGGAAGTTAATGCTTTCTTGTACATATAAAAATGGAATTTTGCGCTATTCCTTCCACAGATTAGATTTCATAGAGTATCGAGCAGATGAACTCGTCAAGCCAGAGATGCCTGAGAAGCCCATCAAACTTGCCGCTTAAGGAAAAAGGATGCAAGGTGATTCTTTCTATTTAGGGTTTTCTGCATACGTACAAGTTGCTGTTGCCTTTGGATTTGGCCTGTTGTATCTTTATAAGAATAACCGTTCTATATTCAAAGGCATACAGACTGCATTGTTTGATGCTTTTAGGAAAAATGCACTCTTCAAATGGCTGTTGAGTTATCCTGCTTATGTTTCAGGGAAAGTTAGAGCGAGGAGAGATGGTACATTCTTAAACTGGTGGAAAGGTTTGCTTTCCACCTCCAAAACAGTATTTAATGCTTCGCTTGATATGGAGCGGACGTGTGACTATCTTGCTGTGCTTGGGATTGTATCGGGTTTCTATAGTATTGGCTGGCTCTTGTTTGTACCATGGGCATACCGTTACGGAGCAGAACTTCAGGACACATATATGACCTTAACCACAAGTACAGTTGTTGCAGATGTTATTATGGTTGTCTATGCCCTTATAATGCATCTCAAACGAGCAAAGGCCTTCATTTTTTCAGCTATTGTCATGGCCATTTGTTGTGGCGTAGGTATGTGCCTTTATCAGCACAGCGTTTGTTTGTCATGTCCTATGTCATTCGACAGTTTTTTTGTTTTGAGTATGGCAGTGCCATTCTCGTCCGTTAGCTTTTTCCTCATCCATCTGCTACTGTTCGTACTCTTCAGGTTGGTTGTAGTTATATTGTCATTACTATTGGCATTCCCGTTGCACATCACAATGAAGATTCGGGAACTATCCACTCACTAAAAGGATTGCGGCAGTCTGTTGACTTACGGAGTAAACAAGGATGAACAATTCAAACACCATGATTCGTGAACCAAAAGTAGTTCTTTCGGGGAACATAGTGTTCATGAGCCTCCGGACATAAGGTTCATCACCCCAATGAACATACGTTCGTGAGCCATCAGCGGGACAGGTTCTGTCCCCGTGTCCTAACGTACATGTTCCTTATCGCTTGATTTTGGGCGCAAAGTTACAAAATATTTTCTAAAGTATAACCAACATTGGGCTAAAATCTTTCTAAAACATAACCAACGCTGCCAGAACGCTTTCTAAAGTATAACCAATGTAGGACAAAAAATAAAGAAGAAATGTATTGCCCGATTTGCTAATGTGGCCTTCTCTAACGGTTCCTTGCCCGACGGCTGGATTCACCGTTTGCAGAAGAAGCAGCCTCTGGCAGCACCGAGTGACGTAAAGCGTTACTTTGTGAGTCCGGAGGAGAGCGGCCTAATCTGAGCGGAACAGGAACCTGTCACCGTGTCCTCTTAGTGGGACAGGTATCTATCCCCGTGTCCTCCATGTCAGACAATTATTCAAGCAACAAGCGAATAGCGAAGAATACCGCCCTTCTGTATATTCGCATGCTGGTTACTATGTTAATCAGTCTTTATACGTCACGCGTCGTTCTAAACACACTTGGCGTAGGAGACTTTGGTATATATAATGTCGTTTCCGGTGTAGTCGTTATGTTCACCTTTGTGAATAATGCAATGGCAACGGGTACACAAAGACACATATCTTATGAACTGGGAAAAACAGACGGACGAGTATCGGAAATATTTAGCGCATGTCTTAAAATCCATGTGGTGCTTGGGGCACTGGTTGTATTCTTTGGTGAGTTAATTGGAATATGGTTTCTGAATACCAAACTCAATATTCCGGTAGAAAGAATGTTTGCAGCCAACGTGATATACCAGATTGCGCTTGTCAACTGCTTTGTAGGTATTATAAAAACACCTTATGATGCATCTATTGTAGCTTACGAGCGAATGTCTTTTTACGCCTACATGAGTATATTTGATGCTGTGTCAAAACTATTGCTGGTTTACACTTTATTAGCACTACCATTTGACAAGCTGATAACTTATGCAACGTTTATCCTAATAGTCGGCATTATAGGATTTTTAATACAATTATTCTATGTACATAAAAAACTAAATGGAATAGAGATTATCACCATTACCGATAATAGTCTCTACAAATATCTCCTATCCTTCTCTGGCTGGACTCTGTTTGGCAGCACTGCCGTTATTCTCGAGACCCAGGGCCTCAATATGATAATAAACATATTCTTTGGTGTTGTGCTCAATGCTGCCGTTGGTATTGCAGGCCAAGTAAGGGGAGTACTAAGTCAGTTTGTAAATGGTTTCCAACAAGCCTTGAATCCACAATTAGTAATGTCGGAATCCTCTGGAGACAGGTCACGCCAATTCAGCCTGATATACCGTTCCGCCAAGTTTTCCTTCTTCATCATGTTCGCCCTTTCACTTCCCATTATAGCGAACCTTCACCAGATTCTCAGTCTATGGCTTGGTCAGGTACCTGACTATACTGTTCCCATCTGCATCCTCGTCATCATTCTACAACTATTCGAGTGCATATCCTCACCGCTTTATACTACAATTTTCGCTGTTGGCAAAATAAAGACCTATCAGATAATAGTATCTCTGTTCCGCATTCTTAGTGTTGCTTCAGCACTTGCTATATGCTATATGGATATAGAGCCATATATGATATATTTGATGCCATGTTTTGTGGCAGGTCTTCTTTTGGCATATCGCGTATGGTTTATCCACAACGAAATCGATATGCCTATATCATCTTTCTTAAAACAGGTAATAAGTCCTGTTACGGCTGTTTGTACAATTACAGTTCTGCCTTTAATTGCATATCATGAACTTGATTTACCTTGTAAGTCTATCGTGGCGTTTATCATAGAAACTGGCTGTATAGCAGTTCTTACGGGAATGGCTATATTCATTATAGGATTCACCTCGGCTGAACGCAACATTATCGTTCAGCAAATTCGCAAATATATCAGGTACTAATTTATATGACACACGAGCAATATAACAAACTCGATAAGTGCTATTTCAATTATTCACTTGAGGATAAATGTATAGAAGAGGTCATAGATGCTCGTACACTTTTAGGCGCGCATCGTTTTGATTTGTATGGCATTCTCTTTTATATCGACCAGAAGGTTAAGGGTGTAACAGATTTATCGTATGCAAAGGAAGTGTATAAAGAGCGTACTTGTGCTATGACTGGTTTCCGTCTATCTGAGATAGGGAATGATGCCAAGACTTCATTTGATGACTATATTATTGTACTGGACAACCTAATTGCTGATTTCCAGAATGGTAGCTATGATTATGACAGAACTCTTATCCCTGTTGACAAAAAAGGTGAACCTATTGATGGAGCACATCGTATTTCATGTGCTGCATATTTCAATAAGAAGATAAAAGTTTTGCGTTTTATGGAACGTGAGGTGACACCTTATGACTATACATACGTTCTGCATGAATTCCTTCCTTCCGACATTGCCGATGTGATGGCACTTGAGTCTCTCAAATGGCATGATAATATTTTTGCTTTCTTCCTTTGGCCCAAAGCGCATAAAAGTATAGATAAACTACAGGAGTCAATAACGCTTATAGCTAATGAAACTTCAATACTATATCAAGTCGGTTACAAACTGACCTTCGAAGCAATTAAGAATCTTATGATTCAGCTTTACGGTCACATGGATTGGGTGGGCTCCATTGATAACGGATATGCTAACATTACTGGCAAAGCCGATGAGGTATGGGCAGACAATGGGCAAGTTCGTATTGTGCTTGTCCAAGCAAACGGCAGTGATGAAGTTTTGGCAGTAAAAGCCAAAGTACGAGATTTTTTTGGCATTGGGCTGACTTCCATTCATAGTACTGACAATATCCGGGAGACAACAATGGCTATGAATGCTTTACTCAATCCTAATTCTCGTCACCATCTTCTGAATACAGACGTAACACGCTATAAGGACTCATACAAACTCTTCACTCGTTTTAAAGACATGCTCACTCATGGTGGCTTCGACAAGGATGAGTTTGTGCTTGATGCAAGTATGGTACTCAGTATTTATGGCTTGAGACCAGCCCGCGATCTTGACTATTATTGCCTCCATGCCTCACCAGAGAAGCAATATCCGATTGATGAAGATATCGAGGAGCATGATGACACTCAAAAGGGATTTTATCCATTACCTGTAAAGGATTTGATTAATGACCCGCGTAACTACTTTGTGTATAACGAAATAAAGTTTGTCACACTTCAGAACCTTCTTCTCTTCAAGCAGAAACGCTATAGCATAACCCACGAATCCAAAGATGCCGAGGATATAAAGCTTATCCAAAGCGTGCTTAATAATAACAACAAAATAGCAAAATTCATTTCTCGAAAACAATTGGTATTGAAACGTAAGAAGCGAGTCTTTAATGAAAAAATGCGTAATATTATTATCCTGATTTCCATGAAACTTAATCTTTATGAAGCTGTGAGGTCCGTCAAACATATCTTGTGCAAATGAACATCCTATTCTATTTCATAAGACAAATCAATCCTCAATGTGGCGGGACAGAGCGTGTTGCCGACAATGTGGCACATGGACTAAGATCTCGTGGGCATAACATATACTATATGTCCAATGATAGGGTTCCGGGAGACTATGATATACCATGTTTCTTTCTTCCGGAATTGGGCGTCACAGAAAAAAACATCTCCTTTCTGAGGCACTTTATTCTTGAATATAAGATCGATGTCATAATTAATGAAGCAGGCAACTGCGAAGAAGTGTACCTGTTTAGCAAGGAACATTTGCATAATGTAAAGATTATCACAGAACTGCATTTCTGCCCAACACAATCGTTCAGATATTATTACAAGTCTTTATATCTGCCAATAGCCATTAGAAAGCCCAAATCCAGTGTGATAAATATTATTAAGTGGCTTCGTTCTCCTTATCAAAAGGCAAAACTCCTTAGGAACACAGGAATTAGATATAAGTATATGTACGAAAATTCAGATAAGGTTATTTTGCTAAGCCCCTCTTATATATCGGAATATGCAGAGATGGCATGCCTGAATGATATTTCCAAACTGCAAGCTGTTTTCAATCCAAATACATTCAACCCCTCGGAATCTCCATTAAAAAAAGAGAAAGTCGTTCTTTCAATAGGTAGGCTTCAATATTCCCAAAAAAGGATAGATTTACTATTGGATATTTGGAAACTGGTATATACTAACCATAAGGATTGGACTCTGGAGATTTGTGGCGACGGTGAACATAAGGAAGCCTTAGAGCAGTATGTTGAGCAAAACTATATACAAGGAGTCAAGTTTAAAGGCAACGTAACTCCTCAGCGGTATTATGAGCGCGCCTCGATTATGTGTATGACGTCCTTGTATGAAGGCACTCCTATGGTTATTATCGAATCCATGCAGTGCAAGTGTGTGCCCATAGTATATGATACCTATTCAGCTGCCAAGGATCTTATTGCCGATGGTGAAACGGGATTTATCATACCACCATTTGACAAACAGTTGTATGCTAAGAGGTTGTCACAGTTGATGGATGACGAGGATATGAGACAGCAAATGGCAGATAAAGCGATAGCCTCTACGAACAGATTTGATACAGACAGAATAATAGACGAGTGGGAACTACTCATTAAGCAGGCAAGTGAATAAATGACAAAGATGAAAGATATAAGGACAATTACCCCCCCCAGACAGTCCGAGAGTTCCCGATTTCTGCAAAGCGTATAGGATGGATAGATTGGGCAAAAGCTTTTGGTATTCTGCTTGTTGTAATGGGACACTCTCATTATTCTGTTATTTTGAAACATATACCATCTCTTATTGGTGGCAGAAAATAACTTGTCATGCGTCAGCAATACATTGACATACTGAAAGGCTTCACCATTATCTGGGTGCTGTGGATGCACATGGATATGCCGGAACTGATATACCCTTCGGTTCAGATGCCGATATTCTTCTTTCTGTCAGGGACATTCTTCCGTGCAAAGAGTTCATTTGTAGAACAGACTATCAATGATGGGCGTCGGTTGTTGGTTCCCACGGGATGCTTCATGTCAATAGCGGCAATTCTTATGACTCTGCGAGGAGACGAATTATGGTCATGGAACATCATTGATGTGTTGCAGACCTGTAGGAATGGCAGTATTACATGGTTCCTGATTGCCTTGTTTTGTCTGAGGGCGTTGAACTATCCCTTTGAGAAGTATCATCACAAATGGTGGTATCTTGCGTTGGCGATAATAGTTTATCCCATAGGCTATATTTGGAAAGTCAAATATCCGGATGTAGTGGTACCTATTATTCCGATGGTGGAGCTGTTCATGTTCGGCATATACTATGTGATAGGGTACGCCATGGGGAAAAGGGTGCTGCAATTGTCCGCACCAGACGGTACGAGAAATATAATATTGGGAATATTGGGGGGGGTAATTCTTATATTCGTCCATTGCATGGATTGGGAGAGTGGGTCTTTAAGCCATATCCCCTGGCTTGTGTATGGGTTCCCATATACATTAAGTTGTATCCTACTTGGACTTGTAATCAGCCGCCTTCTCGAAAAAGTCACACTTGTTGCCAAACCTCTTGCCTATGTGGGTAAGAACTCCATGGTGTTCTACCTTACACACCTTTTGGTATATCTATATATATTCAAGGACCTCGACTGGAATCCATATTTAATATTCTGTATTATTGTGGCCTTGGAGTTTCCGCTGATTTACGTCATTTCGAGATATCTGCCTTGGATTGTCGGAATAAAAAAACAGTATGCTTAACATCTTATTCCTGACAACGTTTTTTGTAATTCCAGTTGCAATAACGTTCAACTCAAACGGGGGGGGTAATTTCTCGCAATCTCCTTTTGACCGTAACTACACGACTTGTATGAAGGGCGTGGCAATCATCATGATAATGCTAAGTCACTGCACATCACATTGGGGAGTATATTATACCCCTTTCGGCAGTATTGGCGTATCCATGTTTCTATTGCTTTCGGGTTTTGGCCTGAACGAAAGCTACAAGCGGAAAGGGCTGAGGCATTTTTGGAACAGACGCTTTCTTCGCGTTATGATACCATTCGTTATTGCCATTAGCTTTGTTACACTGTTTTCAGGACGTACCTTTGAATGGTTTCTTGGAAACGTCGTACTTATTTATCCATACTACTGGTTTATAGCCTTTATCATCTATTGCTATATAGCTTTTTGGATCGTATCGAAGATATTAAGCAAGGAATGGCGATGGATTATGTTGCTTGTTTTGGGCATTCCCTGTTTTTTCTATGTCAATTCAAATCAGGCATTCGCCTTTACTATTGGAGTGTTGCTTTCCGAGTATCGGAATAAGATAGGAGCAATCAGCGATTCAAAGCCTGCGGTATTGCCTATAACAGGTGTCATTTTTATTACGTTGTCAGTAATGATACTTGCCTTAAAGCAATGCGATATTGTAAGAAATGGGGCTTTAACGAGTTTGTTGCCTTATATAGACCTGTGTATATCAACATTCTGTTCTTTAGGAACGATACTTGCCTTCTGCATGAATAGATATCTTTATAGCAACAAGTTCCTGTATTTCACCGGGGTAATCTCATACGAACTCTATTTAGTACATTATCCATTCTACACAGTAATAGGTAGCACTCTTTGGGCGATGGCTTTATTAATAATAAGTTCATACTTTGTGGCGTGGATTTTTCATATAGTGAATGAACGCTTGTGCAGTATTCTAACCATAAATGACAAAATATCATGAATATATTATTCGTGCAAAATGATTTGAATCCATCCTCCGGCGGTATAGCGAGAGTGTCAAATCTGCTCTCGGCCTATTTCAAAAAGCTTGGCCATGACGTGTATTTTCTATATTACCTCTCTGATAATCCATCTATAGATGCCAATCATAAATTCAAATATGCTCTTACGATGGACAGCACGCAAATGTATGCACAAGTAGCTGACTATGTAAGAAGTATTCCGGGGGGGGTAGATATTGTAATCATACAAGCTCTGTTCTTTAAGTCTATTAGGACTACCTTTGCAAGGCTGCGTGAGGAATGTGGGTTTAAAATTATCTCCTGCCTACATAGCACGCCAATGAATATGCTTCAACCAATAAAGGGAAATTATGTAGAGCATGCCAAGAATTTTATTCGCCGGATTACAGGAAGACATGTTATTCAAGTAATGAGAGCAATGTATGGGGCTTCTGATTATTTTGTTCTCTTGTCCGATTCCTTTCGCAATGAGTTCCAGAAAGGTTTTGGGATCAAAGATATAAGCAAGTTGAGGGCAATTCCAAACCCTCTCACGTTCGACACATGTGCTACTCCTGAACAAATTATTCATAAAAACAACATTGTGCTTATTGTTGCAAGAATACACGAAGAGCCAAAAAATCTAAGAGCCGCCCTTAGGATTTGGAAAGTCATAGAAAACTGCCAGAAGGCATCAAATTGGTACTTACAACTTGCAGGACATGGTAGTGACGAGCAAACGGTTTTAGACTATGCTTCATCCCTGAAGCTACAGCGATTCATATTCCTTGGCCGGACAGACAATCCATTGGAATTATACAAAGAAGCATCGATATTTATGATGACATCCAGGTATGAAGGTTTTGGCATGACACTAACCGAGGCGCAGCAAAATGGAGTCGTTCCAATTGCGTTTGGCTCCTATAGCTCCGTATATGATATAATTGAAGACGGAGCGAATGGTCATATCATACCTCCTTTCGACGAAGAACAGTATGCGCAGAAATTGTTGGGCCTAATGACCAATAATGAATTACGAAGAAAGATGGCTGTAAATGCCACTCAAAGTTGCAGGAAGTTTAGTGTTGAAGCTATTGGACTGCAATGGCAGAAACTCTTCGAAATGTGTCAGAAGAACAAGTGAAAAAGATGGTGTCAATAGCTTTGTATTATCCCTCATTGGAATATTCGGGGGGGATAGAGCGTGTCGTTGTTGAACTATGTCGTATTTTCAAAGAGAAGTCCCATCCATGTGTACTTCTTACAGACGTAGAACCGCGCTTTTATCGAAACAGGATAAATGTGGAATGTTTCTTGTTGCCAACAGACATTGTCATGCGACAAAAAACTTGGTCTGAAACTATACAAGAGCATAAAGTACAGTTTGTGATAACGAATGGCGGTTTTGGAGCACCTAATCTGCAAGACATAGAATTTATACATGGCGCCGGGGCTAAGGTAATCAACACCATTCACTTTTCTTTTCCCAGCCCGATATTGTTTAATGAGGCCTGGGAGAGTTTTTCCAATGCTCGGAAGATAGGGCAAGAATGTGATGCTGTAACTACAGTCAATAAACTTGATGCCGGGTGGT
>ERZ842401.5716-NODE-5716-length-13622-cov-8.230043_pt1 | contig 13622 bp, 10 predicted proteins | sample MGYA00521270_ERZ842401 | MGnify/ENA primary metagenome ERZ842401 (study PRJEB31892, sample SAMEA3878208) | bioreactor metagenome | biome: Moose rumen | place: Sweden | collected 2011-10 | study: EMG produced TPA metagenomics assembly of the PRJEB12797 data set... | reverse complement strand
AGTTCAGAATGACAAAATTTTTGGTGAAATCTTCTAGCGTGAGTTGCTCAGAATGTCCGATTACAAAATCGCCGAAACGCTTGCTATAAGAGGGTTTACACCCTCCCCGAGGATAAAACACTTGCTATTACTACCTTTTGGCATACTCAGCTATCCTCTCTATCAAATTCCATCATATTTTATAATTTATTTTTTTCAGGGCTTTATCAAGAGTAAAAGATAATTACAACTTACAAAATTTCTCTATAGCTTTGACAAAACCATCATTATCGCATGTATCGGTAATATATTTTGCGTGAAATTTCAATTCTTCGGTTGCGTTTCCCATTGCAATGCCTATACCTCCTGATTCAACCAAGTCAATATCATTATTTTGATCGCCTATTGTCAAAACTTCATGCCTGTCTATTCCCCAATAACGCATTAAAAACTCTACACTAATTGATTTTTTTGCATCTGAAGGCCCAATTTCGCAAAAATAAGGAGTCGATTTGACTATATATAAATCAGGATATTGTTTTTTTAATTTATCTACCCAGCCTGTAACTTTTTCTGGATCGTGAATATCTATTGCCAAAAGTTTATTGACATTTTCAATTTCAAGTTTATCAAACGATACAACATTATAATCAACAAATTTGCCTTTTATATAATATTGTATAATTTCATTATCTTCTTCAACATACAATTTGTCGTCAATATACAAATTTAAATGAACATTGTTCTGTCTTGCCCATTTTATGATTTCCTTTGCAATATCGGGTTTTAAATTGCTCTGATAAAGAGTAGTACCGTCGAGTTCTTTGATTAAACCACCCTGATAAGAAATTACCGGAGTACTTAAACCTAATTGCTTGGCAAGCGGAACGGCAGAAGAATGCATCCTGCCTGTAACCAAGACAACTTTTATACCGGCATTTGTTAATCGGTTAATACAATCCAAGACAGCAGGACGAAATTCCTCGCCATAAGGAAGAATTGTTCCGTCAATATCAGTTGCGACCATTTTTATCATAAATTAAAACCTTTACAAAAAGCTCTTGATAACGCACAAATCGTTTTTGCGTCATTAATTTCACCATTGTTTATCATTTCAAAAACTTTATCTAAATCAAACTCACGGGATTTTATTATTTCGCCTTCATCAGGATGTTCTCCGACAAATTCCAAATCACATGCCAGATAAAGATACAATTTTTCCGTACAAATCCCGGGGGTTGTATTTATATAACCCAATGATTTCCAACTTTTTGCCCGATAACCTGTCTCTTCTTCAAGTTCTCTTTTTGCCGCAAAATCAGGATCTTCATTCAATTCCAGTTTCCCTGCGGGTAATTCAATATTAACCTTGTGCAGCGGATAACGATATTGCTTTGTTAAAATAACCTTATTGTCACCAGTCAAAGCAACAATGACAACCCCTCCATTGTGAATAACAACTTCCCGAAATGATTTATGACCGTCAGAAGTTTCTATATCGTCACATATAACCCTGACGACTTTACCTTCAAACTTTACTGCCGAACTTAATGTATTCTCTTCAAAATCCATATGTTTATTATATAAAATTAATAAAGTAATGTAAATGATAATCTTTAATTATAAATTAAAATGCCAAATCCTGATATACGGAAAACGCAATAAAATCCTTATCTGATGTGTTTTTAGCATAATGAACTATTCTTTCGAAAACATAATCCAAATCCTTTAGACTTCCGCCTTTTTTCAGTATTTTAATAAAAATTTCTCTGAAATCCAAAATATCCAATTTTGTTAAAGAATAAATATCTTCATTGTGAAAATTACTTTTTACCATTTCAAGAATACAATATGCTTCCTGAACCGTAAAGATTTTTTCTATATACTTGAATGTAACATCATTAAGAACAAATTTTACAAACTCATCTCTTGTCATAAAAGAATCTTTGTCTAAATTTTTGAAAAATTTTTCATTTATCCAATAATAAACATTTTCATCATACTCAAATTTTACAGCATCTTTTGGGATCTTGATATTATTTAAATCTGCAGTTCCTTCACTTATAACATATTTGTCAGGGTATAAGTAAAATTCACAAACATTTCTGCCTCTGACACTGACAACTACCTGATAATCCTGTATATTTTTACTGTCAGTTACACGTACCATTGGCATAACAAAACCATATTTTTCAATTAAATTTAACCTGAAATCGGCTATAACAGGCAAAAATTTATTTTTTCTGTCAGGGTCAGCATAATTTAATAATGTTTTTGATACCTGAATGCTCAAAACATCTACACCGAGCTTTTCATATTTTGAGTAATAGCTTTCATATTCCTCTATAACATCAACTTTTTTCTTTAATTTGATACATTGTATCAGCATATAAGCAAACATTGTGAAGAAACATACATAGAAAAACACTGCCCAAGAAATATATACAATTTTTTCAAATAATAAAACTTTGCTTCCGTCAGCAGCGAAGAAACAAGCTAGAGGAATAAAGAAAATCAACAGAGCAAACGGAATTATTGAAATCAAGAGTACCCAAAATGTCTGTTTATTTTCAAAATTGAAAATTTGATTAATTTTTTGTTTTATATCTTCAAATTTTGTATCATAAAGCTCACTTATTATAGCGGTTAGGTTATATTTTCTCAATTTAAACGAATCATCTATACCCCAATCCTTTCCAAAAGCATATTCTTTTTTAAATAATTCTTTATGCTTATCATACATGTAATCGAATAGTTTATTAACAATCTCCCCGTTTGTTAATTCCTCCTGTTTCAAATTTTGCAATTTAAATCCAACTCTTTTCAATAATGTTTCAAATGAATTTTTTTTTCGCATATCCCCAATAGGAGGATCGGGATTATTAAAGAAATAAATAGCAGCGATTTCTGTTGCTAAAACACTAAATATAAAATTAAAATTTGATGCTAATTCAGGATGACGCATCAAATTGTTATCATGCTGATGCATAAGAGTAAAAAAAACGCAATAATACCTGATTATTACATCATTTATAATATTTCTGTCTTTTATATTTAAATCTGATGCATTATCAAAGCAATCCAAGGTTGCATAAAAATCATCTAAGAATTTTATTGCATAATTATTTACTTCTTTTCTATATTTAGGAATAATCATAATATATTCATTATAATTACAGGCTTGAAACTGTCAATCTGAGAATTTATTATTGATAATCCCCAAAAGTTAAGTTTTAGATTTTAGATTTGCTGCAAATTTCCCTCTTTCTTTTTTAATCAAAGAAAAAAGCATTTTTTCATATAATTTTATCTTTTCATTCATAAGAAATTCTTTGTTTTGATTATTTAATTCATCTTCATAAACCGGAAAATTCTTTTTATAAATCTTTTTTGCGTAAGTACTTGTCTCATTATATGCATTTCTTTCCGATATAAGATTGTAGCGCATGTATTGCAACAAATCTATCTTATCCTGAACATTCAGACCTCTTAAAATCCGATTTGTTCTGTTTTTGATAATTTTTATAATCCGCTTACAATCTTTTTTACCGCCAAATGTTTCTCTTACATAAACATCGTTTTCGTAAAAGTTTACATATTTAGGCGCATCAAGACCTTTTTGCGCCAAAATTTGTTCGCGCGCAAGAATTTTGGGATGAAACAAAGAATCGGTAAAATGACGGATTTCATGCGCTAACGTTGGTATATGCAAAAAATCAATACGGTTATTCTCATTCGTTTTCAGTTCCAGCGATTGCTTTACAATAAGATTTTTGGCGGTAAAAACTCTGTTTAGCTGAGCAGTACAGTCAGAATTCCTATTTTTACAAACAAACAGTTTTATATTATCCGGAAAACATTTTTTTAAACTCCTGCCAAGTTTTGACAAAGTTATTCCTTCAGGCTTTATTAATTGCGGATACAATTCACGCATGACAGAATGAGTCAATCTTTCGGATTTGAACTGTCTGTACTGAAATGAACCCCTTACAACTTTGTATGGTAATTTAACACTGTTTAGTAACATAATGTTCCTGTTTAAGTAACCGGTATAAGCATATAAATACTCAAAAAAAATTTATTTGCCTTAATTATGTAACAAAATATAATAAAAAAAATTAGTGATATTTGCATGACAATGATTAAATGTAGTACAATTTTAATAAGCACTCTGTTTCAGAGCATGCTCTTATTTTGGGAAATGTACTATATTATAAAATTTACAGACTATGGAGGTTAATGTGTCAGATACTTGTTTAGAAGAAAAACTGGACCTTACCGAGAATGCGATTAAGGTTTTGGAAAGACGTTATTTGAAGAGAGATAAAGATGGGAAATGTATTGAAACTCCGTCAGATATGTTCCACAGAGTTGCAGATACAATAGCTTCTGCGGATGCGAAATTTGGCAAAAGCGAAGAAGAAGTTAAAAAACTTGCAGACAGATTTTACAAAGCAATTACAAACCGCTATTTTATGCCAAACTCTCCGACACTTATGAATGCAGGCAGAGAATTAGGGCAATTGGCAGCATGCTTTGTTTTACCTGTTGAAGACAGTTTAGAAGGTATTTTTGAAACCGTAAAAAACACTGCATTAATTCATAAATCAGGCGGTGGCACAGGTTTTTCATTCTCAAGATTGAGACCTAAAAACAGTGTAGTTCGTTCAACTATGGGCGTATCTTCAGGTCCTGTTTCATTTATGAATGTATTCAATGCCGCAACGGAAGCAGTTAAACAAGGCGGAACAAGACGCGGAGCTAATATGGGTATCTTAAGAGTTGATCACCCTGATATTTTGGATTTTATTGATTGCAAATCAGATAATAATCAATTGAATAACTTCAATATTTCTGTTGCAATTACCGATAAATTCATGGATGCTTACCTTGCCGGTGAAGATTACGATTTGGTTAATCCTCAAAACAATCAGGTAGTCGGCAGATTAAGTGCTAAAGCAGTTTTTGATAAAATTGTTGATGGGGCATGGAGAAACGGCGAACCGGGTATCATTTATATTGATAAAATGAATTCTGATAACCCTACACCTTTAATTGGCGCAATCGAATCAACAAACCCTTGCGGTGAAGTTCCTCTGCTTCCTTATGAAGCTTGTAACCTCGGTTCAATCAATTTAGGCAGAATGATGAAAGAAACATCAAATGGCTGGGTTGTTGATTGGGATTTACTTGAAGAAACAACAAGAACCGCAATGAGATTTTTAGATAACGTAATTGCAGTAAACAATTATCCGTTACCACAAATTTCAGAAATGGTTCAAAATAACAGAAAAATCGGCTTAGGTGTAATGGGTTGGGCTGATATGCTTATGAAATCAGGCATTTCATATTCAAGTGAAGAAGGTACAAAACTTGCAGGACAGATTATGGAATTTATAGATTATGTTTCTAAAACAGAATCTATTGAACTTTCTAAAGAAAGAGGCAGATTTAAAAACTTTGCAGGAAGCATCTATGATCAGGATAACTACCTGTATAATAAATACAAAGGAAAATCTGCAGGTAAAATTTCTGATGAACAATGGGCAGAACTTGATAAGCAAATTAAACAATATGGTTTGAGAAACGCAACAACAACTTGTATTGCTCCAACAGGAACAATTTCTATGATTGCGGGGGCTTCAGGCGGTGTTGAGCCTTTATTTGGTTTAGTATTTTCAAGACTTATCATGGATAAAACTGAAATGCTTGAAATTAATCCAATTTTCAAAGACTATATGATTTCACACGGTTTATACAGTGATGAATTGATGTCAAAAATCGCAGTAGATGGTTCTATTGCACACGTTGATGGTGTAAGTGAAGATGTTAAAAAGATATTCTACACAGCACATGACGTTACACCATACTGGCACGTTAAAATGCAGGCTGCATTCCAGCTTCATACAGATAATGCCGTTTCTAAAACTGTAAACTTTGTAGAATCAGCTACAAGAGAAGATATTGAAGAAGCATATATATTAGCTTATAAAAATAATCTTAAAGGAATTACAGTTTACAGAAACAATTCTCGTCAATTCCAACCAATGAATTTAGACTCCAAAAAGAAAGATAACAGTATTGAAATCAAGCCTGTCGTTGAAGATAAGGCAGAGAGCGTTGAAGAATATAATCCAACGGGTGAAATTAAAGAAGTTAAATGTCCTGAATGCGGAACAAAAATTCAGATGGCAGAAGGATGCTTTATTTGCCCAAGTTGCGGTTATTCAGGTTGTGCGTAAAACAACAAACCACGATTGCAAAAATAATACCACCAATATTCGGTGGTATTTTTTTGCAATATTTTACAGACTTTAAAAATTAAATTTCCCCTAGAATATCCATTTTGAAGGCTGCGCCAATTTCTTCCTGTGCAATTACTACAATATTATTTATATACAAACTCAATAAAGTAAATAATATTTGCCTGTACTCTATTGGCACAACAAGTATTGGTTGATAAATATTAAGTTTTTTGGCTTTTCGCTGAATTTTATTTGCAAGTTTTTGCGCAAAATCCGCATCAATTTTTATTATAGACTCATCAGAATCATCACAATCCATTACTAACTCTGAATAAGTTTTATCAGAAAGATCAAATGCTGAAATGGTTACACCATCATCAGCCGTATATTTTGAACAAATCTGCCTTGATAATGACAAACGTATTTTATTTATAATATCAACCTTTGAACCATCATCAGCATAATCATTAATCTTTTCAAAAATATAAGTTATATTTTTAATAGAAACATTTTCTTTAATTAAACTCACCATAATATACTTAATATCTGCATAAGTAAGCACATCAGGAACAATGTTATCAATTAGATAAGGATTCTCTTTTTCAACTACATCAATATATTTCTCTATATCTTCGTAATCAAGCAAATCATCTACATATTTTACAGCAACATATTTTAAGGCTTTAGCTATATACTGAGAAGATGTCAAGCCTGTTTGCCAAAAATCTTTAGCCTTATCTTTCTGAACCCATATAACTTTTTTCCCTGTAATTTCATCTTCCGCATTTACAGATTTTTTAATTTTATGCTCAGTATGAATTTCATCAGCCATAAACACCTTGCTGTCAGGATAAACTACGGTTCTGAAAACCTCCATACCTCTTATACGAATACTAAATTCGCAAGGATTTAAATTTTCATCATCTTTAAATACGACCTTTGGAATAATATAGCCGTACTTTTCAGTCATATCCAATCTGGCTTTAACTGTTTCAGCCACCAAATGCTCATCTTCAAAATCTGCACGTTCAGCATCTACAAAACCTAATAACTCTTCACTCAAATATATTGCAAGTTTTTCTTCATGCAATTTTGAATACATCAAGTCAGGAGAGGTCGCCTTATTTAATTCCCCCTTTAAATCATCCAATGCCTTCAGACCGGAAGATATTTTTTCATTTAATTTTTTGCGTGAACCGGGTGTTTCAGAATCAAGCTGAGCTTTTACCTGATTAATTTCTTCGCGCTTTTGCTTTATCTTATTTTGAATTTCCAGACATTTTTCATATTCAGTCATTTTAGGAGAAAGCATTTTTTCCATTTGACTTTTGAAATCAGAAATACTTATTATATCGCTTTCAGAAATTGCAGATTTAGCTTCTCTCATAAATATACAATTCAATTGACCTGCATCTTCTTCATCTCCGCCAACTTCAGTCATACTGTATAATTCCCAGCCTTTCATAGACATTTCATTTAAAAGATTCTGAAGTTCTTGTGCATTTTCAGCAGGACAAGTTTTTATCACATATTCCATTCTGTTTTTTCCAAGCATAATTTTTTATCCTTTTAATATTTTAATCGCTTCAATAGCTGTTTTAATAGCAATTTCGGTATCATGAACTACAGGGTTTTCAAGTCCTGCTTTTTCTCGTTCCTGATTTGCTACAGTTAAAAATACAGATCCTATTTTTACTTTCAGATAACTCGCAACAATAAATAATGCTGCAGATTCCATTTCGGAAGCAAGACAGCCTAAACGTTTCCAGGCTTCCCATTTATTAATTAACTCATTTACCACAGGCATTGTTTCAGGCGAATGCTGCCCATAAAAAGAATCTTTACATTGTACAACACCTGCATGATAGTTATAGCCAAGATTTTTTGCCGCCTGAACAAGTGCATTTGTCACTTCCAAATTTGCGACTGCAGGGAATTCGAGAGGCGCATACTCTCTACTTGTACCCTCAGCTCTTATTGCTGCTGTTGCAACAACGACATCTCCGCCTTTAACATTTATATCCATACCTCCACAGGTACCGACTCTGATAAATGTTTTTGCACCAACTTTTACCAATTCTTCCAATGCTATAGCGGCAGAAGGACCTCCGATACCTGTAGAAGTTACACTTACTTTTGTACCTTCGATATACCCTGTATAGGTGATATATTCTCTGTTATCTGCAACTTTAACAGGATTATCAAAAAACTGAGCAATTTTCTCACAACGCTTCGGATCCCCCGGAAGAATAACATATTCTCCAACATCACCTTGTTTTAATGCAATATGATACTGTCTGTCATCTGTTGTATATTTCATTCTGAGTCCTTTAAACACGAGCAATTGAACGGCAAAAACCGCTCAATTATTCTTATATCCACACTTCAATATATACTATTGACCTTTTAATTTTGCTATAACCTGATCAGTTACATCAACTCCGCCAACAAACACAACCTGATCAGACAAAATAGCTTCCAATCTCTGAGCAACCATAACAGATTTTGCTGCGGTCTGAATCTGAGATAAAATCTGCGCTTCCTTATCTCTTTGAAGTTTCATCAGCGCTTCTTGTTTTGATTTTAAAGTATTTGCAGCCTGAGTTTCAAAATTTTGTTTTTGCAATGGAGTTGATAAATTTTTATATTGTTTTTCTTGTTCCAACATATATTGCTGAAGTTCAAGACTCTTAGCATCAATTTCTTTAACCGCAGTCTGAGCAGCAGGATAACTTTCCAATACTTTTTGATAATCTATATATCCGACTTCTGCATTTGCAGAATTTGCACATCCGAAAGTTACAACTGATGCCATTAATAATGCCAATAATTTTAAATTTTTCATACAACCTCCTATTTTTATATTTTATTATTATAATATCTATCAATAAAATTTCAAGTCTTATTAGTACATTAAGTCCCCTACACCAAACGTGAAGTATCCATGTTTTGAACCATTACGCCCCGGATTGGTAAGCGGAATACCATAATCAATTGATAACGGACCCATACCTGGGATATAGACTTTCAAACCAACACCGGCAGATACCGCATACATAGGTCTGTCATAAATTCTGTCAGAAACCGTACCATTAAAGACCTTACCTGCATCCATCCAGACAGTAAATCTCAGGTTATTCAAAAATGCAATTCGCGTTCTGTCCATAAATGGTATTGGTGTTGCAAATTCGGCAGAACCCATTACAAAAGCATTACCTGTACCGACACCGCTCATTTTGAAACCTCTGATTGAATAAGGTCCGCCTAAACGATAAGCCATAACCTCAGGAATATTCCCGTGAATTGCTCCACCACCTTTAACAGTCAAAGATAATGATGATTTTTTAGCAATAGGAATGTATTGTTTTATCATACCTGTCAATTTGCCATTTGTCTTATTTAATCCGTTTATTCCAATACTTTCATCAAATCTCAAACTTGCCATAGTACCGCGTCTTGCAACAGTAGCAGAATCTCTGGTATCATACATCAAGGCAGGGCTCAAAGACAAGAACAGACCACCTTCAAGTTGTTTTGCACGTTCAGATAGTGGCACGTTATACTGTCTGTATAAATTTGAGATTTTGTTACGATCGCCTTCTCTTACATCAATATTTTCGATACCCACACTAAATGTAGATGTTGCATGTCTGTTGCGTTTCAACTTATGAGCAACCGTCATTTCCGCACCAAATCTGCGTTCTATCGCTAACGGAACCTGATAAGAACCAAAATCTCTGAAGAAAAGCCTTGTGTTTAATGAAGAATCCGCATTAAAGAAATAAGGTTTGAAATAGCTTAACTCTGCCTGTAAATTCATGTGATTAAGGACAGAATTGTCGTTCATTATAACACCTGTACCGGCCAAGCCTGTTAAAGAAATTCTTTCAGCTCTTCCTCTGAAATTGTTTTCAGTAATACCCAACGAACCAAACAAACCTGTTGCAGTATCCAAACCACCACCGACAGAAACACTTGCAGTTCTCTGCTCTTTAATCTTTATTGTAATATCATAAGCATCAGGGATTTCTTCACTCGGTTCAATTTCTCTTGTTACATCTTTAAAAGCCTGAGTTGCATATAACCTTACCAAATCTTCTTTAATCAGATTTTCATTATAAACCATTCCGGGCTCGGTTAATATATTGCGGGCAACAACATAATCTTTTGTTTTTTCGTTACCCTCAATCATAATCTTATCGATTACACCTTCTTTTATTTCAACATTAATTGTTCCGTCAGGATCATCTGTTACTGACGCAATACGGGCAAGAATATAACCTTTTTGAATGTATAAATCCTGAATTTTTGCAATAGCTTCATTTATCTTTGCAATATTTTGCGGTTTACCCTTCATTTCTTCAAGATTATTTAAAATATCTTCTGTTGAAATTACTGTATTGCCTTCAATTGTAAAATCTTTTACAGGCATGTTTTCTTCAACAATAATTTTTATTGTAACTGTACCGTCATCATTATTTGTAGGAACAGCTTTCATTTTTTCAGAAAAATATCCCGTTTCATAAATTGTTTTCAGATCATCCTGCATATCGGAGCGTGAATACGAATCTCCGATTTTCATTTTCATTTGGTTGAGAAGTTCGTCTTTAGGCAAGGAATTTAACCCATAAAATTCAATATCTTTAATCGTTTTATTTTCTTTATCTGCACTTTGGGAAGAAGTTAAATCCAAGCCGCTTACAATTGGGGTTTCATCTCTGAGAGTCGGTGCCGAAGGAGTATCAAAAATAGTATTAGAAGACGTACTTTGTTTTACGGCATCTTCAGTTATACCCATGCTCGCCCCCCATACATCATCAATCGCGCCTGCGGGTATTTGAGCTAGCGAAACTAAGACTATAGTTAATAAAATCTTTTTCAACGAATTGAAATCCAAAAATACATTCCCTTAAACTATCACTTCTCTCCAATAAAATTCTAGCATAAATTACATAAAAAAGTAAAATATTTTACAACTGTTTATTTATGCAAATTTTATATATTTTATTTTTGTTTAAATTATATAATTCAGACAAAATTACAGAAATATCTTTAGGACTAAAACCTTTATTCTGCAACAATTTCACCTTATCTATAATCGTTTTGTCATCGAATTCATTATGAGCGCGGTACACAAGAACAACAAACTCCCCTTTTGGAATACCTACTTCAAAATGTTTAATTAAATTTTCAACATTATCAACTAAAACTTCTTCAAACATTTTGGTAAGTTCTCGACCGACAGCTACTTTGGCATCAGGTCTGACTGTTTTGATTATATTAAGCGTTTGTAAAATTCTGTTAGGGGATTCATAAAAAACTAAATCTTTATCTTCATAATCTGTTACAAGCTTCTGAATTTTTTGTTCTGTCTTTGGTAAAAAACCAATAAAAGAGAATTGTTCATCTTCTCTTGAAATCTGCGAGAGAAAAGTAGCTATCGCATTTGCTCCCGGTAATGATGTAACTTTAAAACCATGATTCCTTAATTCTTTTACAATTACGCTTCCCGGATCGCAAATTAATGGAGTTCCCGCATCAGAAACAAGTGCCATTTTCTGCCCCATTTCAAGAGTTTTTATAATTTGTTCAACTCTCTCTTTTTCATTGTACTTATGATAAGAAAGACATTTTGTTCTTATATCATAGTGATTAAGAAGCTTTTGAGTAATTCTTGAATCTTCACAGGCAATAATATCAACTGACTTTAAAATTTCAATTGCTCTTAGAGTAATGTCGCCCAAGTTCCCGATAGGAGTCGGTACTATATAAAAATCATATTCCTTCATAAAATAATTTTAACACAAAGAGGGTGTAAATTTATAATAATGAGATTGCGAAAAATCGCAAGCGATTTTTCGCAATGACAACATATCTTTTCCGCCCCGGACGGGGAGGTTAGGAGGGGTGAATTAGGAAGGTTGGCATTGCTATGCCGACATTTATATTTTATTTGTCGGATTTGTAAATCCGACCTTATTTCTTATATCTCTCTTGGGGGAGAGTTTGTAGTTTGTAGTTTGTAGCGTGCGTTTTAACGCACGGAAATAACTCCCTTGGGGGAGAGAAATTTTTCAATGTGAGAAATTTACTTCGAACATTTGAAAAATGAGAGAGGGTTAGGTTTACTGTCAGGCGCTGCCTGACCTGCATTTCTTTTCCCTCGCCCCTACGAGGGAGAGGGAAGTTTTTCAACACGAATTTATAAGTTTGTAGCGTGCGTTTTAACGCACGGAAATAACTGGGAACCACACCCTCTCCCAAAAATCTAAGTAGTAGCGTGCGTTTTAACGCACGAAAATAACTCCCTTGGGAGAGGGGGTGGTAATTTGGTGCGTATAAACGGCACCCTACCAAGCTTTGTTAGGGATTCTTTTGGTGCAAAAAATTGCACCCTACCAAACTACAAACTATTCTTTTGAACAAAACCCATCCCAAACCCTTCCCTACTCAGGGAAGGGCTATTGTGTTCTCCCCTTATTAGGGGAGAAGGTTTATATTGTTACGTTTCATGAAGTTATATGTACCCAAAACTTGCAATATCAAAGAATTTGAGGTATAATAATACTGTCAAATACTTGGTATTAAAAAGTTTTAGGAGGTTTTCAAAGTACGAATTTTTATTTAAATTATTAAATATTTAAATTGTTTTTTGCGAATTATTGTTTTGTTAAGAATTTGTAACATTACCGAAATTCGCGCGAAATGATTAAATAATTAAATTATTAAATCACTCCAAGTCACCCACGCAAACGGCCCTAAAGTACGAATTGTAGCGGCTGCCGTAGTTCCTGTACGAGGTCGAACTGTTGAAGCTCCGGTAGTACGCGGTGTCGGCGCTGTACTCACTGCCTGACCACAAGTTGTACCAGGAGGAGCCTAAACCCGAAAAGCTCTTAGGTAGTTTGCTGAAATCAGGTGTACCTGAGCAGTATTTTGAATTATCATCGCAGTTTGGATAGATAGTCTTGGATAACTCATACAAATCATCTTCTGTTGGTAAGTTTTGGACTCCGCCACATTTCTCTGCTGCTGCTGCAAAGTAATCATTGTCAAAGTAGCAGGCTTTTATTCCTAAGGGTTCTTTCTTTGCTTCGCAATCGGCTTTACTCATACCTTTAGTTATTACCTGTGGTTTCCATTTGTCAAATTGACGGCGTTTGGCTAATCGTTCTCGTTCTGCTTCACGGCGATTATATTCTTCTCTTGTAATATAAATAGGGTCTCCGGATGAAGTTGTACCGATTTGTACTCTATCATCATCTGTACTATCACCCGAGGACTCGCCCGAGAAAAAGGCTTTTGATGCGTTGGTGGCAGGTTCGACTGTGCCGTTATGGAATACTATTGGGAATATATCTCCCATGCCACGAGATTTTGATTTCAATGTACATGGAT
>ERZ842401.5714-NODE-5714-length-13631-cov-63.382882_pt1 | contig 13631 bp, 8 predicted proteins | sample MGYA00521270_ERZ842401 | MGnify/ENA primary metagenome ERZ842401 (study PRJEB31892, sample SAMEA3878208) | bioreactor metagenome | biome: Moose rumen | place: Sweden | collected 2011-10 | study: EMG produced TPA metagenomics assembly of the PRJEB12797 data set... | reverse complement strand
TATTAGTCAGAGTATCCTTGGGGATATCTGTTGAGGCTGTATAGGTATTCCCGTCAATCCATGTGTATGTGTCGCAATGGCTTTGCACATCAATGCCAGTGTTGGTATTATGGATAGTGAGATTCAATGTCACGATACTGTCGCAGCCAACATTATTAGTCAGAGTATCCTTGGGGATATCTGTTGAGGCTGTATAGGTATTCCCGTCAATCCATGTGTATGTGTCGCAATGGCTTTGCACATCAATGCCAGTGTTGGTATTATGGATAGTGAGATTCAATGTCACGATACTGTCGCAGCCAACATTATTAGTCAGAGTATCCTTGGGGATATCTGTTGAGGCTGTATAGGTATTCCCGTCAATCCATGTGTATGTGTCGCAATGGCTTTGGATATCAATGCCACTGGTTGAATTATGGATTGTCAAATTGAGAAAACACACAGAATCAATGGCAGTGTGTGTGTTATCCGTCCATACAGTATCCTTGTATAAACCCGTTTGGGTGTAGGTTGAGCCTCTCCAAACAAAACTGTTACATTGCGTTGCAGCAACTGTATCAAGCGTAGGAACAACTTGACAATAACTGCCGATTGTGTAAAATATTAAAATTAAAGATGTAAATATTCTCTTATTCATAACTATTTTTTTATTTATCCCAGCTGTTTTACCACTCTGCTGCGTTAATTGCACCTTCAGCTATACCCAACCTAACCGTATCTTCATTCCCAAGAACATATAGGTTACTATTGGCCAAATCTATGCAATCACCAAGTATTCTCTGACTTTCTCTTACGCTAGCATTAAAGTCATATTCCTCTGTGTAATTATCGTGTGGATGTTGAAACTTTTTTGTCAAGCTTTCCAACTTACTCAAGTGACTCCGGCACAAATTATTTCTAAGTTTTCTCGCATAGTCTTCTGCTGTTGTGCAATTCTTTAGGTACATATTATTCTTGTAAGTACGGCTTTGTCTTATTTTGCTTTCCGCATCCCTTTTATCGGTATATGTTACATTTACATTACTGTAGCTTATAAGCTTATTTTGAATTTGCTTGAGGGTATCTTTCTGCTGGTAGGACCTTAAAGAGCAGCGTCTCTCCCATATTTCCAGGTGCGACATCACGGCATCCAAGTCTGTTTTCCCCCAACGATAATTCCGGAAATGGTTGAGTTTACAGTCAAGATACGGCCCCATATACCTGTCTCTGAATTCATTCCATGCCAAAGAAAGGCTGTCACCCACCAACAGTCGCTCATCTTCTGCCACAAGCAAAAAGTCACTGATGTCTGCATAACTGGTTTGAAGAGAACTGCATGTAGTGTCCACATCATTTATCCTTTGGGTTGCGGTGTTAAGAACAGTACTGGTAAAGTTGTTCTTCGAGTATTGCGGCAGTGCACTGATCGAGGCACCAATACTCACCCATATAGCAGCTCCCGCCATAAGCAGTATTACTGCTAAGATTACGATTTTCGCTGGTATAGATTTTTCTTTCATATTCTAACTATTGTTCATTAATTAAATTTCCATGTTCTTGTCCTTACCGAAACATGTCATCCATTATCACTTCCGACATCAATATTGATTATCATGTCTTTTCTAATTTCATTGATTGTATATACTTCTGTAATTACATTGTTTTCATCTACACTACTATTTATACACTGTAGATTTTCATTATCAAGCTTGAATTGTTTCACTTTTTTCCCCTGATTGAAGGATACTTTTATTGTAACGTTTGTATTTTCATTAACAGTGATTGTATCATTACCACTTGACAAATCTGTATTATTCACTTTTACCGAGCAACCTTTTTGATTAAAGCTAAAGATCAATTTATGCTGTTGGATATCATTTGTTTTATTCTTCGCTCTTTCCGACGAATTCCTATCTGTAGATTGTTTTTCCCCATCGACTTGGTTTTTGACTTGAGCACTCGCTATGGTGTCATCGTTTGCTATTTCGTCATCGGTTATTTGAATATTAATCGAAACCAAACTATCATATACTGATGATTCTCTTGTATGGCCAGATAACATATTGTTTATGAAAAAGCCTGCCAATAAACCAATTATAAATACAACTAATAAGAACCACCATTTATGCTTTAGGAAATATGCAATCTCATTGCGTCTGAAAGTATATTTTTTTTCATTCAATTTATTAGGGACATCAATTATTATAGGCTTATTCGCTCCCGAAGAAGGAGATACATGCCCATTTTCGTCAATACGGCAAAGATAGTCATCCTCGAAATAAATCAGCTTGACCGGATTCCTTTTTGATATTACAACACCATTCCCTTCTATTTGGAGTGTGTAACCCTTGTTCTTTAATTCTAATTTTTCAAGTTTCAGTGTTTCAGCCTCTGAAAGGTATACACAATACTTTTTGTCGACAATTTCTACAGAGATGTTTCTTGTATTACCGTGGTAAACCAAATCGGTTGCAGAAACATGCTCGCCAGATATCTCAATCAGATGGCGGCTCAATATTCTGCTTGTTTCGAAATATCTGTCCATGGTGGCATTTAATGAAAAGTCATCAAATGAGCTAATCTTTGTGTAGCCATCGTATCTGTATCTGTTGTCTTTATAGGTCCAACTAATTGATAACGCCTCGTCAGAGTATATGTAGGTTTTGGGGGGTATAGTCCCCTTTGGGTTATTGAGGACCGGAGACCATTCTCCCCTAGTGTATTTTGACGGTTCCCATAAAACGTATTTTTGTTTGACTTTTGAAGTGATGTCATCTACACTAATACCAGATTTAATGAAGTACTTTGCATCTTTATCCGACAAAGCGACCCATCTATACATTCCAAAGGCCTTCTGATGGCGATGATCCAATATTTCTATCAAATCCTGCTCTGTATCATAGTGCACATAGCCATACCTCGCTTCATCTCTATTGTTAGTTGGAATTGTGACAGGCATCTGATATTGCCACTCGCTCTCATTTATTTTCTTTTCGAACTCTGGACATAATTTCCCCGTTGTCTCAGACAACCTTTTTGTTTCAAAAAGAATACGACTTATATCGCATCCACTAATGTTAATATCAGACGGTACAAATAGGTATGTATACCTTCCATCACCATCTCGCTCTCCAATTTGGTCGGTTTGGGTCCATATCATGAACGTGATGCCCGCCCTTTCAACCCGAAGAGCAAATACCGTGACTGGTTTAAAGTTAATACGCGGGAACTCCTTTATCCAATTCCGTGGATCTATCATTGAGCAACCAGGTGCGCTGTTGAATCTAAGAGAAGTATTATAATCTTTCCCTTTGCCACCACTTTTAGTTCCCCATACTATATCCGATTGTATTTCGAGTTTTTTACCCATGATAACAATTGTTTTTTTATTACTTATATGGCGTTTCTAACATTAATTTGACAAATCTATCTGCGCTTGTAGAGTTAAATCTGCAAAAGCGTTGGAGCTCCACGTCACCTATGGAAAATGGAGTGACGCGTGGTTCACCTCCGTCTATTTCATTATCCCTGCAAATCTTTTTCAATCTGTTGTAAAATGCGCCGCAGCGATTTTTTATGTACTCCTTCAAGTTCTCAATAAGTTTATCTTCATTCGTGGCGTGACATCTATCAAACTTGGTTACCATAATCCAAACATGGTCTGTTTTTTTCTTAAACAGCCCCAGGTTTTCTATCTGATCCAAAGCCCTGGTCAGTTGCTGGAACTGGTCGGACACATCCTCGTCCTTATATTCTACAATGAAGAAATGTTGTGCATGGTTACCCTTTGGCGATTGGCACAATAGCGTATTTAGGTTGTCAATGATATTCTGTTCTGAAACTGTCAAATCTTCAATTTTTTTTGACATAAGATCAAGTGTTCCTCCAGCCATATCTATGCAGGTTATTGGATGTGAACGTCCTGCCTCACTGACACCCTGTAGTTTGTCAATCAACTTTTTGGATAATTTCGTTTCGGGTTTTTCAATTAGATTGAAGCCCATCTCTGCAAAGAGTCCAACAGGAGTACCCGGCGGTAGGGTTCCTAATTCGCCTTCTTTAAATGTGCTTCTCAATTTCTGCAAATAGTCAGCCCCATTGCAATCTCGGTCTATCTCCATGTGGCTTGCTATTCGCCCACTATTTGCGGCACTCATAATTGCACCAAGTGCACATGATTTGCCAGACCCTGATATTCCCCAGAAATAGAATTCTGTGGCCTCTCTGGTTAATTGGGTGGCATTCTGTATTGCAACACCACCATCATTATCGTCATCTATATCGTTGTATAATGCGGCGTTTATTACATCCCGTCCAAACCCAGCCGACTCAAAATCCTCATCCGTCAACACCTCACCATTGAAAAGGGATGCCATCTGGATGGCCGAGATGAGATTATGGTCTTCTGCCAGATGATCCAGGAATTCCCGCTTAGTAACCCATGTCCCAGGTATTTTCTCGGCGTATGTGAAGTATAGATTCAAAACATCTACTATGTCCGATGAAGAATTCATTTCATCCAAAAGATCCTCGTAGTGTGTTGGAAGATATTTCAGACAGCTCGAAGCCTCATCGGAATAAAAGCTTTGGGGTCTGTCTATAATAAAGTCCGATACTTCAATACGATTTGCTTTATCAACTTTGTCCCATGCTTCCTTGTCCTCTTTATTGTCTTGTCCTGCATAAACTTCCTCTTGTGAATCCTCGGGCTGATGTTGTGTGTTTGGCGTGTCATCACAAACTACATGAGGAGTGTTTCCCTGTACGGTATCATCTCCATCTTGTGTTACCTCGGGGTTTTGCTGCATGCGTGGCGGATAACTAAAAAAGTCATCATAATCGCCATGAGGCATATCTTCTTCTACCGTGCAGGGAATCCAGTTCTGACTTTTTAATTTTCTGTATTCCCTTCTCTTGTCAGGAGAAAAAAGGCTAGGCACTTGGGAAATCAGCATATTCATGTCGAATAAACCTTGATACTCGAATATGTATATATCTCGACCGGAATAGTTTGGCAGATTGGAAAAAACATGATCCTTGATATCTGATGCAACCTTTCTCCCATTCTCAGTTGCCATGAGCTGTTCGGTTGTAAAGCGCAGATTAAGCATCTCCTGGCCCAGCCTTCCCCAATCGCCATTACATTCTTGTATTAAATTGTCTATATCCATTATTGTGTGTTATTTAACCCTTTAAAAAGACTCTTTTTATAAATTGCAATGCATAGAAGTCATTGAAGATGCAATAAGTTTGCATTTCTACTTTTCCTATATTGAACGGGAGTACTTCAATTTTCCCGTTGTTGATATGATTGTCTGTACAAATAAATTCCAATTGATTTCTAAAGCCCTGGAAGTTTTTGGTAATATAATTGTCTACTTCTTTATCGACAGTCTGATGGGAATAATTATCCATACGATCCACTTTGGTCACCAGGACTGTTATCCCGTCTGTCTTTTTGAAATAATTCGTCTTACGTAAATGAGATATGGCCCTGTCAAGTTTGTCAGCCTGCTCTTGAGTGTTCCCAATGCGGTATTCAAGTAAGAAAACATGATGGCACCTGTTTTTTGTGGGCGCATTATCCATCAGGGTGACTAAATCATTCTTGATTTTCTTCTCGTTTTCAGCAAGTTGGGGTTTTGACAGAATATCCAGAACACCACCGGCCATGTCTATGCATGTGATATGATAGTTCTTTTCGCCATCTGAAATGTCAAATCCCAACTCGGCGAATGCACCAACAGGTGTTCCCGGGGGTAACACTCCCAAGGAGCCGTCGTTTCTAAAAATATTCTGCAATACCTCAATATAAGCATCGCCTTGACATGTGCGATCAGTTTTATATGTGAATTGGTTATTATTATTGGCGGCACTGAGAATCGCTCCTAGTGCACACGATTTCCCCGAACCGCTTGTGCCCCAAAAATAGAAGTCATGCGACTCTCTCACCCTTTGTTCTATTGGGGAAAGTGTTGGAATTTGATAATACCTTGGCGGTCTACCCAGAATGGCTCTGATTATTCCTTCGGAAAACCCTGCTTCCTCAAGATCGTGCAACGAAAGGGCACTGTCATCCATTAACCTTTTTACTGTAAAGACAGGAAGTATATTATTATCTTTCCTTAAAATAGAAACCAACTCCTTTTTGCCAATCCAACCTCGGCTCATGAATTCGGTTATACCGCCATATGCATTGCCTTTCTCAATATAGTCGTGCACAAGAGCGGAAGCGTCGGTGCCGAGCGTCTCTAAAGTTCTTTTAGCAAAATCCACCTTGTCACTGTTAGGATAACTTTTTATAAAATCATCCAAGGCAAATCTGTCTGTTTTGTCAATGGTGCGCCATTGTAATCCGCCTTTGGTATCGCCCTTCTGGCCTTGTGATGTTTGCGAGGTGGGAACAGGGCCATTTAGAGCAGCCAGCTTTTTTAATTTATTGGGATCGAGCCTGGCTTTGGCATTCTTCATTAGCTGGTCATACGTAAAGAACTTTTTCTCGATAAGTCGATTAAGTTGTTCAGCGGATAATCCGTCAGCTTTATCGCAGACGCGTTGCCGACACTCATCTAACCGGTTTTTTACTTGGGAATCCAAATCATCCGTAGTCCAATCGGAATTAAGGAAAACGTCAATAATAGATTTTATATCGTACAGACCGGATTCCAGGGCAGTGTTGAATTCGTTTAAAGTCATCGTGAAACATATTTATTGTTTTCGGGCAGGTCCGTATTTATTATCCTCTTTTTGCCCTGCCATGAATAGAAGTAGAATGCCGATAAGAGGAATTAGCTGACACCATCCAGACCACCCCAAATCATGGCACCGCTTTGCATTCACACATACTTGAATCCATATTATCGGTAGCATAAGGATTAAAACCAGCACAAGCATTATTTCCTCTTCTCCCACGGCAAATGCAAGTAGTTTAACTAAAATATTTAGTCCAAAATTAATACCGAACCATGGAAGCCGAGCCATCCTGCCCTTAAGGCTAAAAACACCATGATTTTGTTTTTTCTCATATGCGGGCGCTTTTTGTCCCGTTAGTTCATCTGATTCTATGTTGTATGGAATAGTCTCTGTAGCAGACTGTATTGGTAGCACATCATCAGAATGATATTCTAATTGGCCACTATTATCAATCGCTTTAATATCGTCGTTCGTGACAAGGGGTGGAGAGACAATCTCTTCCGGACGATTGTGGCCGAATTGTTCAGACGCGACGGAGCCATGACCACCATCTTCGTCTGGCCTGCGGGGCGCAATGGGGTTCTTCAGCATTTCCAACTCGGCAAGAGTCTCGCGCTGCATTCCCATAGAAAAAGTACCATAGGTATTGCGAACAAGTTCTTCCCAAGAGATATTCCCGTCGTATATAAATTGCGCAATCTCTTTAGGAGATCGTTCTTCAATCTTTTTTATGAATGATTGCTGCTTCCTGTTCATACGCGTGTGCGATTTATATTACAATGATGACATCATCGTCATTGTCATTGTGAGATTGCTTTGTAAATCGATGATTGCTATAAAGGCTATATGTGTTTTTACCATTACGTTGTTGCGTAAGATACGGCACAAACATAAAGAACGAGGCCAATATCGCCAATATAAAGGACAGCCAGCTCCAATGATTGTCTTTGAACAAGCCTGATAATTCCGAAATTTTGGCATTCACTTTTTTCAGAACATCGGCGCCATCGTATGAACTCACCCCTTCCTCAAAACTTAAAATTCTACTTGAGTTATTTGTGAGAGTGTTTACCAACGTAGTTGCCGACTCTGATATAGCTTTCACGTTGCTAACCGTGTAAACATTCCAAACCTTCACACTTTTAGCGTTGTCAATGTATTTTTTCAAATCTCCATTGACGTAATCAGTGTACTGTTGCGGCTTTAAGTAGATATCGAGTATTTGTTTCCGGTTGTTTCTCTGAGAAGGTGAATAATTATTGTTTTCCATGACCTCATTCAACCGGATTTCCCGCGATGAAACGTATTGTTCATAGTCACTGATAACATCATTAAACGAATTCGCGGTCGTCTGATACTGACTTTCAATTTGCGGCGCCTTCTGAACGATTGCACCAAAATGCGTGAACGGCGATTGCGGCACCAAGGCGAATGCCAATGCGACAGGAAGAGCCGCATGTATCAGGATACGTTCTGCCCAGATACATTTTGAAAAATTTGACTCAGTCGCTTTTAGCTGCTGCGGAAATATGAAAAACAGGATAAATACAATGACAACCCCTAATGTTATTAGTATAGCTTGAAGGAAATCCCCCCCCGTTTTGAAAGATATTCCCATGAAGGAGGAATAAGAGATAAATATGATTGCAATAAAAGCAAAGATATGTCCCCATGTAAAATGCAATTTCTTATTCATATTATCTTCTGATATTTTTTAGTTGTTCTAGTTCCTTATTTATGCGGTCTATTTCTCTTTGATGCGCGGTTCGTTCTTGTTCTAGCCTGTCTTTCCTGGACATATCACTGTTACTATTCTGTCCTTCCCCCAACACAAACGTACATACGTGAAAATCACCGTCTGCTTTCCTGATCACACCAGAATAAACATCCTCCTTGTCTCCATATTTGACTATTACCTTGAATGGTGTAGCGTCAATATTCGTATGTTTTTTGAAGTACCGCAAGTAGACATTATATGTTCCTGTAGGGGCTTGTCCTGCCGGCCAATAAATATTTTCAATAGGAGTTTCGCTATCTGGATATTCTCTATTTTTGTCTATTTCGAGAATTCCATTGCTTTGGGAACGTGGATTTTTGTACCAAACATACTCTCCCGATGGTTCTATACAAATAAGGTCAAGATCATTGTAATTATTCCACGACAATAGTATCTGCACATCGCCAGTTGAAGGCACCGGGGTGCAGTCTACCGTTTCTCCAGACTGCACCTTTTGCAATGCTTTGTCAATCTGAATCAAATTTCCCACTTCGCTATTGCAAGGCACTCCCGTTTCCTTCAAAATACAAATGATATCCTTTGTCGTAATAGTCGGCTTCAAACTTTTCATCAAGGCTACAGTCCCTGTCACTACTGGAGCAGCCATGCTTGTGCCATCCATAAATTCATAGTTATTATTGCCCACGCAACTATATATACTGGATCCCGGTGCCGAAACAGTGCTGAAGTCTCCATAATTGCTGAATTCTGTTTTGACGAGACTGTTGTTATTTTTGTCCAACGCAGAAACAACTATAAACAAGTCAGGGCGTTGCATGGCGTCTATTCCAGCCAGAACATTGTCGTTCCCGGCCGCAATTACTAACGTTGCATTGTGGGATGCAGCTATGCGCATAACTTCATTCCACAAGCGCTCTTCTTCCTTAAAGTGATTGTTGATTAGGTCTTCTTGTACTGTTTTGGGAAATTGGCTTAAACCGGTAAACTGAGATCCTAATGAAATATTTACGACATCTGCACCTTGGTATAACGAATACAATACTCCATCCAGAACAGAAGTCGTCGTCATTATACCATTGTCGTTAGCAACCTGTACAGGCATGAGTTTGCAGTTTGGGGCAATACCGCATAACCCATTGCCATTATCTGCTGACGCCACTGCTGTTCCGGCAACATGAGTGCCATGATCCACTGCCTGTGGTTTCACCTTGTCACTGTGACTCCAAACATTGTAAGGCATAACAACCTTGTCCTTTATTTCCGGATGACACAGGTTAAATCCATTGTCAACAACAGCCACAACTATATCTTCACTTCCCCGTGTGATATCCCATGCTTGATAGGCATGAACGGTGTTCATGTACCAGTTTTTATCTTTTTCGCGTATGGCCGGATCCGTCGGTGTGTATCTTCCCTCGAACAAGGCTTCATCAAAAACGAACAGAGTGTACTCCGGAGTGAATTGTTCGGGCAATTTTGCCTTTATTGCTTCGCGTTCCTCCTTTGGAACCTGTATTTGCATACGTTTTACGGTATTGTCATAATACACCACTTGATATCTGTCGTCAGGATACTTCGACTTAAACTCTTTGGCAAATTCCATGATTGACTTGTCTTCGTTTTCCATCAAAACATTAAGCCTATTGGCAATTATAGATGGATTGCCGGGTATAATTTCGACATCATCTGATGGCGGTAAAACACCTTCGTTGGGCGGAAGAACATCTCCATAGGCGGGGTCGGTGGGCGATGGCTGGTATGGATTATATGGATCATAGATTCCACCACCATTTCTTACATTTGGATCATCAGCAATCCATGCAGAATCAGCAGCATTTAGGGCAGCACCACCATCAGGCACTCCCGAACATCCGAGGCAACCGCGAAGAAGCCAAAACAGCAAGAACAAAAGGAGCAATGCGACAAGTAGCCGCCACAGGCATCCCCATAGACCAAGGCCTTTAACCCATGCCCAGAAAGATGTCCATAGTCCTGCCAGCCACAACCAAAAGCGTTTGTACCAAGGTGTTTTTTTGTATGTCGCATGAAATGTGGTATCTTCGAATACAGGATTATTTGTTGATTTATCCCATCCATTAAAAGTGTAGTTTTTACCACACTCAATTGTCGGAATAGCCGAAGATGGAATAAAATCTCCATGCTTCACATACAATTCCTTTTCGCCTTTCAATGTGCCTCCATTTCCAGCATCAAATAGGCAACGATGCCCATCTGGTACAACTACATCTACGTTTTCCTTTTGTTTACAAGTGGCATGGAATTCCATATTTGATGTCACCTTATAATTAAGAGGAGACGGGGACCCCCATATGAGTTCATCATAGCCTTCATCAGGGACTATCTCTGGAATTTGTTCTGCTGTAATTATACTTCCGTTGCCCACATACAAGACTTTTTTTGTCCTGTCTTTGAGGACTCCATTTTCGCAAGAGAACTCCACCCGACATTTTATTACAGGTGGATCACACGGCACAATGATTTCCCCTTTGACTAACGGTTTTGCTTTATCCAGTGACATGCCCCATGCTGCATATACAACTTTACCGTCGAAACAGTATGCAAAGTCATTGGACAAGGTGTTTATAACCAATTGCACTATCTGAGCATAAGCCATGTTTTTACTTTGCCCGACGGCTTGGTTGTAAACATCAAGCGTTTTACCTATAACTGCGTCATATCGTTTCTGCTCATCAGCATTAAGCGTATTGTATAACACAGGTGTTTCTTGCCCTGCCTCTGTCCACCAGACAATTGATCCTTGCCCATCATATACTGGCTGTGCAAAACATTCTATATATGACTTATCGACTTTAAGATAAGCCAAAATATTTACAAACGAATTATATTCCTTGTAAATACTACTTTCATTAATATTTACAAAGTTGATGAAATTATCAAGCTTTGTTAAGCATAGCGGTTTCTTCCCTAATACAGACGTCATATTGTTCTTTTTTTGAGCTTATTCGCAATAGAGCATTTTGGTCTGCTCGATCAATGTCTCCAGATTGTTGTTTAATTCAACGTTGCAATGCTGCACATTGCTTGTGAACATCAACCCTTTTTCCAGACGGTTTTCCCATTGTGAGAAATGACGCCAGAATGGTTGTCGTTGTAGTTGATTTTCATCATCCGTCTGAGGCAGATTCTCCAACGCCTCTTCTATTGAATTAAACTTAAGGCCATCGAAAGAATCCTCAGAGATGCCTATTAATGGTATTTTTGTATCTTCTGAGATTTGTTTTATCTTGCTTCTGTCTTCTTCCCTGTAATAATCTTTTCCAACGGTCGACACAAAACTGTTAAATCTTGTCGCTGCTAAATCTGCTATAGGGACCGGGAGGAAATCTTTATCCATAAAACTCTGTTCATATTCTGAAATCTGACTGAACAGATCATCCTTCACATTGAGCCCTACGAAAAGGTCCTGGATCATTTTTACAATTTCATCAGGATTGTCAGTCAATTCGGACAACTCACTCGTTTTACTGTTCAAAAAATCAAACCATACCTTTATTAGCTGCTCCAGAACTACACCAGTTTCGGAACTACGCAGAGATTCTTTGGGAGCCAGTACTTCATCTATAGTAAGATCCTCCGAATGTAACACTTCCGACAATTCCTCATCCGTATCAACTAGTAGATAATCTTTTAGTTTCTTGAGGTTCTCTTCACGATCTGTTTTCAAATCAATTCCGACTTTCATTCTGAAGGCTTTGCCTTTTGACAAATCCTGAGGTCGAATTTTGTGACAAACATAAATATCAAAAGCTTCACTACGGAGCAAACTCGCAGGGATCATCAGCTTGTCAACTATCATTCCGAAAGATTCGGGACGCTTGCTCACTCGCAACGGCAGGGTGAGTCGTATTGACCTTATATTTGTTTTTAGTTTCTTGTGTTGTTCGTTAACATCGGCGGAAACATAATGTCGCTTAAGTTCTTCTAAAATGAACTTTTTGGAGGCTTGTAACGTCTCGCCGAATGTATCGTCTCTCACACTGCTTGATTTAGGGGCAATAGTGCTTAAAGCGTCTATAATCGGTTTTGAGCCGTCGTTATTTACAGTGGCCACTTCGTCCCATGTTTTCTGCGGATTCTTGAAATGTTTTTTCACCGCCTCGTTATTCAAAAAGCTTTTTCTTAATTCCGCCATGAATTTCGGATCATGCTCCTTGATTTCTGGCGACAGTGGAATATCATTACTCCCGTCAGAGAAGCCGTCAAACACCCCACCCTCCCGTGAATGCAGAAAATCTCTATGCGGGAAAATATTTCGGAATGCCAAATGCTCACCTGCTTCAATAGAGAAATCTTCAAACCATTTTGTGTCTGACATCATCTCGGGATAAACCTGGTCAAACCTACCCCAGTGGTCAGATAATTTGGGTTCATCCGCTAAATGGATAGGTGGAGTCATGTAGGGAAAGTAGTTTGAGTTTAAAGAAAGGCATGTCCCTATAGCCATAGGCTCGACGTTTCATAGTCTTGATTTTATTGTTGATGCCTTCGAGTTTGCCGTTGGAGATGCGGTAGTCGTACCAGGCGAGTATACCTTCACGGTGGCGTGCGAGGGTGTCTGCGATGCTTTCGATTGGTTTCAGGCCTGACAGTCTGGCCTGTTCAATCCAGTCGTCGAGTACGATTGCGGCATTCTGCTTGTCATCCTGCCACCACACACGACGCAGGGATTCCTTGAGGTAGTAGGCGGTGGCAAGCGGGCGGTTGATGTCCAGAGCCTTGTACAGGCGTTCCTCGGCCTTTGGAGAGAGACTGTCGCCGTTTGCGAGCAGCAGCCACCGCTGTCCCTTTATCAGGCGGCGCTTGTTCTCGTCGGTCTCCTGGTTGTAGGTGTCGCGCCGCACCTTGTCGAGCTTTTCATTCATCAGCTTGACGATATGGAAATGGTCGAATATCTGCACGGCATCGGGCAGGTGTTCCCTGACGGCGGATATGAAAGCCTCGGAGAGGTCTGTCGACACAGCCTCTATCCTGCATCCTGCACGTTTCAGCTTCGGCCACAGTCCGTCCAGCGCATCCGCACCTTTGCCGTTGCCGACGTACACTATCCTTCCTGTCTCCAGGTCCACCACGATGGTCATATACACGTGTCCCTTGGCCACGGCGAACTCGTCGATGCCGATGTACCGCAGCCCCTTGAGGTCGGGGCGGCTGTACTTGCGTCCGAGTTCAGCCTTGAGAA
>ERZ842401.5713-NODE-5713-length-13632-cov-3.408780_pt1 | contig 13632 bp, 16 predicted proteins | sample MGYA00521270_ERZ842401 | MGnify/ENA primary metagenome ERZ842401 (study PRJEB31892, sample SAMEA3878208) | bioreactor metagenome | biome: Moose rumen | place: Sweden | collected 2011-10 | study: EMG produced TPA metagenomics assembly of the PRJEB12797 data set... | reverse complement strand
TGAATACACCTGTTATAAAAATAGGCGATACATTAAAAAATACAGTACAAAAAGCAAAATTTGAAGTGATTAAAATTTCTACAAATACAAACACAACAGCACCAGTAATTGCAAATGCAGAATTTACTGCAATACTTACAAAATATGTAGATTATTATGGAAGTTTTGATGAAGCTTTAAAACATTTAGATCAGTATGCAGAAGATGAATATTCTATATTCAAAACTGGAGCAGATGGGCATGGAGTATCAGGATTGCTTGCTTATGGGGAATATACAGTATATGAAACTTATACACCAAGCGATGAAATAGAAACAGTAGATCCTTTTTATATAAAAATAGATAGAAATTCTAATGGAGTAATTAAAGAATATATTGAAAATGATGCACCATTTGAAAGCTATTTAAAAATGATAAAGATTGATAAAAATACAGGAAAAAAGGTTACTTTTTCAAATGCAACATTCAAATTATATAGATTAAATGAAAATAATGAATGGGAAAAAGTAAAATGCAAAACTGGATTATTCAATACAGATAAATGGAAAACTGACAAAACAGGATTAGCAGTAACAGAAGATAAATTGAAAGCAGGAACATATAAAATTGATGAAATTCAGCTTCCAACAGGATTCTTGCAATTAGAAAATGAATTAACATTTAAAATTAATAGAAGTAATAAAACACTTGAATTTGATGAAGATTATGATGCTTATATAACAATTACAGTTGGAAATGAACAACCTACTGGAACTATAAAATTAGACAAATCAGTTGCAATAAGACAAGATGTCGATACATCTCTTGTCGATATATCAGATTTAAGTAAAATAAAATTCAAATTAACTGCAAAAGAAAAAATTATTGACTATGCAGATGGAAGTACAATTTATGAAAAAGGTCAAGAAGTAGGCCAATATAATCTAACAAAAGATGGAAAACTAGAAGTAAAGAAACTTCCAATGGGAAAATATGAGTTAGAAGAAATTGAAACATTGGATGGTCTTGTATTAGATAACACAAAACACGAAATTGTATTTAAACAAGAAGATACAACAATTAAAGTTTATACAAATGAAGAAAAGTTAATAAATGATACAACACTTGTAGAATTTTCTAAAACAGATATTACTGGAGATAAAGAGCTAGAAGGTGCTACATTAACAGTAACAGATAGTGAAGGAAATGTTATTGATAGATGGGTATCAGGAGAAAAAACACATAAGATAGAAGGCTTAAAAGCTGGAGAAAAATATACATTAAAAGAAGAAATACAAGTAGATTCTTATGTTAAAGCAACAGATATAGAATTTACAGTAGAAAATACAAAAGAAATTCAAAAAGTAACTATGATAGATAAAGTTGTTGATATGAGTAAAGTAGATATTGGTGGAAATGAAATAGAAGGAGCAGAAATGCAAGTTCTAGATCATGAAGGCAATATAGTAGATGAATGGGTATCAGGTAAAGAAACTCATAAAATTAAGAATTTGGAAGAAGGAAAATCTTATATTTTACATGAAGAAGTTTGTGTAGATGGATTTGTAAAAGCAACAGATATTGAATTTGAAGTAACTACTGATAAAGAAACACAACATTTGGAAATGATTGATAAAGTCGTTGAAATGAGTAAAGTAGATATTGGTGGAGAAGAAATAGAAGGAGCTACAATACAAGTTCTTGATGAAGAAGATAATGTAATAGATGAATGGGTGTCAGGAAAAGAGGCTCATAAAATAAGTGGCTTAGAAGAAGGTAAATCATATAAATTACATGAAGAAGTTTCTAGTGGATATTTCGTAAAAGCAACAGATGTTGAATTTGAAGTAAGCTATGACAAAGAAACACAACATTTAGAAATGATAGACAAAATTGTTGATGTTACAAAAACTGATATGGTAAATGGCGAAGAAGTTGAAGGTGCTGAATTAGTTGTAACAGATGAAGAAGGTAATGAAATTGATAAATGGACTTCAACTAAAGAACCACATCATGTTATAGGTTTAGAAGAAGGCAAGACATACACTTTAACAGAAACCACTTGTCCGTATGGATATGAAACAGCTGAAAGCATAACATTTACAGTAACTACTGACAAAGAAACACAATTAATTGAAATGAAAGATATGCCAATATTAAAATCAGTTCAAGTAGAAAAAATTGATAAAGATACTGGAGAACATATTAAATCTAATAAATTTACATTTGGAATCTTTGAAGATGAAGAATGTACTAAATTAATCAAAGAGGCAGGTGCAAATGAATTTGAAGGAACTGCACTATTTGAAGATTTAAGATATGGCACATTTTATATCAAGGAACTAAAAGCTCCGTTAGGATATAAACTTTCTGATCAGGTTGTAAAAATCGAGATTAATGATAAAGGTGTATTTGCCGATGGGGTTTCATTAGAAGAAGCAGAGGGAGTATATAGTTTTGTATATTACAACTCACTACTACCAGCTGTTCAAACAGGAAATGAAACAAATTATGCCTTATTATTAGGTATTGCAGCAATTGCAACAGTAGGTATTATAGGTGGAACTATATTACTTAAACGTAAGAAAAATAATTAGAATTAGAGTGGCTTAAAAACCACTCTTTTTCACATTCAAAGGAGGAATTTTGGTACACGCAAATATTATATATAGTAATAGAGAAATACAAGAGATATTAAGAAATAAAACAAAAGAAGGTACATTATATTTAATGTATGATGATATATTCTTTGAAGAAATCAATAAAAATGAAAATATAAGTAGAGAATTTTATTTGATTTCAAGAAAAATAACAAATCCTATAAATGTTATTAAACATATATCTTTTAAATTAAAAGATGATTATACAAGTAAAGAAATATATGAGTTAGTTGAGTTGCTACGAAGAAGAACTACAATATTACTAACTCTATTTAATACGAAAGAAAAAGAATGTGATTTATTATTTATCGCTAATCAATACGATTTAGAATTAGAACATTATATAAACAACATTCTTGAAATTGAGGATATATAATGAGTAGTCAAATTTTAAAATATAAAGATGCTTATTTTTATTCATATATCAAAAGTTTAATAAAAGAATATGCTACAAAACATCAAGATAGAATTTTGATGAAATATGTAGATTCTGATAGCCTAAAAACAGATGAGATTTTAAATAATTTAGATAATGAAAAATTTTTAAGTAATGATAAATTAGAAATAGATATTGTTAAATTTATTGAAGAATATTTAGTTAAAACAAAAAGCTATATAGAATTTAAAAATAATAAAGTATTTATTTTAGACAATTTACTTAAAAATGCTAAAGGCTATAATGAAAAAGGCGAAATAGTGGATATAAAGCTAAATTTGAAACAAAAAGAAATAGTTATAAAACAATATAATGAAAGTTTTGATGATGAAATAAAACAAAATATTGAAAATAATAGTGATGAGTTTGAAGAAATATTTATTGCAAATAATAATATGCAATTTGAAAAATTATTTCCTAAAACTTATGTAGAAACATTAAAAGAACAAGCTATTACTCATTTTAAAACAGATGGAGTAATGGAGGCTGTTAGATATGGTTTAGCATATCCAGAAGAATTAAAATCGGCTATGAGTAGGCAATATGTGAATAATAATAAGTTTAAAACATTACTTGTATTTAATAATAATAAAAACATTCTAGGATTAACGAAAGAGAATTTTAAAGAAGAAACAAAAGAGCAAGAAATTGAGAAAACACAAGAAAAACAAACAATTGAAAAACAAAAGACAAAAGAAAAAAATTGGGCATCTATCTTTATTACTTTATCAGGTAATGAAAAAGAAACCTATAAAGGAATTTATTTACCAATATCAGATGAAAATGTTTTATATATTCCAAAGCAATTATATAAAAAGAATAATGACAGAATTGAAATACTAGATAACAAAAGAAATGCAGCAACTATAAGTGAATACAAAATTGATAATGAAGAACATAAGAAAACTTGGATTGCTAAGATCGGAATTGATGAATTTTATCATAAATATTATCGATTATATGAAATTCAAAAAGAAAAAGAGGTGATGGCTTATGCAGGCAACTAATAAAAGTGATGCAACACAAGTTTATGAAGGTGCTGTAAAATCATCAAGAACAGGTGCAAAAGGAACATTAAAGTATATTCTAAAACCACTTACTATATTTGGCTATCATTACTTTATAGAAGGTATAAGAGCAGTTCAAAAAGATGGACCAACAAAAGAATTAGAAAAAATCACTAACTTATCTTATGAAGAAACAATAAAAGTAATGGAAAAATGCCAACAAGATGGTGTTAGAGTAGTTGCAACAGAAAGAACATTAGCAAAAGAAAATAGTGAGTTTAGTAAGAAAAAATCACTATATCAACAAAAGAAAATAACAAAATACGCAAGAAGAATAAAACATTTAAGTAATTTCAAAGCAGATCATCCTAAAGTGGCTAAAATTCTCCAAATGGATTCTTTAATTAAAAAGAATGAATCAAAACAAAAAGAAGAACAGATAAAGCATAAAAATAAACATTATAACGTTTATTTTAATAAATCAAAAAGGGATTATATGTCTGCTAGAATTGCTGATGTAATTGAATTAAGAACTGGTATTTCACAAAAGTTATTTGATGAAACAACTGGTAAAGCAATAGAAAATTTACAAAAAGAAGGAAAAGTAAAACTAAATTCTCAACAATTAGAAGAATTTTCTAAAGAGTACAAACTACACGAATTTGGAAGTGTAGAACCAGAGAAATTTAAAAAAGATTATTGTATTCACGAACTACCATTTTCGGCTTATATGAGTATTAAAGATGACTTGGAAGCTACTGATATTCAATATGCTGCAAAAGTAACTAAAGACAATGATGATAAAGAAATTATAAATATCTATATGGATAATAATGATTTAGAAAGATATTGTGAATTAGGCTTTAATAATTATGGCAAAATAAAAGTTTATGGTAGCGAAAATAAAAATTTGCAATGGAGTATTAATTCGCAAGATGAATTAGTAACATTTACAACTAAAATTGGTAAAGATGAAAGAGAAACATATTCTAAATTAAGTGGTAAAAACTATGTTATGAAAAGGCAGGATAATGAATGTCTATGGACAGTTTTGAAAAAAGATTTAGAAGAATTGGTTGAAACGGAAAAAAAAAGAGATGTAGTAGGTGAGGAATTAGAAAAATATCACATAATAGAAAACAACATTGAACTTACTGATAATACTAAAGAGATAGAAGTTGATTTAGATGTAGAAAAAGAGGTAGGTGATGAGTAGAATTGCTTGTTAAGAAGCAGAAAAAAAATTCGTTTATCATTCTATCTATCGTATTTATTATAATATTCTATTATATGTTAAGAGTAACAACATTGGTAGAATTAAATAATGGTAATTGGAGTTTTGAGATATTTTCCACTTGCCTAAATGAGTTATATAAAATAGCCACACCAATATCATTTACAACTAATAACGTTGTGATGTCATTAGGTGTGGCTTTTTTTGTTTTAATGCTATATGAAACATACAAAATGCAAAACAAGAAAAATATTCAAGAAAATACATATCGGTTCTGCAGAATGGAAAAGTCCAAAAGATATTAAAAACAAGAGAGATAAGGATTTTGAAAATAATATGATTCTTACTCAAACTGAACTTGTTTCTAAAAATATGAAAAAAAGTGGAATGAATAGACATGTCATTTTGCTTGGACGTCCTGGAACTCGGCAAATCAAGATATTATTTTAAGCCTAATATTTTAAGTGCAAATGGTTCTATAATTGTTACAGATCCAAAAGGAGAGTTGCTTCGAGATTGTGGTAATTCACTAAAGAAAAAGGGTTATACAATTAAGGTATTAAATTTAGATGAGAAAAGTCATTCAAATCACTATAATCCGATTTTGTATGTTAAACAATTAAAAACATTTTATGATGTTTTAGAATATGAAGATAACCACCAAATACAAGAAGATGATGTAATGACTTTAATAAATACTTTAATTGCAAATACCAAAGTTGAAGGTATAGATAGCACAACAGGAGATCCATTTTGGATTAAAGCTGAAATGATTTATCTTCAAGCATTGTTTTATTATGTAATAAGACACTATGATAGAGGGCACCAGAATTTTACTACTATATTAAAACTAATAAGGTTAAGTAGTCCAAATAATAATGGTGTATCAGAGCTTGACAGTTTATTTCTTGAATGGGAGGCAATAGAGCCAGATGCTATTGGTGTAAAACAATATAAGCATTTTAAAGTTGCAGCAGGAACACCTAAAATGATGAGTACAATTATAATGACAGCGACAGCTAGACTTGCAGTATTTAATATAAAAGAAATACACGAACTAACAGATGATGATGATATGGAACTTGAAAGAATTGGTATGCCATTAGATGACAATGATCCAATTTTGAAAGAAATAAATGAGAACTCTGAAAAGAAAGTTGGTAATGGTAAAATTGCAATATTTGTAATTACAAAACCAAGCGATCGGAACGTTCTCATTTTTAGCAAGTATATTCTATTCACAAGTATTTGCAATGATTGATGAAAATGCAAAAAAATGTGGTGGAAGTTTACCAACACCATTAGAGATTTATATGGATGAGTGGGCACAACTACGGAGAAATACCACGATTTGTTGAAGAACTTGCATATTTAAGAGGATTAAATGTTGGAATAACAATAGGTCTTCAATCATTAAGCCAATTAAAGAAAAAATATAAAGATAGTTGGGAATCTGTTTTAGATTGCGTGGATTCAATATTATTCTTGGGAAGTTCGGCAAAAGAAAGTTTAGAGTATATGGTTTCTCTACTACGGCAAGAAAACTTGGTACAAAAAATCTACTGGTAGAACTTTCTCAAAACAGGGTTCATCTAGTACCAATTGGGATGTAGTTGGTAGAGAACTTGCTACACTTGATGAATTGTCTGTAATGCCTAGTGGATATTGTGTATTATTTATTGCAAGAGTAGGAGCTTTTTATTCAAAATTATTTGATTTACAAAGTCATCCTAATTATTCAGAGTTATATGAACCATGGGCTAAGAATCTTGAAAAAATATATGATCATAAAAGGGAATTGGAATATCAAATAAATTCTAATTATAAATTACTATGTGATTTAGGTCTTGAATTTGCAAGACCAGCCCAAAAACTAAAGATAGAAAATGTTAATGATAACGAATTAAAGAAGTTGTATAAAACAGAAGTTATACAGTATGAAGATTTAAAAATTAATAATTAAAATTGGGGGATAACCTCGAACTTGCATTATAAAGTTTGAGATTATCTCTCAAACTTATTGTGCCTAAAATGAGGTGCTTCTCCAGAATTGGAGGATTTATGAATTTAATAAAAAAATTTAAAGAGAATAGAAAAGTAAATAAATTAAAAGAAAAAATTACAGTTTTAACTGGAGCAATAGGAAGTAGCATGATACTTTTAACATCAAGAGTATATGCAGATTCAAATACAGGATCTATTGATTCTTTCATCAATTTTGCTTGCGATTGGCTAACAAAAATTGGTGGTGTTATTGCTTTAGTAGGTGGAGTTATGTTTGCTTTAGGTTGGCAAAGAGAAGATGCAGAAGGAAAGTCAAGAGGGTTAATGACCTTAATGGCTGGATTTATGCTTGTCGCTATTGCACAGTCTAAAAACTTATTTGGACTATAAGAAGGGGGAATCTAATAATTGGATGGAATAATTAGACTTCTATATAGTTTCAAATTTTCAGTATTTGGAGTTGAAATGGATAGTGGAAATCTAATAGGCTCGGTACAAAAATTAACTAATTTTTCTAGTGTTCAGGGTATTAATATTTGGAGTATTGGAAAAACAGTTAATAATGTTATAGTTCCAATTGCATTAAGTTTGCTTATACTTTTCTTTATGATTAATTTAATTAAAAAAGCAATGGAAGTAGATAGAATAAGTTGGGAAAGAATTGCAATGTCATTTGTATCTTTCCTTTTATTAAAATATTTTATACAAAATGGATATACATTTTTATCTACAATTATGAATATTGTAAATGATATTTTTGTAAATGTAACAAACGTTGTAAGTAATGGTAATTCAAGTATTAATATTGCAGATACATTAATAAATGCAGTTCCAGATGGATTTGTAGATAGTATAATGACATATCGGTCTTTATTTAATATTATTTATTCCATTTATGACTACAATTGTTCAAATATTTACACAGATATTTTTAAGAGTAGTAAAGCTAATATTGTGTTTTGCCTTTGCACCAATACCAATTGCTCTTGCAGCTGATGATGAAGGTAGAGGCAAAGCAGTACAATATTTCTTGTTTGCAGCAAGTGTTGGGTTAGAGGCAGTTATAATTTATATTGCAACAAATGTATATGCAATAGGTCTTTCAGGATTAAGTAGTACAGTAGGTTCTACAAGTGCAATATCAACAATTGTTGCAATGTTGTTCTTAAATGGAATGTATTTAGCAGTAATACAATATGGTAGCCAATTTGCAGAAAGATTAACAGGAGGTCATTAAAAGTATGGATAATATAGAAATAACAGTATTTGATGAAATAAAAGATTATAAAGAAAAAATTTACTTCTTTAATTTTAGGCAATGGGCATTTGCTATTTTAATAGCTGCATTAGTTATTCCTACATATATTCTTTTAAAAGATAAAATTGGTGATGAGATTACAAGCTATATTGTAATCGCAATTGCAGGTGTGTTTGGATTTATAGGATTTGTAAAAATTCATGAATTACCAGCAGAAAAAATACTTCCATATTGGTTTAGACATTACTTTTTATTTGCTAAACCAATTCACTATATGAGTGATGAAGAATATAGGCTTTTACATGATAAAAAGAATAAAAGAAAAGTAAGCAAAAATGCTAAATTGCAAACAATGGATAAGAAAGAAATTAAAGAATTAAGAAAGAAACAAAAGCAAGAAAAATTACTAATGAAAGCTAAAAAGAAATATGGAATAACTGAAAATACTGAAATTATGAGAAGTAACGAAACAGAACAAAAGAAAGAAGAAAGTAATGAGCTTGCTCAAAAACTTTCTACATTAACAAAAGAAGAACAAGAAATATTATTGAAATTACTTGGGAGATGATAATTATTCAAGATTTAACTGAATGGGAATATAAATTCCTAAATTATTATTTAGAAAAGTTTAGTGCGAAGTGGGTGCGTGTTTTTAATAACAAGCATCCACTTTTAGCAACTAGAGTTGATTTATATACGATATACAAAAGGAAATTAAAACACCAGCCTTTAACAGAAAGTTTAACATTATCAAATATGTTTGAAGGTTTAGAAGAAGGCAAATGGTACTTTATACCAGACCTTTTAAATAAGGACAAGGAGGATTGATAAATTGCCTAAAAGAACAAAGGTAAAAACTAATAAAAATAAAGTAAAAAAAGAAACTTTATTAGATAAGATACGTAAATTCTTTGCAAAAATGAAAGTCGCAAAACCAAAAACTACACCACAAATTATGAGAATGTTTTTTAAGGATTTCAATGAGCAAAATACAATTATGCAATTAGATGAAAATCATTATTCAATTTGCTTTGAGTATCAAGATATTTCATTTGCAAAAGCTAATTATGATGAACAAGAAAACATTTTTCTAAAGTGGGTTGAGTATTTACATTCATTTAATTATAACGATCATATTCAAGTTGTTTGTGCTGGTAGGCCAGTGAAAACTGATGACTATAAGAAAGATTATATTTATAACGAAGATAAATTTGATGGTAACGAAAAGAAAATTGCAAATGAATTTAATACACTAATTGAAACAACATTAGGAAATAAAGAAGAAATATTAAAAGAAACACGATTAATAGTAATAACTACAAAAGCAGAAAGTTTAAAAGATGCACAAGATATTTTTATGCAATATCAATTGCGAACAGAAGAAAAGTTTAAAGAATTAAAATCTAAAATAAGAAGGGTAAGTGTAGATGAAAGACTAAAAACATTATATAACTTATTTCATACTCAAATTTTGGAAGATGATACTTCAACAGAAATTGTAGAACTTGCTAAAAATCATAATTTAAGTGTTTATGATGTATTAGCACCAAAAGATGATGTTGTATTAAAAGAAAAGAATTATATAAACATTGGAGATAAAAAATTTGTAAGAGTTTTATATGTTGCTAGACTTCCAAAATCTATAACACCTAGATTTTATAATAGAATAACAACAATTGAAAATTGTAATATCATAACCACTTTGAATATAACACCAACTGATCCTGCAAAAGTGATTAAGATGGTAAATAAAAAGATAAGTGGTATGAAAACGGAAAGGCTTGAAAAAATTAAGAAGGCCAATAAAAATAATTATAGTTATGAGGCAGTAAAAGATGAAAAGTTAGAAGATGCTATAAGAGATGCACAAAATTTAAGAGATGCCTTACAAAAGAAGAAACAAAAATTATTTACAAATAATGTACTTATTTGTATTCAAGCAGATAGTCTTGAAGAATTAGATAAAACAACTAAAATGATAAAAAGTATAGGTAATGAGCATTTAATTACAATATACAATTTAGATTGGCAACAATTAGAAGGAATACAAAATTGTTTGCCTTTTGGTTGGAATAGTTTGCAGATTCAAAGGTCATTAACTTCGGAATCTACTGCAACAAATGTACCATTTAACACAAAAGATTTAATGCATCCAAATTCAATATATCATGGAATAAATCTTGTATCTAAAAATCCAGTATTTTGTGATAGAAAGAAATTGCTAAATGGAAATGGTTGTGTTCTTGCAACATCAGGAGCAGGAAAATCATTTTCTATAAAAGTAATAATAGAACAAGTATTACTTCGCTATCCACAAGATGAGGTAATTGTTATAGATCCTCAACGGAGAATATGCACCATTAATAAATGCTTTTAATGGACAAACATTAAATATAAGTACATCAACAAATACTTATATAAATCCGTTTGATAGTTCACTTCAATATGAACAAGACAACGAAGATGCTCTAAATAGCAAAATAGAGTTTTCTCTTGCATTTATAGAATCAATTGTTTCTAGTAATGGATTAACTGGAGAACAAAAAACATTAGTCGATCGTTGTACTAAAAACATATATGAAGAATACCAAATACATGGGTATAGTGAAGAATATGAGCCAGATTTTATAAAGTTTTATGAAGAATTATTAAAACAGCCAGAGGAGGAGGCTAAGAATTTAGCATTAGTAATAGAAAGATATGTTTTAGGTGGAATGGATATTTTCGCTAAGAAAACAAATATAGAAATTAAAAATAGATTTATATCATTCGATATTTCAGATTTACCTCGTAGCATACAGACTACGGGGTATTTAGTTGTTTTAGAGCATATTATGAATAGATTAAAACGAAATAAAAATCTTGGCAAACATACTTGGATATTTATAGATGAGTTCCATATATTACTTGCTAATCAGTATTCCGCTGATTATATTGCAAAAATATATAAAACAGGTAGGAAGGAAAATGCGATTCCTACTATAATTACACAAAATATTGCAGATGTAATTAAAAATGAACAAGGTTGCAAAATACTATCTAATTCAGAGTTTGCAATGATATTAAAACAAAAACCATTAGACTTACCGGCTATATGTAAAATATTTGATATAAGCGATGAGGAAGCAAAATATGTTATAGATTCTCCAGCTGGACAAGGTATTATTGTTTATGGAGAAGATAAAGTTGCTTTTAGAAATCAAGTGTCTAAAGAATTTTACATATATCAAATTAATCAAACATCTAATATGCAATTGAATAGGAGTTAAAAAGTGGCTAACGAAAATGGAAAAGATGTAGCAAACTCATTAAGTAGTTATTCAAATGCTTTAAATAAGGGTACAAATGCAGTATTGGATAGTGCAAATCAAATTAATAAATGGTATGCAGAACAAGTAAATAAAATTGCAGGAGAAGAAAATCAAGACACAAGACTTGAAACAAATGTAGATAATACTATTGAAGAAGATACAGAAGAAAAAATAAACAAAATACAAACCAAAGTAGATGACTATACAGAGATTCAAACCAACAATAAAAACAAGTTAATTTCTAATCAAAACACAGGAAAATTAAAAACTATAAATACAGATGAAACATTAGAAGATGCAGTAGAAAAAGAAAATGAAGTAAAAGATTTAGCAACTAAAAAAGGAAAAATAAATAGCAAAATTTCAACAGCGATAAAAGGTGTTAAAGTTATTAATAATACTGCAAATAGATTTGTTAAAACAGGTAAAACATTAAATACAGCAACTAATGAAGGTGGGTTAAAGAGCTTTGAAAAAAGTTCTAGTAGAATAATGACAAAACCAGCAAGAAAAGTTGCAGATAAGGTAACAGCAAAAGCAACTAATATTGTTAGAAAAACTGGAGTAAAAGCAACAAAGAAATTAGTTAAAGAAACAACAAACATTGTTGTAAAGGCTACAAAAGTTGCAATGAAGATTGTAGCAGAGGCAGTAAAACTTTTATTGTCAATGCTACCTTCAATTGCTCCAGTAGTTATAATAATCGTTATAATTGCAGCAATTGGTAGTTTCTTTAATTTTAAAACTACTCACGAAGCAGACGACATTAATTTTGATGAAATTTCTTCAATGATAATAGTTATAGAAGATGAAAAATTACAGGCTATATATAATGAGTTTTTAAAGAATATGGGTAAACCTTATTTAATGGATCATAGTAATTTATCACACGATACTTGTATGGAATATTATGATTGTTCTAGTTGGACGATTCATTGCTTAGCACATGCAGGAATAAAAACAATTCCTAATACTCGGTGCAGCTGGATTATATAGTGATTATTGTAATCCAGTAGAAGTAAATGACAGAAAAGCAGGAGATTTAATATTTTTAAAAGATACTTATGATACAGGAGAACCTGGAAGTATATCTCATGTTGGTATTTATATGGGAGAACTAACCATAAATGGTGATACTGGCGAATGGGTAATTGATACTGGAGGAAATCCAGAAGGTGTAAAGATTAGAAAATATAACAATGGTTGGTGGAATGGTGAGCATTTTTATGGTTTTGGTAGATTAAAAGAATGAGAAAAATTATAAAATTTATATCATGTAGTTTATTTTCGGCTTTAATGCTCATGTTAGCAATTTGCTTTGAAAATATTATATGGAGAGTAGGTATTGTAGCTTTTACATATCTATTTTCTTTTTTTGTATTTTTTTACTAAGAAATCGAAAGAAAAAAAGGAGGAGATTATTATAGTAATAGAATTTAAAAGTTTTTATAAGCAACCAACAGGAAATAATGAATTAAGCAAATGTAAATATCCAGTAAGATTAGATACATATCGGATGTGGATGTAGTCATAATTGCAAGTATTGTTATGCAAGATCATTATTAGACTTTAGAAATTTATGGAATCCATTAAATCCTAGAGTTGCAGATATAAATAAAATAAAAAAACAAATTAATAAGATAGAACCTGGATCTGTTGTTAGATTAGGTGGAATGACAGATTGTTTTCAAGCATGTGAAAATATATATGAAATTACATATCAAACTATAAAATTATTAAATG